>SDBT01000172.1_pt1 | contig 90126 bp, 140 predicted proteins | sample 2277101 | NCBI WGS metagenome assembly SDBT01 (sample SAMN10404973, study PRJNA504765) | marine sediment metagenome | isolation source: marine sediment core GS10_PC15, 103 cmbsf | place: Arctic Ocean: Southern Knipovich Ridge | collected 2010
ACTGATGCTGATGGACTAAGTGACGCACTCTCCGAGGCTGATGGGGATAGTGAAGCAGACCCGCCAGCAGACGGTGAAACACTAGCGCTTGGCGAGAGAGAGGCGCTGGGGCTAAGTGAAGCAGATTCTGAGGCAGATGGGCTAAGAGATGCGCTTGGAGACAAACTAGCTGAAGGGCTTAGAGATGCAGACCCAGAGGCACTGGGGCTAAGAGAGGCAGAAGGAGACAGACTTGCAGACCCTGAAGCTGAAGGGCTTAAGCTGGCAGAACCAGATGCAGATAGGCTAAGGCTCGCAGAACCACTGGCAGAAGGAGACAGGGATGCTGAAGGGCTTTGACTGGCTGACCCACTTGCGCTGGGTGACAAAGATGCACTCGGTGATAGGGATGCGCTGGCTGATGCCGATGGGCTCAAGCTGGCCGACGGCGACAAAGAAGCACTTCCACTAGCACTGGGGCTCAAGCTGGCACTGCTTGAAGCAGAAGGACTTAGGCTGGCACTGGGGCTCAAAGAAGCTGATGCGCTGGCACTAGGACTTAGGGACGCAGACCCTGAAGCTGAAGGCGAGAGAGAGGCCGATGGAGACAGGCTGGCACTGCCTGAGGTACTAGGACTGAGGCTAGCACTCCCCGATTCTGAGGGCGACAAACTTGCCGATGGTGAAAGGCTTGCACTACCTGAAGCTGATGGGCTTAAACTTGCACTTCCACTAGCAGAAGGAGAAAGGCTGGCCGATGCAGATGCAGAGGGAGAAAGACTGGCACTAGGTGACAACGAGGCACTTCCACTCGTACTCGGTGAAAGAGAGGCCGACCCTGAAGCACTAGGACTTAAACTTGCAGACGGGGAAAGTGAAGCCGATCCACTGGCGCTAGGAGACAGGCTGGCAGACCCCGATGCAGAAGGGCTAAGGCTAGCTGAAGGAGATAAAGATGCCGATGGACTTAACGATGCAGATGCAGATGCTGATGGACTAAGACTAGCAGATGGGCTTAAGGATGCCGACCCACTCCCTTCACTAGGGCTTGCTGAAGCCGAGGGAGAAAGAGATGCTGAGGGACTCAAGCTTGCCGATCCTGAAGCAGACGGTGATAAGCTAGCTGATCCTGACGCTGAAGGAGATAAACTCGCACTAGGAGAAAGGGAAGCTGACGGGCTCAAAGAGGCACTTCCTGATGCCGAAGGGCTCAAGGATGCTGACCCACTAGCACTAGGACTCAATGAAGCAGATGGTGAAAGTGATGCTGATCCACTAGCAGATGGCGATAGCGAAGCACTTGGAGACAAACTAGCTGACCCAGATGCAGAAGGAGACAAACTAGCACTTCCACTGGCCGAGGGAGAAAGGGATGCGCTTGGAGAAAGACTGGCCGATGGACTAAGGCTTGCCGATCCAGAAGCGGAAGGAGACAAACTAGCTGATCCAGAAGCGGAGGGGCTTAGAGAAGCACTAGGACTTAAACTTGCAGAGCCACTTGCACTCGGTGAAAGTGATGCACTTGGAGACAAGGAGGCTGAACCACTAGCACTAGGACTAAGGCTTGCAGACCCCGATGCAGATGGTGATAAAGATGCACTTGGTGATAGTGAGGCTGATTCACTAGCAGATGGGCTTAAGGAAGCGGATCCAGAAGCACTTGGACTAAGTGAAGCCGAAGGAGAAAGGGAAGCTGATCCTGATATCGATGGAGACAAAGAAGCACTGGGGCTTAAGGATGCACTTTCACTAGCACTGGGGCTCAAGCTGGCACTTCCTGAGGCCGATGGCGAAAGGGAAGCAGAAGGACTCAAACTAGCAGATGGTGACAAAGAAGCACTTCCACTAGCAGAAGGAGAAAGGCTGGCCGATGCAGATGCAGAGGGAGAAAGAGAAGCAGAAGGAGACAAGGATGCACTTCCAGAAGCACTTGGGCTTAAAGATGCTGATGGTGAAAGACTAGCTGATCCAGAAGCTGATGGGCTTAAAGAAGCTGATCCTGAAGCTGAGGGGGATAAACTAGCACTGGGGCTTAAACTGGCAGAACCTGATGCACTTGGTGAAAGACTAGCCGACCCAGAAGCTGATGGGCTTAATGATGCGCTTGGACTTAAGGAGGCACTTCCTGAGGCCGAAGGAGAAAGAGAGGCACTTCCCGACGCGGAGGGAGACAAAGAGGCTGACGGTGATAATGACGCACTTCCCGAAGCCGATGGGCTAAGAGAGGCGCTGGCTGAAGCACTCGGACTTAATGAGGCACTTGGGCTGAGAGAAGCGCTTGGAGAAAGACTGGCCGAACCACTCGCACTAGGACTAAGAGATGCAGATTCCGATGCACTGGGACTTAAGCTGGCAGACGGAGATAAACTTGCACTCGCTGAAGCTGATGGGGATAAAGATGCGCTAGGAGACAAAGATGCACTGCCTGAGGCACTGGGACTTAGAGAAGTACTGGCTGAGGCACTAGGACTTAGAGAGGCCGAAGGAGAAAGGGAAGCTGAAGCACTGGCCGAAGGGCTCAAGGAGGCTGAGGCTGAGGCGGAAGGACTTAGAGAAGCACTAGGAGAGAGAGATGCAGATCCGCTTGCTGATGGGCTCAAGGAAGCTGATCCAGAAGCTGAGGGAGATAGACTGGCAGATGGACTAAGGGAAGCTGATGGGCTAAGGGAGGCCGAAGGACTAAGGGAGGCTGATCCAGCAGCAGCAACATCTGCTATTTCTTCAAATCTAAGATTGGCTGAATTATCAATCCAAATAGCTCCTATTTTTTCAGCAGAAGAAAGATTAGAACTAGTATCAAAAGACTGTTCAGCTTCTAATTCTGTAGCACTACTCCAATTTACACCCTTATCAGTAGATGTTCTCCATCTTATATGATCAGCAGTACCTTCACTACTTGTATATACTAAATATGCAGTACTGTTATTACTATCAAAAGAAATAGTTACATCCTTAGGAGTAATATCAGTAGCAGCATCGCTTCTTTGTGTCCATGTTGAAGTTCCATCGAAATGGAAAACTGCGATATCTGAAGTGGACACTCCAAGCACTGGCTCAGCACAAACCCACAAGACTTCATCATTGCCAATATGAATAGCATTGTTTGATTCTTTTCCTTCTTCAGGATCAGAGGTATCAGTCCAAATATCAAGAACAACATCTGCGACTGTTCCCCACCCTGCGTCATAAATATTATATTCAATATCATTATCAGCAGTTCCTCCCTTATCCCAAATTCCCATTACTTTATCTCCAGTTAGAGGTACAAGAATAATCATGTGGTCAGTATCTTCTGCCCCCGAGTCACTACTTATGTCACTCCAGTTATCTCCGTTATCAGTAGATCTAAGAATGACGGTTCCCTCTTCTGGGTAAGATACAAAAACGTGGCCATTTGTTTCTGTAACTACAATATTAGGCTGATGGAGAGATGTAAAATTTCCTTGATCAACAACTAATTTGTCAGCAGAAGTAGGGAAAAGTGTATCATCAGCAAGAGTTATTCTTCTTAAATGTTGGCCATCATCTCCAGAGCCATCGTCATTCCAAACAACATATAAATAAGTATCATCTCCAGCTAACGAACAATTGTCAGTAGCAGCACCCGCGTCTGTATTTAACTGGGTTCTATTACTCCAAGTGGTTCCATCTGTTGAATTCTCGTAGAAGATATCTCCACCACTTTCATATACAGTCCACCATTTATTACCCACATCATCATAAAATAGCTTTCTTGATGATGGGCCATGATCTGCTTCACTCCCTATAATATCTACTTGAATTGTGGATGCCATATTAAGTCAATAAATTTTCTATCTCTTGTCTATAAATATTGAAGTCCGTCTTTGCTTGTTTGACCTGAACATCCGACTTTATATCAGTAGGGATTCCAAGAGCCCCCTTTGCAAAGCCCAATACAATAACAGAGGAAGCCTCAAGAAGTTGATCTAGTTTAATTATTGAAGATAAATCGTTATTTAATCTTTCTTTTGCCTCGTTGCGTAGCACATTATAGGTATCATATAATCCCTGAACATCTGGATCAGCTACACTTTTATTAGCTATCCCACTAGTATTTTGCATGTCAATTATAACCTTTCTATCATAATAACCCTCAAGCACATCCAAAAGTTTGATATTATCCCAGTTTTTTACTTTAGCTAATTCTGATTTTGAAAGCCCTCTCATTTGTAATTGTTATTACTAAATCTAAATAGCAATTGTAATGAGGTTTTGCTTCCATCAAAATAAGAAATGTTGTATTCATCTAGCTTTAATGTTGCCATAATCCATTATAACCCTAGAAAGAATGTCTGTGTATTTTATTGAAGTGTTTTTACTATATTGCTTGTTTTTCCCCAACCTGGGATTGAATCGTCCGTCTCTTGCCAGTTAATAAGTAGGTGTTGATTTCTGTATTGTTCTTTTTTCCACCTTTGCCCTGTGGCATTGGCTCCATGTTTTATATCCACATTGGGATATTTTGACTTCCAAGTTTCATATTTAAATTGATTTTCCCACTTAATTCTACTGTGGGTAAAGGGTTCAAATCCCATGTTTCTAATAAATTTATTAAACTCTTTATCGTCCATTTTTTCTGATGCCTCCAGTATCATTTTATACCTTTCTCTAAAATGAGTGATTAGTGCATCTCTATGGCCACACATTCCTGATAACTGATTGACGTCGTAATGAAGTGCGTGCCCATCTGGCATTCTCAAAAACCAGACATTTTGATTATAATAGAAGGTTTTTTTATCCGAGGGTGTAAAATCAAAGTGAGACTCATGGTAATAGACATCATGTTCAGTGAAAAAAATTATTTCATCATTACTCTTTTCCAGCGCTCCTAAAATCTGTTTGAACATGGCCAAGTAGCCTTTTTCCATTGAAGGAAAGCGTACCTGTTGATCCCCAAAGTTCATCTTCTTTAGTGAAGAACAGGTGATATTTATATTTTTCTTCTTGGCAACTTTTTTAAGTCTCTCACGTACGGGCTCAGCAATTTTTTCATCAAGCTCATTGTGAGTATAGTAAATAGCCCCTCTAGTTTCTGCCCAATCTGGAGGATTAAATTTATCTAATAGCCATTGAAATTTATGAATCGCCTTTGGCCATTTGTCTCTTTGAAACAGTTCTCTTGATAATTCTCTATTTTCGTTGACCTTGCTTTGCGGATTTGAATATGGAAACCCAAAATCTCCCCCCCTTGTTCTAAACATATGGCTGTACCATGTCTTACGATTAACAATCACCCTTCCTCCCGATAGCCAAGTCTTGCAAGCAACCTCCACCCCCTGTTGCCCCCAGCTATGAAATTCCTCACCACAGATATCCAACTCAAACCATTTTTTCTTTATGATCATAAAACAAGACCCCTGTATACTCATGGTTTCTATTAAATCTCCCTTTTGTTTGTTTCCCCACTCTCCCCAATATTGAAAGTGCATCGTCTTGTCAAATCTAAATGAGACACTATTGGGGCTTGGCTTAGCTCTCCACACAACATCTTTCTCAAATTCAGTACCATTACATTTTGAATTAAGAGTTTCGCCATCAGGCAAAAGGCATTGTATTGGTGTTGGTGATTGATACCACCGATTTCCACATTTTTTACATACCCAATCAAATGCATGCAGGTTCTTCATCGTAGGAAGCATTGTCACGTTGTCACCAGTCTCTTTGAAGGCTTCGAGCATCTTAGTATCAAATCCCTTATCAAATGCGCAGTGAGCATCGACTTTCATTAAGTATTTACCCTTAGCTATTCTAGCCCCTTGGTTTGCAGCTATGCGCTGACCCACTGATACAGGATTATGAATAATAGTTACTCTTGGATCATTTTGAGTAAGAGGCGGATCAGGTAAATATCCATCCAAAATAGCTATTATCTCAGTATTGCCCCTTATGTTTTCTAAAAGATCCTCAATGGTTCTGCCCATAAACTCTTCATTTTTCCCAGGCACTAAAATTGATAAATCTACATTTTTCATTTAAGCCCAATTAAATCTAATTGCTTGTTTGCAATACCATGTAATTTTTTGCTTAAAGGATCACCCCAGAGGTCTTCACCTATGGTAAATTTTTTATCTATTTTCTTTACGGTTTTAACATCAACTGGAAGATTTAAAGCATGATATGGCTTTGCCAATAAAATTTTATCTGCCCAGTCGCAAAGCATTATCAAAGTCTCGAATGAGGTAGTTGTACAACCAATTGCAATAACATTTTTATAACCACGTCTATAAAGACAAACCCTTGTCCCCACACTTCTAGAGACTCCTTTATTACAAACTGTAAGTATTTTTATACTTTTATCCATTTAAATATTAAATATCACCCTGCTTCCAAAATCGTTAAATCTGAAAGACATTTCTTTATATTCCCTAAGACTTTCTCTTATTTTGGCACGCTTATTGGCAGGAAACATTACCAACAAGAAACCTCCTCCACCTGCTCCCATCACCTTACCTCCAATTGCTCCTGCATTTATGGCCTTTTCATACATCAAATCAATTTCGCTACTAGTCGTTTTAACATTTGCTTTCCTCTTTTCTGCCCAAGACCCTCCTAGCAATTCACCAAATTTTTTAAGATTACCTTTAACCAAATTTATAGTTCCTTCATTGGCAAACACTTTCTTTAAATCCAAAGACTTTGTACTATTTGCAATGTCCAGCGATGCCAAAACCTCACTCGTCTTTCGAGTCGCTCCTGTATAAAACAACATTAAACTATTATTAAAATCTTCTCTAATTGATTTGGAGATACCTACTATCTCTGCGAAAACTTTCCCTGACTTTTTAAATTTGATTGCTCTTAATCCGCCAAAGGCCACTGCATGTTGATCTTGTTCCCCGATATGATTCTTCAAAACATCAATCTCAATAAGTGCTGCTTCTTCTGCCAATTTCGCAGAACCCACGTTATCACCCCTATAGGCATGTAGTGCATTTAGTAGCCCCACTGTCACCGCACTACTAGATCCTAGCCCCGTTCCACTAGAAGGAATATCTGCAAGAAATGATATTTCTATCCCCTTCTCTATCCCTGACATCTTTAAAGTCTCCCTAGCAATATTATGCTTCAAGTCATCTACGTTCTTAACAGTTTCTTTATCTGAATAATTTACAATAATTAGATCATCAAATCTTTTCTTAACTATGCAATAGATGTATTTATCAATTGTGGCGGTTAAACATAGCCCCCCATATTTAAGGAAGTATTCTCGAAAGTCTGTATTCCCACCAAAGAACGATAGTCTGACGGGTGTTTGTGTGATTATCATTTGTCTAATTCTTTATATAATTCTCCTATTTTTTCGATATGATAATCCTCTGCTTTCCCAAGGCATGCATTTGAATATGAAGCGTAAAGTTTTGGATCAGCTCTCAACTCATCTAAGCATGTTAGAAACTCTGTTAAATTATTAACTGGAAAATAATACTGGGCCAACTCTTTAAAGGCTGGCTCATCAAGGGCAATGGTAGGAATACCAAAAGAAGCGGCATTAACTAACTTTAACGGGTTTGACAATATTTTTTTATAAGGTCGCCATACAATCTGCACATCTATCTTCATGTAAAAATCTATAATCTCTTGCCTTGTACGAAACCCAGAAAATTCAAACAATTTAATGTTTCTTTTTTTAAGCTCTTTCTTTAGGTCTTTAGGAAAAAAATCAAATGCCGTGGGCGTTCCAATGGCTCCCACAGTAGTTATCCTATCCCCAGTTCTTTTAACTCTCCCGAAATTACAATGATGTTGGGGAATAAGCACAATCTTGTTTTTTATTGTTTCTCCCTTCTCATTATAAATATTGGTCATTATTTCATAATCAACATCAGAGCAAACAATTCCTATTATTTCAGGGCGTTTTAAAAGCAATTGACCCAAGTTGTGGCCATCAATTATATCCAGATAGTTTTTCTTTCCCTCAAAATTGAAATCATGCCCTTTTGGGACATGGGGTTTAACATAAATGCACACATCATTCTCATAGTCACCACTTGGATTTAGTTTTGCCCCTATTTGTTCAGCGACCTGTACTCCACGGATCATTGAAGAAACCCTATGTAGATAGCCCCGCCTATTAAGAGTAGTTTGTTTGGCAAATATTGATATGCTCATGATTTTTTTCTTTTATTGTCAATTCTTCTATGATGCGATCTACACAAAGACATCCAATCGTTAAGGTTTCTTTTATATTTTCCGTCTATATTGGCCCACTCCATCATCCCCTTACAGGTTAAGTCCTCAAAAATACACAACATTGGCTTACCAAGCCTTCTCTCTACCCAATAGTGTAACGCCCTATATCCAACCTTCTCTCCCTTCCATCCATGATGATTTTCTTGCTGTATATAACTTGGCTGTTTTCCCTTGTTCCAAGGAATTATTCCCTTTTTAAACTGACCTTTATTCATATAACATATTCCTTAACAATATCCTCTATACTCATCATCCTTCCTGATAAATTAATTTCACAATTCCAATCTGGTATTAGTCCAATCCAGTGTCTAAATTCTTTTCTACCCATTATGTACCTGATTGCTTCTCTAATTTCTATTGGCTCTCGTTCCTTCATTCGGTTTCTAAAGAAGTTAATAATTGTGTTTGGGTTGCTACCCCAAGTGATTGTGCCAACTCTCATAATTGTGTAATGAGGAAATTTATCGATAATCAACTCTTCCATTTTTAACTTATGATCCACATACCTACCTTTATTATAAAAAACAGATAACGACCCAAAGTAAACAAGCCTTCTGTCTCTTGGTTGACTAAGTAACAAATCTATTTCTCTCTGATATTCAGATTCTCTAGTTTCCTGGCTATTACTAACTCCAGATGCAAAAAATATAAAGTCTGGCCTATCTAGCCCCTCAAGAGCACTAGCAATGTCACCATTTCCTATTATCAAATCAGCCTCATTTCATCCTTAACTTCACGATAAGCATCATTGAATTGAGCAACAGTTTCTACCCCTCTTTGGGTAAACATCCATTCTTCAATTAATTTTGGAGGGATTGTAACAATATCAGCTCCAATAGAAAAGGCTTCTTCAATTTGTTCTGCGCGCCTAATGCTTCCAATAATTACTCGCGTAGCTAAACTATGTGACCCAAGATACTTCAAAGTCATTGCAAGAGTCGCAGCAGCATTAGGTATTCTTTGGATAGCTTCTTTTTCTGTCATTGTTCCTTCTTCAACCAAGCCTGCTACCATTTGAATTTTTGCCTCATCTCGTCTTCCCCAAAATAAACTAATGTAGTTATCTCCATCAGCCTTACTTGTTCTTAATGCCTCAGAGGCCCCAACCAGTTGCCCCATGCTGATACCAACTGTTGCATTTACTCTGACTCCTTCTTGTCCAAGTCTATATATAACTTCAAAAGCTTTTTCTGGTTCTTCTGGGTCCATAGGAATCTTAATTACCGCATTGCCGGGGAATCTTTCTTGATACTGCAATGCCAATGCTACCTGTTCATCTCTTGTCATTGATGAGTCGGGGACTTCTATTGATATAGGGAAATCTGTACCACATATTTCAATCATCTTGTCAATGTGTGCAGGCAAATCTAAAACCCCCTCTTTTTGTAATATCACAGGGTTAGTTGTAGCCCCCCCTAAAATTCTTGCACCAAACCATTTACTAAAGTCTTCAAGGTTTGCCGAATCATAAAAAATTCCAGACGATTCAAGTGGCTGTCTTTCTCTCATTGTTTCCCCACCTTCTCTTTTAAATCAAAAACTATCCCATGGTTTATAACCACGTGCATCGCTTCAGCTAGTGGTGTACCATATATTTCATTTTCAGTCGGGACAACAAAGCATATGTCAGACATCTTTTTCATTGCCCCACCATCAAACCCCGAAAAACCAATTATCTTTGCGCCTCGAGTTTGTGCAAGTTTCATAGCTCCCACCAGATTTTGAGACCATGCTCCCGCATTTCCTTTTCCACTTCCACCATGAACAGAAAACCCAATAAGAACATCTTTATTTGTAAGCCAAGGCTCCAGTTGTCCAGAGAAAACTGAGCCCCACCCTTCATCATTAGTGTAAGCACTAACAAGTGGAATATTATCCACTAAAGATATTGCCTTAAATCCACCAGTTGTTTTGGCTAAATCCGCAGCAAAATGAGTAGCTGTAGAAGCTGATCCACCACAGCCCATTGTAAATACTGTCCCCTTTTGTTTGTAACAATTGAGTAATATGTCTATTGATTGTTTATATTCAGGAGATTCTGTAAATACATTGCATGCTTTCGCCACAAGCTTGAAATAATGATAAATCTTAAATTTTGACATATTATAATCTATGCACACATTCTACCCACCATACCAATTAATGTCAACTAGGTCGTTATTTACTTTCTTTTGTATTTATGATTTTGGCCCTCTAAAAACCAACAGTCCCCATAGCTATCAGACAGAATGTTCAACTTAAGCCCAGCCTTTTTGAGAACATAAGGAAAAGATAGTTGATCCATTATTAAATATCTAGTCATGTGATACCACCATTCTTTTAAAGCAGATTGGACTTGGGGAGTATTCCTATACATAAATATTCCTCCACTCAATAAGAGATCGTCCGTATAGTCTTTGTCATTGTGTATCGCCTCCCACTGCTCTTGCAATAACTCGTTTTCATATCTTGATATTAAGTAATCAGATTGCCACATACCCCTTCGTACATAACGCCACTCTTCCCAAATACTAAAACGCTTAGGATGTTTGAGAACAACCATGTCGTGGTCTTGGCAATTATCGAAAAAGTATTTTATTGCATCGCGATGAGACATCCTAAAGTTGGCATCCAACCACAAATAGTAGTCATAGTCTGGCGCCAACTGCCAACCAAGACATTTTGGTATTTTAGCTTGCAATCTCGGGGTCATTGCTTTAGATCGCGGAGGAAAATTCTTATCTGTAAATGGGTGAAAGTCATACGGAACAGATTGTTCCTCGTGTACCACAGGATGGTCAAAACCCCCCAAGCTTCCTTGTATTAATACTATCTTTTTGTCTTTCGACATAATAAACATGCTCAACGCGATAACCCGTTCTGGTTTTGATATTGTCTTCTAACCGCCACCTTGAGTCTTTAAAAAAATATTCTATATCTTCTCTGCTAAAAGATAGGTCAGGAACATCCACACCATGTTTTTTATTGTGTGCAATCTCATGAGTAGTCTTGGCAAACGGCGTAAAAAGAATTAAACAAAATTTCTTTTTAAAAGATGATACCGCCCCAGCTAGTACATCTTTCCAATCGTAGTTGTGTTCTAGCACGTGCCTCATCATAATTCCATCTACGCTTGATCGATATATCCGCAAGTCAGTAATTTTGTCAACAAACGGATTGTCACTGCCGTCAATGCCAGTATACTTTCCTTTGTAAAGTCTCTTAAACCCTCCAGTACCACATCCCCAATCTTCAACCTCCTCCATGTCTGATAAAAAATCTGCCGCTAGTTGATAAGTTACAGTGTCACCATAAGCAAAAGATCCCATGGTGTTGGCGTTTTTATACCACCCATCCCACTTGCCCAACATGGCATCATCTCTCACGCTTTACCCAAAACCAGCTTCTATACTTATCTCTGCCAGATGTTGGCCTATCTACTCCCACATCGTAATTCATGACACCAACAACAAAATAGGGCACTATATTGTAACATCGTGCGTAAACCTCCAAAACTCTTTTTACGTGGTTGAACTTGCTGAATGGAAAATAAGCGTAATCGTGTCCTGCCAAAATTCCCCCTGGTCTAACTTTTTTATTCCAACCATGAAGATCTCGGGCTACATTTACAAAATCATGATTGGCATCTACATATACAAAATCTAAAGAGTTATCTTCAAAATCATCCATTGCTTCAAGAGAAGTCTTTCTGATAAATGTATAGTTCTTGTATGGAGCAAGTTTAGCTATAGTTTCTTCATATCGTCCATCAAAAAAACCCTGCTTCTCGTTCACATAAGTATTTGGCTCATATGCAGAAGATGACCATGGGTCAATACCAAACAGCTCTGCTTGTGGATTGGCTTTACAAAGTATTTCAGAATACTTACCTTGATCCACCCCAACCTCTATACCCTTTTTAAATTCTAGCTCAGCAAATAATTCAGCTAGGTGTCCACGGCCCATATTTGGAATCTCAACAACGTGTTGTTTGCCAACATTAATGTTATATTTTTTAAGTATGTAGTTGTATGTTTCCACTATTCGTTAATGAAAAACCAGCTAGTTTGGAAATTCTTATTGACTAAAAATAATGATCTTATATTATGCTCTTTGATGTAATTATCAATTGCCCGTTTTGATCCCAAATTTCTATTTCTATGTTTATAATGTCCATAGTCATGACCACTAACTATACCACCCCTTCTAACTATTTTAGACCACTCTCTTAAATCTTCAGCAACACTATCGTGTTGATGATTTCCATCAATATAGACAAAATCTAGACTGTTCAGCTCAAATTCTTTCACAGCCTCCATACTTGTCTTCCTAATGACTTTACAGTTATATGCATGCAATCTATTCTTTGTTTCCTCATAGAACTTGTCTAGCGCTTTTTGATCTTTAGAAAAGGATTCATTTTCCCCACCAGCATAGACCTCCCAGGGATCAATGCTATATAAAAATAGTTCAGGATTATTTTCACATAATATTTCTGAGTATTCTCCTCTATGTACACCAATCTCAGCCCCAACTGTGTATCCCAACTCATTAAACAGTGCGGCTAAATCGTTCCTCTTAAGCCTAAGTCTGATGGGGGAAGCTTCACCATAAACGCGATAAAACCTTTTCATTATATGTTCGAGAACGTCCTCGTAATTCATCATTTCCAAAAATCTTTTAAATCAACCAAATTACTCAATACTGTTGCATGATTAGCATCCTTATCCCATACAGTTTTATATTTAAACAGTGGGTATATTTCTAAATAGTGATAGACCCTATCTTGATCTTCACCAGTGTCGTGGATTATTATATATTTCGCAAAATTAGCTAAGCGCTGTGCATCAACCATTCTTCTCTCAGAAGGAGAGTGATCAAGCAAGACCACATCCCATGGTTTCTCAATCTTTGCATCATCCCAATTTTTAATATATCTCAAATCATGATATTTACCCTGATACATATGCGCATAAAAGGGATGTTCGGCATATCTTTTAATCCACATTTTGTCATTGTCACATGAAACCAAGTTTCGTTTAGACAAAAAAGACTGATAGTGCAAGTAAGGAGTACTAAAAATACCTATCCCCATTTCCAAAATATCACCATCAGTTTTATTCACCGCCTGTATTAAAGGTGCCATATGGGTTCCATAGTTTCCAGACACACTTATTTTATATGCCATAATTTATTTTATACCCTTTTCCTTTCTATAATTTTCCAAAAAATCACGCCAGTTATCTGGCCATCCTGGCATTGGCATAAACTTCTCAATAAACCAATCTATGTCATGAACTCTTTCTAGCCACTTATCACTCATCCAGTAGTTTGCCCAGACATCATAAGAAACCCTCTCTTGCTCGCGCGTGTAACGATACCCCTTGTCTCTACCATCCTGGTGCATATGTGCGTACCAAGTCTTTTTGTTAACCATCACCTTTCCATCCCAGGGGCCAAGCCAATACTTAAGTCCAAGATTAGGCGGTTCTTGAGCATGCCCAAGTGGATCTAGTGTTGGGAATCCACCTATCTTATTAAGAAAGAAGTCTTTCTCCACAAACCAGCCCGAGCCATGGAACTGAGGAGTTTCATCAAGGTCATATTTAGAATCATTCAACCTTTCTGCTGTTAGTTGTGGCCAGTGACCACCAGCTTTAAACCTGAACCCTCTTTTATCTGTAAACGGACAAGACAAGAAGAAGTAGTCATAAAGCTCATCCTTCCCATCTCTTTGCTGTTTTTTCCAAGTCGCCCCTGTTAAAACATAAAACCTTGGTGTAACAAGCCAATTGTCCTGCATGTCTGCCTGCAATATCTCATCAAACCCCTTACCAAAAGAGCAATGCGCGTCAGTTTTATAAATATATTTACCACTAGCCGTAATTGCTAAAACATTTATCAATGTCTTTATCCCCACATTAACTGGTAAATTAATCACTTTAAGATTTGGGAAATTAGGAAACTTCTGATACTCTGGCCCATTGAAGCCAACAATTACTTCAAACTCCCCAGTGGCCTTCTCATAGATTTCCCTTACTGTTTTTTGGACGACATTGATACCTTCATTTGTGACAGCAATCTCGTTGCAACTTGGTACTATAATTGATACTTTTGCCATATTATGCTTCTAAAACATTAATAAATTTTTCTTTATTCTTCTTCATCCATTCGAAAATATTTATTTGCTCACCATCAGGCATTGTACGCGGACCATCAGTTGTATATGACCAGTCATGTTCTGGGAAGGCTACTTCCATCTGTTCAATGTTTTTCCTCTCGCGCTCTTCAATATATTCTTTTCCAATGTATCGGTAATGTAGTAATTTTATACCATGATATTTATGCCTACTGTTTTTATAATTACCACGAAAATTATAAGGAGTACCATGTCTGCCCTTACGATAACGAACATCAACATTTGGCGAATGAATCGTCCACTTAGTACCCATATTACTTTCAATCCCCACCTTCAAGCTATCGTAAATCTGTCCATTAGTCGTGGGAAGATTATTTGACATCATTGAATAACCATCGCACTGTATTATTTCAACACCATCTTTTACCAATCTCGATAAGGTTTCCTTGAGATTTGGGTGATAAACAAACTCATCAGCATCGGCAATAATCACCAAATCAGAAACTCCACAACTATGTTCTTTGTATTGAGGATACAGCTCGGTCACATAATAATGGTCATCATGTCCACGTTGGTCTCTCGGTAGTAAAGTGACTTTGTGGTGTTTTTTTAGAATATCTAATGTTCCATCAGTTGAACCACCATCCCAAACGAAAATCCTATCCGCTATGGTTTCGTAATGTCGCAACCAATATGGGAGCATAAACTCTTCATTGTAAATATTTGAATAAACGTCAATTTTCATTTATGTTTTACAACTATTAACCTATCGTCATAGCGTTTGCTAAATTTATATGCCAATGCCTCATAACCATTTTTAATTAAATCTTCCAAAATACTTTGGTCTGCAACATCCTCAATAACATAAATAACACCTTCGTTGAGTAGTGGCATAACTGTTTTGCAAGTAAAGACTTGATCTTCTGGTTTGTGGCTGCCGTCGTCAACAAACAAACTAACACCGCTTCCGATTATTTCTACCAAACGAACTAGATCCCTTTCACTAGCCTGATCAACACTTTGAAGCATGACTATTCTTCGATATTTATTTAAAACTGATTGTGGAACTCTTTCTGGCTCGATATCTGCTCCAAAAATTGTTGCATTGGGGAAATAATCATGCCACATTTTAAGACCTGCCCCCTCAGCAGTCCCCAGCTCAACCATTTTTCTAACAATCTCTCGCTTATCTTTAAATAGTTTATGATAAAACGATGTGTAGTGATGTTTTCCCCACTTATCAGTTCCGTGTTTTTGTGCTAATTTATCTAACTTATTCATGTTTTTCGAATTCTGAATAATGTATATTTATTTCGTCCCAATCTTTACTATTCAAATCCTCTACAAAAGCTAGGAGAATTTCATAAACTTCTTTTTTTCTCCCCTTTCTGCGGAAGGGGTATCTATCAACCTTTTCTTTAACTATCTTGGCAACTTGTCTTCTATCTAATCCCATACCAACGTGTCCTCTAATAAAAGCAACAAAGTAGACTGGTACTTGATACTTTCTACTCAAATAAGAATGAATTTTACCGTATTTTGATTCCAACTCTCTGCTTATTTTATCCATCCCATCTCCTTTATCTGTTCTTTCCAATCTTTAGGCCAACTTGGCATCCCTGGAAACATTGTATCTACGAACCATGCAAAATCATGAATTCTACCTTCCCATTTGTTGTTAAGCCAGTAATCTGCTGACCATTCAGAAGCTTTCTTAGTATAACTATTAAAATTTGAAACATGATACATCCGCCCATATCGATTACCTTTATATAAATGTGCATACCAAGTTTTCTTATTAACTTTAACTGCTCCTCCCCCAAGCCAAGCTTTGAATCCTATCTCTTGAGCTTCCTGAGAAAATTGGCCATAACCTACTTCGCTAAGCCCTCCAAGGAAGTTGAGAAAATGATCTCTGGTCATAAAATAACAAGACCCCTGCATTGAGGGGGTATCATCTATTTCATATCTGTCTCGGTCTGGCCGCTTCCAGGGAACGCCATGCATCCCATCATCATGGGCTTTCCCTTTCCTTGGGAAGTCTATAAACATATAGTCGATGGGGTATTTATTATCTGTCCTTTCTTCTATCTTCCAATCTTCCGCATTGAGGGCATATCGTCTTGGAATCTGCACCCAATTAGGTTGATGGTTTTCAATTAAAATTTTGTCAAACCCTTCACCAAACATTGTATGGTCATCTGTTTTCATTATGTACTCACCCTTTGCTAGGGCTGCGCATTTATTTATTCCAGCTCTCAGTCCTATTGGAGAACTGGGGTGGATATAAGTAACACGCTCATCCTCTACCAGGGTGTTGTCCCATTTTTCATCCACATTAACTATTACCTCGATATCTCCCTTAGATTTATCTAAAATATCCTGAATGGTTTTTGCAGTGAATTGACAATTCCTATTGGGAATCAAGACACTCAATTTATTTTTTATCATTTATGTATTGTTCTTGTTTGTATCTAACTTTTCAATCTTTCCACAACTTTCAATTGTTGGAATAGGTGCTTTACAAACCCTATACCCATCGGCAGGTACGTATTTCCAAATATGTTTATGCTTTTTACTCATTTTTAATTCTTCTTCAACCCTAACTATATCGGTGGGTGTGTTTATGCCTCCTATAAAATTCTCAGCCGGTATAAAATTTACTACATGGTTATACACAAATTCTTCAACCATTGTTTTGAAAAACCCATCAGACGTCTCGCATTCAAATATATCAGTATTCAAAACCATCACTCCATCATAAATCCCGCCATCAAATGTGAGTATGCTCAAATCTTTTTCAAGACACCTTTTAACATTTTCAGGGTTTGGTATTTCATCACCATACATAAGTAAAAATCTTTCATCTTTAAGATATTTCCTGGTGGCTAAAAAACTGTATGCATTGCCCTTACTTGATCCTTGGACATATTGTATTTTTTTAATCCCACTACTATTTTCATCACACCACTGGAAAACATGGTTTGAAATTTGGTTACCAAGATAATCAATTACAATAATAATCTCGTCAATCTCCTCTGGCAAAGCGCCCAGAATATAATCAATAATTGGCTTCCCATTCACTTTTAAAAGGGGTTTGGGCGTACTCACTGTTAGTAATTGCATTCTCTGCCCTCGACCAGCCGCTAGAATTACTGCTTTCATTGTTGTCTATATACCTCCTCTACAACTTTTAACGTCTCAAGAGCATCAGTCCATGAAGGAATTGGTTCTCTATTTTCTTTTATTGCCGATACAAATTCTTTTAACATAAGCTTCAATGAGTCATCAGCAACGGGATTGCACTTTATAACTCTCTCCTTTACCCCCCTGCCAAAATCTTTCCTACGCTTACAAAATATTAATCTTTCGTCACCTTCTTTAATCCAAATCCCACCTATTTCATTGCCACCATATCTTTGACCCAAACCCTCTATCGACAGGTATCCTTCGGTTCCATAAATTTCAAAGTTGTGCATCGGTTTCCACTGCGTCAGGCTGACATGAATTGATGCTAGTTCTTTATTATTTTTCCCCTTTAAAATCACAAGAGCATTGTCTTCACCAATATCGGGATCGCCTTTTTTCCAAAATGTATCACTTGTAAAACCACGAACATCGTATCGTACATCAAAAAAACTTAATACCAAATCAATCATGTGAACCCCCTGATCCATTAGCTCTCCAGACCCGCCCATGCTTTTGTTTAATCGCCACTCTTTGTCATAATCCTTCCTGCCACCAAATCCATATCTGGCTCTAATAAAAATAATTTCGCCAATTTTTCCTTGTTTATATATCTTGCGTGCTTTGATAAATCCATCATGGAAACGATGGTTATATCCCACCATGTAAGTTAATCCCTTCTTTCTAGCCAACCTGGCATTTTTAACAATATCTTTCGATTTCATTCCCCCAGGTTTCTCGCAGAGAACATGTTTACCCGCACTAAGAGCTTTGTTAGTTATTGAAGCTAAAGAGCCATGTGGAGTAGCCACTAAAACGGCGTCTATGTCTTTGTCGCCCAATACATCTTCGAGAGTCAAGGCATATTTAATATTATGATCAACAATCGCATCAAGAGATGTGTCTTTAGATTTAGATATCACACCTGCCCATCTAGTCCCCATTCCTCCTTTTCCTATTAATGCAAAACGTGTCTTATTAATCATGACCCATAGCAATAAATTTTATCCTTCGAATATTATAGATATCTGTTTCATTCAAAATTTCCAAACGATTTGGGATATTTTTCCAATCATCATGGATAGCGCTGATTAATTTTCCAGTCAAATTTTTCGTTTTCCCTGAAGCCAGAAACAAGATTAAATCACATACATGATTTGGTGACACGAAATCTTCACCTATTGCAATTGGGGTGTCTACCAGCCCTGGGGCCACAGCATTAATAAAAATATTATGCTCAGCAAGTTCTGCGGCTAGGCTTTCGGTAAATCGCAGTATTGCCCCCTTAGATGAGCTGTAAGCCGTAAATTTAGGTAGTGGTCCTTCTCCACCGCCAGAAAAGTTAATAATATTGCCACGCTTTTTATTTTTCATAAATGGTATTACAAGGGCACACATATTAACGGTTCCTAATAAATTAACGGCGATTGTTTCTTTCCAAAGATCGAGGTCTAATTCTTCTAACTTACCAACTGGCCCACGTATTCCAGCAGCATTTACTAAGACATCTACTTGCCCGTCAAAAATATTGTCAATACGGGACTTTATAGTCCCAAACACTTGATCTTCATTTGAAATGTCAACATCTACAGTCTTATACTGTAAAGATTCTTTTGTATCCACAACTAACACCTGTGCTCCCTCACGCAAAAATCCTTTTACAACAATATTACCAATCCCACCACTTCCGCCAGTAACAATCACATTTTTACCTTCAAATCTTTTCTTCATCTTCCTATTTTCTTTGTTAATTTATTATATTTACACTTCGGATAGTGATAAGACCTCTTTCCCACCGCCATATCTATACACCACCACTTTCCGTTTTTGTCCTCCAAAAAATCTACTGACCAATAGCCCTTAAAATACTTAGAGACATATTCAATCATTTTATAAACTTCGTGGCTCTTTGGTGGCAACTTTTGAACTTTCTTTAACAATTCCTTTTCTTTTTTATCCAGCCCCTTGAATGCCTCAGTAACCCAATATGGATGAACACACTGCGTTTTCCCCTTGTTAATAAACGCTCTTATTTCTCTTGTTACTGGCATCTCACCAGGGAAATGATTAAAGACTGGCTCTGTTTCTAATAGTTCCCTGATTACCCAAAAATCAAATCTAAAAGGAGAACCCGCAATATTGGCAATATAAGATGCTTCCACTAGGTTTGTTACATGATTCTTAATTTCAGATGGGCTACTCACAAAACATGATTCTTTCCAATCGTGTTTGTTAGACATCTGTCCAGTTCGCAAAAAACAAGGATAACCGACCTCATTCATAGCTTGTTTTAATTTCTTCTCAAATGCTTTCCAACCTTCTGGCAATTTGCCATCAGACATTATGCCCAGTTTACAAAGTCCGCTATGCACGATTATTGTTTTCGGTGTGGGTATTCTAATCTCCTGGAGTATTGGATACCAATAAACCAAAGAGTTTAATTGCTCAATTGCCGGCTCAAGAGGTTGCCCAACAAGACTTAACTCTTGTTTTAATAGTTTTTCAAATTTCTTCTTATTCATATTCTGATAATTAACCTATTGACACTCTTACGTTAGGCATACACTTGCAATAGAAAGTGTGCCCGTCTGACTTACCAACCAATTTAGGAAAACCATCACGTTTTTTGTAAACATAAGGCTTTAATTTCTTACTACAACCTGGGCATCTCTTCTTCATCTTCCCACTCCTGTATATTTGAACATTGACATATCTATATCCTTAAAGTAATTGCGTGCGTCAAAGAATATTTTTGGCCCAGCCATTAACTTGGCAACTTTCTTAAAATCAAGTTTTTTTAATTCTTCCCAGGGGGTTATGCAGATGATTGCCATACAACCTTCGACCACACTATATGAATCCGCGTCACCGATATCTAAATAGGGATCATGAAAATTGATTTGCGCACCCATATTCTTTAAATCTCGCATTAATTTAGCGGGTAAAGAATTATCAGATGGTGATGCTCCTGGTTTGTAAGCCACACCCCAAAATGCAACCCTTTTTCCTTTTACGTCACCCAATTTATCAAGAATTATTCGTCTGCGATTAGTATTTTTCCTTATAACCGCACTTAGTACTGGGATTTGAACCTTGTTTAATTTGGCAACTTTTTGTAAATAATCTAAATCTCTTTCTAGATGCCCACCAGAGAAGCCCGCAGACGCATCTAGATACGCCTCTTGACCTATTCTGTGGTCAGACCTTAAAGCTCTAGTAACATCTATTACATCAGCCCCCACAGCCTCACAAACATCAGCTATATCATAAATAAAACATAATGAGGTAGCTAAAAAGGCATTGGTGGCATGTTTAATCATTTCAGCTGATACCACACTCGTAAATACAACCGTCTTGCCCATAAAAACATCTAATAATTGATCTTCATGGTCTGTATTATCAATCCCTATTACGACTTCTTTTAAGTTCATAAAATCCTCTACACCCATACCTATCCTCATGTGTTCGGGCATATATGCATAATTAAATTTCTTTCCTAGGAGTTTTACTATCTCTTTAGAAGTTCCAACAGGTATTTGACTTGATACAATTACCAATACACCATCTTTCAGTTGAGGTTTTGTATCCTTTATGGCTTCAAATATTGACTCTGTATTGCCGTGACCTTCTTCATTAACGGGAGTATCAATTACAATCCAACAAACATCACACTTTTTCAGGGGAACTATTGTATTGCCCATTTTCTCAAGACATATAGGCAAAGATTGCCCCATGTGTCCTAAGCCAACAATTCCAACTTTGACCATATTATTTACTTTTCTTGACTATCGCCCAGTCTTGTCCTAGCAAATCCCCACCATTTACCTTCCATACAGAAAAATTGTCTTTAGTAAATACTGTCAACCAATCATCTTTAAAAAGTCCATAATCTTTAGCTGGCCTCCATGATATTCTTGCAACCCGATTGCCATTTATAATTTCTTGAATTGCATCAGGAAAAGACATTGTTACCACTTCTATTGGCGCTACAGGAGCCAGAGTTATGGGTGTTAGGGGCGTTGGTTCATTAACCATTTGACTCACTTTCTTTCTTTGATCTAGAAGCACTTACATTTTCGCCTATCAGTTCTTTAATATATTCATCTAAGGCTCTACGGATATGTTCGCTAGCTTTGCCAGAAAGTTTCTTTAAAAATTCAATTTGTGTTTCTTCTAAGAATACATGAACCCGTCGCATACACACATTCTACCCACCTTTTATACCAATGTCAATGCCCAGTTGAAGGCTTTAAGGTCCTACTGAAGGGCTAACTGAAGCCGATGCCGATGCACTCGGTGATAGGGATGCACTAGGTGATAAAGAAGCGCTAGGGCTTAGGGAAGCACTAGGGCTTAGAGATGCGCTGGCTGAGGCCGATGGGCTCAAAGATGCACTAGGACTTAAAGATGCACTACCTGAGGCTGATGGGCTCAAGCTGGCCGAAGGACTTAGAGATGCGCTAGCGCTTGCTGATGGTGAGAGTGATGCACTGCTAGATGCACTAGGGCTCAAAGATGCAGATGGGCTTAAGGAAGCGCTAGGTGACAATGATGCAGAGCTGGAAGCGCTAGGTGATAGAGATGCCGATGGGCTCAAAGATGCACTAGGACTTAAAGATGGACTATTTGATGTACTAGGGCTGAACGATGCACTTGGTGATAGGGATGCACTAGGTGATAAAGAAGCGCTAGGGCTTAGGGAAGCACTAGGGCTTAGAGATGCGCTGGCTGAGGCCGATGGGCTCAAAGATGCACTAGGGCTTGTTGAAGCACTAGGACTTAAAGATGCGCTACCTGAAGCCGAAGGGCTGAGAGATGCACTAGCACTAGCCGAAGGGCTCAAGCTTGCAGATGAGCTAGCACTTCCACTGGCCGATGGGCTAAGAGATGCAGATGGGCTTTGGCTAGGTGATCCACCTAGACCTGACAATGTCTCAAAGTAAGTTACAACAATGTCCAATTCCCCACCAGGGATATTGTCACAAGTAAGCCTTACGTGCTCTCCAGCTTGTCCAATACCAATTGTTCCAGCACCACTACCTTCACTTCGATTTGTCCCTCTTGGCATTCCAGATTCATGAAAAAGCACTTGAAGGGCTCCTGTAGCTGGTGTTGTGGTTAGACCAAATCCGATTCTTACTGCAACATCAGCACTCACACTATTATCTGTGGTAACTTTAACTTTTGTAACAACAATGGCTGTACTAGCAAATGCAGAAACAATAGATTCATCTGTCGCTCCATTGCTCCTTTCGATCTGGAAATGTCGAGTTTGAATATTTGGATGTCCTGAGAGAATCCAAGGAGAACCACCACGTAGCGTTGGCCATCGATTCGTAGCCCCAGCATCTACCCTTGTGGGTGTAACCCCAACATCAACGGCACGACGACCATGAGTATTAAAAGTACCATCGGCACCATCCCAAAATTTCTCTGGTATCGGTTCCTGGGAATCGATATTTCTGTGGAAAACAACTTTGTCAGCCATGTCTGAAATTAATTATGACCTAACAAAAACAGTTCGTCAAATACTTATATGCTTAGCTTTAAAAATTATTCAGTATTTTCTTTAATATCTTTCACATCAGCAAAGGCATCTTCAAGTTCTATATAAATCTTGGCATTCCTACCAATAAGGGGACTTTCTTCTATTTTACCCATCTGACCCCTATTCTTATTGCCCTTTTCAAAAGATTTTTCAAATAAATCTTTACCACTAGAAAACACCTCTCTATCATTAAAAGTAAATTTCTCTGTCTCTTTTCCTAACTCTGTTGCTTTTTTATCTACCTCTCTAATAGTATCCTTCAACTTTTCAATCTCATCTTCAAATTTAAACACAAAATCCTCTATCACCTCAAGAAACTTAAATCGCTTCCTATTATCAGACCTGTTAGGTACTTCGTACTGAGATAATAGGTTATAAAGTAATCTAGCCTGTTCTTTAGAAAGTGTTAATATTTTTTTCATGGCAAATCAGCTATAACCTCTTGCATGTCTCTGATTGCGTTCCTTGCCTGGTCGAATTTTGCTGGTGTTATTGCCATAATTAATTATACTATGCTCCACTTGCGTCTGCATCTACTAAATAGAAATCTAACTCTACATCAACTCCTGAAACTGCTCCTACCCCTTCTGCTCTAAAGAATAAGTCTGCTAATGCTTTGATTTTAATATGACTCTTAAATTCTTTTTCTACTGGTGCTTCTAATTCTTCAGCAGACCATATAATTCTTCTTGGTTGGTAAGGGCTTGCTACTGTTAGCAATCCATCTCTTTCATATAAGATAACATTAATACCTTTATTCGCTTTTGGGATAACCTCAAGTCTAGTAATATACAGAACCTTGCCTAAAGGTACGGAAGTAAATCCATTCTGTGCTTCACCATACCCATATTGGGGATTGTCGCCTGCATTCCCCTCTATGCCTTCCATCTTGCCCAGTAATGCTCCATTACTAAAAGTGGCATTAGTTACTCGTATTTCTATATCCCCTTCATGGCTTCCGCCATAAGTTCCCACCTCTTCGTTATGAACTATATTAACTCTTATGTAAGTAAGATTACTTTCTACCGCAGTTGTTCCATTTAAAAATATAATCTCGTCCTGGTCTACTCCTGCGGATGACAACCCATGTACCTCTAATGAATGTGCCCCTACTCCAGCAGTAGCCCCTTGAGTGTCAGTTGATATAGCCCAAGCATTTCCCAAGTCACCGATGGCGGCATCAGTTGCCGTGCCAGCATTAGCATCAGTAGCAAATATAGTCCCATCATCAGTAACAGCAGATACAAAGTCTGAAAGACCATTTAACACTTTAGCAACAGCATCGCCACTTCCTGCTGCCGTGTCAGCAACTCCAGTAAATATATCTACCTTAGTTAATGTTCTTCCACCAGCAGCAGGTTGAGTCGCATCAGCACCTGTTGTGTCCATGTAAACTCTATACAAGGTTCCGTCTTGAGCAGAAATATCAAAGTATTCACCATCGTTAGTGTTTGTCCTAGTATCGGCTACAACTTTAGTTACCTCACGACCAGCATCATCATTAACATCAGAACTTTGTACCTTTATCTTTGCCGCAGTAGTTTGCCAGTTTATATCTCCGCCACCAGCCCACACATCTTCAAAAACATTGCTCTGTAAAGCGTTATTGTGACCAAAGAAGAAAAATGATCTTCCTCCTAGTATGTGTTTTCTTGCAAAGTCTAAATCAATTTCCGTAGTCTGTCTTGTAGGAGTGGCGTCAGTAGTAGCGAGGGGCTGCCCACCTCTGGTTATAAGAACAGGAGAACGATCTGTGTGAAAAGTACACTGTAATCTAAATGAACTTTGCGCAGTAGACCCATTAGTATAAACAACACGGAAGTATTGAACTGCTGGTATTAAGGTGTGAATTTGGAATGTTTTTGCTCCCAAGTCTCCAACAAGCTGAACATCCCAATTTGAGTTATCTGTTGAAAACTGAATACTTAGACCACTGGCTGCTGCTCCTACATCTGATTTATAAAATATTGAAACAGAGGCGTAATTGCTTACATTTTCACCCACACCTGTAAATACAGCATCGCCCGCCAGAGTTGCGGTTGAAGAATTATTAGTACTTATAACTCCTTTTGAGATGGGTGTTCTTGTTACTGTCATTAGGTTATTTCTGCCCCATATAGGGTAAAGGTTAGAGCTGAATTGGTGTCTGTTCTCACTGCGATGTTTCCAGTAGAATCATTAGCTGATATTTTTATTTCAATAACATCAGTAGTATCTGCAGCTAGTGCAATATCATAAAAAAGAGCCGTAGTTTGGTCATATGTAGTCCCATTATCATCATGGAATATTCTATATTTAGCACTCGCACCTGAAGTGTTACATACAATCAGTGAGTAAGCTATTGTGGTAGTTGATGAGGCTGGAGAATACAGACTAGCAGCAGTTGTATTTGCTGGTCTCAATTGACCTAATTGTTTTTCTTGTAAAGCCATATTAAGACATAATCATAGCATATCTAAGAACACTCCTATCATCTATCAAAACATCATTTGTACCACCGTCAATAAATAGGGCATGAGTCAAAGCATTGGTCTCAAACCTAAAATCTACATCTGCACCAACTTCATTAAAAACAGTTGGACCAACAACGTCGTTTACAAAAATACGATTCCAGGGATCAGCAGAAGAAGACCCTATGTCTCTAACTGTGTTATTGGGAATAGGATTTGCTTTAAAAGTAATTCCACCAATTCCATCTCTATCATCCATTTCTCTTACAAAAATGGTTTTGAATGCAGAAATAGTTGAACCAAGCAAATCCGTGTCATCTACTGAGGGGATAATACTTCCTGTTGTAATTAACAACCCATCAAAAGCAGACCCATCAATAGAAGCAGCAATATTAAAAAAAACCTTATCCACATAAGCATTGGCCCAAAAATTAGTAGAACTTCCCAAGTCATAAGCGGAATCGGTATCTACTAGAAGATCACCAGTCATTGTATCCCCAGCTTTTTCTACCCAGATATCACCAGCTCCTCCAGCAACTAACCCCAAAGAGGCTCTCGCAGTAGCTCCACTTTCTGCTACCCAATTTGTTCCATCACCCACAATGAAGTTGCCATCTGTAACTGCAAGTGCTGCTATATCATCAAGCTGTGCATCCCAGGCCTGAACATCTGAGCCAATAGCAACACCAAGATTGACCCTGGCTGTGGTTGTATTTTCTATATCAGAAAGATTATTAGAAATCTGAAGATATCTTGCATCTAAAGCTGGTAAAGGTATTCCTCTATATGCCATGTTATTTCCAAGTTATTATTTCGGTTACTTGGTCTGCTGTCGCACAAGCAACATAAACAGTCTTATTTTGCAATTTGAGCCCCCCTTCAAAGTTATTAGTGCCAGACTTGACTATGGCATAAGGAGCAGTGGGAGTAGCCACTTTCCCTTCCTCATAAGCAAACCTAACGTCAAAGTTTCCATGACACTGTATGCTAAATCTATCAGTGCCATTTGGCAATGCTTGAGAATATTCAGTGTCAGCCTCAGTCATTACAATATTGAAAATTTTAGGTGTGGTTGCGGCAAAAGGGAGGTTGTCGAACGACTGTGCGACAGTGCTAATAGCACCAGCGACAGCCATATAAAACTGGCTTCCAGTAGACAATCTTACTGCCAATGCCTTTTTGGGGTCTCTATATTTATCTAAATCTACTTTAATACCATCCTTTTTGTTCATTCTCTCCGCAAAAGCAATCATTACCTTCAATAATTCTTCTTCATTTAATTGCTTTAACCAGGTTGGTTTTTTCAAATCAACCTTAGATGGTATTTTTATATCTTTAAGGTTACTTATCTTAAGTCTTTTAGGAAACTTAAACTTTGGAAGCTTGGGAATTTTAATATAATTAATTATCTCTTTTAAATTGGTTATTTTAAATTCCTTGGGGAACTTTTGGAGATTTTTGATAGTTACCTCTGTAGGAAAGTCTTTTATATTCTCAACCTGAACTTTCATTTGATCAGGAAGCACCAGGTTTATGCGCCTTACAGCATCTAATATCAACTTTAGCTGTTTCTTTCTGTAGTCAGTGGCCTTAGTGTCTCTGAAAGCTTTTAGAGGTTGTTGCAATTTGGTTACTTGGCCCTCGAGTAATACGGAAACAATTTTTAGAAGTTCTGTGTTGTCACCACCTTCGAGTAATACGGAAACAATTTTTAGAAGTTCTGTGTTGTCATCCCCAAAGACTTTATCAAGTTTCCTTTTGATACTCCTAAGATTTTTCTTTTCCATATATTGCTCTTCTTGCCTTATCTCTTAGTTTTGATAATTCAAATATAATTCCTTTCTTTTCTTCCTCAGCCTCCTCTTTTGCTTTTTTGATAATAGTTTTCGCCTTCTTTTTGGCCTGTTTTGTACTACTCTTCAAGATGTCTTTTCCTTGCGTTTTGACCTTTACCTTGGCTCTCTTAACTATCTTGTCAGCTTTCTTTTCAGCTCGTGCAACAATCTTTTTGCCCCTACTCTTAGCATCTTTTTCTGCTTCTACCAAAACATCAACAGTTCCCTTGTCAATTTTAGATTTTAACTCAGCATCTTTTTCTTTATACTGTTTGAGTTCTTTTAACAAAAAGGTCTTCTTCTTTTTCTCTTTACTTAAAGCCTTTTTAGACGCCTTCTTTTCAGCCACTCTCGATTTTTGTCCCAATAACACAGGAATAGTAGTACATCTACAATTCGGATGAAGTGGTGGCTCATTAACGTCTAACAAATTAAACTCCAAAGTTTTCCCATCTACTGTAAAACTATCTCCTTCTTTAAAGTATGATCGGTTTAAACCAATCACTTTGCCATCCATTGCCAAACACCATGGACATACACGATCATCTCTCTCTGTTAGCCACTCTTTAGCCTCCACAACACCTGATTGTTTATAAGCCTCAACTGTAGCAAAATTGCTGGCACGCAAAGCCTCTGTTCTTGCAATCATACCCGCTCTACTTATCGTAGCTACATTAAATACATGTTGGATCCTTTTCCTTAACTGTGGTATAGATTCACCCTCAACAAACCCTTCAGCTAAAGCCTTTCTTAATTGTTCACGGGTTGTTTCGTTAATGTCTGTTACCAACTCAGCTCCGTCAGTCCTTAGAAACTTCGCAGACGTTTCAGTTAGAAGGTCGATATTTCCTCCCGTTCCCAAAAAATCAAGCACAAAATTACCCTGTTCAATAACTATGTCCCGAATAATAGGAATGAAAGTAGTTATCCATATTCTCGAAAAAAGCTCTTTGTTGGGTAATACTGAAGACTCCTTACCTTTTCTAAGATCCTTTTTCCAATATTTTACTTCGTCTAATCTATCAAGAATTACCTTTTCTTGTTCATTAAATAAATCAATTGCTTTATCCTTCAATTCTTTCTCGCGTTTTGTCACTACTTCAATAAATGCTTTCCAATAAGCATCTTTTCCTTCATCATTAAAAAGACTCTCAGCTCCCCTAAATTTAGGGTCTTTTTTCTTTTCTTTTACTTCAGCGTCCTCTCCATTTTTAACTTTAAGCATTGCCCCAATCATTTTAGTAATATCTTTAGCAAGAGATGTTTGGAATTTTTCTCTACCAATATCTTCCATCTTTTTGGGCGGTATAGGAATCATATGTTTAACCGCCTTTTTCTTATGCTTCACCTTTTTAATCTTTTTTAATTTCTTTTTACTACTTGTGATTCTGGCAAAGATTCCCTTAGATTCTTCCTCCTTATCCGTATCTTGTAATGTTGAGCCTGCACTTGATGAACCTCCAGCTAGTGGTGCAAACAAGTCGTCCCCTCCCTCAACGGGCTCCAAGTTTTCTTCTATTCTTATTTCATTCGGTGTCATCCATGTAAACTTTCTAGCATTAGCATACCTCTTTAGTTTTATTTCTACATCTTCAGGAGAGGGATCAGTAAAATCGAAAAATAGATTTGCTGAATCAGGATACATAGGAAGCAAAAACTCATTCAATGCGCCTACAAACTTTGTCATTCGTGGCGTGACAACCCTCTCCATGAAAGACCTATTAGTAGCCTCAGCATTAGCCCTATTCACATCTTCTGTTAATCCAAGAATTGACTTAGGTACTTTAAAAACCGCCAATATGTCATCCCTCATCATTCTTTGCTGTGCAGCAAAATCCATCTCCTTGGCTCCCATTGTTATCTTGTCTAACTTCATTCCCCCACCTAGAAATGCAATCTTGTTTGATTTGCTTCTACCGCCGTATGAGGCTTGCCATTGATTCAAAAACCTTTTGATGACTTTCTCATTTAGTTTCTTCTCTGTGGTAAATACCATTCCTGGTATGGCACTATTAAAGAAGAAATTTCTATTCCATTCCTGGGAAAAAGCATGAGTGTCTAGAGGAAGTGCCGCTGCTTGGATTGAACCCTTGCCTCTGTATGGATTTAATGGGTTAAAATATTTAAAGTGGATAACATTCTCTTTAGGAAAGATAACTTTGTCTGTAAATACTCCACCTGGGTTATAAATATAGTGCTTAATAATGTTATCCTTGTCGGGCACTATCTTCATCCAATCTGGCCTTACCAACCATATCTCTTTCGGAATATCACCATCTTTTAATAAGACCCAGAAAGCTTCTCCTGTAAGCTCTAGGTATATTTGTGTGGCCTCCACCTGATCATAAAAAGTAGTAAGTGGATTTACAAAATGAAGCAAACTTAATACTTCATGTTCAAAAAGTTGTGTAGACTCTGGCTTTCCACCAACAAACTTCGTTTGAAACAATTTAAGAACAATAGATGCAACCTCTTGAGAAATAGCAGAAATGGCTGTATAGGCATAATTAGTGTAAGCCTTCAAATACTCATCACTTTTACGAAGTGGAGGTTGGGGAAAAGACATCACTGCACTAGCAGCTGCCTGCGGTCTATCTTTATGAGCCATACATTAACTTTAACATAGCGGTGAGAAAAGATAAATCTTATATATCTGAGATCATCATCCCAGGATCATCTTCAGAGGTGTCAAAAAAAGCTAAGGCTAATGCATCTGCCTTGTCGGGTGAGTTACCTAGCCTCTTTTTCATCTCCTCTTTGGCCTCAATTTTTATCTTTCTTTCAGAACCATATTTATATCGTATCTCGGACAATTCCTTCTTGAGTCCTACATCATCAGGGATACTAATCTGGCTTTGACCATTCTTGTCTGGCTTAAACAATGATCTCAAATTCCAAAATATCTGTGCCCTTAAATTCATAAACTTTTCTTTTGCCCCAGCATTTGTCGGACTTGATCCAACATTAACAGGTTCTATCTCACTCTCTATTTTATCTTCTTCATAAAGTTCCTCTAAACGATCATACACGCCAGATCCAATACCAATAACATCAACCGCCATCACTTCAGGCTTATGATCATTTAAAAGCTTCCTAGACCATCCCACCACTTCCATTGTGTCCATCTTCTCCTGTATCTCCATCGCCTTCACCTCTCCACCCTTTCTGTAAATATAAACAGTCTTGTCACGCCCAAACCTAGCAACATCAAGCCCAGACTGCTTATGCTCGCCCCCACAATTACCTTGATTAACAGCATTCTCTATCCAGTCAGCGGGAATCAGTGCATCCTCAGCACCACTCTCGGGAAACTTACACTTGTAAAAGATAATATAATCAATGCTATCTTCGCCACCATACTCCTCAGCTGCCTCATCGAGAAATTCCTGAGTTACCCTGCCCTCAGCCAATGCCTGCTCATCATTAACCGTCAAAGTAGTATAGCGAGGATTCTTAAAAACCTTCTCTTCAAAACCAACGCCCGGAAAGGGATTGCCCAATTGAATAATCTTACCCCCCGTACCACCCACCATTCTTAAAACCTTGTTATACATCTTTTGAGGCAGTAATCCTCGCTCATCTACCACAACAATTGTGGCACCAAATCCCATCAGGCTAGTTGCCTCCTTGCGTACCTCCTTGGCAATAGCGGTTAAAATAAAAATCTCTGATCCACCCGTGAAAGTTATCCTTTTTTTGCTTCTCTCCCTCCTAAGTCTCTCTAAGCTTCCATCAAACTCAATACTTTTTTGAAGATAAGGATGATCAAATAAATGCTGGATAACATAACCCATTATGATGCCACTCTGTTTTTCAGAAGGAGAAACTATAAGAATCTTCTCCCGCCTTTCCCGTTTTTCTGTGGCAATCTTATCTAGGGCCAAAGCAACAACATCCGACTTCCCATATTGCGTAATCGCCTTGACACCAACCCTTGTATATTCCGGCTCATAAACTAATCGGAAAAGATCAGCCTGACCATCAGTTAGTTTGTAGGGTTCGCCCCTATCGTTCTTGAAGTAAGCAGTTACGATTTGTTGGTAGAATCTTTTGTCTCTGGCCATTGTTTTTTTATCCTTTCATCAATTTTCTTAATTTCCTCATTGGGATTAATAATCACTTCCAACTTTTGGTTGGCCTTGCCATAAGCCCTATCCATTAATTCCCTAATAGCAATTACATCATTATCACTAATGCCCTTTTTAAGCAAAGAGCTAACAAGATAATAAATATACCTTTTGTTTTTTCCCTCAGGTATTTTGGCCAGTCGCATCCTGATATAACGACCTAGATCATTAACCTTTTTGGGTGGCCCCTTGGGGTTAGTTATCTGCCCTGGTTTCCACTGATTTTTTGGATTTGGATTTCCTTTTCCCATTTTCCTACTATTTTCCTACCACAGCTTTATATTTTACCACACTTTTATACGGTTTTAGTTTTCCAAAACCAGACGTATTCAATGCTAAATCTTTCTAACTGACCTGGTTTAGGTTTTAGTTGTGTGACAACTCTTCTCTTGAACAAATGACGTATTATACGTTTATACCAAGTGAGCAAGTGTTTGTTTTTATTTAATCTTGGTCGATATTTCCACACTTTTGGCAACAATTTATGATGCCATAAAAATTTAATTAATAAAATAAAGTACTTTTTACTCATTTTATAACTTGGGTCTTCTCTTGTACTATATTCATGAATAAATTAAATAAGTACCATTTTTCATGTTCTTAATGCCCACTCTCTGTTTTATGTTAAGCAAATCTTCTACAAGTCTTTTTCGTAATTTAGCCTTTTCATAACTAGTATGTATAGAAAAGAAATCAGGTCCGTCTTCTAATACGTATCTTATATACCAATTATTGCGTTTTGGCATTAGTCCTATCTCTGTTGTGTATTTAATTTTGTTAATCATTGTGTCTCTGGCCTACCTTGGTGATATATATTGTTAAGTGTCTAAACATTTCCCAGTATCCTTGATGCCTTGATCAAAGGTACTGGCAAGGCTCAGTATTTATAAAAGTATTCAATGGCCGAATGAACGAAGATTAAATAGTCATCGTTTCGTAATATTTGGGTACAATAATCTTTTTTGATATCAAAACTTGTCCACTCGGTATTGTCAATTAGTAAGTTGGCCCATTTACTTCTTTTATTTTCTTCCCATGCCTTATCTAATTGAGTATCAACGAATTTAGCGTTACTATCTACACAGTTTGTATAATAATTTAACATTGTTTTTCACCTCCTTTCAGTTCTGATTATTGCCCACTGATTAGATGAGCAATATCAAGGCCTAATCTTCCCAACTTGTCATTTTTAATTCCCAAGATATATGTTTAGTTCCTCCATCTTCAGTTTCACTGTCGAGCCTTCCACTTGTCATACCTTCCTCAATTAATCTAGCTAATTCTTCTTTATCTAAATCTGTTATTTCTACTTCTTGTTTGATATTCATATTTTCTCACCCCCTTTCTTAAGTTCTAAATCAAGGCTTAATCGCTTGCATCTTTAACAGCTTGACGTGCTTCCTCAATTTCTTCTTGTGTATGGGTAACGTTAAACTCTAAATTGTCTGGTTTGTCAATATGACAGCTATCACACATTCCGTTTATACCACCATCGCCCTCGACAAAGTTTTTATCACATTCTGTACAGGTTATTTTTTCTAGATGTTTCATTTTTTTCACCTCCTCCCCTAACTATTACCCATCAATTAGATAAATAATATTAAAGCCTAACCCAAAATTATTTCTTCATATTCTGGTAAATTAGTTATAACTTCATTAGCTAAATGTGCACGAACATCATTGTCCATAAACTTATACAGTTTACTCTTGATTACCTCGCCTTCTGAACACTGATATAATAGAGTTTGTAAGTTTTTATATGCCACAATAGAGCGTATATTATATTCTGCTGTATACTTAAATCCTTCACCAATCATATTATCAGCCGATCCATATCTAGCACTGACACCTGACACATTTAATGCATATAGTTTGTGTGCTAACTGTGATTGACCTTCTATGGTTTCAATATCAAGATCAAATTCATTTTTAATCCTGCGTACCATATAGTCACTATATTTTAATATACTAACTATTGTATTGATTGTTTTGTTGCTTACTATAAATGAACTCATCTTAATCACCTCTCCATTTCTTATTATACGGATTTCTTAGGGTTTGTAAAGGAACAATTTATACAACATTATTTAAAACTCCTACTTGATAATCCGTAGAAAACAGTATATATTATATATATGAATGCAAGAGATGCTATTGCTACAGCTAGGGCTATAGTAATTGCTATGAAGAATGGGGCAATTAGTTATGATAATGCTAAAACTAGATGTCAACCTTATTTTAATGTTTACAATAAATACTGCAAAAAAATAGCTAAAAAATATAATCAAAGACCCCATAAAATATCATTTTCCTCCTTTGCTAGATAATTCTTATCTACTAAGAAATATTATTAATTTTAACTAACTTCATACCATAATTATTAATCCCAGTTTTTAGGTTAATATCTTTTTTAATTAACTTATTATTTTTAAATGGAAGATAATTAACTACGTGTTGCCAGCGCCCCCATCTTCTTTTTATTTGCACTATATCTGGATGCTGTCTCTGTAAAGACTTAGCCATGATTAATCTTCCATCTTCTTTCCCATCTAATTTATAAAGCTCCTCAGTATTTCCACCTTTCATTGTCATTGTAGTTATTTTTTGTGCAAGAAAAGCCGAGAATAAAACAGTACACCAACCATCCTTTAAAACCCTTATTGATAAGTCTGTATCTTCATTATACTTCCCACGCCACCTATAAGGAATATTATTTTGTATTAAAATGCAAGAATAAATACGAGTATTTAATCTAAAGGGGTTACCTGGATATTTATTCCTTATAAACATAAAATAATTCATCCCAGAAATTGCAACATTTTCATAACGATCTACAAAATCTTCACAAGCCTTAAATATAGCTCCCGTAAATACTTTAAGCTTTCTATTATTATTCCACCTAAAAAAATCTCTTATATTATCATCTAAAATCCAATGACGTACCGCACCAGTACTAATAGAGTGTTCCCATACCCAATTTCTAGCTGGTATTGATCCCTGACCAAGATTACTAAATGGTAATATAAGAACTTTATCTTTATCTATTACAGATATATATTTATCAGACTCTTGTGGCTCAACTACAATATAATATGGAATATTCATCTTCTCTAATGCCCTAGAAGTTAGCCTACTTTTCCACCTACCCTTTGATATAATATAAATAGAATAATTAGGATTCATCTTTATAAACTCTATCCATACGCAGTATCTTTGCTTTTGGATACCAAATACTTCTTGTGTTCTCTGTAAGTACTTGTTTAATTAAATCAGCAAATTCTTTCATGTCGTCTAAACTGGCAAAATGTATTTTTATAGATTTTACTGAGGTTAAATCTTCATGTTTAAATTCTGGCATATCTTCCCACTCCTTATTAAGATCAACTGGGTCATTAATTCCTAAATCATACTCTGTAAATCCCCACTCTAATAAGTCCTTAAAGTCAAAATTGCCATCAAGTAAATCAAAGTCCCACTCACCACGGTTTTTATTGCTTCTGAGGTTATACTCCTTAAACTCCTCTTCGGTCAATTTTCGATTAGGTACTCTAACATCAATTTCTTCTTCACCACGATTAAGTAGTTGCATAACTTTTAGCCTCTGGTGTCCTGCAACAATTTTATTGTCAGTGTCTATTGCGGGAACTTCAACCAAATCAAATTTTTCAATGCTCTTTTTCAAATCCTCAACTTGTTTCTCAGTCATCTGCCGAGGATTTTGCTCATAAGGAACCAGGTCATTGATTTTCCTTTTTTCAGTATGCCAAATTAATTTTTCTTCTGCCATATTATTCTTTAACTCTTCTTTTCTTAACTTCTTCTATAATATTCCTATAATCTTCTACGGAGTCCTTGACATCCCAATTCTCTTTCACATCCTGAAGCACCCGCCTTGATTCTTTTCTTCTTGTATCTGCACTCATAAATTTATCAATATCCCCAGGAAGCCTAATAACAGGCATTCCCAATGCCCACGATTCTGTTGTTTTATTATTGGATTTATATTTAGACTTTTCGTCACCATGTGGATCGGGCATGAGTACAGCATCGGCTTTAATAAGTTCCTTAAATAAAGTGTTATAGTCATACGCGACATTCTTGATATTCAATTTTTCCCTATAAGCAAGCGGAGGATCGTAAGTGGCATTTGAAATAATAGTTAACTCTATATCCCTATTAATTAACTCGTCAAAAGTATTCATCAGATAATGGGTATTACCCTGGTAACCAAACCAACAAACTTTCCTCAGAGGCCCTTTGTGGATCTCTTTTATGGGTTTGTGCTCAGGAATGTAAACTCTATCTGGGACACATTGAACAAAGGCCTTGGGACGCATTTTCCTTATATATTCAGCCAATGGTTCAGTTGAGGTAGTAACTGTATCACACAAATCTATAAATTCGAACACGGGCTTGCCCTCTAACCAATCTGGGTCACACAAATCCAAAATCTTTACACCCCTGAAGTTCCTCATCATATTATCCCAATAGACTTTCTGGAAGATTAATATGTCATATTCTTTTCCAATAACATACTCCTCAGCTTCAGGCCAGTAGTTAAGAGGCCATCTCATTCTTATACGAGAAGAGCCAACAGAATTTAAGTTTCTGTTGTCCATCCTCTCCATAGTAAGCACGCCCGTAGTCCTTTTTACTTCTTTTGTTTTATCTTTTTCCATCATTAATTTTTTTCTTTATCTATATTTAAAATTTTCTTGGTAATTATATCCAACAATTTAGTTCTTTCTTCAAGAACCCTCTCACTTTTCCTTCTACTTTCTGTGTGAGCTGCTACTTTAGGCTCAACTAATTCATAGTATTTCGAAAGCTCTACTTCCACCTCAATTTTTGTCACAAGAGTAATCTGTTCATTGTGATACTCAATTAACACATCAAGCTTCGTAATCATCCTTTTTAATTTCGTTTTACTCATATATTTATTCCAATTTCTTCCAAGACAGTTTCCCACTGAGATTCAAAATTTTCCTTATTAAATAACTCTCTCGCCGTTTTCTTCCCAGCCTGACCAATCTTAAGTGCCAAAGCAGGATCATCCAAAACTAACTTTTTAAGAAGCTTGGCAGTAGCCTCTGGATTGTCCATAACCCTAGGGTCTTTAATTGTATACTTGCTAGTCAAAAATCCATTAACTCCATGCTTAATAAATGTATCAGCATCCTGATAGGGAGTTGTCACTATGCATGCCCCAGAAAGCATTGCCTCTGTTCTGGCGCGACTCATGGGTGACTGCCATGCGGGGAAAAAGAAAACTAGAGTTCTTGATATAAACTCCCTATAAGCATCAAAGCTATTAAATTTCCTGTCTACTCCGACCCAGACAAATGGTACACCTTTTTCTGCCAAGATTCTTTTGACCTCATGAAGAAATATTCTTCTATATGCCTTATCCATCCCGGCAGGAGAAAGCACAGTTGCTATCCTGGCCTCTTTGGGCTTATCCCACCATTCATCTACATCCATCCCATGGATCACGGGGTGGCCGAACCCCCATTGTGTGGCCGCAGTCCTTGAATTGACAATAACAAACGTCCCCTTAGTCATTGATTTAATAAAATCAATTACATAAGGGCTCTCGTATTTATCGTGAAACGGAGTCATGTGATTGATGGTTACAATAGGACAATCATCCCCGATAGTCTCCCTAAGCTCCATATAAAGCTTGCCCTTGTGTATTCTGTCACCTTTCTCGGGATCATAAACAGACTGTTGGTCCACGTGGAGAATGGCAAAATCATAGTAATTCTTTTTAAAATGAGTTACCCATCTACATTTTTCAGGAAATGGACGATGCGTCTCACCCCATGTACGATATGGGTTATAAACCAAATCATAGTGTTTTATGAATGGGAGAGCTGCCAAAGAATGTTGGTGAGCTACATGCCAGGGTACACCAAATACACGCAACTTTCTTTTTGGAGTCATGGGGTATCGCCCCTTTTCAAAAATTCAGGATTTTCGTATATATTGCCGATTATTTCACAATTAGTAGTTGAGACAGCATCAAACGGATAAATATAAGTTAGTTCATTTTTCACCACCATTTTATCAATATATTTGCCTTTTTCATTCTCAAACTTCCATTCAACAACATCCCCCTCATGTATCTCTTTACCGTTTTTATCCTCGAGGCCAGTAAATAGTAAGAGTTCAAATTCATCATTTTCTTGTTTTATCAATTCTTCTATATTTAATAAATGTAGTATTTCCTCCCATGAATACATCTTCTTCATTTTCTTTGACCAAGCTCTGAATTTAATTTTTCTCATTTTGATTACCCATAGGTGTCATGTGATACCTTACCTTTGTTGGTGACATTTTTATTGTCTTTGCTGTCATGGGGTGCTCTTCAATTTCTAAAAACTTGCAAATCTTTTTCATGGCTTGTGTGGGCAATTTTTTAACAAAATTATTTTTTGTAAGTTCCTCATAACTAAAGGTTAACCCCGCCAAATACCCATATTTTCTCCTGAAATTGAGCTCGTTTTTAATAAGTAAGTATACCACATCTTCATCCCTAGCAAATGTGGGAAAATCGTTGAGTTTTTCTTTAATATCAGTAATTTCTCCACCATCAACATACTCACCCGTTTTATTATTTTTTCTGTACTGTGCATGTAACGCTGAATAATAAGTATCTAATTTATTCTCTCTAAATAAATGGATTACCTTACTATTGTGCATTACCTCAGCCAATGCTGGCATCATATGTCTATACTTGATATCAACAAGTACCAGGGGAGTTTTAATGTCTCCAAATTTATCATCAAGCAATTTAATTACATCCTCTTTAGTTTTAAGCTGCTCATACAGCAACTTTATAGACTTAATTGTGGTTATCTCGTCTACATAAGTAATGTCTGGATGAGTCCCCATACAATATCCCAAGAAGTGTGAACCAGACCTCTGGTGAGCAATTTGGAATACATACCTTTTATTTTTCATTTGTTTTCTAAATTCATCATCCAACCAAAAGCCCAAATTCCCAAAGTCAACTCCCAACCACCAACTCGATACAACAAAATAGCTGAAATAGCTCCTAATGGCCATGATAAATATTTTATCTTCATTTTATCTCTGCTTTAATTTTATCTTTGCCCATTATCAGCAAACAACAGGCTCGTTTGTGGCCAGTTATTATTCTATTCTTGCTATCAATTTCAATGGGTATAATTTGTCCATAGCGAATAAGGCTTTTATAAACATCCATTACCAAATCCAGTCGCTCCATCATCCAAATATCTTTCCTGGCCCTGCACCAATGATAAAGAGGTGTTTTATCGCCCCTCAAAGCTAAATATATTGGATGGCTGGTAATATTGTGACCCTTTTGGTTTCCCCAAGCATTTAACCAAGAGTCTTCACTGGTAAATTTTAGTGATCTAATGGGCACATCTTTAATGTTGCTCACGTTTAACTATATGCCACACTGAACGGTTGTCTTTATTTTTCCCATAGAATTTAGCCCCCTTTGGTAATTTCAATTTTTCTTTTTGCAAGCGATCATTTATTTCCAGTATTAACATTCCGCCCTTTTTGGCCATCGCCCAAGCACTATTCAATACTTGTTGTCCCGTTTGTCCTTGTGCAACGTGTGTAACCGACAAACACAAAACTAAATCAAACCGATGGGGGAATAATTTATAATCCAATAAATCAGAAACAGAAGCAAAACACTCAAAAGCTCTCGTATCCTTAAATATCATCCTATCACACGCCTCGTGCCACATTCCTTGTGCTATAAGTCTCCAATCATAATTGCTTTCTATCCCAATCACATTTTTTGCTCCACGCTTATATGACTCAATAAGAAAAGCTCCAGCATTACATCCAATATCCAAAACGTCCAAATCTTGCATTTCTTTTGGCAAACCTATTGCATCAAATTCTTTAGGAGTATCCATCCTTCCCCTTATTCCCAATGCTGGTATAGTCTGGTAATAATTAATCATTTTTTAGGTTTTAACTCCAATTAGTCATCTTGCAAAACCTCCATAAGTATGTGGTTATAGACCTGCTCTATCTCTTCATCTGTTGCGGAATGATTTCCAAATAAAGATTCAATTCTTTTTTTCAACATGCGTCTATATCTGCCACTAGCAGTTTTTTCAACCGACTCAATTGTCAGCAAGGATTTCAAAATATTCGAAACCTTGACTGATTGGGAACCACCAACTTTCAGCAAAAGGCATTTGGTTATAATCTCCGAAGGAGTAACATCACCTTCCTTGCTCTCAATGTATCTAAGAACTTTTTTCTCAACATCTTTTAATCCTTCAATGTCTCCAAGGATTTTATTCTTGGCTTCTTCTAAAAAGTCCTTTTTAATTTTCTCCAAAGGAGCTATTTCATAAGTAACACTCCCAGCAGTCGTGGGAATACGCTTAACTACTTCTTTGACAATAGCCTCAATATCTACACTAGCTTCATTAGAAGGCATCTTTTGCAAAACTTTACTCACAACCTCATCTATATCAATTTCTTCTTTAGCAGATTCTAAATTAAAAATCTTTGAGTATGCCTTATTAAGACCCACTTGAATTTCTTGAATTTTATTAAAAAAGTCATTTCTTAATTCAATCAACTCCTTTTTAACTTCTTTGTTATCTGCAACGACAGGTGATGGGGGAGGCTGTTTCTGATTGGGAGCAACAGTCGTGGGAGTTAAATTTTCAGGCTTGGTAATTGTATCTACGTTAATTTGTCCCCTGGCTATAGCAATCGCAGTTTCATCCTCTAACCAAGAAGGTTGGATATAAACCTTTTTTATACCTTCATGACTTGTTAAAAAGAAATGTCCCTTTTTCAAAGTCATTATCTCATCTGCTTTAGGTTTATCACGAGCTGGCAGAGGAATTTGGTCTAAAGTATGTTTGACTTCATTTCTTTCGGATTGATAACCCAGAATCCAAGTAGAAATTTGTTTTAGAGGAATTTTGTCTACCCCAGCCATGTCTTGAGAGTCCACCCAAATAAAATTGTTATTAGTTGCCCCTTGCCTGATAAAGCTTTCAATGACCCTCTTGCAGGGATTGTTATATTTCTGTGGTATAAACTTCCATGCTTCGGGAATAACTATGATAGTACCTTTCGTTGTCTTTAAGACCTCATCAGCTACGGCTTGAATAATCAGAGATTGAGCTTCTTCACTGAAACGCTCCAGGTTCATAATATTTACTCCATCGTAAATCGTTAGTGTATTTGAAAGCTTGGCATACTGAATTTGAGGTATTAGATTTTCCAAATAATGCTGAAGTCTAATGTGAATCTCCTCTTTTAAGCCCTTTAGTCCTTCGGCCAGTTTCTCGTCCACTCGTTTTTTGATTTCCATTAAAGAACTACTTCCTTTACAAAGTTGCATTAGTGTTCCCTTTTCTAGAAACAATTTCTCCCTAGCATAAGCCTCAATAAGACTCCTTACAAATTCGTAATCACTTCTATCTTTGAAAAATGGCGGGACCTCTGTACCCTCAGAGAAACTTTTTTCACCAATTTTGGTCTTAAATACAATAGCTTTTAATTCGCTACGTTTGATTAAAGCCTCAAGTGTAGTGGTCTTACCCGATAATTGAGTTACACCAGTAACAATCAAATGGGATGGTTTTATGTTTACCTCTTTAGCAGTCTCTATTTCGTATCCTAATTTAATTTTTTTCATTTTTCTAATTTCTCCTTTGTGGCTTCCCAAAGTGCGTCACAGAGTATTTTGCTTTTAAATTCATAGTTAATCGTTCTAGGCTTTCTCCCCTCAGTCCACTTAATTAGCCAATACGGTTTTTGACCCTCAAAGTGTTGCCATCTTGCAATGTGATAACTTGGAATTTCCTTTTCCAAAAATCCAATCATTTGACCTATGGAGAGGAGTAAGTTTATAGTATTGCCAGGCAACTTATCTGCTGGATCAAGCCTTTTGTAAACCCATTCAGTTAATTTCTCATTCCCCTTCCTACTCAACTCATTTAATTGTCTATTTGTTATATGTTGTTTCGTTCTAGTCATGTAACTTAGATATAATAATTTTCGCCTCTATAATGTTATCCCTTCTTGATTTTTTAGAACCAGCACGATGAGTACCCGTTGCTTTTGCATCCTGAATAAATGCAAAGGTAAAATTGTTTCCACGCTCAAACCTTGCCCTTATCTCTTGCGTTGTGCCACCATATACATTAATGCGCTCACAAAACATACCTCCAGATATTAATTCTTTCCTATTCACATAACTAAAGTTCTCAACAAAACTTTTAACCGCATTGTCCTTCATCCCCCAAAACCAAATTTTTGAGCCTTTTCGTTGATTAAAAATCCCTAGCACATTCGGCTCCATCCTTATCCTGTCATCACAAAACAAGAGCCACTTCCCCTCTGCCTCCACAATAGCCCTATTTCTCGCCTCAGCTAAAGTGTAGCGCCCTTGACCAAGGAAATGGATATATTTGATAGGGATATTAGTATTTTTTCGAGCTTCGTCAACAATTGGCTTAACAGAAGTATCTCCACTATCAGCCACCACTATTTCATATTTCTTAAAATCCTGGCTAAGTGCACCAACCAAACATTCAATAAAAGCCTCAGGCTTATCTTTGGTGGGAATAATTATGCTACTAAAGTCATCCTCTGACATATAAACCCTGTAATATAGCTCTCTAATCTCCCGCACCATTTTTCTAATGTCACGTGCCCTAGCTGTATCCCAAGCTTTCTCCCGCAACTTAAGGCGCCAGTCCCGATTCTCCATCATCTCCTTCAAGTTCTTTCTTAAATCCTCTATATCGTTTTGCTCTCCACTTCGTACAACCATATTCTTACCATTAAAGAGGTCGGGTATATGGCCGACATTTCTTGTTAAAACGGGTATTCCTATTATCATACTTTCAAGTACAGGAAGTGTGCCCGACTCAAAGTTATCTACCGAATTGCAAACATGAATTGCAGATTGTCTATAAATCTCTAACATCTTCTCATCAGGAACATTATTGTAAAATTCAAAGTCATCTCCTGCTACCTGGCGCACCTCATTCATATATTCCTCTTTGCTTACCCTTCCCACTAGTTTAAATTTGTATTCCAGATCTTTGCATGCCTGGGCTACCTCGCGAACACCTTTTTTCCCCTCAATTCTAGAGACAGTCATGTTCACAACTTTTTCCTCTGTATAGTCCTCGTTAAACTTGAAAGTGTCTAAATCAATCCCATAAGGAACCAGGTTTGCATAAGGGATCCTTGACTGAATCTCCTCATTGCCTACAACAACTAAGTCATAAAAGTCGTTGACTTCTTGTTTGTCTACATCATATGGATTGAAGTGAAATAATATTTTTGGTTTAGCGTCAAATAATTTTTTGAAGTTTCTACGAAGTACCTCTCCAGACTTCCAATAGTGAATGTCAATAATATCGCACCATTCCATTAGCTCGACAGCTTTGTGCAATGATTCAACATCTGGCCTCTTGGGATGAACAGCTAGAATTTCTATCTCAAGATGGGGACTGTACTTTTTCACAGCATCCGCTAAACGCGAGATGGCTGTACCTTTTTTGTCAATTACTATAAATATTTTCATTGGCAAATTAACTTGCTTGTTCCTGCCCAAATACTTCCAATTTCTTCTACCTTTTTACCTGAATCAATACAATCATTTAAAAAATTACTTAATTCTTGTTCTCGCATCTCAGACAACTCCCTTTGGTGCGAAATTCCACTTTTAAATAAAAGGGTTAAAAATATTATGATTGCGATAGTTATTGACCAAAATATTATTATATTTTTCATTTTACTTTCTTATAAATTATAACGAATAGCAAGCCCCAATACAAGACCAGTTTAGCCCTTATTTCTTCCAAAAAAACTGTGGCCAAAGTGTGTTTCATTTATCTCCTTTAACTTCTTATGCATTATCTGGGGATGATCCTTAATGTCCATTTTCTTTTCTTTTTCATCAAGTTTTTCTATTAGGCCAATCATGTATCTCTCAAAGTATTCCTCAGGAGTGCTAAATTTCTTGCCAGCTATAGCGTCAATCATTCTTCCATATCTATTTACCTTGATTCTCAAAACTTCTTCTGTATCCCATAAATGCTCATAGCCAAACAATATAGTATTGAATTTCTTACTTCTAACCTCATTTGGTTTCAATTTTGAATGGTTAGGCACCCCCCTTCCATCTGGCATCATAAAGTCAAGCCTATCGCCAAGGATACCTTTGTTGTATATCCCCGCGTGTTTGTATTCAGAATAATAAGTGTTTGGATGATAGAACTTGCGCTTTTGCCAAAAGCCTGTTGGGAAATTAGGACTATTAGAAAATTCATTTACCTCTCGCAAAATAGTCTCTCGATCCTTCTCATGAAGCACACCATCTGCATCAAACATTAATATAATGTCCCCCTTGCAAGCGTGATATCCAATGGTCCTAGCTATCCCATAGCTAATCCAGCCATACTTTTCTAAGTCAAACACTGTAGGAATGATGCGGATTTTCTTGTCTAAGTCCTTTACTTTCCTAAGGCTTCCATCCCTTCGTCCATAAATATTGAAGACAACCACCATCTCGTCAACTACGGGGAGAAAACTTAAAATGCTTTCAAGATAAGGGTAACATCCCCATTCCGCACTACTAAGAACTACCAATCCACTAATCATTTCTCCTTAAGTGATACACAGCTTTATTTCCATGATCCTCACCGCGCCCAACAAATTTTATGTCCTTATAGTGATTAGTCCAAGGCTCGCCCAGCTTGTCATCATTTCTACTTTCCCTGCCGTTATCCTCAAAAATCGCAGTGTCTACTACTTGTAATAATTGCTCGGGAACTCCGACATGTAGGTTCATGCTAAGGAAAAATGCAATGTCTGCTTTGGGAATATCATCAATTGGTATCCTCTGCTTTAAATCACACGCCACATAGTCAATATTAAAATATTTTAAATAGTTTCCTACATGGAATGTCGCCTCAAGTGTTTTCTTTGTGTCAAAACCGATAACTCGTTTGGCTCCCCTATCCATAGCATAACGACAGAAGTATCCTCCAGCGCAACCAATATCCCACACAACCTTGCCCGCAAAGTCAATCTTATCCAGGGCCATATATTTTACGCGGTCAGCGCTTTTTCTTGGCCCACCAGTTAACCCTATCCCTGGTTCATCCTGGTAATAAATTTTTCCGTATCTTCCTTCTTCACAATAAGTCTTCTTTACATACTCCAAATATGGCACATCCTCAAAAGAAAATGTCTGCGGGTCAACAAACTTCCCATTAATTACATCTCGGTCATTCATAATATTCTTCCACGATTTAAAGCCGTATAACTTTCCCATTTCATTAACATTTGCGTATATTGCGCGACGATCCTGTATGTCTTCCGTTTCCTTTCCTTCCACAAAATCCGTTAAGTGGCAAGCTACGCGTTCATCTTTTAGTTTGGCTTCAAATATTGCATATACTCTTGGAGATATCCCTTCCTTCCACAAAATGTTTTGTATCTGTGTACTTTCAACCAGTGGAGAATTTAAACGGAGATCACTTGTACTGCGCCGATTATCACCCCAGAGAGCATCGTCTAAGACTTGCCCCGCTTCTAAGGGATTACCATAGAATGCCTTAATGCAAGTTGTCTCAGGGTTGCGCCCATATCGTGAACACACCCCACTTAGCAATCTCCCTTCACGAGTGATAAAGGCGTGTTTCCCTTTTATAAGCAGGTCACCTTTTTTAAACCACCTTGCGTTAGTTAGGTCTATCATTTGAATTTTCCCCAACCCGAATGCCCAAAATGCTCAGGCTTTATATCTCTAACTTTCTCCTTAATAAAGGTGGGGTGCAGTTGCCAGGGCGTGTCAAAAATATGTCCACCCTTTTGGTTTATCCTATAATTCATCATATTAATAAATTTCTGCAATGACTCCTCCTCAGTGCTTCCCCATTTAGTGCTACCAAAATATCTTTTATGAGCCCTTGAAAATCTCAAAAATTCTTTAGCGGTAAACTCTTTGGTCTTAAAGCAATAATCATAATTCATAAACTCAAGATGGCTCCTATAAATGTCTCGATCTTCTATCATCTTTCCCTCAGGAATATCTCCTCGCATTCCTGTCTGGATAATGGGTACGCATAAATCTGTGTATTTGCCCTCAGCAACTCCAAAACACATATCGCCATATGCCATATTAATAATCATTGGGGTCGGCCCTTTCTGGTAAACCTTATTAACTAGGGTTGTAGAAAACTTTTGTGCAGTGATTATCCTCTTGCCACCATACAGCTTAAGCTCCCAAAGACTAGCTTTCCAACAGTCCTTAAAAACATAGTCTATATCTGCACGCACGACATAGTTTCCAGTACATTCTTTGAGTCCAGCATTGAGGTGTTTGGGCAACTCATCCCAGCTAAACTCATGGGGCCAAGGCAAGTCCACCATCTTAATCTTTTTGCGCCAGTTCGCATTCAACTTATGAAGAATGGGTTTCCCCCCATTAACAATAACTATCTCATCAGCCCAAGGAATCATAGAAGCTATGCTTTCCTGCCAAATGTCTTGGCGCTCTTCGGGATTAGTTACACATACTAGGCATGAAACTCGCATATTATTATTTCCTATTTAGAATAACCCTTTTATTACACTTTGGACAGGCGTAAATTATCATACTTATAGTTCTTCTTACGGGTTTTATATATACCTTTTCACCCCTTTTGGCACATTCTTTACAAACTCTGGCCATTTTTTATATATTGATAATAATAATCTGTTGGATCTTTAGAGATAACTGCTTCTCGGAGATGGTGTCTCCAGCTTCTTCCGCAACGAGTTTTATATTTGACTTTAGTTGTTTTTACAATTTCTGGGGGAGTTACGTTCCAGTTATACGTATTGCGAGTGCGTGTTATAATTTTCGTTTTTGACAAAGCCTCTCCAAAAACAGCCTTAGCAAGGTCATGGGAGAAAATAAACTCGGTGGAGGCTACAATTCTTTCAGCCTTTTCTTTTCCATTAAATATCTTTACGTTTCCACTTCCAGACAACTCTATGTCATATCCTCTCTCCACTGCATACTCAATTATCTTTTTTAGTTTCTTCTCTTTAGTCATTTAAATATCTTGCACATATAGCCGATGTCAAAAATCTCAGTTGTCCCTTTCATCGGGCGCATTCGTTCATAACTGTAAAATTTTGTTAAATGTTCCAATCCGTCACTCGCTATTCTTGGAGTGATCTCCCAAGTCTTAAATCCAGCTTCTGTAAGATATTTTTCGATAGCATTTTTTGAGTAACGAAGGTAATCTATTTTTGGAGGATTGTGGAGTGGGTACTGGGTAGGATAGCTAATGTAAGCAATACCACCAGGTTTCAATAAATTAAATATGTTTTGATGAGCAATAAGTGGTCGCCAAATATATTCAAAAACTTCAAGACAAAAAGCTACATCAAATTTTTCTTTTAATTCAAATGAGGAATTTAAATCATAAAAATAATCAGGTTTATATTGAGCATCATTGTCAGCTATTTTATATTCCTTAACATTCCATGAATTGACTCTGTCTTTAATATTTTTTTGTCCTCCACCCACATCAAGACAGCTCTCACAATCAATATTAATCCTGCTTAGCCAACGCTCTAACTGTTCTCTAAATAAACTACTCATTATAATATCTCTCAATCCCTCTTTTTTTCATCTCTCTAATTAGCTCATGCCAGTTAGCAACTATCTCCTCAGACTTTCCCCTAGTATTTTTGGTATTCTTCTTCCTTTCTACAGACAAATTACTATCTTCCACACCCAAAAAGTCTAACAGTTTCTTTCTAACTCTAATGTCATAAAAAGAGTCTACATCCTCATTGTTGGTAACCTGATCATAATAAACAGTAAAGCCTACCCTGTGCCTATTTTCAGTTATCCTTTCCTTCAGCCATATCATGTAATTTAAAATCTCGTTAATTTTGGCTTCTACTTTCCCCCGAACAACCAGTGGTGGCCCAAGACCTCCTTCTGTCTGACCAATGTGGTGGTCCCGAAACCATAGCGCAGTTTCTAACAAATCTTTCCTAATTAATTGTATGACTTTCACATCATACTTTTTTACGAAGTCCCAAATTCCAGGAGGTATTTGGCTATACTGCAATTTAAAACCGGATATCTTGTCTGGCTTGTCCTCACGAAACGTATTAAATAAATGGCTTTCTATTCTTTGGCCATTGATGAAATTGCGAAAAACCTCTTGCCTCGCAACAATTTGCTTATGGCTGTGCAACATCCTCTGAAATGGGCTACTACCAGAGCGTTGGTTAGAGAGTGTTATAAATTTATTTTCCATTCAACAACCTTTCAAATACTTCCACATAATCCTCTGCCATTCTTTTCAAACTATTAAATTCTCTCCCTTTCTTAAAATTTTCAATTAACTCAGGTGTACCACCAGACATATTAGTATTGGACAATTTAACACCACTCATGAGGGCTTCCAAATAAGTATTTGAGTAACAATCGCAGAAATATACAGCCATTAAATAATCACACCCCCTGTACACCCTGGCCATCTCTTCGGGAGTGTCTATCACTTTTGGCTCTTGATATTTTTCACCTCTGAAAAAATCAAAATTATACTGTTGGTGCTCTGGGGAAAACTGACCAATTAAAACTAACTTGGCATTTGGGTTCTTTTTGTGGATTAGCTGATACTCATACCAAGCTTCTTCGTACCGCTTAGTTTCGTCACGGCTAAATCTTGAATAGAGATAAATTGGACTACTGCCATCAGCACCATAGCTTAGGGATGGCCCTTCTGGTTTGAATATTTCCTCATCCACACTATTGTAAACAATCACACCTTTTCTTTCTAAAAAATCAGAGAGGTAATCTTGAGCCCACCTGCACTGATATACAACCTCATCCGCCCATATTGCGTAGTCTTTTAGTCTTGAAGTACCCGTATTACGGTTACGTGAGTTTCTAGGCACGTTGTCAATCCTAGTAACGAGTTTAACCCCCTTATCCTTAACTTCACGCACAGTATTTCTAGTTACCATGGTCGCACCGCTTATAAGGGCTATGTCAGCGCTGGATACATCCTCTACAATCTGATGTCCCAAAGCCTTTAATCCTTTTGATAAATTTCTGCGAAACGAAAATCCTCCTCCTAGACCTTGTTTGGAATCATTTAATAATGCTATTTTCATTTTACTTATCAATTCTCACAATCCCATCCTCTTTTAACCCAAAGTTCGTGCTTCAAATCTTTTTGGTGCTTTTTAGCTATCTCGAACTCGTTTGTTACAAAATCACAATTTGCACATTCAAAATTTTTAGCAGAACCCTTTTCTACTATTACTATTTTAGATGTTATTTTGCCATTCATTTTATTTCTTTTGCCAAACTTAAAATACTCTCTAGTGTTGACCATAATTGATCTCGCTCTATCTCTTTGCTATGCCCAAAGATATTACAGTAACCACCCTCTTTTTTTAACTTTTCAAATACATCATTAGCAAAATCCACAATATTTTGATTCCCATATTCTTTTCTCTGGTAAATATGTATTGTTCCTGGCATCTGGAGTTTGTCCTTGACTTCAGTTATCCCTGGCTTGCCTGTTCCCCTAGCCTCTACATATCCTGCGGTAGCAACCATCTCAAGCACTCTCTCGTTGTACCTGCCCCTTGGGTAGCAGAACTTAGATATACTGTGACCCAAAACAGTTTCAATCATATCTTTAGAATTTTGTACTTCATAAAAAAGTTCTTCTTCGTGTAATTTCTTGAGGTCTTGTGGGTGACTTGTAGTATGGCTCCCAATTTCAAAACCCCTTTTGTCTAGTTCCTTAACCTGATCCCATGTTAAAAAACCATCTTTTCCTATCCAGTCGACAACAATATAAAATGTTCCCTTCGTACCATACTTGTCTAGAAGATCGGCCATCTTCATATCCAATGCCCCGCCATCATCCATGCTGACTTCAATAGTAATGGGTTTCTTCTTGTAAAAATTCTTTTTAGTTAATGCCATGTTTATTTTTCATAATCTAACTATTCCAACCCGTCCTTCATCATCAAAATAAACTTCTACGGCTTTAATAGAATTTGATCCATCTTCATACTTTTGCTCTGCTACGAATTTCCAAAAATGTCTTCTTTTTTCATCATATTCATCTGACTCTGGCCACCCCTCTTTTGATCCATCAGGTAGAATAGCAAAAGACAAATAACTGTTAACCACCCCTTCTTTAAGTGGAGTTGTAAGATTTCCAAATATACTTTTGGCTTTCCTATGAACACTTCTTGACAACTTTTTATCAAATGTCGTAACAATAATACTGTGATGTTTCATATATCCCATTATCCCTCCTCCTCTTCGTGTTCTCTAGTCATGCCAAACCACTACTGTTATAGTTAGTGGTAAAAGCCTTAAGTATTTTCTTTTATTCTTCCTCATTTTTGTTTAAGGTCTGAAAAATAATATTGAACATTCAACGAAACCACAACCATAATTGCCACAATGAAAACAATTTTTATTTCCACCAAAATTTCGTACATTTCTCCCCACACTACAATCTGGACAATTCCAACGGAATCTATTCTTGTTTTTTAAATTAAGAAAAAAACATTTTATTACTAATCTTTTGTCTTTCATTTTTGTTTTAGGGTATCTAAAAGATTAAAAATTGCATTGTACAAAATCAGGGCATTGTATTTATCTTTTATAAGATTTTCTTCAACAACCATCTTGGCAATACCTAGTGTCATTTTAATATTTTGATTGCTTTATTTAAATCTATTTTTTGTTTTGTTTCATCATCCAAATCCAGTTCAGATATCGTTATTAACTTTGTTAGTATCTCTTTCTTCCGTCTTGCTAGTTCATCTGATATCAAATCTTTCACAAAAGCAATCTGTGGTTTAGAAAAATCTGTTCCCATAAACCTATCATCTAATCTTTTATCTTGTGCTTTTGTTAGTTTACTCATTTTACTTTCAAGGATTGTAAAAGTTTCAACAAGTCTTTCCCAAAATTTGGATAGATACCATGTTTTTTAGTATCGCCCAAAACTTTAACTGCACCCTCAACAAGTGTGAATGCTTCTTCTTTACCTTCCATCTTTGCTTCTTTGATTTTAAATTGAAATTTAAGCAGGTACAGTTCTATAATTGCATTAGCCAACTTAGCGTCAATTTTTGCTTCGATGTCAATATCTTGAAAGAAATCGCTTAGTAATCTTCTCAAGCTGGTGGTGTTAGGTCTGTTTGACATACTTCCGTTTTGAATACATAAACTCAAAATCATATTTTTTTCCATCATCCCAGAGTGCTCTGTCTGACCACATTCCAGGTCTTTCTATATTTATAATCTTGTAAAAACCACGTCTTTTATTTATTGTAAGCAGGTGAACAACTTGCCCGACACAATACTTTTGGTATTTCTTTCTCACAAAATAGGAAATCCTATATTTCCACTTTCCTCTTACTCCTGCCAACCACAGTCTACTTACTTCGTGAGGGAAAATAGTATCATCTACCTTTGGTGTGTTTTTTTTACGCCACAACCGACCTAAATATTCTTTCATTTTCTCCCTCAACTGTTTATTTGTTTTCATTTTAAACTTAATTCAATAAACTTAAACCACATTCTGGCCATATACCATATTGATTTGTATGGGACACTCTCGGCAATAAGATAATTATGTAATTCCCTCATTTTTTTGAGTCTTTTCTTGCTCATATTTAAATCCTTAAGGTAGCGGTTGAGGTAAATGTTGTGACTTATGCAAAAAGTACTTCTGAACCGCTACTTTGAAGATTCAAAGTGCTTTGATTCTTAACTTAACTATACGGATTTCTTAGGATTTGTCAAGAGGTGAAGTAATCCTTTAATGAAGCTCTCTCAGTCATTTTCTTGTCTTAAATGTCTCGACAATATCAACAATCTCTTTAGAAGAATATCGACGATGACCAGGGCCTTTCCCGCCCCCCAATGTCCTTGGAGAAAGTATCAATGGAGACCTGACAGCTCCCTCACACCTTTCACAAACGCCGACTTTATTAATGTGGCGTTTCCCGCATTTATAATCTAAACACTTCCAGGTCTCATAATCCCTTATTGTGTATATGGAGTAATTCAAATTTAAATTTTCCAGTATCGCCTGTAGATCAGCAATCTTATAAAATCTTCCCTCCCTTACTTCTCGTAGAGTTGTAATTACCTTTTTATGTCTTTTCATCTGTTTACTTACATTTTACTTTATTAACTTAAGAAGTCAAGATGTTTTGTCTATTTTCTTCTCTTTCTCCTTTGTCTTTTGGGAAACACATCATCAGTATTTTCTGCAACATAAGTATTAACTACTATTTCAGCTCTATCTGCAAAATAATTGTCGTTGTCTTCTATCCAATAAGTCTCTCCTCGTTTCACTTTCTCTTTTCTTTTATCAGCCATTATCTTAAACGGATTAAGCCCCTGCTTCTTGCCCCTATAACTATCAAAAGCTGTTGCTGTATCGGGATGGATTATGTCTTGGTCTCTCCTGTTGCGTTTTTTCCACTTTTTACCCCTTACATGATGTTCACCACAAATAGGTATCCCATTATCGGGCCTGTCTGGTTCTTCTTGCATTACTAATGCAGAGTAGCCTCTAGGGTTTATGTGGTGTATTTGTATATGTTTCTCGCTATTACAAAGTCCTCCCCTGTCACCTATCCATACAGGGAATTGACATCTCCAGCCACCAGTTACATACATCCAAGCTCTTTTAATCCATTTCTTTTGTCCTTTTGTATATCCTGTAGTGGGTGAGGGATTATCTGCTTCTACATCAAAACCAGGCTCAAAACTTCTCTTCCAGTGTCTAAAGTTGTTTTCTGGTTCTGGTGTCACTTCCAAATTCTAACATACAGATATTTCTTTTTTAGACATAGTAAGCCCTCAATGTAGCGGGCAAAGATTCCCGATTCGCCACTTCACTATCAGCTGACGGACTAACCGCCTTGCATATCGTTAGCTGTGATATTACTAGTCTGTGCGGTTAATTTTATTGATCGTCTATATACCGCCACCGCTACACTCAAGATTCACTATTTATCAGCTTCTATCTCCTCTCCTCAGCCCGAAGGCTGAAGACAAAAGACTATTTTCTACTTATTGCCTTAATAGCCCACATTGCTGATTGTTCTAAGCTAGTTCTTGCAAGACTCATTAATCTTGATGCTTCACTTCTTTCTTCTTTTGAAACAGCATTATCAAAAAGGGAAAGAAGTTCATCTGCCTTTTGTCTAATAGCATCTGCTTGGACAATAGCATCACTTTTCATCTCTTTACTTAAAAAAGTATCACTCATTTATAATCACCACCTTTCGGGGTTTCCAATCTATCTTTATTTTTCCTCCACCATCCTCTTAACCTTTTAAGGAACCTTTCCTGTCCCACTTTTTCTGGGTCTCCCAATAACTGCTCATCTGTTAAAGGAGTAATTTGTGCTCCAGTTATTTGAGCTAAGTCTGAATTGTCTAATTCGTGTTCTCTAGTCATTTTGGTTTTTTAGTTCTCTTGCCCAATTAATTTGAGCTTGCAGTGTTTTTGGATTGATTGAAATATTGCCAATTTTCTCTGCTTCTATCAACACCTCAATAAAATCAAGTGCTTCCTCCCTACCACGCTGTTCTGCTTTGTCTATGGCTTTACCAAATCTTACCGCCATTCTACCCAAGATTTGATCTGTTACTTCTATTTCTTCCCACTTAAACCAATCTCTCATTAAAGAAACATTCTTTATAAATTTATCTGATCTTTTCATTTCTTCTTTTATTTTACTCATTTAAAAATCTCCTTCTGCTACTTGAAAACAAGTAAGCCCCTCTTCTCTCCACATTTTAACCACTTGGTTTCTGTCATCCAAAACAAATAGAACATCATATTTATTTTTAATATTGTTTTCGTAAAGCTCTTTTTTGATAATCAAATCTTTGCGATTATCTCCCTCTGACCTCATAAACAGACCATCGTAACTAATCGAGTATTCTTTTAACCAATTTTCAGTTTCTGGTCTGCAAATACTGTCTCGACCAGATAGCATAAGAATGGCTTTGTGGTCATTTCGCATAGCCTCCAAAACATCATAAACTGGCATATTTACAGTATCAATCCCTACTCTTTTCCAGTCATAAGGACTTCTATCGCCCTTAATAGCAATAGTGCCGTCAATATCACAAATTATTGCTTGTTTTATTTTACTCATTTTTGTTTTTAAGCATATAATCCAATAAAAAAGAGTGGTGTTGTCCAGTGAAACAATAAACCATACCAAGTGTTTGGATTGTTCCATTCAAAAGATATTTTTAGCTCCCAAAGTTTTTCATACCATCTAAGCCAAAGAAAAGAACCTCTCGCTCCACGAGAAAGTTCCTCCTTATAAAAGACATTCTTTCTTCTCCAATAATGTAATCTGGCATCATACTTTGTTTTCATTTTTGTTTTAGGGTGTCTAATAAACATCTTCGCTAAACAAATCTATACCACGATTGTCTTTAGGCATTTTACCTGCTTCAATTTGTATTCCCATAGCTTCTTTTCTGCCAACGAACCTGTTTTTAGAAGTAATAAAGCCCTGCATATCAATTTTCTTATAGTCTGAATTTTTCATTTTTTCTAGAGTACGGATACAGTCAGAGTGTCTGTGCCCTCTTATAACTACATTGCCTGATGTTTTTATAGCTGAACAAATTATCTCCTCCCTCTGTTGTTTGAGGACTTGATTAAAAATTTCCATTATTAACTCTGGATTGTCTTGTATTTCAGAAATAAACGAATTGCTCCCGTGTACAAGCACTTTGTCTCTAAACTCCTCCCTCAACTGTTTATTTGTTTTACTCATTTTATTTTTAGTAAACTAAAATCTGGGTAGAAAAAGTCTCGTGCTTCTGTAATAAGTTTTTCTTTGCCACAGACATCACATTTACCCTTGTGATAAGTGCTAAGGTTAAATTTAGGTTTCTTTGGCTCACTACCATATTTCTTGAGACAAGTGAGCCTATTAGCTTCTAAACCGCAACCCTTACAACAATTGTATATTTGTTTTGTCATTTTATTTTCCTCATCGGCGCATCATCGTCTGGCCCATAAGGGTCTTTTTCTCCTGGCTTTATAACTTCAAAACGAACTGGTTGTTTTTCTTGTTCTGCTGTCATTTTTCTTTGTTTAAAGAGCGCAATTTTGTTCTAAGATGAATTCTCCAGTAGTAAGCTCCTTCACCTTCTTTTCTCTGTGGAAAATCTTTGTAGCCTAAAAGCCATTTGAATATTTTTTTGTGTTCTTCCAATACTTCCTTGCGGGTTTGGGAGATAGCTTTATCTACATGCTCCCACAAGTCTTTATTAAACTTACAACCGACACCACACAATATCTTCGTACAACTCCAGTGATGTTTACCAAACTTCTTTTTTAGCTTCTCCCTTGTTAGTTTATTTGTCATTTATTGTTTTATGGTAATTCAAGCAAAAACCTCTGTCCATATAATAACTCCAATACCTTTTTCTCATCTCTAAGCCAAGGTGCAGGAACACCTTTAACTTTTAGTTCTAGTTCTTTAATTCTTTTCTCTACTTTTTTTTGTGTTTTTGTTAGTTTATTCATCTAATTTTAGTAATTTAAATAAAAAATAACCAATAACAAATCCAACACTAATATCATTAATCATTTTGTAAACCAAGGGCGATCTATATTCAAGAGCAGACCAGCCAACAATAAGCAACCACCCCCAAAAGAGATAGGCAACTAATTTAAATATTTCTTTTGTTTTCATAACCCCTCTACAAAATCCCTTCCTGTAATTCTTTTAAATTCATTATTAAACTCTTGTACTTTTTCTTGTGCTATTGCCTCCCAAGCTGGGTCTCGTGTTCTTTTATATTCATTAAGTGCGTAATTCATGTCTTTATATATAGCTGCTAATTCTTCAGTTTCTTCTGTTCTGGCTATTGCTTCTATTACATCAAGTATTGATGGTTCATTGTCTGCTGTCATTTTTTCTTCTAGTTAAAATTACACTCATTCCATACACATTTTGATTATGTGATATTACAATCCATCCTTTTTTGTATAATTTTTCTAAGTCCTTCAATATTTTCTCCATGTTAATGTTTGAGTGCCAATGTTCATATTTATATTTATTATCTTTCATTTTAATTTGTTCTTTCTGTTTTCAGATGTCATCTTTAAAAAGTTTGATTAGAAATATAATATAAGCTATAACTAGAATCCAAAGCAAAACAAGCAAAGGAATAAGGAAAAGTGTTCCGATAATCTCTTCAGGTTTCATATTAATTTTTCTTTCTTTAAATAACAATACATATCAGATAGAGCGTTGACTGGGGTGTTTGCTTGTTGTTCTTCTTTGTCCCCTTGGTATAAAGCGCACCACTTTTTGATAACTGGATTATATGTAAAAATAATATTGTAAATCCTTCCGTTTATTTTAACTTCTTTAATTTCCTCCAATATCTCACTTGCAATAGGGGCTGGGTAGTAAGTTGTCATATTTTTATCATATTGCTTGGGAGTAAGTTTGTTTTCTTCCAACAGCTCTTTGTGTATTCCTCCCATAATTACACCACCGATTGAATGGTTATATTTATATGTTCTGCCTTTAAGCCATTTATTATCTTCACCACCCGTACCCACTCTCAAAACAGTTAACCCCCATTTCCAGTTGTTGAAGATCCAATAATACAAAGTCTCTTTCTTCCACCCTGCCTTATCGAGTTCCTTTGCTCTGGCTAGTGATACTGTATGTTTATTCATTTTATTTTTCATAATCTACGTCTTACAAGAACGGTGTGTGATTAATTAAAACTTAGCACTACCCAAACAAAATTGTCTTCTGGCACTACATTTACTGACAAAACCTCACCATTGTAATTTGCATCCTCTTCGTTGTCTTCTCTCCACCATAATTTTTCACCAACTCTAGGAATTGCTCCATTGTAATTTTCAGACTCAAAGACAATTTTTTTCTTAGAGTGCATTTCATCAGTAAACTTGTTTATTCTTATGTGTGTCATATTCCTACAATAACGGTGTGTAATTAATCTTCTATTTTGCTTGGGATATTTTTCCTTCCACCACATTTAGTACATCCCCAAACCTCTCTTTTATCTCCAAACAAATACCTCCAATTATGCCAACAGAATAGCTTAATCTTGTATTTACCTTCTTCTCTAATGTTTAAATTACTCATGTTTTTGTTCGTACAGGAACGGTTGTGCGACTAATCACCAATAATCTCCCATATCTCGCTGTTCTTTTTTGGCAAAATTATCCAACCAGCATCCATTTCATCAGAATAAGCATCCCAAACGGCCTCAGCTTGTTGAGCATTCAATACAATTCCATTATCGAAAGCGACTCTCATAATTCTTTTGACATCTTCAGGGTACCTACATTTATATAGTGGTTGATTAATAACTTTGTTTATATAGCCCATATTATTTATTATTTTTCATTGATCTGCTCCTTTGCTTGTTTGATGGCTTGGTTGAAACATAATATACAAACTTTTGTGTAACTTTTAACAGTTCTAGACCTATTATTTTTTGAGTATTCTTCTATTACTTTTCTACATTGAGAACACTTTGAAACTTCAGTATAAATTTTCATATTAATTGTTTCTTTTTCATTTTTCTTTCCACCTACTTTCTTAATTGTTCCAACGCCTAGGCATTTAGGGCAAACTAGATAGTGACTCGTCAATTCGTCATTTATACAAGACTCAATAACACGATTGGGAACATTTCTTTTACCACTTTCCCATAAAGAAATTGCTACGCCAGTAACACTAAATCTCTCCCCGAATTGGGTTTGCGTTTCGTTTAAACCTAATCTCGTACTTTTAATTAATGTTTTAATCTTTTTCATTTCAACTGCCACCCCTCCCTCCCACCATCATCTTCTACTTCTTCCATATTTCCTACTAATCCACCCCAGAGTTCTGCTAGTTTCATTGCCTCATCCTCTGTGAGATTTATTCTAACTACAAATCTATCTGTTTCTGTATTCCATATTATGTGAGAAAAGGTTCTGTCTTCTGTTGGTTTATTTTCGGCTGTCATATTAATTTTTCTTTCTTCAAATACAGCCACATATCAGCTAGTGCATTGGCAATATCATCTTTAACATCGTGTGTAGTTCTAATAATCTGTCGGTCGTAGAAATCTTCATAAGTCGTGTCTATAAAACTATTTGCGAATTGAATCCTAAGATTAGATAATTCACCTTTCTTTCTTAACACTTTTGGCAACTCCTCCAATATCTCACTTGCAATAGGGGCTGAGTAATCTCTATCATCTTGGTATTTCAATTTCCAATTAAATTCTCCTTTTGGTTTCTCTGGACTCCACAATTTAACCCAATTAAACAAAGTCTCCTTCTCCCACCCTGCCTTATCGAGCTTCTTTGCTCTGCCTAGTGATACTGTATATTTATTCATTTTTTAAATAAGTCTTTAATAAGCATAATCACACCCAACCAAACACCTGCTTGGTGCAGTCATTGGAACAGAAGACTCCCTAACCTGTTGACAATTAGCAAGATAAAAAAGGTAACTCGCATAAATACTATAAGCAAGCAATAAAGATATTGCTATCATTGCAGTAAACTTAATTATTTTATTTTTCATCTCAACTGATATCCTTCCCTTCCACTATCATCTTCCACTTCTTCTGCACTCCCCACCAGACCACCCCAAGTAGCTGCTAAAGCCATTGCCTCACCCTCTGTAAGGTCTAATGTGATTAGAAATCTATCTGACTCTGTATCCCATATCATGTGTGAGAATGTTCTATCTTCTCCTGGTTTGTGTTCAGTTGTCATAAATCTCCTAAATAAACCATTTCTTCGTCCCAAGCTCCTAAAATCTGCCAAAAGAATCCAAATGGTGATTGAGCCAAGAGGATCGGATCACGCCTTTTGTCTTTCACATTAAAATCATCCTCACTAGCAATTACATAAAAATGTGTGGTTTTTCCAGTAAGTTTTGTACACATATCGTTATATTTTTTCATTGCCTGTACTGCATCTCTGGGAAAGTCGGGAATAAATTCTTTGGCTATTTTACATTTAAGGTGATCGTTGTCCTTTAGCACTTGATTGATTAGTCTGCTAGTAGTATGTGGGTATTCCTCTAAAATGCTTTTAAACTGACTAATTTTTCTTCTGTTTTCAAGCCTCTGGATTATTGACAATATTTCACCCGCAGCAAATTTTATACCTCCACTAAGTGACTCCAATATCGCAGTTTTTCTTCTGGGATTGTCAAACAAGCTTAGTTTATCTTCTAAATCTACAAGCTGTTCTTTTAGATAACTCTCATCCACATTGATATTAAAATCGTTATCATTAAGTGACTTTAATTCGTACAAAGCCTTTGGAGTAAGTTTCTCTTTAGGTCGTCCTCTTTTCTTTTTAGGTTGAACTGTAACTGCAGCACTTTCAAATGATATATAATCAGAAATTGTATTTCCGCTTCCCCCATTAAGAAGACCGTGTTGGGCAAAGTCATACATTTCTATAACTTTCTCCTTTCTTTTAAAATTAAATAATTTTCTTCCAAATAATTTCATCTTAATCACCACCTTTCAACCTGTTCTTTCATTTTTCTTTATATCTCTCATATCCTCCTTCTTCAAAAGGAAATTCTTTGCTTGATTTTTTGCTGTCAGGGCTATTTATGTAAATCCATCTTACATTAGGTAATATTTCCATAATTTCTTTTCTTAATACCCGATAAGGACAAATAGAAGCCACGCACACATTAAATCCCTGTATGAGTAAAATCCTTGCCAATTTAGCTAACCTTATGTTTTGTTCCCATCTGTCCTCTTTTGAAAATCCTAAGCTCCATACTTCCCTTAAATCATCAGCGTCTAATACAATCTTGTTTTCTTTTTTATAATTAATAGCCAAATGAGTCTTACCCGAACCCGTATTACCATGGAACCAATAAACTATTCCTGGTCTATCAGATGGTATTACTCTATGTATTCTCATAATTGTTTTCTCATTTTAGTTTCTCTGCTTCATGAGCAGCTTTTCGCCAAATATAACAAGTTATTCCTATTCCTGACTTGCAATAACCATTACTACATTTACTAATAACATTTCCTTTTCCACAAAGTTTTTCCATTTCTTTAAATTCCTCAAGCTTTTCTTTTGCTAATTCAAGATCAGTTTTTTTCTCAAATGGATGTTGTGACATGATAAATGCCCCTAATACTATACCTAAAATTAATATCATTATTTTAGTCATTTTGTTTGCTCATATAAACTTCTCTAAATATTTAATTGGGTCTTTTTCTAGTACCATTTGTTGAAGGTGGTATTTCCAAGCAGGTACATCTTCCATGTCGCCAGGGCCATTACTATCAGACAACAAACCTTCGCAACATCCTTTGCAAACACCGTCATCATAATTCTCTTCAGCATTCTCACCACACTCCTTGCAAACATATTCCTTTCCCCAAAAAGCCATTGCAAAGCCATGAAGAAATATAAGTCCATAGTGTCTATTCAAAGAAATGTCTTTTTCCCAAGCATTACTATCATATTCACTAATAACATCTAATACTCCTGAAGGAATACCATTTTTTACAGCTTTCTCTATTGCTTTTTTAAGTATTTGTTCGTTTGTCATTTTAATTTATAAGATCCGTTTTTTATTTTAGTTGCTAATTTGAGACCAATTTGTCTTATTGATGAAAGTTCTTCGATACTCATTTCCATAGCTTCTTCTAAAGAATCAACCCTGGCTCCTAATAACAAATTTCTAATTGCAGTAGGAGTATTACCAAATTTTTCTTCATGCTTCTTGTTAGCAAGACCTGCTTGAATAATCACATAAACTGTTGTGGAACTTAAATTGTATTTCTTAGCAATATCTGCTATAAGAACACCTTGAATATGTAACTCTGCTATCTTTTTATTTCTTTGTGTAATCGGTTTCATTTTAATAAATCTTTATTCTGATATATATTTCCTATGATTTCTACACTCTTTGTACCTCCCCAGGTCAGGGGGGAGAATGGTCTACCTTCTAATTTTCGACTCCATCCAAAACCTAAATCCTTCAAGTCAAAACCCACTATCCCTATTCCTTGCATGTGTTCAGCACCCTTATCTTCTTGCTCCGATTTATTTACTAATTTAACAATATCTTCCTCATAAATCTCAATCCCACTTTTATCCTTTAATCCTATGTATAGCATGATAGGGGAATGAGTTAACAATCCCACTGAAGTTATCACTCTTGGTTGTTTTTCCCATTTTCTTGAACGATTGGTCGCCGTTGAAAATATAATTTCATAGACCTCAACCATCTTTTTAAGTGATTCGTGCCAAGCTCTGTATTTAATAGGTTTCATTTTACTTAGACATCATTCCATTAGCTCCTGCCGCAAACCGAAACAGAAAAGCCAAACCTAATATCATAATGGCAAGAATAGAAGTTACAGTTAAAACCGACTCCCAATTTCTTCTCCACCAAACTTTACGCTGGCGTTTCTTTATTTTTGGATTTCTTTTTGTTAATTCAGTCATTACCAATTTCCTCCCACTGTTTCCGCTTCTCCAAAAGTACAAGGGCCACACATTCCTGTTATCGGAAGGGTGGGTACAGAATCACAAACCATACATTTACTATTCCAATCTAGTTTAGTATCCATTTTATCTTTTTTCTTTTTCTTCTTTGCTTTAATTATATTACTCATTTAAATGATTCTTGAACGCTCCTGTGTTATAAACTACCCAAGGTGTCCAACCAGAGTCTTGATATATCTGATAAGCACAATCTACATTTTTATATTGATCTGCCACCTCTTTAAGGCTACATCCCTCCTTATCAAAATGAATTGAATTAATTTGAAATATTCCTACATCTAATGTCCCATTCTTGTTGTAAGTATTAAAGGCACCCTCTTTCATACCAGACTCAGCCCTAGCTATTGCCAGTGCAATTTTGCAGTCATATATTCCCCACTTCTCACAGATATATTGTTCAATGGGATCAAGATTCTCTAACGTAGGAATTTGATTGACAATATTTACTATTTCTGTTACTTCTAATTTGCGTTTTTTAATCTCAACTGGCTTACTCCAAATCACAGTAAAAAAATTATTAAACTGAAAATAGTGTGTATGAAACCAGTTATTTATAATTTTCCCGCCTTGAAAAACTATACCCAAAAGGATAATTAACACTCCAAGATAGGTAAATATTTTAGTTTTAGTTCCTATTTTAAGATTGTTCATGTAAATATTTTCTTTCCTGCTTCTATCCACTTTTTCAATTTTTGTGCTTGTTTATGGGTTAAAGAATATACTGAGGAATTATTATAAATCTTCTTTTTTGGCGCTTTAAGAAATAAAAGAATACTTCTGACAACTAGATGGTCTTTTTTATATCCCATATATTTAGCAATTTTATATGCCCCAATTAGTTTATTTTTCATTTTTCTATTGCTATAATTCCCTCAGAACTTTCAACTGCAAAGTTAATTCCTGACAACTCTTTTGTAAGAGGGATGTTTGCTAAATCTTGACTTGTCAACCCTGCGGTTTTAGGAAAAAACAATATATACTTCTTTCCCTTTTTTAACTCCAGCTTCTTTATCAGCCCCTTACCCGCACTTTCTGTTGCCCTTTTCATTCTCATAAGTTTTTCGATTTCACGCTCTCTGGCTACTAGATATTCTCTCTTCATTTTTGTAATCTCTTTCATTTTCCCACCTTTGTTAATATTTCTTTAATTCTTGCCACCCCACTTGCTATTCCTATTATAATTTTCTTTTGAGATTCTGGGTCTATTTTTACTCGGGTAATAACCGTAGTGGTTGGAAAGTTCTCATTAAAAATAACGTAGTCACACCATTTTCTTTTAGTAACGTACATTTGCATTTGCATTTGCCAAATATGGTTAGCGTCAATCTTTTTGTTATATAAATACCTAACAAAATTAGGGTCGTTTTTACATTTAATCTCAACTAGTCCGTTTTTACCTATAAAGCCATCAGGAGAACAGCCGACAAATTCATCCATCTCAACGAAACCTATCTCTTTGACAATGTTCCCAGATTCTAGCTCGTAGGAGTTTCTAGCCATTGCCTCAAATTCATTACCCCGTTCCATATCTGCGTTAATATAGTGTTCTTTGGCCTTACCAGTCATAATCTCAGCCACCTTTTCAAAGGCCAGTGTTTCTAATCCCTTGCCATTTGTAGAGATAGCTTGAGCACTAGAGGCTGTCAATTTACCCAATCTAACCTTTGTCCAATCATCAGTGTTTTGTTTAAAATTATAAATCTTCATTTTCTAATTCCTCTTTTCTTGCTGTGTAGTGCTCTACTAATGATTTTCGATATTTAGGTCCCTTATTTTCTCTTATGACTTTACATACCGTAGCCAAATCTTCGAGGCTGTTTGCTTTTCTAATTTTGCTTCTACTCTTGGTATCTAAAATATATTTGTAATCTTGTTTTTTATCTTCAATGTAATCACTTTCTACAATTTCAAAAGCTACCATAAGTAGGTATCTTCTAAGATAAGTTATCTGTCCTCCCAAATTTTGGATCGGTTGAGCACCACCTGTGCCTTCTTTGGTTTTTCCTATCTCAACTTCTGCTGTTGGAGTGTAGAAGGTCGCAAGCTCTTCTGGTTTGTCAGAGTTGTATATTTTTAGAATTGCCTTGTTCTTTTTCATTGTAAAGAGGGTCATAAGTCCGTTATCTTTCATCATTATATTTAAGATGGGTAAGAAGTCTGCTAATTCGTAATATTTAAACTTGGAATATGTATTAACACCAGTCTTTTTAAGATTCCTTTTTGCCAAGGCCACCCTAACTTCCTGTATTTTCTGATATATGTTTTTTGTATTAGTTGTTTTTCTATTTGTCATATTCCTTTATTTAATCTCTTAATCTCTTTCTTGTAAGTGTCTCTTTCTCCACATTTGAATGCTTGGTGTAAAGAGAGTTTGATATAATTTTTCTCCGCATCACTAAGTTTATAATTACAAAACTGTATTATTTCTTTATATATCTTGTCTATATTATTCATAGTATTGCTTCATTTCTTGGGCTTCCAATATTTGCTGTTCTAAGCATTCAGCATAAACGTGATCTTCTTGAAGTTCTTTTAACGCTATTTGGGAAAGTAATTTGTCAGTTGGAGTAACTGGTTTTATATTTTTTGATGTTGCTATTTTGGTTGACATATATACCTTATTCAATAAGTTATATATTAATATATTAATATGATATTGTCAAGCATTAATTCTCTTAAGAGCCTGATCACGAGTGGTTATCAGATACTTGTCCCATCTAGGCTTTCGAGATTTACTCAAAGAAAAAGTAATCCCAGCATCATCTCTTGGGACAAAAAACTTATATATTTTTTTCTCACTCAAAGAAAAAGCTATCAGAAATAGAAAGTCATATGATCCACTGGCATTAAACACAAAATGTGGAATCCTATTCATTTTTGATCTCACTTCTATACTTTTTCCTTTCCAAATAAAGTCGCTATATTTTAGTTGTCTATCCTGAAGTTTGCTGTTCATAAAACGAACATCCTCGGCGTCTTTTAAAAACTTATCGGCGATTCTTTCTGCAACCTTACCCCTAAAGGAGCCGTTATATGAGTCGAATGCTCTAGGAGGAATTTTATCCCATTCTCTGGGGTAACTTACCATAATAATATATTAACACCTCAACCCCGCTTGTCAAGAATTAAAATAATAGAAGTAATTTTGGGTGATCGACGAGGATCGAACTCGCAACCTCCGACTCCACAAATCGGCGCTCTGCCATTGAGCTACGATCAACAAGGCGGGACTGACCAGATTCGAACTGGCGATCTCTCGCGTGACAGGCGAGCGCTTTGCCACTAAGCCACAATCCCATAAGTCAGGGAGGTCAGATTCGAACTGACGGTTTCCTGCTCCCAAAGCAGGCGCGCTGGCCACTACGCTACACCCTGATAAGTAGCCCTACTGGGAATCGAACCCAGCTTTGCAAATTGAGAATCTGCTGTCCTACCGATAGACGATAGGGCCTTGTGAGAGGGATACGAGATTCGAACTCGTGTCCTCAGATTGGAAATCTGATGTTGGGCCACTCAACTAATCCCTCACTTGAGGCCATAATTGGAATCGAACCAATTTCTGAGGTTTACAAAACCCCTGCTTCACCTTGTAAGCTTTACGGCCAATTGATAATAACACAATTCTTGTACCCAAGACTGGATTCGAACCAGTACGACCGTGGTGGCCACCAGTTTTTGAAACTGGCGCGTCTGCCATTCCGCCACTCGGGCTTAGTACATCTGACAGGACTCGAACCTGTATGACTTTCGTCACTCGCTCTTAAGGCGAGCGCGTATACCGTTCCGCCACAGATGCTTGGTGCCCAATGAGGGACTCGAACCCCCGCTCCAAGTATGTAACACTCGTACTCTGCCACTGAGTTAATCGGGCTATGTTGACCATCTAGGATTCGAACCCAGAACCTACTGTATATAAGACAGTTGCTCCACCATTGAGCTAATGGTCATCAGTACCCTTGAGAGGAGTCGAACCTCTACACCTTCCGGCATTAGTTCCTAAAACTAACGTGTCTACCATTTCACCACAAGGGCTAGTACGCCGATATTTCTTTCGGGCCAAGTGGGTTAATTCCCATTTACTGATAGCCTCGGCTTATGCGGAAGACACAGGGATCGAACCTGCACATCTTTTTAGATACCTGTTTTCAAAACAGGGGCGGTGCCAATTACGCTTTAATCTTCCTTATGTTGAGCGAGATGGACTCGAACCATCGGTCTTCAAGATATCAGCTTGATGCTTTACCTCTAAGCTACCGCTCATCGAGAGGCCAATGACAGAATCGAACTGTCGCATAGATGATTTGCAATCACCTGTGTTTCCAACTTCACCAATTGGCCCTAATCTTTAATTTCTTCAAAATTTACAGATTCAGAATAATATCCGTTTGATGCTCCATACCATCTTAAGGTCACATTTCCTTTAACTGTGGCAATATTATAAAAAGTCCAAGTGAAACTGTCTTGGTACCTCTCAACAATAACTCCTTCAGGATTTTTGTCACTAGTTTCCTCTGTGGCCTTTAATATAGGCGCTCCAATTAAATCCTCTAAATTACCAATAATATCTTCAAGGGACACATCTTCACAACAATCTTGATAATGGTACATTCTGAATTTTGTTCCATCATCAGCATGGAAGATTAATTGATCATCCCCTATTTTTCCTTCTATTTTAGTTAGTGTTTTTCCTATTAATATTTTCATAATTGCTTTCTCCTAGTACCCCTGGAAGGACTCGAACCTTCACTTTACGGCTTAGAACACCGTTGCCCTATCCATTGGACTACAGAGGTTTAGTGCCTTCGGCAAGAGTCGAACTCGCAACAAATCGTCCGAAGCGATCCGTTATATCCGTTTAACTACAAAGGCTTGGTGAGTCCGGCAGGATTCGAACCTGCAATCTCCTGGTTAAGAGCCAGGTGCTATGCCATTAAGCTACGAACCCAAATTTTAAGGTACTTTTTACTGTGAGCCCGGTAGGGATCGAACCTACGATCTTCCGCTTAAAAGGCGGTTGCTATTACCACTAAGCTACAAGCCCATTTATATGTTACAGATCAAGGATTCGAACCTCGCTTTGCCGGTTCAGAACCGACCGTCCTACCGAATAGACGAATCTGTATTATAAAATTTTACTGCTTTTTTTTCAGAATGGAACCATTTTACTGTTTGTTTAGTCTCATCAAAAATAGTCACACACCACATATTTGCCTTTTTAACGTACTTTGGTACTAATTTATGCATTTGTGTCGGAGGCTGGAATCGAACCAGCTTTTTCTGTTCTTCAAACAGACGTATTCACCAGAGCTACGACTTCGACATATGTTGCGGAGCCAAGAGTTGAACTTGGATAGCGAAGCTTATGAGACTCGCTAGTTACCGAACTACACCGCATATTAAGTAGGGCATGAGGGATTCGAACCCTCGATCTTCTGCTTGAAAAACAGATGTGTTAGGCCACTACACAAATGCCCCTTTTATGATCCAGAGCTAGGACTCGAACCTAGATCAAATGTCCCAAAAACACTCGTCCTACCATTAGACGACTCTGGATTATGCAAGGATGTTAGGGTTCGAACCCAATCGGCAAGGTTTTGGAAACCTGCTCGCTCCTAAGCGTCACCCTTATATGCGGAAGTAGAAGGATTCGAACCTTCGTGGGTTTCCCCTCATCCCTTAGCAAGGGAGACTATTTGGCCTCTCTAGCATACTTCCTTATATTCCTGTAGGACGCAAATTTTAAAAAACACGCTCTACGGGTAATTTATGTGCTCCGAGAGATGGATTCGAACCATCGACCTCATCCTTAACAGGGACTTGCGCTACCACTGCGCCACCTCGGATCAGTGGACAAACAGGGAATCGAACCCTGACTTCCTCGTTGCAAGCGAGGTGTTCTACCATTATTACTATTCGCCCAAAAGTGCTGCTGAAAAGAATCGAACTTATATGACCCTTACGGGTACGAGGTTTACAATCTCGTCCATCTCCATAATGGGCTACAACAGCTTAAATTGAAGTTATTATTGCTATCGGTTTATTATAACGAGTTAAAATTAAAGGCAACTTGTTAATGTGCATTGTTGGTTTGAGTTGGAAGTTTCTAAGAGAGATTCTATTATTGGAATCCTCCTCAGCTTGGCCTTCCTGACTCGCGCCAGATTTTTCTTTCTTTTTCCTACTCATACTCTAAATGTGTTAACACTTTAACATTTTACTTATAACCATGTCAAATCGGCTCAACTTTAGATACGGTAAATCCTCAGTGTAGCGGGCAAGGATTTGAACCCACATTTTTTGCTATCTCATATCTTTAGGCCATGAACCCCTGTTAGACAACCGCTACACTCAAGATTCACTTTCTTTTATTTTAGTCATTTAAAAATTTCCTTCGGCCACCTGAAAACAAGTAAGCCCCTCCTCTCTCCACATTTTAACCATTTGATCTCTGTCATCTAAAACAAATAAAACACTAAATTTTCCCTTAATATATTTTTCATAAAGTTCTTTTTTAATAATTGTATCTTTACGATTATCTCCAGCTTTTCTCAAATAAAGATAATCTTTTGAAGTTGAGAGACTATACTTTTCCAACCACTTAATTGTTGCCTCAAGTGCAGAACCGTCTCGACCTGAAAGAAAAATAATTACTTTATGGTCATTCCTCATTGCCTCTACAACATCTGCAACAGCTTGATTAACAGTATCAATACCTACTTTTTTCCAGTCGTAAGGAGACCTGTCTCCCATTTGTGCAAGTGTTCCGTCAATATCACAAATAATAGCTGATTTCATTTCCAGTTTTCCTTTCTAACTTTTAATAAGAACTTATTTATTTTGTCTATATTAGCAGTCTTTTTTTCTGCCTTGTTATACGCTTTTTCAACCTTTAACTGCCATTCGCTAGTAATTTGAACAACCTCGCCTATGGTAAAGTCTCCATTTTTAAATCTTCTAACCGTCTCTCCTACCGGCGTGTCTGCAACCCTCACAGTAAACGTACCAGTCTTTAAAAGCTCGTAAGCATTATATAGAACTCTAAGGTAGGCAGCAGCATACTTCTCCCTGCGGTTATCTTTATTGTCCAAAAACTTTTTTCTTTGGTTGAGGCCATAACCAATAAAGGCATTTCTCACGTCTTTACTATTCCAAATGTGGGGAAATAAACTTCTCATTTCCAGTCCTATTGGGTCAGAATCGTCAATGGGAGCTAAAAATACTTCAAGAATAGTTGGATTGCTCTTAGTAGCCAAGAACAAAAAATGACCAATCTCATAAGAGGTATCATCTGTCTTTCCTTCAATCCAACTTGTGTGTCGTCTCTTTTGACCAAGAGCAAGAATTTCATCTGTTGGTTGCACAAATACCCCACGATAGTCAAAATCACTATCTTTGTTAGCTAGACCGTGAGCATGAGAACCCACTATGGTTTTAAGTATTATTTTATTCATTGCTTCTTCCTCCTCCTAAGTTTATTTCTTTATGACAAAGTTGACATACTTCAGTTAAAATTCCTCCTCCCCCTCTAAAGCATTGGCAGTATTTGTAATTTTTTGATAAGTTTCTTTCTTCCTCCCTACCGCGCTGTTCTGCTTTGGCTATGGCTCCTATAAATACAATACCAAGTTTACTAGCTTGTCTCACAGCATTTATATCGTCGACCCCAAGATCTTCAAAATATAAACGTGCGGTATCTAGAAACTTTTCTAATATTTCTTCTTTTATTTTAAGCATTTTAGGTTTTTTGACCTGCTTCTTTACAACGAATGGGTATCCACAATAAGCACAGGGCACAGTAAAAGTATCTGCAAAAGTCTTGTGTTTTTTACAATACCAAGCTACGCCCTTTGGCAATTTCCCCTCCTGTTTATTTATTTTACTCATACGCTTTTGCCATGAACTAAGATATTTTTGATATAAACAACATAATCTTCATTATTAATAAGAGCCAATCTTTTATTCCTTATTTCCCTACAATCCTCACAGAAATTATATTTAGCATGAACCTCGTACCCATTAATTTTTCCAATAACCTTGACATATGTTGTCAAAGGATGATCGATCTTTCCAATGCTATGATTTTCACCACCACCAAATGTTGACCAAGTGGAAACATAGTCACTTGGAAAAGGTGTTGTATCTAGTTTTGCTTTTGCATGCTCCCAACTATTCATGTTAATCCCATTAGCCTTTTATCTTCATCGCTTATATTTTTTTTCTTTTTAAAATTTAATTTAGGAAGTATCTCTGGTAATTTCATTTTTACAGTTCTAATTGTCCAGTCAAGATAATCTTGTTGTGATATAAACCTCATAGTAGCAATTATCTGCTCTGGGGTACGTCCAGCCATAAACATTGTTTTTATAACTTGCTGAATTGGAAGAAACTCATTGCCTTGCAATTTAATCTTTTTAAGCTTTTGGTATTCATCAATAATTTTAGTATAATCTTCTCTCTTATAGGAAATACTTTTTCTCTTTCCATTAAAAACCCCATTGGTTGGTTTGTTCAACCCTCTTTTTGTAAGAGTTTCTTTTGTAAGAGTTTCTTTTGTCGTTCGCAATAGTTGCGATGGTTTTCTGTCTTTATTTGCGATGGTTATCTGTCGTCTTTTGCGATGGTTAACCTTAGCACTTATTGCGATGGTCCTTCCTAAAAACCTTTTTCCAAGCCTATAAAATATTCTTTTTCCGTGTTTCTTCCTTTTATCTGCCGTATCTAGTAATTTCCCTTCTTTTGTCCTTGCTTCAATCCAATTATTTTCTATACAGCCTTTTATGGCATAAGATATCGCCCTGCTACTTTTACCGCTTTTTTCAATCATCTGTGTATGGGAAATCCAATCTTCCTCTTTTCTTATTCCTTTTTCTCTATCAATAACCCATCCAAACGTAGCACGAGTAACTATCATTACTACACGAAGTTCTGAATCGGTCATTTTTCGCATTTCTCCATTAAAGAGTTCGTTTGGAGTTGGAGTAGTATTGGGGATAGACATAATTAAATATAATACCTATGCAAGTTTCTGTCAAGAAATCTTCTTTTTAGATTAGTAATCAGATGTCTTTTGTAAAGTTTGTATATTTAGCCGATAATATAAGCTAAGCCTTCGTCTGCCAACTAATTGTTTCTTTTTTGTAGTATTTAAGATATTTCCTTTTTTATCTCTAATTTCAATTAGTTTATATTTAGAAGTTAAAATATCAATAGCTTTTGATACAGAGTCTCTACCTAAACCTGTATATTTTTTTATCTGAGAATAATTTAACCAATCTTCTTCCTTTCTTCTACCTGTTTTTGGATCGGCTATCCAACTAAGTGTTTTTCTTGTAACTAAAAGAAGGACTTTCAACTCAGAACCTTTTAGTTTGCGCATCCATCTATTGATAATCTCATGTGGCACTGGTGTTGTATTTGGTAGTTGAAAACCACTCATTTATTAAATTATAAGGGTATTTGTTGCTTCTGTCAAGTTATGTGGTATAATAAACTAGAATGAAAAAAAAGTCAAAACAAAGAACTCTTCAACAAAATCGTGCCTTACATCTATACTTCACACTACTTGCAGATGAATTAAACTCAGCAGGCTATGATATGAGAAAAACACTTAAGCCCTCTGTAGATATTCCGTGGAATGGTAAATCCGTAAAAGAATATTTATGGAGGCCAATTATGAAAGCTCAATTAGGCAAAGAAAGCACTACAGAAATGACAACAAAAGATATTGATACTATATTTGATACAATTAATAGACACTTAGGAGAAAAGTTTGGTTTAACTCTTATGTTTCCATCAATTGAATCTATTATGTTTAGTTTAAATGCCAAACTGGAAACAAAAAGTTAGAGAAAGGAACAATTATACTTGTAAGCGTTGTGGAATTTATAATAAATATATCCACACACACCACATAAAGCCCAGGTCGAGATACCCCTCATTAAAGCATGATGTGGAAAACGGAATCTGTCTCTGTAATTCATGTCATACAACCGTTCATCACAATCCAAAAAAATCTCATAAAGAAGGGTTTTTGTACGTTGGTAAATACGACCAATAGAAATGCTTAAGTAGTAAACAATATCTTTCCATCATCTTCTACTCCAAATACATCTAAAACAACTTTATTAACTATCACTAAAAGCTCTCCTTTTTCTTGAGGATCAATTGTACTTTCCTGAATTAACATATAAGTGGCTCTACATAGACGCAATACTCTTTGTTTATCTAAACTAACTACAGGCGGTAAATCTTTTCTTTCTGATATTTCTCTGATTCTTTCGGTTAACTCCTTTGTCACTTTAGTTTTGGTTGGGTTAGATACTGTAATGTTAAAAACTCAGGTGGTGCAGACAACCGAGGGCGTATTACTACAATCCCCAACTTAGTTGTTGCGGTTATTGAACTCGCACCCCTCAATCTTTAATATCTTACAATGGTTTAATTTTAAGTTTGGTATTACACCTTCTACAAAATTTAGTTAGATTACCATAATGTGCTGGAGCTGAATATGTCTGTGTAAATCTATAGGGTTCCTTGTGTCCTCTCCACGAACAATAAAAGAGAGATTTAACTATTGTCTTAAATTCGTATATAAATATCATGTTAAAAACTCAAGTGGTGTATGCAAGTTGTGAAAAAAATTATAACACCTTCACAATAATATCCATTAGTTTGAAGAAGTCTCCTATAGTCTTTTGATATTTAGCTGTAACCACTTTCTCATCAATAAGCTTACGAGCAATTTTAAATGATTTTTCAAATTTCTCACTATCGGAAAATCCTTCTTTATGAATATGAGTGTGATATTCCCTATAAGGTTCGTACCAAGGCCAGTAATATCCTCTGTAGGGTTCAACATAGTAAAGGGCCTTTTCTGAAGCAAATCCGCCAGTAAGATCGATGCCGGCGTCGGTTGTAGTAGGCATATCAAGAGTATTGTTACGAAACATTGTCTCTACTGGAGCTGTAAGATCAAAAGATAAATCATCTGTCATAACCAGATGATAACAGAGTGATATAGATACGTCAAGTTAGGTTGGGAATAAGAGTCCAAATACAAATTTAATTGTGTTGATTACTCCCAACCATAACCAGTCTTTTTGTAGGGTTAAGAAATCTTATAAAGTATAATCCTCGAAAGAATCATAGTTGCCTTTATTTAGGCAAATCTCTTAACCACGTCAGAGTGTTTTCTAGCTCTTAGAGCTAGGGTGGTGTGGGCTTAAAAAGAGGTAGTACAAATACCTTCGGCTAACCTACACCCCTTAACTCTCAATTTTTAAAGGTCTCAAATTCGATTTTTCCAAGGAACACTAATTTGCGTTCCTTTCATTTAAATTAAGAACTCAGTAGAACAAACATGCCTACCCTACATGAGTGCTCCACAAAACCCTTAACTATTAATTAAATCCTTTATATCTTTACCCTTGTGTTCTCCACTGGCAACTTTCATATCAGGGTGTCTTTCGTCTATCATTTTTGATAATTTTTTGGCGTGTTTATTTTCTGCTTTTGTTGTTTTTAACTTTTTCATTTTGTATTCCTTTTTCATAAAAAATCCTTAACCCTTGTCACTATACATTAAATTATGCTATGTTGAGAATACAATGGTTCAGACTAATCCTTCTTACATGGGATGAAGCCTGAGCCATTTTTGTTTAATACTTATTTTCACTCCACCATTTGCGAACAAAGTTAGCAACTACACCTAAAACGGCAACAATAATTGGTGTTGCTTGTTCTCCGAAATCTACCACTGAGAGTGCCTCAAGCAAATAAAATATAAATGCACCAGTACCTGCTATTAAAGCTCCTCTGCCAACTTTCGCTAAATCTTGACTAATTAACTTTTTTCTCTCACTAATTACAACTGTCATTAAAATCACCTCCCTTAAAATTCATTCTTGCAAACTTTCCAAAGTATTTTTTTGCTCCATCGTCATAAGCCAAGGCTGCTTCTTCAGGAGTACGATAATAACCTAGGTAAATTTGTTTTCCTTTAACAGTTATTCTTGCAACCCATTCTTTCACTCTTTTTGTATAGTTTATTCGTACAACTCCTTTATATCCACTCTTATTGTTCTTGTGAATTTTCTTATTTAAAGTATTTTGGTATTTGCTTACAACTCGGAGATTAGAACGGCGATTATCAAGTGTATTACCGTTAATATGATCTGTAAATTTTTCTCTTGGTGGGCTTAAAAGAAACCTGTGTAAATAAATTTGTGGCCTGGTTGTTCTTTTTACATAAAATCGGCCTTTTTGGGATTCGGAAGCAAGCCATCTATATCTTGAAATTAACTTGTAATCTTCATTATTTACTAGAGTGTGTCCTCCGTTTGTGAGTTTTACTTTTTTCATCTTTCTAAGATTCTCCAAATTATCACAATTGTAAATAAAAGCCAGATGGTCGTTTCTAATATAAATATCATTTTTTCTCCTTTATCTTTCGGAATTTCGAAAAAGAACTTAGTTATCTTTCGAATACTCAGCCTTATTTCATTTAATAACTTTTCTGCTGCTATCTCAATAGGATATTTCTTTGGTGTTTTTAACATAAGGCAATTACTTGCCAAATAATTTTTTAAACCCTAATCTAAATAGATCAATAGCATCAAAGTCTGATACTTTTCTAAGAAGCAACCTTTCATATTCTACTTTAATTTTATTAACTTTGCTGTCACAAGTATTTCTTTCATTCTCCAAGTCACGACTTAAATCGTTTATTTTGCTTCTAACAGTTTGTACTTCCATTGGATTACCTTGCACATCTAAAATCTGAGGTATTCTTGTCTGTAGAGTAATAACTAACTCATCTTCTGCTAGCTGATCTAATTTTGCTAATTGGACTATTCTATCTATGTCTAAACTGCCAGGACATTCTGTCGGTGAATATTTATTGTGAGGGAATATGTGCCTTTTATCTATTGGAATAGAATATCTGTCACAAATATCTCTAACTAATCTGGCACTTGTTTCATGGGTTTTATTTGATGGTTTTCTTCTTGTTTCATCTGGTAGTAATTCTCCTCCTGAATGCTCAATCCCAATACTTTCTTGGTTAACTACAAAGTTTGAAGCATGCCATGCAGTATTATCCTCATTTACATACTGATGTATTGTTTCGTCTTCAATTCCATAATGTGACGAGACTCTCCTATCTGATCTTTGAAAAGTATTATCTGCCGAAGACAAACTTCCGACAATCCAATGAAGTATTATTTTATTTGGAACCTTCCCACCACGCCCCTTACTGTAGTTATTCTCGTGAGCTGGCGTTTGTATTATTGTCATGATGATACTTTACTTAACTAGAAGTATTATACCAATAATAACTGCTATAAATCCAAATATGTTAATTCCAGTAGATACACTTATTCTAGTCTTCATGGAAATTATTTGCTCATTAATGTGTGGCAAATCGTTTATTAACATTTTATCTATTTTTGTATCCAAAACCTTAACGTCACTTTCAAGACGACCCATTCTATATTTAGTTGTTAAACTATTATTTATCATTGTTTTTCATCTTCCTAAAGTTTGACTATAAAATGACTGTAAATATTCCATAACTAATTCTCCTATTTTTTTATTCATGTGTCAATGAATCTATTCGAAATTACGACAATTAACCACCTAGTATCTGGGCTACAGATCCACAGTAGTCTTGTCCACCTTCTTGTTCACTATCTGCAAAACCCGAACCTGTAATCGAACACGCCTCAACTCTGCGTCTCCCCGCACCTCCTATTCCACCGTTAGTGTTTCCACTACCACCACTTACTGTCACCTTGCTGGTTCCCATTGTTGCCTTGACAGCTTTAATCAATATTGATCCACCGGCTCCACCTCCACCATCTCCACCTTCAGCACCAGGCTGTGCATCGCCTCCACTTCCTCCATCTGATTTAATAATAGTTGCCCCGCTACAATCAAACTCTCTTGCAAAAATAATAATCTTGCCACCACCACTGCCACCACCACCAACAGCCGTACCCGCTGACTCAGAGCCATCATTAGCACCGCCACCGCCACCACCACCAAATACCATTGTTGTTAAATCAGCACTACCAGCAGTAGCACCACCACCACCATCCGCAGTTCCACCAACAGCACCGTTACCCCCTCCGCCACCGCCAACACCTGGAGAACCCCCCGATGTGTTTCCACCACCACCTCCATTGGCAACCGCAGCATTGGTTTCTGTATGGTCTGCACTTGTATTTTCACCACATTGAGCTTGAGAAGGATCAGCATGATCTCCAGTACCACCACTAAACCCTGGACCAACTCCTCCAGCAATACTTATCCCATCACCTACCGACCCCACCCCACCATTAGCAGAAATTGTTCCAGTAACAGTACAAAGACCAGAGCAAACAAAAGCCATAACTCCACCTACGTTACCACCCCAATCTCCTGGCGAAACTGTTCCACTTATTGTTACACCTCTATACTGAGGCACCAAAACACATTGAGACTGACTTGATCCACCATCTGTATATGTATTTACTAAATTGTGAACCAAATTTAATGTGGCAGTTACAGAAGCAATAATAGCTATCTCCCATGCACCCACACCCGTCCCTCTCTCTTGTCCAATATAAACCATATCTCCTGCAAAAAATCCAGAAGTTGAAGATACTGTCAGAGTTTTTGATCCACTGGAGCCACTACATGAAGTCCTTGTGTTTATATCTCCACTTGGTGTTGCGTCACCGTCATGTGAATTTCCAAAGCCTCTAAATTGTGACATATTATTTACAGCGAAGCATTACGGTGAGATCGGCACCTGCCACACTACTCCCAACCTGATCAATATCGAGTGTAAGTAAATCCCCCTCTACAAGAGTCGTTGTATTAAAAGATGTTTGTGTTCCAGATGTTGCTGCACCAGCAACTTGTACTCTGTTGCCTTGAGTAGACCAAATGGTAGAACCGTTCTTGTTTATGTCCACAATCAAAGCTGCATCTGTAGGAGCAGTCTTTACATTTGCATAAGCCTTAACTATTGTTAGTGCCCTTTGTGCTACCAAAATTGGGGCAACAGAAGTTCCCGTACCTAATGTTCCAATGACTGTAAAAACAAAGCTTGGCCTTCCCTCCGAAATCTCATAATCTGTACCAATATCATCTATGGCAAAAAGTGTTGCCACACCACTTTTATCCTTACTATATAAATGAACCTTATTTGATCCAGGGGTAGAAGGAGCTGCCCTTTCTACAAGCTCAATACCTTGAGCCATGGCATCAACCGCCCTATCATTTGCCACCTCCACATCTTTTTTGGCCTCAGTAATAGTATCACCCGCCGTCCATGTCACTGTGGTATAAAATGTATCTGCGATTTTAGTGTCCTCCTCTCTTAAATGGTATCACATCGCTAGCTACAACACTTGCCTTAAACTTTGAATTAGCCTTACCAAATTCCCTGCCTATTTTATTTTTCAGCTCTATCTTATGAGCAACTTGTCCTGGAAGCGTCATGTTCGCTCTAAAGTCACGGGTGTCTTCTCCACAGATACATTCCCAGCAAAGCTGTTCTGTGATTGGTGATATGTGATGGCCAAAACACCCGCGCCAAAGATATTCGTGGTCTACTACTTTCCCTTTCTTTTTAATCTTATGTTTTCCTACCCAGCTTGTATAATGAAGGTCACACCAATCGGTTAGTGTCTCATCTCCCGCCCAACAATAACCCATAGTTTCACCGCAATTATTGCAAGTGATCTTATACCGCTTCATGCCCACTTTACTTTTTGGACAAACAATAAACTCCTGTCTTGCAATTGCTTCCTTTTTCCCATTCCCAGAAAGCATTGCCAATTTCTCCTTCCACTGGTGAATAACTTGCTGACATTCACAGTTATGTTTATCAATTGGAAAAAATGAATATATCTCAACCTTTCCACCAGACAAAGAAGCCTTTAAGCTCATTTTTCTTGAAGTAAATACTTTCCTTTTCATTTTATGTTTATGGGCCCACAGTGACCCAGTGATCCAAACCATTATCCCAGATCACCAGTTTATCTGTCCCTGCATCTACAATTTTTACAAATACTTCTCCTGGCAAACCAGATGCGGGCAATGTCGTTCCTCTTGGCAAAACAAGTCTCTTACCACTCCAGTCTACTTTTTCTTTTTGTTCGATTTGTCTAGCCGCAGAATCGCGACGAACACTTTCTGTTGTTTCCGTCATTTTTCTATTTTAACATTACAGAGCCTCTTTACTTGTTATTTTTCTAAGTGTCAGCGTTTGGATAAATGACCCAGGCTCGTACACTCCTTGTATACCTGTTAATCTGTATTCCGTGAACGTATTGAGGTCCTGATCCTTAACCCTAACCCTGTCTCGAAGCTGTAGCTGTGGTATCCCCCTAATCTTGAGCTTCAACACGTTATTTGGGCTCTTATGGCGTCTTACGATATTCTGAGCCATGTTGGCCGCAAAAGCCCTATCGTCTATAAACTGGTTTTCAATAATCTTTTGATTCTCATTATAATCTGTTATTGAATTATTGTCTTGGAATACTTCCTTAATCTCATAGTCAACAGTTGCAGGAGTCCCTCTCAGTTTAAGAAGATTTACAAAGGCTTTACTAGCATTGTTATTTGTTATTCTCATTTTGGCTGCTTTCGCAAACTCATCTATTTCAGCAATACTTATGTCTGCCGTGATATCAGTCCCCGCACCGCCAGTTGCAGTAAACGCCGTGTAATCTGTATTTGTAGAAGGTTGTGTGATATCGGAAACGGGATCTTCAAATTCAGCCCATACAGTTATCGTTGCACCAGCCGCTATCTCTTCTTCAACTCCATCTCTCCATATCTCAGACTCATCCTTCACACTTCTTGGAGCACCTTTAATAATTACCCTATTAATAATTTCACTAGAATCTCCTTGGCCCCATTCTAGTATGTCTCCTGGGTCAATTGTAAAAACAGAAGCATTGTAGGGAGCTTGTGTATATTTATCTCTGTTCTCGAAACGCAAAATTCCTAACTCATCCTGATAAAATATTGCTTCCTCAGCTTCACAGATTTGTCTTATTCTTTCCCCAGCAGTCTGCCCTTTCTCAAACCATGCAAACCCTACTGTGTTTAATCCTTGGTCAAGTTCAAAAAGAGAAGCACCGATTCCAGAATCAGATAAAATATTGGTAATAATCTCATCTGACCTCAAATTAATATAAACTACCGACTCCAAAGGTGTCTCATTTAGAGACTTCATAAAATCATAGGCAGATATTCTGACAGTTCGTCTTAACTTATCTTCCTTTGGCTGTAATGTCAGTCCTTCAATAATTGGGATTAATTTATTCTGACCTTGTACCTCAAATCCTATAAACATTTTAATGGGTCTATTGGGCCGTAGGGCAGTACCTATAGTCGAATTAAAATCTGGCGTAAATCTTAAGTCCGCATTATCAAGAAGCACATCTGCCATAGCAATAGAGGTTCCACCAAGAGGCTCTAATAACCGCCTCTCATATTCTAATCTGAGTACTCTATCAGTTTCATCAAAATACTCAAAAGCATCAGATTCATTAATTGCTGATGACCCAGTGCCTTGAATAATATCTGTACCACCGACAAGAGAAGTTCCCACAATTGCGAAATCCTGCGCACCAACAAGTCTATTCCATGACACCAAAAGCCTTGCCCTTATTGGTCTAACAATTGCTGTTGAAAGGCTCTCAAAAGGAGTCCAGATACTTTCACTAGAAATTCCTGGTCCTAAAATTTTAGTGCCCCCCTTTCTTTAATCGTTTAATTTTCGTCATATTACTTCCGTTAAAATAAGTATTAAGTCTTGTCTATATGCTTTCCCAGTTGGTGGATAGTTCCTCGTCTTCACATCAATTAATACCAGTGTGGCAGCAATCGTGAGGTCGGTCTCTGTAGATTCAAATAGTCTTGCCTCATCCAAATCGTACTCGGCCAAAATACTATTAGCCTCAGCCGTTGTAAGGTTTTGGTAAGTTAGTGTAAATCGCTCTTTCCTATTCTCCACCCTTCTTGTTGTCTTTCCCAAAATTGATAGGTTACTTGCAGAGGTTTCAATAAACTCCCGACGGAAGCTCTTTGGCTGTAATAATGTTAATGCTCCCAATATATATCCCATAATATCAGCCACCCATTAATTGTTGCACATTTTTGTTTTCTGCTATTCCTGCCCGCACTAATTCACTATAAAGTTCCTTGGCTAATTCGCGCCTCTCAGTCTGTGTACCGATAAGCATACCGACATTTATATTGATGGTGACATTGCCACCATTACCTCCACCCACACCACCCACACCAACCGGAGATATAACCTCTCCTCCATGTGCTTGTACTAATGCTGGTGCTCCTATTGGTCCTGGGACAACACCGCCTGTTTGGAACTGTCTTGCCCCCTCACCACCACCAGCAGCACCAACTCCCGCTTCAAATCCTCTTTTAATGGCATCAATGGTTGTATTAATCGCATCTCTTACAGCATTAAACGCTCCTATAACTTTATTCGTAAATTCAAGTATCTTACCCCAAGCCGATCCACCACCACCTAGCAACCTACCTTTAATAACCTCAACAAGCTCTTGAAAGAGCTCTCCCATCTTTCCAGGCAACTCTTTTAAAAATCCTATTATTCTACCAGGCCATGTGGGTATTTCTGTAGTTAACCATGCCCATACTTCAAGCATTTTCCCAATTATTGTCACCACCACTTTCGTAAATATGATTGCTAGCTTTATAGGAAGCTCATTAAACCATGTAATAACATTCCCAATTAATTCTGGTATTTTTACAGTTAACCAACCAATCATAAACGAAACCGCAAACGGAATATCCTCGATAAATAATTTTTTAATAAACGCCATTATCCTCTCTGGGAGTGTACTAAACCATAAAACAGTATCTTCAATGAAAACCATTATATTTTCTTTTACTTGTTGAAGTGCGGGAATCCACTCATTAATAAAGAGGTCTTTCAACGCTCTAAATTTCTCAATTACAAATTTAATCCCCACAACAAGTAATGCTCCTGCCGTCGCAAATGCTATCGCAGTCGCTATCGCCGCACCAAAGGCAACAATGAACGCTCCTACCATAAGTACCAATAAACCACCCAATGCGCCCGCAAATGCTAATATAGCATCCTTGTTTTGCAACAACTTATCAATAAATTGTCTAGCAGGATCTTGTATTTTTTCTAACACTTCTAAAAGTTTTTCAGCTCCAATTTTAAGAAAGAAGAATATTGATCCTTCTCGAATATCACCAGTATCCTCTACACCAACAATAGAGGCAGCAAATCTTATCCATGTATCTTTTAAGTTAGATATCACCCCAGTTAAACTTTTAGACTGCTTGTCCATCAGGTTAAAAAATTTACCCCCTTCGCCAGTCATCAATTTGAATGCCTCGTTAACCTTATCAAATCCAATTTCTCCATCAGAAACCATCTCTGCAATGTCTTTTTTGGTAACTTTAATCCTCTTTGAAAAACCTTTTGTTACTGGCCCTAAGGCGGCCATTTTTGCTTTGTTCGCATCTAAACTTAGCGCCAAATTTTTAAATGATGCAGTGCTTTCTTTTCCTTTATCCTTTAATTCATTAAATCTATTGGTCTGCTTGGCAATTGATAGTGTCAAGCTTTCCATTTTCTTCTTGGTTTTACTGCTTGTCGCACCAACAGTCATCAATGCTCCGCCTTGCTTATTAAGCACCTGAACTAAAGCATCCATAAGTGGCACACCAGCCACATTGAAATCACGTAGTTCTCTGCCTGTAAGTTTCCCCTGTGTTCTTACCTGACCAAAGTTCAAAATAAGCCTTTCCATTGGTACTCCCAATCCGGCGGACACGTCACCCAACATTTTCATTTCGGGGATAAGATCCTCGGCAGCCGATCCCATAGCAAGTAAGCCCTTAGCACCTTTTATAACCTCTGGAAGATCAAATGGGGTTTTCCTAGCAAAATCAGATAATTCTTTTAAAGATTTCTTGGCCAAATCTGACGACCCAAGCATCGTCTCAAAAGCAATTCTATTCTGTTCAAACTCAGCACCTATAGATACCATTGACTTGCCTAATGCACCCATGGCAACAATAAAACCGGTGGCCGCAATAGCCCCAGCTTTCATATTTCGTCCAATTTTCTTACCTAATGACTCAAACTCTCCACCTACTTTCCGAAGCACCCCAGAAGCATTATCCTCTGCACTTATTTTTACTTGTACTTGAGTTGTTGCAGCCATTCATTAATTTTAGCACAAGAACTTAGCTGTGGTCATCATCTCATTCTGGCTTTCCTCCTCACCGCTTTTTCCTCATCTTGTGTAATTTTAGATATTTCATTTATTATTTCGCTGTTAATAATATATGTTTTTAAGTCCTCTTTCAAAAAGTCTTCATAGCTTAATCCGAAAGTCTTACGATAAGAATAAGCATTTATTTTATTTATTGCCCAAGATGTTATTTTTGTGGGGTTATTTATTGGGCCTTTTGCTCTGAGGACGTCTCCGATAGCTTGTCGCTTTCTGTAGCCAAGCTTTGGGATAAAAAAGCCAATGCCTTCATTACTACTCCAGCAGGAAGTTTGCCGAAATTCTCTTTAGTAATATCAACCACTTTGCCTTCACTTATCCCCTTTCCTTTAATAAACCTGCCTGTTAAAATCTCAGAAGAGGTTTTCATTCCAGTAGATACAGATTTGGGGTCATCAGGATTTACAGACCCAATATCAAATAATCCACCCTCCATATCTTCCCATGTGAGAGATTCAAACTCTAAGAAGCAATCGTTTTCTTTCCAAAGCTTCCCGAGATAACTAAGGCTTAATCGTTCTATTGTATCAAACTTCATTAGTATTTCTTACCATTTTATTCTATATAAGCCCACTTTAAATGTCAATACTGCATAATTTCCGCACACTCCCCTACCCTACTCTATACCACTCCCCCATTGTTTCCATGCCTAATAATCGCTCCCCTATCGGTGGGGGAGACCCCAACCCATAATTTCCGCATATTACCGCATTTCAGATAGTGCCTTTTTAACTATTATCTTATGAACCCAAGCTCCCCCAAGGGTCAAAATAACAGCTAAATAATAGATAAAGTTTTCAAATCCACCTACTTGTTTCTTCATATCAATCACCCCCAAACTTAAATGGATTATATATATTTTCTACGGATTGTCAATAAAGAAATTATGCTGAGCTAGGTGAAGCACTGGCACTCTCTGAGGCACTAGGGCTTAGAGAAGCACTGGCTGAGGCACTTCCAGAGGCACTAGGTGATAGAGAAGCCGATGGGCTAAGAGAAGCGCTGGCTGATGCACTAGCTGAAGGGCTAGGTGAAAGTCCTGTTGGTGGCGTAGCATCATAATCACTAATCCCATTAACCAATTCACATAGATGAATGATGTCTTGATTATTGGGAACATTGCGGGAAGCCTTAAAACTAAATGTCTGAGTTACAATTTCATCCAGAGAGTTGTCAGGTTCCCAATTAAAAAAGTCAACCTTTGGCAGTTGAATTTTCAAAGATGGGTTAGTACTTCCACCACCAATTACTGAGTCTGTATTAATAAAAGCAATCTCGACTGCTCTATTAGTACCATCTCTCATATAGTTTTTATAAGTTTCGTCGTCATAAGTTAAAGTAATTGATCCCTCTACCGACAGTTGCCTGTTGAAAATATCCTCGGGTTCGGCAGTCCCGAGCACATCGTCAAGAACAACATTTTTGGCGATAGTTAAAGTTAGAGATTTTATAGAAATTGCTGAAGCACCTGAAAGCGAAGAAATACTATCGGCAATTTTAAGCCTAAGATGTTTCTTGGTAAATTTAAATTCATCAACAACTGAAGGTATAGTTTCACCAGAGTCATTCCCCTTTTTACTCATAAAAGATGCTGAATATTTGACTACCTCATCTAATTCAGAAGTAATTTCTAAACTATCAAGCATTACCAGCTTATAGCTTTCAGTCGTGTTTTTATCCACTATTACAAAAGAAAGAGATTGGTGTAGGTTGCTTTGACTAATAGTAAATGGATGAACATATGCAGAATCAAGCGGCGCAGCAGGAGCACTATAGCTTCCAAGCATTGCATACAAAAACATTCCAAAAGACTTGCTTCTAATTTCTCCCTCTAAGTCTCCCTGGCCATATTGAGTGGTAACAAACGAGTCCTCACTATCCGCAAGTTTTCCCAATCCTCCTATAGAACGTGCTTGAATAATCTTATCATCAAAAGTAAACGCAATTCTTGGTATATGATAAATTGGAGTTGCACCTGCACCTCGTGAAGATTCTCTGGCAATACCTAACTCGATTAATCTGCCTATATATTTAGTCACCGATTAAATTATGAACTGATAAAATTCTCCTGTCAAGCAAATTACGGCTGAATATCTACAGAAATTCTAACCCTCACCGCCAACTGAGCCATAATTAGTTCTTCACCCTGCACTTCACCCCAACCCGCAGGCACCGACCAAATATTTAAATATGTATATCTTGTGGGTAAGTCTACCCCCACAGTTCGAGACCCTGACCCCTTTTGATCTTCCTGGTCAAACAGATCTAGGACACTGTCAACAATCTTTTCAAGAGCTTCAAGCGCGCCTGCAACACCCTTAACTTTTGTCTCATAAAAAACCCTAACCATAAAAGCATAAGTGCGGACATTTTCTGTAGTAGTCTCATAATCAGACTCATTATCCGAAGGGACAATATGTGCCGCAGGATAGCCACCAAACTTTACTTTTGGGGAATTTGAAACCTCATGAATCGTACTTAATGTTTCTAATAATGTTCCTATTTGTGGACGTAATACTTGAAATGACATAGTTTATTTTATTTTAGCTTGTATATGTGTGTCTAACTCCTTAGACAATCTTCGTTCAAATCCTTCTGTTGCAGTCTCCGCCCCCCAGAACATAAATGGCCTTGCCTTCATGAAGCGTGTCCCCTCATGTACAAAAGTTGCATAGTTTGTGCGTGGTTGGATAGTAGCAGAGAATGGCTTTATCAATACACCAATACTTGCTCTCAATCGCCCAGTGTCTACAGGCGTTACCTTTTTAGATTCTCTTTCTACCAAAAACGCCAACTCCTTGATCTTTCTATCCATAAAGCCACCAATGTCAGCATTTCCAAATTTCTTGGCTAAAGTGAGTAAGTCTGGTTTGATTGTTATTGTAATATTGGTCATGGTTAAGCATTCTGTTCTTCAAGTATCACCTCTAAATGTCTGTTTGTGGCAAATCCGTAATCTTTTTTAGTAACCTCGCGAACCACATAAACCGTACCTTTCTCATCGGTTATCCTGTCCTGTTCTTTAATATCAGTATCAACATCAAACCATGCTCTCCACGCTCTTTCTTCAACAATTCCCAAAAGTTGTCGGGCCTCCTTATCAAGCTCTTGAATATGAGCATCCACAGTTGCGGTTGTCTGAAAACTAGTGATGTCTCCTGCCCCAGCGCGGAGTCTTACAACCACTACATCTTGATCGAAAAACCTTTGAATTGTCACCTTATTCCCTCCTTTGTCATTATATCTGAAGTGGTGTCAACACACCAAGCACATCCTGTATTGCATATTTATCAAGAATGCTCTTAATGTCTTCGTTTTCCATAAGAACGCTATCATAAGAAACACTGTAGTCTCCTATTCGCTCGCTCTTAACTCCCATCGAGCTACCTCTCCTGTTGTAAATAACAAGGCACAATTGCCACATAGCTAATTCTAAGTCTCCGCCGTCTGTTTCTGAGAGGAATGTCGAGGTATTATTAAAGTCATAACCAGCAGTATATGTAACTCTAAATCCATTTCTCGTCCTAGAAAATTTCCAACCACCAGCCGCATGAATTATCCCAGACGGAAAATCAATATGATAATATTGAGTATCAATTGTTTCCCATTCATCGTTATCTAAAGCACTATTTCTTCTTTGAAGGGTAAATGTGGCCGTAGAACTAACAGGGAAATTGTCCAAATTCAACATTTGTCCATCCTCAGTAGAATATTCTTGGCTCGTGTATGTCGTTTTTTTGACTGTATAACCAAGATAGTTTTCAATAAATGTAGATGTACTATCAATAATGCGTTCCATGGTTTCCAGCTTAGTCCCTGCAAGAGCGGTAAGACCACCAAAATCAGTCACTCTATCGGGAACTGTGAGGGCACCTGCTTTTACTGCCATAAATTATTCTAACATATCTAAGCCGACTGAAGAATTAAAAAGCTTTCCTTCGGTGAACTCTTCTTGAAGGTATCATCTGTCGAGTAGCATAGAATGGAGCACCTTTTTGTGGCTTCTTTTTCTTCTTACTCTTAAACTTTGAAACTGTTTTTTTTGCACTTAACATTTTTATTCCCAGGTCGGGGTAGAACAATATACCTGCCCTACATATCGTTCTACGCCCACCTGGTGGGTCGATGCATTATACTAACTTCCTTTAGTTTGCCGCTATAGCTATCGACCCAATAGCTACATGCTCCCAGATAACCTTACCCAACATTACCAGAAACTAGCAAGCCGAGCAATAATCACCGCGCGCGCGTCAACAAACATTGGTGAACTATTGTAACACAAGGGCAATAAAAAGACTCCGCATTACACGAAGCCTTTTTAAGCTATAAAGTGGCCACCTATTCACTTGAGTAATAGAGTAGTGAATAACTCCCAAAATTACGACGCTATAGCTGTAAGTTTGGCAAAAGGAGATGTGATAACCACACGTCCATCTACACGTTCAACAGCCTTGATCTCCATAGAATTTCTCCTCCATGCATCTCCACCCTCATTAGTGGTTGTTACAGACATTGTCTGTCTATCCGCAATGATGTAGAAGCTCCAGTCAGCAAAGTATAATTCACTTTCTGCTAAATCATTCTGCTCATGGAAAGGATAACCATAAAGCGTATCAGGTAATCTCTTGGTTTCACCAACAGAACTTGATGCCGCACCACCATCTCTCCAGATGTACTGGTTAGAAGTATCCTTCAATGTTCTCAGAATTCTCTTCACATATCTATTTCCAACAAATGCTGTTCTACCTGACTGAGATACCCTTTGTGGTACTAAATCAATCAAAGCAATTATGTCATCAAAAGATATTGATGCTCCAGCGATTGCTTGGTTGGAAATGGTCTCAATACTAATTCCTCTAGGTTGGCCTGTACCACTACCTGTAAAGAATGCTCGGTCCTCAGCTGCACCAATAGCCTCAGCAAACAACTCAATAATGAACGAAACAAGATTGATGTTAGCATCAGCAAGTAATTGGTGAGACACAGGAAGCAAACATACCAAGTCATTCGGACTAAGTGTAACTTGTCCAAATTCTGCCGAAGTAGTTGACTTCGAAGCATACTCAGATGTCCAATAAGCAACTGGTTTGGCGTCCAAGCTGTTAAGCTTGAGCGTGTCAGTTGTCATAGGAAGTATTCGAGCGATTCGCCTCATAATAGCCATGTCAGGAAGAATCCTGAACACTTCAGTACGAAGCTCCTCTGGAACTAAAAATCCACCTTGTGAATCAGTTCCCTCTACTAATGCCCTCAAAACACGCCCCGAGTTATCGGGATCGGCATTAGCATAGACCAGAGACTTAAAAAAAGTAACAATCTTTTCTTCTTTGCTCAAAGAGCTAAGATCAGAAGGGTATTCAATCTCTCTAGCTTGATTATCTCCCCAGCTATTAAAGATTTTTGCCCTAACATGATTATTCAAATCTTTCTTTGTCCCTTCGCCGTAGCCTTTATTTTTAGCAATGGCATCTGCAAATTTCTCTGCAATTTTGTCAGCTAAATCGGCTACAACTTTAGAATCCACACCTTTGTCTTTCTTGGAAACTTTAATTTCCTCCTTCTTTTTAGACTTAACGTCAACCGTCTTTAGTCCATGTTTATCATAAACTTTTTGTAGATCTTTTTGTAAACTCATAAAAAACGACTCTATTTCTCAGGCTATCACTCCTGCGTTCATGGGAATTTCGACCCTATGTCTTACCACCTCCCTTTTCAGAACCTTTTAAAACTTGTGATAGTGCTAAATCGACGACTTTCAATGCCATTGAAAGTTCTTCAGTTGTATATTTCCTTATTATCCTATTTTTCCCAGATTCCCTCTGATCTCTTCTTGTTTTTTTCTGCTCTCGAATACCTTTTTTGATAAGCCTAACTGCATATCTATCTTCTCTATCAAGCATTAAGGCATGAATTTCCTCATCGAATCCTGCCAATACTTGATTTTCTACAGCTTTAAACTCAGGAACGGGTTTATCATATTGTCGGTAGTGTCTCTTCAGATGGTTGTATACACCCCTTCTGTCACTGGCGGGAATATCAACACCACCTCTAGCTCCTAATAGTGCGGCCATAGCAGCAGCTACTCCCCTCCATACAGCCTTGTGGCCCATGGCTTTGTGGTGAGGTAACTTATATGAAGACTTTATGTCTGGGCTAGAACTATCAAACCATGTAGATATTAATCTTAAATCTGTAGTATCTGCCCTCCTTACCTCGCCAGCCCCATCCCAAGCCTCACTGTCTGGTACAGTGTCTAAGTCTTTGAAGGGTATAACAGATTTAGATATCACTTTCTTTTTAGCCTCTTTTTCAATGAGCAATACTCCAACTGTAATCCCTCTCTTTTTTGCTTCCACTTCTAAAGATGCAAACTCCTCTTTCGTTAGGGTTTTATCGAGCAATACTTTGGGCTCTGTAATTTTTGTCTTTCCAATAGCCTTTTTAGGTTTCTTTTTGGGCTTTTTAGGTTTTTTAGGCTTTTCCCCATGTAATCCTTTTTCTTCAACATGGTCTTTTTTCTCAGCCAGTTTTTCAGTAATCTCTTCGTTTACTTTCTTCTCAGCATACATTTCCTCTATTTTCACGGGGACGACTCTTTTATCTTTCATTCCTTTCAATGCAACAACCGCTTGTGGATTAGCGGGGACGGGGACAAAGGAGAGCTCAAGTAATTCTTGTTTCAAAAATCTTTTTCCACCAAAAATATCATCTTTATCTAAATCTTCCCACTCAAGAGGTTTGAATCCTACGGATACAGTATTTAAAAAACCATCATTTACTTTTCTAAATATTTCTGCTGCAAAGCTATCTTGCAAATCAAATTGCACTTTAAACATAAGCTTAGCTTTTTTGCCCTTATCGGAAAGCCACACCTTTAATGCCTTACCTATTGGAGGTCGCTCTTCTTTTACATTATGTCCCCAAAGAACGACAGGGTTAGTTTTTTTATATGTAGCTAGTTTCCATCCAGTCTGAACAATTGAATCTCCTGCTCGATCCAAAACTTCCGTTGAACCGACAACGGCTTCTAGAATACCTTCATTTTTTTGAACGCTCGCACGTAAAATTTCTGCTTTAGTATGAAGTACTTTTTGCATAAGTCAATTAAATTATGAACTGCGACTGAATTTGTGTCAAGTTATTCAACTTCGATTAACTCTATCTCCGTTGCCACAATATAATTACCGCCAGGAACTGTATAGCTTGCAGGCTCCAAAGTTGCTAATACACTTGTTTCATTTAGAATCAGATTTCCATCAGTAATTGAAAATGTTACTGCTGTATTTTTATCTACTATTGTTTTTATTATATCAAACTCTGTCTCAAGCAACATCTCCCAACCCAAAACAAACCTTTCTTTTTTCCCCGATATATCTCTTCCTTCTTTTCCATTAATTGCACGAATATTTCTAACAATATAAATAGAATCTCTCCTAAAAAATTTCGGTCTTGGTAAACTTGTTCCGTCTAACACATAAATACCGCTAGGAATATGAGGAGATGGTGAGGGTGAAGCTGAGGCCGATTCAGATGCACTAGGGGAAAGGGAAGCAGATGGAGAAAGTGAAGCACTGGCACTAGCTGAAGGAGAGAGTGAGGCACTGGGACTTAAAGAAGCGCTTGGTGAGGTAGATGCACTCGGTGATAAAGAAGCACTGGCACTGGCTGAAGGAGACAAGCTGGCACTAGGACTTAGAGAAGCGCTGGGTGAAAAGCTTGCACTAGGACTAAGAGAGGCACTAGAGCTAGCCGATGGAGACAGGCTGGCCGATGGGGAAAGGCTGGCTGAAGGGGATAGACTAGCACTAGGTGACAACGAGGCACTTGCTGATGCTGAGGGAGAAAGAGATGCGCTGGGACTTAAAGAAGCGCTTGGCGATAAAGAGGCACTAGATGAGGCAGATGGTGACAACGATGCGCTAGGACTTAATGAAGCGCTGGGTGAACCAGAGGCACTGGGACTTAAGGAAGCTGATGGTGAGAGGCTAGCACTAGGAGAAAGTGAAGCTGATCCTGAAGCTGATCCTGAAGCTGAAGGGCTTAAGCTGGCTGATGGTGAAAGAGAGGCACTGGGGCTTAAGGAAGCACTAGAGCTAGCAGAAGGGGAAAGTGAAGCACTTGCGCTAATAGCCATTACTGATAGTCTAACATTTCCTCATTGGGTTTATATAAAATATTGCTAACTTCTTCTTTGTCCCAAATAGGGCTATATTTTTTTGTTCCTAACACACTCTTTTCTTTATTGTCATATAATCCTGAAATTTCTTTTCTTAATAATGCACCTTCTGGCGATGGACTAGCTGACTCTGATGCTGACTCTGACGCTGATGGGCTAAGAGAAGCGCTTACACTAGCTGATTCTGAAGCACTGGGGCTTAAGGAGGCCGAGGGAGAAAGAGAGGCAGATGGTGATAAAGAGGCAGAACCAGATGCACTTGGACTTAATGAGGCACTTGGACTCAAAGAAGCACTGGGAGACAGTGATGCTGATTCTGAAGCACTAGGGCTTAAACTCGCACTTCCTGATGCTGATGGCGACAATGAAGCGCTTGGGCTCAAGGATGCTGACCCACTAGCTGACGGACTTAGGGAAGCGCTCCCACTAGCTGATGGGCTAAGAGAAGCCGATGGTGATAGTGAGGCACTGGGGCTTAGTGAGGCTGATGCACTAGCCGATGGTGACAATGAAGCCGATGGACTAAGTGACGCACTCTCCGAG
>SDBT01000173.1_pt1 | contig 89998 bp, 141 predicted proteins | sample 2277101 | NCBI WGS metagenome assembly SDBT01 (sample SAMN10404973, study PRJNA504765) | marine sediment metagenome | isolation source: marine sediment core GS10_PC15, 103 cmbsf | place: Arctic Ocean: Southern Knipovich Ridge | collected 2010
GTTCCTCAACGCTAAGCGATCAATGTATATTATGATACAAGCTGAACATCGTAGATTATCTCGTATTGATTATGGTAGTTTAGATACACTACTCGACGATGATAATATGGATTGTATTGATCCACTAGCTGTATGCTATAATCCTAGCATACTGAAAGATATGCGACCACTATCATCAAGAGAGAAACAAATCATCTACTTACATTATAGTGGTTGGCTATACAAAGATATTGCATCAGCATTAGGCGTATCAAGACAACGTGTTAATCAAATTAAAGAACAAGCATTAAATAAACTAAAGGAGTATTATGACAGAGATTAAAGATAGCGGCAACCGCCGTGAGTTTGAAACAGGTGCCGTCCGGGATCGGGCAGTGGGCAAAGGTCTACCCGCGTTAATTAGTGCACCAATGATGCAACAATATTTAGACGTATATCGTAGTGCTAATTTATATACCCCAGCACTTAATGGATTGTATCGTATATTAGCAACAGGTAATTGGCAAGATTCTTTAAGTGTTTTCCACGAGCTTGTAAATACAAATGGTCCATTAGGTGTCTGTACCTTTGTGAACGCCATCAGACGACTCAGTGTACAGCTTGAGAAAGGTGCTATCAAATACTCAAAGCGTAACTGGGAGAAAGGTATGCCACTTGAAGAATACTGTAACTCAGCGATTCGCCACATCCTGGCCCTCATCAATGGCGACGATGATGAGGATCATTATGCCGCAGCACTATTCAATGTTATGGGACTATGGCATACAGGATATATGATCAGTATTGACGTATTACCTAAAGAATTAAATAACTTACAAGGGGCACAAAATGATTAATTTAAATAAATACGATTTAAACTGGGTGCTAAGAAGATTACCTAAACATGTTTTTACCCTAATGAAAGAGCAAGGGGATAAATTGTTTTTAGCAGGTGGATTTATTCGTTCATGTATTGCTAATGAACGAATAAATGATATTGATCTCTTTGTATCCAATAAAGAAGATGCAAAAACATTCATACAGATACTCGCACAAGGTAAAAAAGTACACGAAACAGATAATGCATATACTGTACCAGGTAGACTATCTATACAAATTATACATCGCTGGACATTTGATAATCCATGTGATGTTATAACCAGCTTTGACTTTACAATTGCTCAAGCAATTATATGGTATAAAGATATATGGAATAGCTTTTGTGTTGAAAGCTATTATGCTGATCTAGCAGCTAAAAGATTAGTCTACACTAATCCAATACGTGAAGAAGAAGCAGGTGGTTCCATGTTACGTATACTAAAGTTTTACCAACGTGGTTATCGTATACCACTTGATTCTTTAGGTGATGTTATTACTCGATTGGTGATGGCAATAGACTTCAGTAAGACTAAAGATTCACCAAGTCAAATTGCTAAAGTATTAACTGGTTTGCTGCGTGAAGTAGATCCTGATATAGATCCCACACATCAAGCACACCTCCCTAGTTTAGGGGCACAGAATGACTGATATGTTAAGCCTATTTGAAGAGCTTGATGCCACCTCTGGATCACGTGAAACAATTATACGTGCTCCGTTCTCATATCCAGGTGGCAAGTCTAGATCAGTTGAAACAATTATTGACATACTACCCAACCGTAAGATATATGTTGAACCTTTCGGTGGTAGTGCTGCCGTCTTGCTGGCCCGTAGGCCCAGTGAACTAGAAGTCTTTAATGACCGCTACGCTGGCGTGGTAGCATTTTACCGTGTTGTCCGTGATGAACAAAAGCTAACGCTTTTGTTAGACAGATTACGCACCATCATACATGCTCGCGAGGAATTTAGGTGGTGTAAGGATACGTGGCAAAATTGCACTGATGACGTTGAGCGAGCAGCCAGATGGTACTACATGACAATGTGTTCTTTCGGATCACTTGGTCGGAATTTCGGGCGAGCCACATCCGGAAAGAATACTATGGTTGCTAAAATCAGGAATAAGTTTCCAGAGTTTTGGCCGCTTCACAACCGCATCAAGGATGTAACATTCGAGAACGCAGACTGGTCACAAATGATTACTGATTTCGATCAAGAAGATTGTGTCTTTTATATGGACCCGCCATATCTCACAGCCCACAAAGGTACGTATAAAAATGAGATGAGTTATGATGAGCACCGACGCCTCCTCGACACTATAATGGATATGGATGCCTACGTCGCTGTCTCTGGTTTCAGTAATGAACTCTATGATAAGTATACTTGGGATGAACGACACACCTGGGATGTTGCACAATCAATTAAAGCTATGGCATTTACAGACGAGAACTATAAAGCTGATGATGCTGGAAATAAAACAAGACAATCTCATGAGGAAGTATTATGGATAAAGAACTAAAGGATAAGCTCCAGGACCATGACGAACTTACAATTGCTGAACGTCGAATACTGAATACTGGTACCATACGTCTGAACCGTATCAAATGTAACCATTGTGAAGATGTAATAACATCCGAGGACCGACATGATTTCAAAAGATGTTCGTGCGGGCAGGTTGCTGTAGACGGTGGTAGTTGGTATCTCAAACGTAACTTTACAGCGATAACTGATTTCACAGATCTGTCTGAATTATATAAGGAGCAAGGTAATGAGTCTGGACCTATATCTGATTGATGAATGTCCACACTGTGGCCGTGAAGATACTATAACATTTAACATAACACATAATCTTGGACGTATGGCTACAGCAGCAGGTATTTACCGTTGTCTATGGTGTGCTGAAGAAAGTGGTTATGCTACAGCACAAGATATTATCCCAACTTTAACCGAGGGTGTAAAAAAAATGGATAATGATCCAGAGAGATTTGAAAAGTTTGACGCCCCTAATGGATGGGGGACATATGATGACTTTTTGCCGTGGCTTAAGAAAGTATTAAAAGCCTGTATAGATAATCCAACATATAAACTGAAAGCACATAGATGAAATTTAAGAAAGAAGATTTACAGAATCTAGTATATGATGAGTCAACAGTATTAACAAAGATACGCAATAAACAAGTGGGCAGTGGGCGGTGGGATATCCAATACGTCTTAATCTTTAAGTTTGAAGGCCACTATTACCGAACAGATTATTCAATTGGTGCTACTGAGCAACAAGATGTTACTGCTTTTGAACATGATGCTGATATGATTGACTGCATTGAGGTGTGGCCGTATCTTATTGACAAAGTGGCTTTCACCTCAAATGGTGATCCATTTAATAGTTTAAATGATTTAGAACGTATAGAGGCACTACTATGAAAATAACATTAGAATTTGAGACACGTAGATTTAAATGAGGTAGACTAACATGACTATTGAAGAACTAAAACAGTGGGTATTGTCTGAGACCAAAAGATGTCGTGCCCAATCCAATGGACACAAAGCCAATGAGAGTAATATATCTGCGGCAATGTATGACGGTCAAGCAAACGCGTATAATGAAATGTACCAAAAACTATGTATTTATTTTAAGGATTAAACATGTTTGGTAAAGAACTAATATTGGATTTATATGATTGTGATATAGATAAATTTACACATGAGAGTATTGAGGAATACTTAATACAGCTATGTATCCTCATTGATATGGAACGTGCTGATCTACACTTCTGGGAGTATGATGATCCAGATGAGAAAGCAGCTGCACCAGCACATCTTGATGGTATATCAGCGGTGCAGTTTATCACCACGTCAAATATAACTATACACACATTGGAGAAAGTTAGTGAATGTTATATTAACTTATTCAGTTGTAAGGATTATGATAAAGATGCTGCAACAGATTTTACACTTAAATATTTTGACGCTGATCCTGAACAAGTCTCAGCACTATCTGTTATACGCGGTAGAAGGAGTAAAGTATGAGTGTAGAGATTATACAACAGAAAGGATATAACTTCTTATGGATAGATGACTATCTCTGGATGTGGGACATACCCGCTGAGGTCGAGATTCAAAGAAAATTAGCTGAGCAGGCACACGGACGTGTATTAGTTGTGGGATTAGGGTTAGCTGTTATACAACATATGCTAGTAGAAAAATCCAGCATTGATTATTTTTTAACAATAGAGAAGAATTTAGATGTTTACAACTGTTGTAAAAGAGAAGGTATTATCCCACCAGGCCACGGTGGTAGATGTGGTCCGGGGGATTTTTCCATCTGTGATTTCTTTGACGCTTCTTGTGCTGGAGAGAAATTTGACTTCGTGATTGGTGACATCTGGCCTGAGATACACCCTGACTCTTTACCATTATATGAAAAGTTCAAAGCTAAAGCCCAAGAGTTTCTGCGCCCAGGTGGTCAAATATTAGCTTGGGGTCAAGATTATTTTGAATATCTATTGGAGAATAAATGAATACGGTAATGATTATACCCACAGGCTTAGGTTGTGAGATTGGTGGTGACGCAGGTGACGCGACACCTGCAGCTCGCCTCTTAGGTCAAGTATCAGATAAGCTGATACTACATCCTAACGTCGTCAACGCTAGTGATATTAACGAGATGCCACCAAATGCTCGCTACGTAGAAGGCAGTATGTTGGATGACTTCCTCTACGGCAGCGTCAATTTACAAGAGGTACGCAGTAACAGAATCCTCGTTGCAGTCAATAAGCCAGCTATGCCAGAAACGATTAACGCAATCAACGCGGCACGTGTGACATTAGGTGTTGATGCGTCATACATTGAACTAGATACACCACTGATGATGACAGGCATCATAAACGAAGATGGTACAGCGGGTGGTACATATTCAGGTGTCCGTGAGCTACTTGACCAGATTAAAGACTTATCGTTTGACGCTCTAGCTATTGCGACACCGATTGACGTGCCACGTGACGTCGCTAAAGAATACTTTAAGCATCGAGGAGTTAATCCGTGGGGTGGCATTGAAGCAATCGTTTCGCGACTAATCACACAAGCACTTGAGAAACCATGTGCACATGCTCCCGTACAATCTGAAATTGTACTACAAGAGGTTATGGACAAAGAGTGGAACTATGTCTGTGACCCACGTATGGCACCTGAGATTGTTAGTAACTGTTTTCTACATTGTGTACTCAAGGGTCTACACAAAGCTCCTAGACCCTGTAGACGATCAGTGGGTTTCTCACATGATATTGTTGATGTACTTGTCAGTCCATATGGATGTTGGGGATCACCACATGATTCATGTGAGCATTTTGGTATTCCAATCATCGTTGTCCTTGAGAATACATGTGTCTTGGAATACACAGAAAACTACACACCGATATTTGCTAAAAACTATCTTGAGGCCGCGGGCATGATTGCTGCTATGGAAGCAGGTATCAGCTTGGAAACATTACGGCGACCTATTGAGTCTGTGAGGCGACTATGAGATTCATGGGTAGCAAACGTAGGATAGCACCAGAGTTATCAATAATCTTACATAAGCATATGCGTGATACGTATATTGAACCTTTCGTTGGCGGGTGTAATATGATGGAGCACATCAAGTGTCCACGCCGCTTTGGTTCAGATGTTAATCCAGCACTAATAGCGATGTGGCAAGGCTTGCAGAAAGGTTGGGTGCCTCCGAGCACATTATCCGAGGAAGAATATGAAGCAATTAAGACATTCCCTGGAATGTATAATCCAGCACTTGTAGGCTTCGTTGGGTTCGGATGTTCCTTCGGTGGGAAGTGGTTCGGTGGGTTCGCACGTTCAAAAGAACGTGATCATACTGCTGAAAGTAAACTTAGTGTCCTCCGCCAAAGAGATATACTCTACGACGTGACATTCTCTTGTCGACCATACAGCATTATAGACGTGCGTGACGCTCTCATCTATTGCGACCCACCATATGAGAATACAACAAAATATAATTTAAATTATTTTGATTATACTGTATTCTGGAATTGGTGCCGACGATTATCAAAGCACAATACAGTCCTGATCTCTAGCTACGAAGCACCAGATGATTTTAAATCTATCTGGCACAAGACAATACGTTGTGATCTTACAGTAAATATAAATAACAAATGTAATACAGAAAGGCTATTCATTCATGATACTTGTCTACTCTAAAGACAGAGCTATGCAGCTTCACGCGACACTATACTCACTTGGACTACAGGACGATATTATCGTACTATACAAGACAGAAGATTATCAGCATCAATATGATATACTAATGTCTGTGTTCCCTGATGTTGTATTTATAGCTGAAACTGATTTAGTTGCACAAACAAAGCATCTATTACACAATGCTGAGTATGTATTATTCCTTGTAGATGATACAATATTTACAAGGTACGTAAATACACGATACACATTTAATCGTCTTAAAGGTAATAACAATGTACTTGGTTTCTCGTTACGGTTAGGTAAGAATATTACACATAGCCACATATATAACAAACCACTGCCACATCCTAGATTCAAAGACTCTGATGGCTCATGTTATACGACCTGGACATGGACGTTAAGTGAACTTGAGTGGGGCAACCCATTAACTGTTGACGCAACAGCATATAGATGTCGTGACATCAGTTACTTGCTAAGTGACTGCCCGCCAGGAGACCCTGGAATGATTGAAGGTCACATGGCCGCAGAGCGTAAGAAGTATATTCCATCACGACCATGTATGTATTGTTTTAAAGAGTCTGTTGCATTTTGCACACCTGTCAACACTGTGCGTGATAAGACAATATGTCCATTTGGTCGTGAGCATTGCTACAGTGTGCTAGATTTAGCTAATGAGTTTGACAATGGATGGCGTATTGATACAACTGTGCTCCCACCAATAATATCACCACACCAAGAAATAGCATTTACTTTTAAGAAAGGTTAATATGAACTTAGTACATTTAAACGGTAGTGTCATGTGTGCTATCGACGTTGAAACAACAGGTACAGATCCTAGATTACACGACATCATTGAGATTGCTATTGTGCCATTAGACTCTAATCTGAAACCACTTAAAACAATTTTGCCTTTTAGTATGTTGCTACAACCAGGACGACCACAGAATATTAAGCAATCAGCAACACGTGTACATGGACATACACTCGTCGAACTTCAACGCGATGGTGTTGAACCATTTAAGGCGGCTGACTTGTTCGACGAGTGGTTTGAAAGATTACATCTACCTTTTGGTAAACGTATTGTTCCATTAGCACATAACTGGCCCTTTGACCGTAGCTTTATAAAATCCTGGCTAGGTGAGGAGCACTTCAATCAATACTTCTCAGCACTTTATCGTGACACAATGGTAGCATCACAATATTTTAATGACCGTGCTGCTTTCCATAATGAACAAGTGCCATTCAATAAAGTTAATCTAACGTATCTTGCGGCTCAATTGGAGGTTCCTCATGAGTATGCTCATTCGGCTCTTCATGACTGTCTTGTGACGGCTCAGATATATCACAAGCTGATGTTTCATGGACCGTCTCTCCTGGCGTAAGTATTGTATACGGTAGACCATCAAGCACCTCAAGCATTGGTCGTTTGTGTTTACGGAATCTAGCTGGATCAGAGTATCGACCGGCTGTTGGACTCTTACCTATACAATCTGCGTAGCCGAGCTCACCACTGAAGGCACCATCAAAGCCAACAAATACAACATTGGCACAACCCATTAGTTTGGCGATATGTATTGCGGTGCATCCAACAGGATGCCACTGTGAACCAAAATCTTCATTACGTGCTAAGTACATTGGCTTCGCTGCAGTATAAAAGTGTGCACAGTTTGCCAATATAATTGGTATTGAATTAGCATCATAACAGCTACCTGCTAATGGATCACATTGTACATTGTAGACAAGTACATCAGAATTTTCAGCAATATCACAGATAGTAAATACAGACTCATTACACGCTATAACTAGATCAACAGCCAAGAGATCATCTAAAGTTAACTTATCAAGACTAGGGCCTTTACCGACTATCAGAGCGGTCAGGCCCTTTTTTGTATCCTTAAGTTTACTAACTGGTTGATAGTCTTTAGGTACAAGATACCACAGTTTTTTATTGGGATTTATTCGATCTAACCCTTGTTGGTTATCCAACTTTTTAATCTCAACAGCATCATTTCTAGACAACCAAAATGGACCCAACTCTGACGACCCACGTAGATGCTTACATCCAAACTTATCTGCTAACTTCATTAGAATACCTTTCCTTCTATAATAGTTTTATTTAATACTTGGAAACCATTGTCTGTCACAATCACTATTGCGAAGCCATGATTCCATTTATTCATTGGTAGATACTCTGGACGCAAATCACAGAGACAACCAACTGACCAACATGTTGTAACTTTGTTTGTCATACTTTTTTCAGTGTGACTTGATGTCTGATGGAAATGCCCACATATTGCAGTTTCCTTCCCACGTAGAAAGAGTCCTCGGGCTGGGTTTACGGGACTAGATATTGATCTACCGAACTCATGCCCATGTATACAATTCAAAGTACCAATCTTTGCGATACGTTTCTGGTCAATAATTTGTATCTTGAACTGCCGTGCATCAATGATTTCAGCATAGTCTAATGCTCTGTAGCCAAGTAGCTCAGGAGCTTTCACACGTAGATAACGCTCCATACGTTCCTCATGATTACCTATAAGATAGTATAAAGCAATATCAGGGAAGGCTTGACGTATTGAGTCGAGCACATCTTGGACTGTGTCAATCTCCTTTTGGAAATCCCGATTCCGAGGATCTTTATCCCAACGACTGACAGAATAGAAGTCAGAGCAATCACCACCAAACAGGATAGCACTAATACCAATATTACGTGCATACTCAAGAGCTATCTTTAATGCTTGTTTATTGTGGTAAGGTATATGCATGTCGTACAAGCACAGTACCACTGTCTCTTCAATGATTACTGGCTCCCACTCTTTGAAATCACGCATGCCTTTTGGCAAAGCATTAAACGGGCATATAGCCATTTTCTTATTTCTGCGTGCTGTACGTATAGAACTACGTGCGGATTCAAATGTCAAATATATTGATGGGTTATCCTTGTAAAGTTTATTTGCTAATGCTCTAGTGGGTGTCTCTGGAAATTGTAACACCGCCTCCCTAGCTAATGTTGTACCTATACTCATTTTGTTCCTTTCAAATTACGGAACACTAATACAGTTTTACCTTCAGGGTGATGTGACGCAAACTGTTTTTGTTTATTGAGATATGGATGATCCTTGAAATCTAACAACGTCCATATTGATCTGTGTCGCTCATATGGATACTCATCATGTATCTCTTTATTCTCATTTAGTTGATCGCCAAGTGGTAGTGTGATAATGACAAATTTATTCTGTTTGATAAGTGTATTTAGCACCGTCCAAGCAATAGGCTTATCAAGATGTTCAAGAATATCATTGGCCAATACTAAGTCATAACCATGACAATCACTTAACATTTCTTCAACTGTTTTGTTATATATTGTGTTGTATATTATCTTCTGTACATCACCAATATATTTTTCGCACGGCTCAATACCGTCGATAACTACTTCCCAATCCTTTGGCATCATTCTTAACCGAGTAGACTCAAGATAGTCTCGGCACAGGAAGCCCCACTTCCCAAATCCTACACCAATGTCTAAAACTTTTTGTGGATTGATTTTACGAATCTGTTGTATAATCCACACAATGTTGTTAGGGTTAGATGTCGGCATATACGCTCCTACTAATATAATCATGTATAATTACAGGGTGATTAAATATTTCACCCTCTTCTCTTAACACAGCATATTCATGCGGCAATACTCCTTTCCATAGCTTCGCTACTTTAAATAATTGTCTAAACGATATTTGTTGATCGTTTGATTTAGTCGCTAACATAGCGTGATACCACGCATGTAGAAACTTAAATGTTGGTTCAGTTGGTTCAAGATATAGTGTGCCAAGTATAGGTGTACTACCATTATACATCCTACAAGCTATATCACAAGACTCAAAGCTGGGTGTGTCCATCACACGACAATCCACATCGAGTGAAACTATTGGACACATATGCTTCTTCAGTATCTTACTTAATGTTGCCGGACGTATAAGAAGATTCTCAAACTGTGTCAAGTGTTTATATGTGTCGTATGTGTACGGCAGATTAAGGCCAATCAGATCTGCCTTAAGTGTACGCATAGCAGCTAAGTACGCTGGATGCTCAGTTGCATAAAAGTAATATAGCATTATTCACCTTTGGAGTTATTACAGGTAATGTTTCAAAAGTTGGCATCGTCCCTTTATTAGATATGTGCCATGACTCACCACGTCGGTATACATATGATGGTCGTACATCTAAAAGTATCTTACATTCTGTACGTTTGAAAAGGAAGCTGTCAAATCCATGTGACGTTGCAAAATTCTCAGCCATTTGTTTCATCCAAGCAGGGTCAAATCCTGTGAAAGCGAATCGCCACCACCCACCAGAAGTATCACGTCTCGCCACATGATCCTCAAGCCAGTGGAACGCACAACCACCCACAGCGTGTTGCTTAATAATGGGCATAGCTTGACAATGTTCAATACCGTCAAGTAGCAGAGCAGTGTGGTGTGGTAAAATATAATCATCGGAATCAAGGACACACCAATAAGGTGTTTCAATCTGACTAATACCACAAGCAATTTGTTCTGGATATTTAGCGAAAGGCTTAATATTATTGATAGTTATATTGTCATAGTCCTTATCCAGATGCAGACCATCAGGATGTATACAGTTAATAACTAGCTTAAAGTTTTGATTTGTTTGTGCTAATGCAGAACCTATGGCCTCTGCTATGAGGTGTGGGTGGTGGCCAGTTGTATTCATTATCATTGTTAGTTGCATAGTATATCTTCCACTTCATTACACGTTAATTTTTCTGTACCACAAAATAGTACTTCACCATCATTCCAATCATATTCAACTAAATTCTTTTCTTGCACTTCAAAATATAATTCAGATATTGGTAAGCCAATAAACTGTATTGGCTTTTTAGCTATATGGGATATTGGACTTTTTATTTCTGCAATAAATTTAATTGTATTGACTATTTCTTTTTCACCTTCATTAGGTAGGCCTGCGATGAACCCACCTGTATAAGGTAAACCATATTTATTTAAATTACCAACGACTCTACGCATGTCATCAACAGTATGTCCTTTATTTATAGCACGTAATGTTGTATCATTACCGGACTCAAATCCACAACTCACCATATTACACCCGCTAGCCACCATCATTTTTATGGTCTCAATATCAAGACCACTAATACGTGCCTGGCACGACCACTTAATACCTAGCTTAGATAATTCACAGCAGAAAGTTGTCAACCTCGGCTTATTTATTGTGAAATTATCTTCTCTAAAAGTAATTTGTGTTTGATTTAATTCTTTGAGTTCAGCGATAACGTCATTGATCGGTCTAAAATATATCTGCCTCTTACCTATATATTTTGCGGCACAGAATCTACAATTAAATGTACAACCATATCCAGAGAAAATAGCATTAGAAGTATAGTTTGCTCTATTAGGTATATTGTTATGTGTTGGCCATATTGGTAATGATGGTTCCAATCCAAGATACGTTAAGAACTCTTCACCTGTATTAAAAACATAATCAAAATACTTCTTATGTTTATTCGGCCGTGCTTTAGCGTTAGAACCACCATACACAGTCGTAATATTGTGTGTCCGCAGCTTCTGACTCACATCCGCAGCTTGACGCCATTCAAAACAAGTACCACCGAATCCAACGACACCATCCTCACCCACACAATCCAAACAATATGCTGCTAATTCACCTGTTGTTAATTGCTCAATATGGTTATCAATGAAAAAGGCATCTTTAATATTAACAAATAACTGCATTAAGCCAACAGGTATTGGGCGTTTTAATTTTCCTTTACCCTTACTTTGTATTCTCTTACGCCAACCTGGACGCAAGTTTTCTATACCAAGTTGACCAGGTTGCACCAATATAACATTTCTCATCGTAACCTAATAATAAAGTAGTGTCTAAATCTTTGAACGTCACCCAATAGTTTTAGTTTGGCGACCCACCACTCTTCTGGTTGCACTGTCATATGCAGTTGTTCACCTTTACATGTTATACTACTACTACGATAACAGATTGACACAATCAAACCAACGGATGAGATACGTGTTAATTCAGCTAAAACATCATCGACCTCTTCAGGCACTAAATGTTCTAACATATCAAAAGACGTACACCACTCGACACCATCAGTAGGTAAATTTATTTTTGCTGCGTGTGCAGTACACCACGCAACACTATCACCTATTGGTTGTGATGCAAAATCAATACCTAATAAGTAAGGTATATGCCCAATTAAAGATTTACAGAAAGCACCATTACCACAACCAACATCACAAACAGATTGTGGATTAAAACTAATCAGTTTATTGCGTGCGTGTTTACCATGATTCTTTCCACCATAGTGTGCTTGTTTATGTAAAGCAATATATTTATATCGTTGATCCATTATTTTGTACCATGTGGGTGAAATGTATGTAAATTACCTGCATACATTTGAAGATTTATTTTACTCATGGATGTTTGTGTTTTCCACAGAACGTACGGGAGACTAACTTGATCCCGATAAGTCCAGCGAACAACTTCATCGAGCCATGCTTTACCAAATACAAGATGTTTACCGAATCTGACAATTATACCACCATTATATAATCTGTTGTCAACAAAACCTTCTTTAAGATAACATGTATATTGATGGTGTGAATCTTCAGCACGACCACTTCGCTGCAATACTTTTATTTCTTCACGTATCGTATGTCTACGTGGATGGGGATAAAAACCAATTTTATCTACACGTTTTGTCAATGCAGTAACAAAGCCAGAACGTACCTCTATATTACCGTCAATCCAAATCGATTCCTCAAACGGAGTAATTAGTTTCCAATATTTGGCAGACAATATAGGATCATATGGTAATGGTTCATAACGGATTCCCCAACAATCAGACTTAAGATTTGGGTCATCAGTATAGCAAACATACTTAACGCCAATATCAGGCTGTTCGATTAATTTATCAAAGCCACCATAGATGGCTGTATAGATTATCATACACCTATCCTTATCCTAAATTCTCTTGCACGACCCCAATATGGTATCGTCCGTGTGTATTCTCGGCGTTTTAACCAGCCACCAGAAGCATTTTCATTATGACGTACATCAATACAAGATTCTTTAGACGCAGTTAAAAAACATTTAAGTCCTTTTCCAGACGGACCACCACCACGTCCAGGTTCGTATAGCATCTTAACATATGGACGACGCGTGTATATTTTTTCACGCTGTTTATATGTTATTAATTTATCTTTCATCGCACGTAGAAGTTGTTTACGTGGTCCCATACAAGCTGACAGAACTGGCTTGTCATCTGGATGTTTCCCATAACCTCGTGGAGTCAGTCGCCACATATTTGTATTGAATGTTATACGTCCAGAAATAATATCAAAATGACTACGATGATAAATACAATCATGTTCAGCAAAGTAAATAAAATCCTCTGTCATATTCTCTAAGCCGTGAATTATCTGACGTAGCATTGACCCTAATGTTGGTGGTAAATCCATAACAATATTATGACCAAAATCAATAGGTTTTTGTGTCACGGATGTTATTGGCAGCCCAGAATCTAATAAACTATCTCTACAAGCATTATTTAAAGCTGTCCCGTCAATAACATTATGTGAGTAGTAAAGTATACCCTTAGCCTTTTGTCCAGCATACATTCCAAGTGTTTCACGCATAGTAGCTATCTCAGTGTCCTTAAGTGCATCAGTAAACGTCTTACGACGTAATGCTGTTAGATTCCCGCCATCAGTACAGTTAAAAATATTATAGCCACGTTCCTGACACAGTGGATCAAGCAACGTTAAATATTCGTTGGTGAGCTTGTAAAGACTGTTGTTTCCAGCAGCCTTACCAGAGCTACCATTTTCATCAAAGAAATATGGTTTGTTCGACGACATATGGAAATCCGCACCTATAATATAGACAGTACGGAACCCAAGGAACCATATAATGTGTAGTGCAGCTACCATACTGTTAAGACGATGGCCATCATCTTTGGGTATACCCCATTGAATACATGTAGCATCTAGCCATGTATCAGCGTCACATGCACTGATCTTTTGATGATAAATTACTGATGGACATTGTCCTACAAGTATATTGCTCACACAATTATTTACTGAATCCCAGAAATGTGCTCCTGCTCTAGGATGAGGCACAATCTTTGTTATCGTTGGGTCTAACCATATCGCATCCGAGAACTTTGCTGCGGTGTCCTGGGCTGTCCAAAATGTCGGTCGCAGTATACCGCCATTGTTAATGCCAAAGGTCATACGTGTATCTAGTGGAACAAGATTCATACCATCAATACTTGGACCGTTGCAGATGAGGAAGATGGCCTGCCCAGCGTATAATCCTTCAATATTGACAGGTATATTTCTATCTTTATAGAATATGCTGGGACGTTCAGCTACGACTGCCTTAACATTTATATTGTGTGCACCATACGCCATCACCATTTTCCCTCAGGACATCGCTCTGTTTCAAGTGCTGCTTTAGCCCAAAGTTTACATCCACATACAGGACAATTAGAACCATCATGACATTCAGCACACAGTGTTCTACGTTCAATGTACACTTCTTTAGAACAAATAGGTAATCCTCTACTAATCCACTTGGTCATTGCCTTAGCAAAATGTAACACCATTTGTGTTTTAGTTGGTGACTTCTTAGCTAGTTGCTTCTTAGCCACTATCAAATTCTTTCCATATTCACAACGTTCAACACACCAGCTTCTAGGTACATGTGTGTTTATCTTTTTACAATATCCACCTTTAAAAGTTTTGCAATTCATTAAAGCTCCTCAACATCACCCACACTAGGTGAAACAGTACCACACTCTACAGTTGGTGACGGTGCCAATATAATATTATTTTTGCTAACGCAACCTAAATCTTTTGTATAGAAAGCACGTGCTAAACGCAATTGTGCACCTGGAGGAGTCTCAAATGCATTTACAGAGAAGAGAATTGGATTACCACCACCAACGTATTGAATTGTAATAACTATATCTGTGTATGTAAATAATGATCCTGGTGAATTACAATTCCCGTCGTTAGACGAATAATTTTGTATTGTAAAAGACGTGCTGAAACTATATTGCCATATACAAGGAAAACCAGGGACTTGTGTTAATATATATGTTCCATTGATGTCAGGAACATTTGTAAATCTTTTATCTATAAACTGTGTTGGACAATTATGACAACCATCAAACGCCACAGCATTAGAAATAGTAACACGTAAAAATTTAGATGTATCTTCTTTAGGACAAAAATTACAGGCTACACCATCACTGAGGCTACCAGATTCTGTACTACTAGATGGTGTACCTGAACCTGTGCAGCACCCTGCTATAAGTTCATCAAGATCAGCATAGTCCTCAAACAATAATGACGGATGCTCAACACTTAACTCATGATTAAAGAATCTATCATCTGGTCGGCAGCTACCGACGAACTGTGCATCTAAGAAGGGACGTTCTGCTCCATTTATATCTTGGTCGACACCGCCTGTGAGCTGTGGTCCACCACACGGGTCGTCCCAAACAAAAGATTCAACGCCACCTGTATTAACAAAGTCACCATCTAGTTGTACTGGCATATTAGCCTCGTTTGACTGTGGTTAATATTCCACCATTGAAGTAGAATTTATTATCACCAGAGAATTTCACAACTTGTATATCATGTCCGATTTCTAACATCGGTATTGTGTCCACTGAACTTGTGGGAGATGTTGTTGCAATTAAATTTACCTCAACACCTGACCAATCACCACTCGTTAGTAAGGCTCCATCAGTATCATAGAAGTCCACAGTTGCAAGTGTTGTCCCCATTCCAGTGATACGTGCAAAATACACTTTACTTACTGCTACTTCAGGATCATCTTCTAAAACACTTAGGGGTGTGACTATTTGAACATTATATACTTCGGGTACATAATCAACAAGTGATCGACCATCAATAGGGTCATCAGGTAATGAGTCGCCAGAATCATCAAGATATGCATCTGACTCATCAACAAGTGTTCCTGCAAGTACAGGTGTCCAAATTGTATATGTTATTGTATGTATTTCAGAATCATAACCAATACCTAGGATTAGGCCAATCGTGCCTGCCGTAGATACGTGATCATCTGTATAATTTACTGTGACATAGTCACCAACCTCAAGACCAATCCGTGGTAATGTAGATGACACACTCACTATTTTCCAAACATTAGAAAATCTGTTGAGCCAGAATTGTGTAGACTTTTCTACTAACGCTTTTATGTTGTACGTATAGAAGTCATACTGTTCTTTTTTACTACCATATAAACTGATGTTGTTTGTTAACGATAGCTCGAAAGTTTTCTCTTGATTACCATCAAGCCGCCAATGAGAATTAACATTTGTAATTAGATCAGTATCATCAGATAAAGATATAGATATTGACTTCTCAATTGTTGCAGCGTCATCAAATGTATCCTCACCACTGACAGGTTCATCAGATAAGTAAGTATAGAATACCTCGTCATTACGAGCGAATAAAGCCAAACGTGCTTGCCAAGCTATATCTTGTACCAGATTCCATACGTTAACTTCCTCGGCAACATATCCATGCATTGGGTAATTTGTCATCGCCGTTTCAGCATCTGATAATGATGTAGCATCTGATGTGAGATCAGAATAGTATTCAAGTAATGTGTCAATCATTGTCGCAGTATTACTGCTTACATCACTCTCCATCGAGACAAAAATAACATCATCTTCCCACTTTTCAAACTCATATTCATAGAGACCACGTTCAAAAATTATTGCTGTACATACTGTGTTAGCATTAGGGTGGTCGACCTTATATCGATCAGGAACATCATAAGCATAATCTATTGAGAACCGTGATGAAGGTACAGCGGCCAATTTAACTCTATCATCAGGACCAAAAGCCCTATTAGCCATAACCTCAGCAACATTACTCCCTGGAAATAAATTAGCGATATACACAACGTCATCAACAGTATCATCTACCCAATACATTACAGCACCTGAACGTATATATGTTACTGTTTTAAATACTGAAACATATGAATCCCAATCCTCACGTATAGCACCACACACTTCTGTAAATTCTGTTGGTGCCACAGACACTGCAGGATCATACATTAGAATTGAGAACCAACACTTAGCACCCTCTTGTCGTATACATTGACCAAATCTATCACCAGTATAACAGTATTTGCCCGCTAATTCAATACTCGTATCGACAATCCACATAACACTATAGTTAGTTTCGTCACCATCAACAACACGGGTATCTATTGCTACACTTGTATACCAAGTCTCATTCATTTGTCCTGTGGGCACAGTTAATATGTCGTCGACGATTGTGCCTGTACATTTAATATTTGCTATTGAGTATGTTTCCTCACCTTCGGGTGCTGTACCTGTCTCATAACTGACTTTAAATTCAGTTTCAGCATCAAGAACTATTTGTCTATCATCTTCAATAATAGCTTTAAAAGGCTCCAGAATCTTGAGTGCTGGAACACGTAGAGATGACCCAAAACACATTGGCCAGGGCTTACCGATTGCTTTATCGAGCGGGTTCATCGGTGAAGCAGATACCTCATCGTCATCACGCAGTGAGAAACCGGCTGTCTCATAACCCCAATCAGAAAATACAGTGAATCCAAGTGTCCTTTCAGCTTCTGACCAGTTTATAGGTCCGCCTATTTTGCCTTTAACTAGTGTGATCCATTCATTGAAAGCTAGACTATCATAGACAAGATAAACTGTTGCAGCTAGACCCAATATATTATACGTATCTGTAAGTATCTTAAGTGCATCATCATCAGATAACAATACATTAACAACATTAACATTAGCTGCACCACCAACAGTGAATGATTCATCAAATCCGTCAATCTGCAATATTGAGCCAATTACTGTCTTAGGTGACGCCATTAGTGCATCACCATAATACTTTGCACCAACTGTAGGCCATATAATCTCTAATACAATCTTTGGCGTTGTACCTTGTGCAGTGTCTATTTTTGTTTGAGCATTTGCTGCTATTGTTTTAGGCATGGGAACCCTCGAATTCAAAAGTGAATGACCCACGTTCATTGTGGTTTGATGTGCTGAACCCATCACAATCTACACCGCGATTATCCCAAACTACAGATAGGGGTGTTGACGTCAATAAACAGTTCCAAAATATACTATTATGATCTGTGAGAGTGATAAACGTATCAGCCTTTGATTTAAGATATGTTAAAAGCAGTTGAACAGTATCATGATCAACATTAGAGAAATGTAATGATACTTTCCTCCAATTAGCAGTTAAACTATCTTGAATATATGACTCTACATCCCCATCCATCATACGATGGACATGTAACTTAGTCTTTAGTGCAACTGAATCTGACCACTCAGGATTCGGTAATGTGATTCCACCAATAATCATTAGATCACCTCCAACTCAAGACTAATGTTATGTTGTCCACCACCATCGCTACAACCATCACGGCCCTCATGGACATTTGATGGTTCAGGTGTTAAGATAATAACGTTGTTGTTATCACCACGATAATCTGTATACACAATTGTTAACCCAAGATTAGCCTGTATAAATGTGAATAGATCGTCAGCATCATCTGAGGATAACCATCGCCATGTCAATGAGAAACGTGTACGCTGTTTCCACCCACCGTAGATAGCTAACGGTGAAAGACCACGAGTATAGCGTACAATACCCGCAGTGTCTGTCCACAAACTATCACCTAATATTGGATCAGGGAGAACAACGTCAGCCCCAACACCGTCAAAAGTTATACTCATAGACCTACTCTCCCTCTACGGATTTCACGTCTTAATGCGTTGCCGATGTCTACCGCAGTCTGCTGTGTGGTATTCCCACCACCAACAGTAACATTTATATCACCGAATTGTACATTATTACCTTGTTGTGTATGATTAGCATTTTGCTGTCCGTAATTCATAGGTACAAGTTGCTGTAAGAACTTGGCTGTCGATGATCGATTCATTACGAACTCACCAGGTGTCAACATCGCAGGTACTGTGTCTGTTCCTTGTGAGATGAACTGACCCATAGCTGCGTGTATTGAGCCACCTTGAGCACGACTTAAAGCTGCTTCAGTCCCACCTGTTATACCTTGTATGGCTTTTAAATTAACTATTACACCTTGTAAAAGAATATTAAACTTATTATAATTACTAAATCCTGCATTTGCAGCATCAATTAGAGCTTGACTAGCTGCTGCAGAATGTATTTGAATATCTTGCATACCTCCAACAATATCACTAATACCTTGTAATGTACTTTGTGCTTTTGATTTATCTGATATTGCTGTATTGATTTCGCCCATCTGACGAATCAATTGGACTAGTGTTTCTTTAACTTTCTCACTTCTAGCATCAATATCAAAACCAAGTAATGCACCAAAACCTTTAAGTCCTCGTTTATTTGTATCTTGTGATATCGCAGACATCATGTCTCTAATTGATTTTGACATTGAATCAATTGTTGTAGCAGCTTGACCTGTTGATAATTTTGGATTAGATAATATCTCAATAAAATCACCAATTTTTTCAAAATCTTCACCTGTTGTATGCTTATTCGTTATGCCACCAACTTTACCTAAAACACCAAAAGCTTTTTGCATTTTAGCGACAGCATCAAGTTGATCCGAGTCAGCATCAGATATTGCTTTTCTAGCTTTAGAAACTTCAGACGCGTGTTTACGTTGTAAGTCTAGAATACCTTCCATTGTTTTCTTAACTTCAGCAAGATGTGTCGCCCATGCTTCAAGACCTGAACGTGTTCGTTCTGTTTCAATTGAGATAAGATTTAAATCTATTCCAGCTTTATGCATACTATCTAAAAAGCCACCAGGTAATGTGCCTGACTCTTTAAGTTTTTTAGTTAGTTTTTCAATTTCAATATCTGCTTGTCCAAGATTAATCCCTTTAAATGCAGCTGTTATTACTTCAGTAACAGCACCACCGATTTCAGCAGCTTCAAGCATTATCTTTTTACGGATTGCTTGTAATCGCGTTATAGCTTTTTCAGCTGTTGCTACAATGGCAGCTTGATGTGCAGCGAAATCTTGTTCAACTTTAAGACCAGCCTTACCAAGTGTGATCAATTTTCTCTCAGTCTCACCCGCGATTGCATCTTTAACAGCTTGTGAGACAGTTGAACTACCACCACGACCACGGAAAGATTTAGCTATTGCAACACCAAAACGATCTGTTCGACCTTTATTGCGTGCACTAAATACATCTTTACCGCGTCTATTAAATGCTTTATCTTCAGCATTAGCTGCTTTAACTGTAGCATTAGCCATACCATATAACGCAGCTTCTGTTGCTAAGATAGCTTCTTTATATCTATCACGTGCAATACGTGTCGCATCAATACCTTTAGCATTTTCAAACTCACGCAATAATTGTGCTTCACGTCCTTGTAGTCCGGCTAACTGCTGAACAGGTGTCCGTGCACGTTGACGGACAGCAAAAATTGTATCTTCTATTGTACGTGAAAACTTTTGTGCCTCTTGAAAACTTTTTGTAATCTCTTTCGTTGCATCTTTAATTTCATCACGTAAAGATTTATACATATCTACAAGTGTAGATGACACAATTTTAGCGTGTTCTTTAAAATTCACTACAGCTTCTTTTTGTCTTTTCTCTAGTGCTTTGAGGATTTCTTCTAAGTCTGCAGCCTCTGCTGCTAATCTTACTACACGTGAATCACCTAAACCAATAGATAAATTACGTGCACCACCAGATGTATTCTGTCTAAAGGAACGTGTACCTGCACTTACTTGGCTTTGTAATCCTGCAAGTGCTGATGATCTATTAGAATCCGTGACCATTTGTTTAAGATCAGCATTAGCCTGTTTAATTTCTCTACGCCACATTATAATCTTATTGACAGCAAAAGTGGCAGCAAGAATAACGCCGAAAGATGTAAAATTTATACCTAAAAGACCGACTGATCTAGCAACATTACGTAAATTAAGACGTAAAAATGCAGCTCTATTTCCTGCTTGTCCTAAATCCATAATTAAAAATTTAAGTGCAATACTAAGTTTTGCGACAGCACCAAGTAAAAACTTACCACCCAAAACAATACCTAAAGCTGTGCCCCATTTAACAAGTGCTTTAATTATATTGACAAGCCCTGATATCTTACGTTCAACACCATCAGCACCTACTTCAATAGTTTTAAATTTATCTGTAAATTTAAGTATTGTGTCTGCTGCAGCTCTACCTAAGCCTATTTGTACAAAATTCTTAACTTGATTAAACGCTAATTTAACACGTTCACCACTTGTCTGAAACTGATCATTGAGTGCGTTCATATAATCAAGTGTTGCTTTATCACCGAACTCAGCTAAGACGTCGTTGAATCCTTCAAGATCAGATAATAATGCAGAGATACCCATTGTTGGACGTATACGCCCGAATAGCTGTGCAATCTCAGAAGATGAACCTTTAGTTTCCTCTTGTAATATTTTTAATGTACCTGCAAGACCATGAATAGCGATTAGTGCTTCACCAGAAGATACACCTAATTTAGAAAAAAGTTCTTTCATCTCTTTCGTAGGTTTGTTTAATTTCATCACAATACCACGAATAAGTGTCATAGACTCTGTAGCCTTGATACCCTTAATTGTGATGTTAGCAATCGTTGCTGCTAATTCTTCTAAACTAATACCTAACTGTGCAGCAGGTACAGATGCCCGTCCGAGTGTATCTGCGATCTCCGTAATACGTACACGTCCGAACTCAACTAACTTAAACAAAATTGCTGATACTTTAGTGACATCTTCAGCTGTCATACCATAGGCGTTCAACGCAGCTGTTAATACATTAACAGCTTCTTCAGCTGTGGATTTTGTAACTTTAGCAAACTTGAAGGTCTCGTCACTAAACATTTCTGTCTGTTTAACACCTTTAGCAATTTGGTTTGACAGGATTTGATAACGTGCATTAGCTGCATCAATAAGATCAATACCCCAAGCATCAGATACTTTTTGTAGCGATACTGCCCACTGATTTAATGAGCCAGGCATTGTTTGACTGATGGTACGTATCTCAACAACAGCGGTATGGAACTCTTGTATGCGTGTGACAGCTTGACGGATTGTTGTCATCAACATATGGAAAGCACGTCTAATAACGTGTACTAAAATAACACGCTCAAAACTTTTCCAAGATAAAATAGCTTTCTGGACCGCTGTCTGTGTCGCTGACGCAAATTCCTTGTTTGTCCGCGACGCACGACGAACAGCATTTTGTGACCGTTCGATAGCTTTTGCTTTATCATTTTCTAAACGTATTTGGTTGTTAAAATCTTGGCGACCTGTTCGACGTGCACGACTCAACTCAGACATCATAGCCATTTGTGCTAATGATTTTTGTCTGACTATTTGTGCTGCACGTTCTCTTGCTATCTGTTTTTGTGTTGTTGCAATTAATTTTGCTTGTGCTTTAGCTAATGCTTCTGATGCTCTACGTTGAGCCTTAAGATTTTCAGTGATCTTAACACCTGTAATAGAAAGATTCTCATTGGCATTACTAAGTTTCTTTATCTTACCTGTTACAACTGTAAAAGCTTCATCTTGAAGTTTAACTGTTTTGACAGCACCTTTAACAGCTTTATCAAATATACCGATGGCCTTAGCACTATCTTTAAGTGACTTCTGTAAGGCCTGTGGTGCTTTAGTTACACCACTATCTTTTGACTTATATACTGTTACGACTTCATTAACTTGTTTAGCCATAGTTTATCCTCGTATCTTAAAAAGATTACCTGTTTTAAACTGTCCTAGTTTCGGATCAAAAACAATCTTCTTTTTAGTCATAAAATCTGTTGGTTTAGGTGCCTTAACAACACCTTCACTCAATACTTTTAATGCTGCGGATTGTGCTTTCTCAATAGCTTTCCACGGACCAGGTTTCTTTAGTCTAAAATAAGATGAACCTGTCTTAGGATTAATTATTCTGTTTACATTGACTTGATTATTTATGTTGAAGTGTTCAACAAGTGTTCGCCAATTGAATGAGAACGTCATATCTGCTGTACCCTCAACGCTTAAGGATTGGAGAGGCGTTTGTCCACCAAGCGACTCTCCAAGACTTATTCTATTGGGTGCACCTTCAGCAGGTGTAATTGGAAGTGCAAAACGTACGGCTCTAGCCAAAGGCCGTAAAGAGGCTAGAGCCATACCTGACCAAACAGGAACATTATTAAAAATCTCTTGACAGAAGGCACGACCAGCCCGCCTAATAAGACGATTACCGTAATCAAATAATCCTTTATGGAATTTATCCATATCGAAATCAAGGAACTCAATTTCCATTGTGACATCAATACTAAATATATCTCTAAATGCCATTCTTCATCATTCCTATCGTTGCCATCTCAATTTCTTCATACTCGCGGATTTGTTCATAGCTAATTAACTGAGCGACGACCCACGGATCATTATCACCCCAATCAGACTTAATCTTTGGTGGCGTTAGTCCGAGTCTTTCGCAACATCTCCAGGTGATGTATTGACCGCTGCGGCCTGGAGGGAGCTTTGTTGCTCTTGGGCTAACTGCATAGCTAAAAAACGTTTCTTTGCTGCCTCCATCATATCCTCGTTGAGGCCATTAACAGCCGCAACGGTGTTAATAATTTTGGCGACGTGGTTATCACAGAATCCACCTGTCTCCAACTCTTGAATATAGTTACCCCATGTTTCAGGATCAGTCATATCAACAGTTTCCCACTCAAGATCCTCGTTAGCCTCTAAAGACTTAAGAACCATCCAGTGAGTTTTGAGTGCACTATATTTATCAAGTGCTTTATTGTATTCTGGATCTTCGACATTCGGTGAATACTGCGTTTGTCCACGCAGTAAGATTTGAGGTGCTTTGGGTAGTGGTATCATTGTATTGAATGGTTCATAGTCCAGAACACATCCAACCTTAAGGATAATATCCTCATCAATACGTGGGAATACAATGATGTCCCCACCGGGACTATCTAGCTGTTTACCATTAATCTTCATTTTGTTACTCCTAAAATAGAATAGTTAGTGTGGCTAATATATAATTATACTGCTGTATAAGACATGCAACGACCAGTACAGGATATTTGCCCTGCACGTAGATCGGGGTTGATGGTTTCCCATCGGAACTCACTAAAGGTTATTGTTTCGTCTACACTACCGCACTCATCAGGTGAGATCTGCAATACCATATCAACGGCCCACGGTTCACACGCACCACCGGCGGTCACCCAAGCGGATGCTGTACCCTTAAGTGCTTCAATAAGTGATACACCACTGATGCTAGAGATCCAGTCCCAGATGAAGTCAAAGCTCACTTCAACAGCTTCATCATCACCAAGTCTGACCTCACTAATTACACCACGGTCACGGGTATAATCGACATTACGCCGTTCATTCCAGGTAAAGTTACCTTCACCAATTCTGACAGTAAGTGTTTCTGCCGCACCGTCTAAAACAGTGAGGATACCGTCCCTAATACTTCTCTGTGACATTATTTTACTCCTAGATAAAAAGTGTCATTTGAAAATGGCCTTCGACTGTTGATTGCAACAATCGAACTGCGGGGCTAAGTTGCCCGAACCGAGCAATTTCAACCCGCTGCCGTAAATCACGTACAGGTTCAAGAATAAATTTACCTAAGCATGTACCATCGTCATCATCTCCAGGCCCATACTTATAGACCTTGAAACTGTTGAACGCTGGCATTATCTTAGCAAGATTTAAAGATTCTTTATAGAGATTTGTGTCATCCATAACTGTGCCGACAAGAACATTAACTTCTGATTTAACTTGTACGACACCTGAGGATACATCAATAATCCAGGGACCATCAATACGTAGCTCACACCAGTCAGACTTGTCTAAATTAGACCTTGACTCGCCTTCAACATGTACGTCAATACCTGAAATACTATCAGTGAAATGTTTACATACAGAAGCAAACACCCATAGTGGTAAGCTATCTCTTGTACTCATCTTTCACCTTTCGTCTCTATAATTTGAATAATTAGAACTGTACTATCTTGATAAGCTTCTGATACTTTCTTAACTTGATATCTAACACAGTTAATTTCAACCCAACTATCTAAGTCTAAACTAAAACCCTTTAAGTCTCGTTTATCACAAACAATAGTTGAGGTATCTGTATCATAGAACCCACCATACGTGAAGTTCTTATTTGCTGCAATGTATGAGAGATCATATGAAAAGTTACGCGACAAAGCAAAAGGTAACAAGATTACATTTCGTACGGGCTTAGACTCAATATACTGATCTTCGATTACACCTGTTGTATAGTCAGGTGTCTCAGACACATCAATACGTTTGAAGATCACTGATGACCCAAATCGTCTTTTCAATTTGTAAATTGTCGAACGTAGAAATCTAAACTTACTCATTATCCATCGCCTTTTAACCCGGCCAATTTATCCTGAACAATAGCTTCAGCTACTTCCTCAGCGATACATGGTCTAGTTCGTAACATTCCAACTAATTCTCGCATACATGCAATGTTATTGGTTAGTGCTCGCGTCACACTTGTAACTTGATCTTTTAAGATTGCACGCATCTCATCTTCCAGTTTACGAATAATACCAGATAGATTTTCTTCACGTTTGTAATCTCGCCAGACAAAGAATATAACTAACGCAAGCGGTATGCCGTAGTCAACTACAAGAGGCACAATGATATTTTTGAACATTTGTTCCATATCTGTCTCCTGTTGCGTTGCGGAGTGAGCATATGCCCACTCCGCAACAAGCCACACTAACCATACATGACAGCACCATACTGGGCATCAAGAACTTTAACACCGCAGAGCAAGTCTACAGTGACAAGATGACCTTGTCGGTTACCATCATATGTAATACATACACGGAGACCAATACCATCAAAATTAACAACAGCTGCGAGAGCACCAGTTCCAGACCTAGGTAATGCTAAAGGACGGGATACGAAGGAAATTGCATTACGATGGAACGCAAAGTTATAACTTCCAGAGGGGAAGAAACTAACCAAAGAATTATCAATAACTGCAGTGTCCAACGGACGATCAAGCCGCACAGTTGCTGTACTTGCAGTAGATGCAAGAACAACTTCAATGATGGTATAAATATCACCAGCAGTTACAACTGTGTCAGCAGATGCACCTGTTGCAATACGTAACTGATCACCAACACTAAGTGCTGATGTAGTCTGCAAAGCATCAATGATAATATCGCCATACCAACCTACACGCAAACCAGCGTTTGTACCATCAGAACCAGCTGCGAGCGTAGTTGCTGCCTGCTTGATAGCACCAGCATCATAAACAGTTACAACAGCTGCATCAACGATAACATACTTAAGACCTGGTGAGATCGTTACAGCGTGTGTCGTGCCATTAACGGCAGTTACAAGCTGTGGTGTCATATCACCAGCAACAGTAATCATATCACCAGCAGACACAACTGAACTATCTGTCAGAGTGATACTAGTACTACCTGCAGTAAGATTACCATTGTTAATATCGTCAGCTGTACCTGTGTCAGTATTAGTGACATCAGACATATTCTGGTCCATGAAGAAATGAAAGCCCAGCTTGAAACCAAGCGATGCTTCACGGAGTGCTGTGCCATTATCACCAACCTTTTCAGCAGATGTGAAGTCATCAGCCTTCAAGATATTAGTTTCTGCACCCGAGCCAACAATAAAATTACGACCACTCATAGGACACTTCTGGTCGTTCATAACTTTACGGGTGTCAAGGATATAATCCTTGGCAGTACCACTAGCCAATAGGCCAAGTTTACCTGCGGAATAAGTGTTGCTCAACAGGAACTGACTATGTTGCCCAAGGATAACTCTATCAATAGATTGAGCAATTGCTTTAAGAGCTGGATCAAGATATTCTGTGATCAAGTCTTGGAATGACATAGAATCTTCACCATCTTTAATCATAAATGATACGTGGAAGTGCTGATTCAATTTAACCTGAACATTTGTTGATTCAGGCGTCTGAATAGTTACATCATCATAATCTGCCTTACGCTTAGCCGTAAACTCTGAAGGCTTACGCGTATTAACAACGTCACCGAAACGGGCAACAAGATTATCAAAATCTCTATGCACAAGATTTGCCGCGACAAGGTTTTCAATAAGAATAGCAATTGACTCGTTCGCCCATAATTCAGGAATGAACGCGTCATTTTCTGTGTTCTGAACACCTGCACCAGGTGTACCAAATGTACCATACACAGTTATAAATGGTTCTGCTTGAAAGTACTTCATATATCTCCTAACGTCTTGCTTATTTTTTACGCCCCGCATTACGCTGAGCAATATACTCAGCAGTATTTTTCGGAGCATTTTTACCTTTTCTTGTGGTTGTCGTTTTCAAATTCAGGCCAGAAGTCTTATCGCTTTTGAACAAGTTCATAAACCGCTCTTCCTCAAGCATACGCTTAACGATTTTTTGCGGTGACTCAATAAATGTGACAGCTTCGTCTTTATCATCAATTGTGTCAAATGTAACCTGTGCTTTATAGCGACCTGTTTCTTTACCATCCTTATCCACGTCAGCCACAACCTCTGTGTTCGGCCGTAGAAGTGCTACGACTTGTTCAGGACTAAACGCATTATTTGCAAGTGCAGCATCCGTTAATGAGCGTTGTACAATAGATTCAGTGTATCTAGTTTTCCAGGTATCCCGTTCTGTTGTAGTATCCGCTATTTCACGAGTGTGTTTCTTTGCTGTAGTTTCACGTTCACGTTGAGCTTTTTGTTCTGTAGTCTCAATCTCTTTTTGCTGTGCGTCGATCTGGGCGTTTAAACTTTTCAACTCTGTTTCATTCAACTTTGAAGTTGATCTAAACTTTTCTAACTCAGCAATACGTTTCTTTGTTGCACGTGTCTGCACTTCTTTTTCTTTTGCCATTATACGATTAACGTCAGCTTGTGTAAACGTTTTATCTGGATCAGGATCTGGATCAGGATCTGGATCAGGATCTGGATCAGGATCTGGATCAGGATCTGGATCAGTGTCATCGTACACAGCAAAAAATGGGTTAGCCTGAACAAAATCAAGCAATTCTAACTTTTCAAAGATGTCTTTCATTTTTCTTTACCGACCCTGCTAAATTACAGGTAATATCAGAGAGCAGGTACCTCTGATAAACCGCCCGGTTCCCCGGTTAACTTCTAAACAACTCTATATCATTAGGTGCACGTAGATAGGGTTTCAACAGTAACCATGCTTTATAGCTTGGTATCCCCGCGATAATATGCTCAGCAAAGGCTACTGAATTGTATCCTACTTTAACACCACCAATACGTTGTTCTGTTACATGCATTGTCTCTTTTTCCATTTCAATATCCACACCATCTAATAATGCAAGTGCACATTCATATGTTGCTTGTTCAATCTCTGTTGGTATACTCGCATCATCATAGCGTGGGAATTGTAATGTTTGATCATCATCTGTTTTATCACCAGTGTAATTTAAATTATCAAGTGCTGAAGTAGCCATTATCAAAGCACGATTCTTGTCATCATCTTCCGCGTCGTCCCATGAACCAATATTAAGACGTTCATTGAAATATGTTTCAGCGTCAGCTAATACAACATAACTATTGTCATCAGTCAATGTAACGGCCATTTTAACTACTCCAAATTGATGTTAAATTAATCTTTTTAACTACAGTATATGTCGTCACGATTGTTGCAATCAAATAATAATTATCGTTAGGTGCAATTGTGTTATCTTCAGGTAATATACACCAATAATCACCATCAGAGCCAGTGGCAGTCATCACAATATCATCGCCGATTTGAGCACTAACACCCTTTTTAAAAAGCTCCACTGTTATTGTGGCGTTGTTAATGACTGCGTCTGTGACAGCATTCTTCAGACTTGTGATTTGAAATAGCGTATCACTATCAATATAGATTTTAGACATTTAAAACCCTTTCGTCTCTGCAGTCATACTGAGTGCAGGTTCTGTTTCATTAGCACACCATAAACTGGCTCTTACTTTGTTTTCAGAAGATAATGCTTCAGTTGTAGATACATGGAAACGTACAAAGAACATTGGTCCAGTTGGTACAGGCCAAAGCGGCCAGCTGAACCATGGCCATCCATGTGTTGGTTGTGCTCTTTTTGGTAGCATTATAGATCCGTAACATCAATAGTGGTTGCACTTCTGTCACCTTCAGTATCGACAATCATTGTTATACGATCTGTATCATCAGCTTGGTTACGGAAATGTATTGTTGCTGTTGCACCACCATCACACTTACCTGCTGCTAAGGCGACTAGGACACTAATAGCTTCTTGCAACGTTAGTGTGCCTTCGATCGTACCCCCCAAAATATCAGTAACACTAGGTAATGCGTCGCTAATAGCTTCTAACGAATCTGTGCCTGGAACAAAGTCAGACGTATCTCCGTCAGTTTTAGTCATGAGGTTTGCTAAGACAGTATCATCAACCACTTCTGCCATATCTGCTCTGTCTGCCACCGGCACTTTCATGAGGTGATCAAGATTATAGGTTACCAGTGCTGCTGCTGCAGCGGCTTCAATTACAGATGTATTCATAGCATTTATTGCTCCCATACTTGTGGCATCACCTAGAATATCAGGTGTGCCGCCTGTTCTAATTTGTTCTTCCAAAGGTTCATATTTACTAGCCGGTGTACTATCCAGATCAGGGTCAACTTGTAAACTGTTTTGTCCTTCTTCTGTAATCGAACCGCCAGCGTATGGATTATTACCTAATGCCGTTAAAATGCCTGCCAGCGAATAGTTATCATTGTAATCTTCAAATATTGTACCGCCGCTTGAATGTAATTCATAAGCCCAGTCAGCCTGTGCAGTGAGTAGGTTAATATTTCCTCGGACTACGATTAAGCCATCTGTCGTTATTGAACCGCCGCGGATAGCACAAATGACTTGATTATAAAACGTGCAATTTTTTACATATTGTTTACCGCCAAAGGGAGCGGACATGCCGCGATTGCCGTTTACTGTTAAGCAGTTTATCAGAACGTCATTAGTTGTATTACAATAAAAACCCTCATCTTGGTCTAACTTCACGATACAAGTATCATAAACCGTAAACACATCCGTTCCAGCTAATGTTTTAAAACCATAGCCTGACGATGTTGGAGTATATCCAGTTATATCAGCATAACAATCATAATGGAATACTCCTCTGCCATTACCGTAAAAACAGTTCCTGCCGCCAGTAGCCGAGCAATAATTAAATATAATATTCTCTGGATTGTTCTGCCGGTAAACCCCTGCTTTGTCGGCAACATTATCATAGTAAACATTGCCCCAATTCATACACTCAAACAGTAGATTATAACTGCCATCGACAAGAAGACCGTGGCAATCATTTTGCTGAAAATCAAAATTAACAGCGGCGGTTGAATCTAAGCCAGAAATAAGTTTTCCAAAAGCCGATTGATAATACGCACCGCCTGGGTGCATGTCCCACGGCGTTCGCTCGAAACCTCGAAGCTTCAACCAAGTATTTTTTAACTTATGTCCATTGCCCCAACTTGCCGTACTCACAGCAGAGGATTTTATGAAATTTCTATTAACCCATACCTCTTGAGTAAACGCATCAGCATCGATATAAGATTGCAGCAATGCACTCAGGTCATTCCATGCACCACCGACATTAACAGAACTGCCGTCATTGCCTGTTAATCCTGCCTCCCAATCTATGTCAATTATAACCTCTTGAAAACCTTGAGACCAAAGAATCTTATACATACCAGGCCCATCCGGAAGAATAGGTCCCACACTATTTGAATGGAAAAGTATCATCCCTGCCTCTGCATTAGCTAATTCGGCAATGCTTGCAGTTAATTTAGTTTTGCCATTAAATTCACCACCAGATACTTCGGTATGCGTTACTGTTACATTCGAGTGGACAGGCTGACCATCAGTTCCCATAAGTTTGCCCATTGCCGTTTCAGCGTCATCGGCGGCAACAGCGGCATCCCACCACGCTTTAGTACAACCGCCCGACAAATTCTGCCCGGTCGGGTTTTGGCTTTTGGCTTTATTACCACCTACAAAAAACATACACTTATCAGTATCAACTGCTAAACTCATGGACTTTCCTCCCGAGTAACAGGAATATTTCTGCTTATAATCTTAGCTATTTTTCTAAGCGACAAGCCCGCTGGCTCAATCAAAGTCTTAATCCGTTTGAGCAAAGCTATATCCCTACGCCGTTTTCGGACATCCTTCAATTTGCGTTTGTGCCTTCGTAAAACAATAGTATTCTTAACCATGCCATCTGGTAAATCTTCTTTTGTCATGCTATCAATTACAGCCAGGTCCGCGGCGGGTCTAAAATCAGGATCTTCACCCTGCAAGCGAATGATGATTTCCTGCTGACCATCCTCAAGTTCCGTAGCAACGAAATCGATGTTAGGAAAATCTGACCTAAGAGCTGGTATATCAATATGGCTTTTAAATTTTTGTAGTGCTTCTTGTTTGGTCATTTAAATACCTAGCATACCCTAAAGTCTACGATTGTTCGAATCTCAAGTGTTGCTGTACTTACAGCATTAAACGTGAATGTTGTTCCACGCAACACAAAGGCAACATCATCATTAAAAGCTTCTTTACTACCACTAGCCAGTCCATTCCACACATCAGGATCATTGCCTGCTAACATTGTTACGTCACCCTCTTTAACATAGAACGCAAAGCTAACACAATTAACTGGTACTGTGAATATATAGTCAGAGCTTGTCGTTAACGCCTGACTGATTATTTCTACTTTACCTTTAGACATTATTTATTTCCTTAATATTTATGATATATTACCGACAGGACAACCGTTTCTGTGTCTCCTGACGACGCAAGTTTCATTTGGATCTGAGAGTTCTTTTTTTGTATTGGCATTAAGGTCGGTATTGGAAAAGATATTACTCTGCCGCCCGCGGCTAAGTCACTCGAAAATCTTATTCTTGATATTTCTGTCTCTACATTATAAAAAACTAATTCATATTCCTCGTCATCTGTTACAGTTTCCAGCACTACAAAATGTATATCAAAGTCTGATGTAATAGTATTGACAGGGATAAGCTCAGTAAAAGAACCAAGCGTCCATACCCCTGCGGACGTTACCGCTACGCCAGCTTGCATAGACGGATACACCTGCGACATGGCGTGCATGTGTTCTTCCATAACGTGTAGTTTGTCTGCATTGTTTGCTCTGCCTGCTATATGTTCAGTCATGCGTTCACCACATTTCCGTCTGAACTCAAAGCTGTCCAGAAACAATAAAACCTTATTACCCCTGAATTGACCTGCGCACTCAGGGTCAACACGACATCGTTGCCGTCTGTCACTATGTACCCGCGTATTCGCTCGTCAGACTCAATCTCATTATCAGGTGACTGGTCAACCCAGATTCCTCTTGCATCAAGACCGTTTGTGGGAGTGTCAACTATCATAGCGTCTGTGTTGCCGACGACACCAAGCCTTATGTTCGCAGTGGAATCAGGAACTACGTCCGTCGTAATGACAGGGATAATCCTTATCAGAACATCGCCCGTAACAGTAAACACGTTGACCGTTCCCGTACTGGTCGCAAAGGTTATGTCCTGAAGCAGCTTGTTTTCGCCAAGAGCCTCTACGCTCTCAGCATTAGTGTTACCGAAGGATTGGCTCATTGTTCATTACCCCTTACAGGCTTATTCACTTTTTCAACATTACTGCTGTCCTTGTTTGAATCCGCGTCGGGGTTCCCACGAGCGGCGGGTTTTTCCTTCGCTTGCGACTCTGCGATTCTAGCCAGCCTTTCCGCATGTTCGACCGCTGCCTTTGCGACAACGCTCTTATCATATCCACGTGCGACGGCAGCTGTCTCTCGATCCAGAAGTCCTGAGTCCACATCATTCCTAATAATATCAGGGTCGGTGTTAAGGACTTTTGCAGCATCAATCTGTTTATAGATGGTGATAAGCACTTCATCTGTCACCTTATGTCCTATCGTGATTCGTGCAATCTCTTTGTTTATTTCTTTTTGGAAAACTATAGACGGGACTGTCGGTGCTAGCTTTTTGAGCTCGCCTGCCTCTTTACGACGCTCAGCATCTGTCTGTAATGAATAACGTTCAGGATATTTAATTGTTGCAACTTTATCTGTGCCTTCATACATTGACCAGATTGTCGCGATCTTCCTCTCACCATTCTCAAGTTCAAGACCAATGTAACTTAAGCCAGCCTCCAGGCCCGTCATGTCCATTTTTTTCGACTCGGCGGAAGCTGACTTAGGTTCAAGATTGCTTACTGCCAACGCGACTAATTGTTTAATCTCATGCTTCAGTTGTTCTTGTTTCTTTATGGATGCTTCTAGATTCTCAGTAGGTGGACTAATGAAGCCTGGTCGCTCGGCAGCCATTGGATAACGTCGCCCACTGGTCGCACCAATTTTAATACCCATGTTACGTGCTTGCACGGCATTAGCGGCTGTACCAGCGGTATTGATAACATTGCCGTCAACACTAGTCTTAGCTTGACCAGCTGATGCTGGACGTTGATAGACATTTTCAGCTCTTGGATCATACTGTTCAGTGTAAAATGGTATATTACATTTAAGTGTATAGTTTACATCACTTGACGCAAGGTTCACCAGAGCAATTTGATGATTAGCGATATTACGTAGCAGGCTATCATTTAACTCAAAAACAACAAACGGGATTCTGTCAATCTCTAAAAAGTATTCAGCCACAGGATCTAACTCACCGTCAATATCTATACGCTCACCGTCAATATCGAGGAACTTAACACTGACACCACCCTCAACTTTGTTCAATAGCCTGTATCTTGTAACTATGCCTGTTGTAAGTCCTGTATCTGGATCAACATCATCATAATTATCTTCCAGTAATACAGACAAAAACTCGGTACTCTCGTCGCCAGGTGCAGTCGTCCACGAGATTATTTCCTCAGCTTTATACATGTAGATGTATGGTCGTTGGCCACGAGCATCAAATAGTGAGATTCCTGTAGCAGAATCAGATGCGTCAACATACACACCAACTTTTTTCATTGTGAGTAATTCGGGTAAAAGTTGACGCCCGATGAAAGCATTCATGCTGCTTCCATCGAGGTCAACTCCACCGTCACGACCCAAGATAGCGTTTTGGTAATTTTCAGGTCCACCAGCACGTGTAATATCTTCTGTACGCTGAAAGATTGAATTTTTAATTTCATCAACTGCTGCTTTAGCAAAAGCTGGAATATATGTTATTGCTTTACGATCAGCATAATCATTGTAGTCCTCAAGCTGTGAGAACATCTTCACGTATCCCTCAATGAAGTCGTCTCCACCAACATACGTAAGTCTCCACTTTGTCCAAAAGCGTTGGAGATCTTTGTATTCAGGATGTTTTAATTCATTAATTGTCATCGTGGGCTCCCTATACTTTCACTATTCGCAATGCTTACTGCTAAGGATAATGCTATCTCACTGTAGTTATGTGCGTGACCATAATGATCAGCACCTGTACTTAAGTATGTTGCAACAGGATTACCCGTTCTGTCTTTATCGTATTTACGCACTTGGTTAATAATCTGTTCACCAAACTCATGTGGGAGATCCTTTGGAATCTGTACCGTCTTAGCCTGGAACCGACCCAAACTTAAGTCAAGCCAGCTTGTTCTGTCTACTGTGACGGATTGTTCGACATCCTCTGATGTCGTTATTTGTTTACCTTTAACATTGTTGCCGTAGAAACAAAGATACACATAGCCCCAGAATCTCTGGGCGAACTCATAAGCCTTTCTTCTCTCGGGGTTTGCGTCAATCACACTCATGTGTGGGGTGTATTTATGTAGGAGTCTATCAAGATCTTCGAAATCAAGAACCTTACCAGCTTCAAGGATCTTTTCCTTTGCAGCGACGTTAATATCAAGTGACCCACTCGATATAGTCCACTCACTGACAACATAGTTAAGCCATTTGCCCACGTCAATACCGATTGTAACAATCTTACCTGGGGTGGCTTGTGCACCGTTGGTGTAATTGCCAATACAGTCATTGACCTCGCTAATTGTAATACTACCACCATCAACGATATGTGGCTGACCCAGTTTACTATTGTAGAACTCTTGTTCATCCGCCGGGTCTGTTTGTGCATTAAGATAACTGATTGCTATTTTGTATGGCTCAACAGTGGAGCTATAGAGTTGGTTAACATGGAAGCCTCGCATATGTCGGCCTTCATGTTCTGGCACCCAGACACCCTTTTGCAATGCAAGATGCTTCTCTTCATGCTTAATCTCTTTTTTACACTTAGGACAGATCACGTGCGTATTATGCAATGATAATGATTTAGGGTCATCACTGGTCATGACCAGACAATCGGGGAAGGTCAGCTCAATGTGTCTATTACACGCCGGACACTTAAAAAAGAAGTGTTCCATTGTGCTATCAACGAAATATTTGTTGATACCATATTTCGGTATTGTTGGGGTACTGATTAACCATGTCTGTTGATAGACCTGACCACTTTGTCTTTCAAAGCCCAAAGGTATATTTTGCTGCACCATCTCATCAACTTCATCAAAGATCAGCAAGCCGGCGGGCTGACTCTTCAGCCCGCTGCGGCTTTTCGAACCACGCAGATACAGGTTTGCAGAACCTGCTCGCTTATGGCCGACATTCTTGACATCTGAAAATAAGCTCTGCAGATGCGGACTTAACTCTAGTGCGGGGTCAAACCTACTGGCACTGAACTCTGTAGCATCCGGTATCTTATTCGGGAACACATACATACAGTTGATGTTCATCATGTCGATAATATAGAACACGCGATTCATACACGTTTCCGTGTACGCGGCTTGTGCTGATTTCTGTCCTACATTGATCGGTGCTTCACTATCATGCATATCCCTAGCCCAAGGATGATAAGTAAATTTCCAAGGTCCGGGGTATGGTTGACCCATCACACGGTAGTGTTCAGCCCATCGGCTACAGGTTGTCACGCTCTTGCGTTGCAACCCGCCGATCAATACATCTCTGAACTTGTCAGTAATCTCACTCAAACGCACGCTCCAGCACCATCTCAATACCCTCGATAATTGCTTCTAGATCCTCAGCATCACTAACGACACCACTGATCACTTGCACAATCTCTTGTGCAATTTGGACGATGTCATTCTTATCTAGGTATTGTCCCAAGCTCTTATCAATATTGTGACAGTTTGTTACCAGCTTACCGATTTTCGTAGCGAGGTCGCTGATTTTGGGTGCGTGACATAGGATCTCTGCAGGACCGTCACACTGATTGACAATTGCTTCCATAACGATACGCATTATGCCAATCTCTTCACGTAGATTCTTGATATCCTGATTAGGCGAATCAAGCTCATCCAAGCGTTCACGGTATTTCGTCAAATGATATAAACGCTTGCGTTCGGCTTCAGCAGTAGCGACAGCACGATTACCACCGTGAACAGGACAAAAACCACCCTCAACAGTAGCTTTATTTAAACACTGTCCTTTCGATGTTACTGCTTGACAACGCATCGGACTATCGGGACTATCAGCTCTTTCAATTTTATATTTGCTCATACTTATATATCGGCCAAAAGATAGTAATAAATAAGTAAATAATGTTAGGCCAGATACTGTGGTCGCTAGCGACCACACCCCGCACGGTTGGATTGATTCCATTTTCAGCTTTATCCCACAGCCCACTGCTCGCACGTATACACGTGCGTCCACATACACACGTGCTTACATCCATGTATACACGTATATTGGTTCTTGCAGTGGTGTATACGTACACTGGTTCTTGCAGTGGTGTATACGTACACGTGCGAGCAGTGGTGTATACATACACTGGTTCTTGCAGTGGTGTATACGTACACTGGTTCTTGCAGTGGGCTGTGGATTCTTAGAATCCAGATTCGCAAAATCTGAAATTTCAAAATCTGAAATTTCAAATTTCGAAATTTTCAAAATCTCGATTTCGAAAAATCTGGAGTTCGCAGTCACTGGGGCAGGGGAAGGCATACAAAACAAAACTCATCTTGTTTATATTATTTGACCCCACCCGACATTATATGTCTGTATCTATACATACATATATCTACCGGCCATATCAGCTTGATTCTGCACATCGCTCCAGCTTGCCACATACGGCCGGAGGATCGCCGTCAGTGGCAAAACTACCACTGCTCGCACCAAACAGCCTGCACCAAACAAACGGCTTAAACGGGCAGCAGTGCGTTTCTTAGGTTTTTCCTTGAAAAAACGAGGATATAACGTGCGTGCTGTGGGAGGGTATTCCTCGCAATTATCCATTGGCTATTTGAAAGCAAGCCTATGCCTCGAGACCCACTATATGTTGTGGTTTGATAACTACCTAACACTGCATGTTGTGGTTATAAAAAACAAAGTGGACAGCTGGTGTGTGGCGACTGCTAAGTCTTTATTACATAAAGACTTACAACGTTTTTTCACTTTTCTCAACTAAACATTCCAGGTAAGTTGGGTCTTTTAATTATTTTTCACTTTTCATAAGTGCTTATGTTATAAGCACTTACAACTGTTTTATTTATATCTAACATTCTCGACATTACGTTATACAAACACGGTGCATATACTTATGTGACGGACAAGAAAAAACCTCGTCTTATCTGACTGTTTTTTACTTGTCCATCCGTAGTTTAGTATGCAGTATGCAGTATGCTTCGGGTTGACGCTTAAAGCCCCTTATACGAGAAGATCCGTATATGGCCTGGTAACGGGTGAAAATTTTGTAGTGTGAGTACGTGGAGGCCCCACCCTCACACTGGTGCTGTGTCTTATGCGATACAGGGAAAGTGAGGCTTATATGCTTACAACTGTAAAGTATCCCTATCGTAGGAAACGAAGTAAGATCCGTCGAATCGAACGTGTAGACTTACACGCTTGGGACGGGTATCGTACCAAGACAAGTCAAGTCTCAGCAAGTATTGGTGCTGTCGGCAAACATAGCCGGTTCAACCCTTTACACCCTGAGTACCGTGATCCAGCTGTTTTTAGAAACATACGTCATTAAAGACCAACTGTATCGCATAAGACACAGACACCCTCCCACAGCCCACTGCTCGGACGCAGATTGGAGGTCATTATGACCGCAGAAGTTACGTTCGACTTGGACGGTATGATTCATATGATCGTATTCCGTGACCTTTTAAGAAACATTATAGGTGCGGTCGGTCTTATACCTGTTATGTCTAGAGAAAAGCTAGAGATTATCACAGTAGATATGCGTGACCTGGAAAACCTCATAACCCTGTTAAAAAATCTATAACCTTAACCCGCGTCCGAGCAGTGAGCTGTGGCAAGTGAGTAAACCTAGATTACGATGATCATCGTAGAAGGGTTTTTCACACGGAGGGAAAATGCCAGTTATAGACAAGGTGTTAAATACCTTAATGCCTTGTCCATAACTGGACGAGATACAGGCACCAATGCACTCTGTCGCCATTGTGTTACCTACTGAGGTATTAACCTCTAATGCCGTAAGGTAGAAGGTAGGTAGTATAATGAAAGCTAAATCCATTTTTGACAGCTATTCGGATGAACAGTTGAGTGATTTAATGGCTAAGGCCGAAGTCACCGCAGCTGGAAATATTCTCTTTGAAGAGAGATTTATAAATCCCAATGCTGTAGACGTAGAATTTATCTACGACTGGACAGCTCAGCCACGTGAAGAAACCAATGGAAGGGGTCTTGTAGACTCAATCCGGCGTATAGGCCAGCAGGAAAGGCCGATACTGGTAAAGCACTCTGGCAAGGAGCTTCCTGAAGTGGGTCGTGGTCACAGAAGGCTCAATGCAGCGTGTATCATCTCGAAGGAATTTTCTGACGACTTTGTTAGACTTTATCCCAATGGCGTACCTGTAAAGGTCGCAATAGGGAAAATGGTCAAAGGCAAAACTGTCGAACTAACCGGAACGGATATGCACCTGTTACGTGCCGACCATGACTTGGACGATTTGAAACAATCCCTAAGCAGTAAAATTGAATGCGTTCGCCTCACGCGTCCGTTGTTCAATCTCGGATTGGCAATGATCGTTGTTATCGAGCACACCTGGCGTACTGTTAGCCGTATTATGTCTAGCAAGTACAATGCCCTGCGTGAGGAGATCGAAAAGACCTCCAATCGTCAAGAGCAGCTAAGGATTCTCGATAGAAGTCAGCACGGGAATTTTCAGTTCCTGAAAGCAATCGCTGATAGCCCCAATGCCTTATATGAGGCATGGGCAACCGGTGAAAAGCAAGAAGGCCCTGTGCTGACTCAGAAAGTCGTCAAGGAGCTTGCTTCTCAATTTCGCAATGCCGTCAAGGACTCAGGACAAGTAGTTGGTGGTGAAGTTATCACCAAAGAAAATCCTGGCCCTGATTGGACTGAATCCCTAAAGGACGCAGTTACTGAAGCTGGCAAGCCGAAAGAAGAGAAGGAAAAAGGCCCTGCAATGGCTAAGAAGTCTAAAGTCGAGGAAATGCTTGAAAAAGCAACTTCTCAGACCGCAAGGCTTGCTTTCCAGGCAACACTCGGAATCACTGGAGCAGAACGAATGCTCCAGAACGATTACGATGTCCCCGTAAGGGCTTTTGAGCAAATGCGTGAAGTAAGGCCTCGCCTTATGGAAGCAATGCTCGAACTTGCTACAACTCTTGACGGTGACATCACCAAGGAGCAGTACAAAGCCGTCAATGCCGTGTTTCCGAATGAATCGGTACACGTTGATGCGGCTAAGGAAGCTACGCCTAAAACGCCCCAAGCTGCTGCGAAGGGCGGGCGTAAAGGGGCTAAGACAAATAAGTCTTAGACCAGCAATGTCAATGTAAATCGCTTCGGTAGGTACCACAATGGCTACAGAGTGCAACGTGATGCCCTTGTGGTGTAATCAGGCAAACACCAAGGCCACACTGTCTCAAGGCGAGTAGCTGGTACTGTGCTGTGGATTTGACTAATCCTAAGGCGTAGATGGAGACCGGAATAAAGCAGATAGACCAATACGTGGCGTTGTAGAAGCTGTTGAGATTTGTCAATCAATGGTTGGAGGTTCGAATCCTCTCAAGGGACTATGTCACGTTGTAAGCTGTAGCCAAATGGCGGCAGAGAAGGCAGGTGCAATATGGATATAAAAGCAATCACTAAAATTTATGGTGCAATGCAGAATAAGGCTAATCCATTAGATAGTAAAGACACACAAATCTTGATTGCGTGCATCAACGCTCAAGCAAGGATTGAATCATCAAAGATAGTTGCTGATGCAATAGACCGACAAGGTCGTAATATTGCTAAGGTTATAGGTGCAAAAAAGATTCTAAACATCAATAAAGGCTTAATAGAGATAGCAGGTGCAATAAGATGTTACGCACGTAGACAATAACAATGAATCTGTCGCCCAACGGCTACAGAGTGCAGCAGGAAAACAGCGAGAGGTAGCACTAATGCCTCACTGACCTGGCCTTGTGGAGGCTTATGATTGAACTAATCCCAATCACTTATGAAGGGATGATAACCCTTGTCAGAAGCATGGTTCCTGCTGTGGCTTTGTAGCCCAATGGCGGCAGAGAAAGCAGATGTGCAATGGAACGAATCAAATGTGCAGCAGTAAGGACAGCAGAAGGACACATCATAGTGGGTAAATATCATGGAATATGTTATCCAATCATCGGTAAGGCTGGTTTCACCAAGCTCGAATCTAAGTTCGGTGATGGATTCCTTACATCCAAGCTGCGATTTGTAATGCGTAGAGAAGCATTAACAATCGCACAAAATGCAGAACAAATCATAAAGAAACACACCCCTGAAGACATTCTAATGTCTGAAGATATAGGATGTCCAGAACCTTAACAATGAATCTGCCGCCCAATGGCTACAGAGTGCTGACTCCGGAAAGGACGACACTATGAAAGGAAGTAATGTTTAAGATATTCTTCAATGTAGCAGACGCGTTCCAATATCTAATGGAAGAAGGTTTCCCTGATTCAATCATCTATGATATTGGAGAAATGTTAATCGTAATGCCAACCCACACCCCACTGCTTAGCATCTTAATGCAATAGCATCAACCCCACTGCTTAGCATCTTAATGCAATGATTGATGCGTAGCATCAATAAAGGGAGTCAGGCTGTAGCCTAATAACATAAATGATGACTACAGAGTGCAGACACACTTGTGCCTAAAGGTACAGAAAGGAGTCCTATGGTTGAATTTCTAATGTTTCAAGATGCCAATGGTAAGATTCTACGCATCATGGCTTACAATGCCAAGTTTCAAGGATGTAGTGTCATCTATGACACTACGGCCTATGCTCCAATGGGGCATTGGTATTGTAAGGGCGTGATTATTGAATCAGTAATACCCTATTGGACAATGTGTAAGCTGATAATGTCGTTTCACGACAATATTGTTGATCGTGGTTATCATGATTCAATGAATCAATTTGTAATAGCTAAGGCTAGAGTACCACATTTTGATGAGTTAATCATTCTTGACTATACATCAATGGCTAACACGCTAGTCCGACGTAACTTAATCCATGTGTCAGGTGGATTGGAATCAATCCAGTACAAAAGAGAATGCATCTATGACTCTGAGTTGTCCCCACAGCTCACACATCTGACCAAGATTAAATCAATCGTACCAAATACACCTGAAGAGAATGTCAATATATTAACCAAGCTACTAATGTAGTGTGTCTGCTCCATCAATACCCCGCCTTTGTGCGGGGTATTTTTGATTGGTGATGCAAAGCATCACCCCACACATCAATGCTTAATATGATTGTAGAATCACCAAGTGAGATTTGGGATGTGGGAATCTCGCAATTCCAATAGATAATCTAAATGTGATGTTACCATCAGATGTCACCATCAACTGACCCGATTACCTTTACTTATCTTTCTTCATAATAATAATAATAATAATAAATTAGTATATAAAGGAAGGAAACCGCCTTCTAGTCATGCTTTTCAATCGTCCACCTCGCACCCTGCACCTCACACCCCTCTCCCTGTCCATCACAACGCACTGCAAGCCCGCCTGTCCAAAAACTATCCAACTGCCGTTAATTCACCCTGTAAAATAAGCCCGTCCAGAATAGCTCTGAAACGGGCCTATTTATTATTGATGTCGCCATCAGATGGCACAATCATTATACCGCAAATCCAGCCTCAGCATCAGCTTCCTTAACAGGTAATGTCGTACCTGCTACACCGATGCCTGATTCTTGGTCCGTGATTGGGGCATCAGCATACTCTGGTTCACTAGGCAAATCCACCCCGCCGCTCGCACCTAATTCCGTGCCGTCTAGATGAAGGGCATCAAGCTCAGGAGCATCAAGCACAACATCCTCAGCCTCCTGTTCCCTGATGGCCGCAATCTCTTCCAAGTAGTCAAAGATAATTGGTACTGCTGATGGGTGGTCATCCGCCTTAAGTATCTTACCAAACGCATCTTTCCCTGGTGATGTGTCAATCTTTAAAAGATTATTCTCATCCACGATCTTCTGACAAACACAAATATCCTCAGGTGTCAATCCCAGCGAGATCATTGTCCCTGTCGTGACAACATGGATGTCACAACACTCTTTAACGATTGCTGCGTCAGTCATCTTATCCCCACTCTTCCGCACCGCACCCCGCTTATCAACAACAAACCCCAAAGCCGCAAGTGTTTCCTTGCACTCCTCATTAATCAACCGAGCACGTAGCTCATCGTTCCGCTCAGTATCAGTCATGTGGAACGCTGTCTTTACTGCTTCTGCATGTTTCTTCATTTAACACCTCTAAAATAGTTATTTGCATATCTTCAGGCACACGTGACAACATATCACGCATGACACCTAACAAATCATACCTCTTACAATCCATCTTACCAATCATACACCACACCCCACTGCGTGAATAGTTAACCGAGATAACATGGTCACGTCGCCAACTACGAATAATTCCCCATATAAGTTTAAGCATATACCATCCTTTCACCAATCAATATTTATTGTATAACTTCCCGCTTGCAATATACCTTTATCATGTAAATCATTAGCAATTGTCTGGACGTCTGGATAAAAGTTTCTTTCCCACCAGAGTTCTAAACTATACTTTGATCTGTCTCCTTTCAATAATTTCTTAGGGTCACGTTCAAGCCATGCTTTAAAACTTACTCCCATGTCGTCGCCATTTACCACCTCAGGTACTGTGTCGTCTACATAATCATCATCGTCATCATCAGGTACTTTAAGAGTAAATGTCCCTCTTGATTTACATCCATCCTGCTGTTGGAAGGCGTACGGCCTTCCGTACGTATCTATTACAAACTGATCCCAATCAGATACCTCTACCATTGTAACCACATAAGTTGTTAACATTAATCCCACCTTTCAGTCCCACCAAGTTCTCAGATGCTTGCACATCAGTTTAAATAATAAGTTAACATCCTGTTTGATCATATAGTCCACATGTGTGCCAATAATCCCACAGCCCACACGCCACGGCTCACACCCATCAACATACTCCGAAAATCCATAGTCATCAGCGAGTATCCGATCAATCAACCATACACACATCTGTATCTGTCGCACATATCGGTCGCCACTGACCACAGCAGGATACCCATACTTAATCATCCCTTCCATCTTACGCTTCATCATCATAAGCAGAGGCTCCCAATCCCCGTGATAATCGTCCTTCACCACACCCCAATACCACTTAAGATTCTTGAGCATCAATAACTCCTTGAATAAATGCCACTAATTTCTTTGCTGCTCGCCTATAACGCCATCTATACCATCTATTTGGGTGCATTTCAAACAGTACAAGTCTCTCGGATGCATTGCCACATAACCCGCCGCAACACTTATAATCCACACATAGAGGACAGTCTACACACCAGTCATGTCGATGACAACAAGCACAATAATCACCGTCAATCCTGAAAGTAAGTAGCTCCTCGCTAGTTGCGTCAACACCCTCTTGATGGTGCTGCAAACTACATCGTAAAGCTTCCATATCACCCGCCGCAGCTGCAGCGGTCATATCATCAATACTTAGCATTATCGCATCTCCAAAATTAACCACAGCCCAATGCAGCCAACAATAATAGTGAGCAATATTTCAGCCCAATTATGGAGGATCCGCTGCATCCAGCTGAGCTTGAACCACGCACAACCATTAGTCTCGTTTAATATACTTGGTATGTATAATCGCTCCTTTCCAATAGCACGATACGTACTGCGTCTATTCTCAGGTGCGTTACATACATTAGTACCATACCAGTGACATTGTGAACAGTAGACCATATCACGCCTCCCTCGTCATCTCAGCGAAGATGCGACCAATCTCACTGCCTTGATCATCTTTATACTGTGCAGCCATTCGCAATAGCCGTGTTTGCTCATCCACACTCCACTGCAGCGTTGGGTTGTTAATAATATCCCACAACTGACAGTACTCAGCAGCCAGTTTAACCTGGTAATCAGAAGATATATAAGCACAATGCTGTGCAACGCGTACACCTGCAGGACCACAGGCCAGTTGATGTATGATAGCAGGGTGACGTTCCCCAACAGGGATGCCACACATCCAACCATATGGAGCAACCTGCATCGCCCAATCAGGATACAATTCCTCGAAAGTGTCGGCCACATTACACATCAGTCCATCAGAGAGCATGACGTAGGCATCCTTGTGGCTACTACAATGACTCCTACTTTGCTTACCAACCCAACCGTCCCGACACATAATATAGCCTGCTTTAGGACTGGTGTTGCCTGCCGAACAGTAGCCGTTAACTTTCCAGTCTAACATAACAGGTACACCCACAATAGTAAACTTTAAGTCCGGTTTACCAAGTAACTTACATGTCCCACCGCCCACTGCAATCTCCCCTTCGCCCACTAGCTCGAGCTCGATATTGTCACTTTGCTTAAGCAAAGTGATAATATCAGCCATCGCCCCCGAAACAACATAAGCGTCCATGCACACGCGTCCCGCTTCAAGAGCGTAGTCACGATTTGCTACATCAACCTGGCTCTCAAAGAGCACAGTGAAATCGCTCTTAATACCTAATTTAAGACTGATCTCGTGCTTGACATACGCGTCAAACGCTGAACCTACGGACATTGGTTTGGTCTGTGGCATACGATCAGGCCGATCCAAAACTAAGTAACGCATAAAGTATTCTGTCTTATCTTTACGTCGGAACATTGTGAGTGCCGACGGTGAGATATACTCTGGTAACCGGAGGTGCCCACCCTTACACACGCTCCCACACACATTACAGTTGAAGTATCGAACGACTGCTTTCATGAAATAGTCACTGTCCCCACCGTCAAGCACGGCCTGCCCCGCTTTAGCGAGCTTGGGTATGTGTGCTACGCACGCTGCAGCCAAACTTTTAATATCCACAACAGGGCGATCGTCATCACCTAACCCTATCAACATTTTTAATTCTTTATCTTCCATATCTATCGCCTTAATTTAAATTTTAACACTCGAGGAATGAAGCCACAATAAAATATAATAGCCAGTATCAGTGTTATTGGGCCCATCGCTGGGCCAATAATAACATTGATTAAAAAGTAACAAACATTCACTTCGCCCACATCACACATCATATCACGTAGCATCAACAACAACACCACACCCCACAGCCCGCACAATAACCATAATGCAATCATATCAGTCCTATCCTGAGTATCCGAGACACTCACCAGTTATTAAATTCAATTCAACCATTGTAGCACCACTGCTCTTATACACATCGTCAGTGAAGCTTACAATATAATGTAGATATGCGTCACCAAAGATCTCTTTATCAGGTGTATAGAGCCTACTTTCCCACTGCTCGCACCAACATCCTCGCTGGGCTAACTCTACGATGCCAACCATCTGTTCCGCTTGACAGAGTGTGTCAATCCAAGGTATGAGTAGGCCACACTTATGTATATGTGCTAAACACATGTTCAAGGGTGTATGATTTTCCACACCATCATAGTGTTTACGTCTCTCATGGACCAATATATCGAAGAGCCGTTGCACAGCCAGACATAATGAAGGTATGAAATCATTGTCACTTATAGTTACCCTAACATACATAGTTACCACTCCATTTCAATAGCGAACATACTTTTACCTGCCCATTTCCTTAACGCCTTAGTGTCAAGAGCATAGCTAAGTAACGCCATAGTTTTCATATATTCCCACTGCTTACCATCATGGGCCATTAAATTAGCCCCTCTAATACTGAATGGATGTACATAATCCTTCGCGTTACCCTTGATCTTCCGCAGTATGAACGTTACATCACCAACTACTTCGCTGCCTATAATATCTTCATACTCGTCACCACATAGATCACAATAATCCCCAGGTGATCCTGGCTTAGACACCGTATACTCATGGCATTCGTCTTCATATCTAACATTTAATGTTATCTTCATAGTCTTATCCACGCTATTCATAGCACTACCTTTCTGGGCTGCTGTGGGCAGCGAGCTATTAGCCCACTGCCCACTGCCAATCTAAATCATAATTGTTTAGCTAACATATGTGGCCCAGTCTTAAAACAGTAGACAAGGATAGCTATCACCAGTGTCAGCACACCAAGTATAGGCCCTAAGAATACGTACCCACACCAGTGACCAAGAGTCATAACATCATCATCATGTATAATATCACTCAGCACCAGCAATAAAGCACCGTAACTGCCACATAATAACCATAAGATTAACCAAATCATTTGACCTCCAATACAGTATAAGGGAACTGTGGATATTGACCACGTTCACCCGCGTCTAAAACTATATAGTCAGCCTCAATAGACCGTACCTTGTACGTGTTACCGATCATAGCAGCTTTCCATTCAGGTTCAGAACTCATACAACGAGCACCATCAGCATTACGTTCAAAATGTCTCTGAACCTTGACGGGTGTTCCAACGGCTACCTTATTGTCCTTAACCCATTGAGCCTGTCGCTCAAGGTAGGGCCGCTTAAAATAAGCTTTAGCAATAATCTTTACGTCCCTAAAATCTGCTGATGCACTGACATCAACATGACCAATCTTCTTCATGTTAGTAATCTGTGAGTCAATAAGCTTTGTTTGTGTTATACAATCACCATGATAAGTATTTGCAACATGTAGACAATTACGACCATTGTACACGATACCTTGACATGTGCGTTTACGACCGAAAGCAGCGTCGAACTCAACGACGTCGCCCACTGCCCACTGCTCACTGCCCGCTGCAAAGTAATCCATAGCCAGTCTAACAGCCTTAGAACTGTTACCTTGATTCAACCCATCAAGTATATCTGTGTGACCTATCAAGGTATAACCATCTTTTAATAGACTACTATAATGCCAGTCATCATCGTCGCAAGCCATTGGGTAATCACCTTCATAATCAGCTTCATGGAAAAGTATAGCCTTAATCATGCTGCCATATAACTTGAACTCAACGATGTCACCAGCCCGCAGCCCACTGCCCACTGCAGGATTCTGAGCGGCTGTGTCTATAGACTCAGCTACGGAAAATTTATGACTTCTACTTTGACCTCCAACCTGTCGATCAACGCATCAGCTGCATCATCTTCCAGGCCCTTGGTGATCGAACGTTCGATCTTACTTCTCGCGGCATCCGCACTGGTTGCGGTGATAGGTTGACGATGTGCATGCAACGTAAGACCTTCCTTCATGAGGAAACCCGCACTGTTTAATTTCTGTGTCTTTTCGATTGCCGTTACTTCAAACAACTGTTCTACTACTACAATACGCTCACTCATAATATTCCTTTCGGATTGTGGCAGAATCCTCTTGATTACTGCCAATATATCTGCTTGGCCATCTTCCGTGACACCGTAGCCACAGCCAGATCCAGCAGGCTCTTCTGCATTTTCACAAAATATTTCACAAAGTTCTTCCGCTATTTCTTCAGCATACATTATTAAAACTCCACAAGTATAAGAGGCACACTATCCACGTCCAGATGTTGGTCATCATCCCACGGCGGAGTCTGGCACCCCGCAACGAGAATCAGCATTACAATTAAGTATTTCATGCTACCCTCCCAGTAAGTGGGTCCCATAATACCATACCCTGATCAACACGTTTCCACACCCCACTGCTCACATGTACTAACCAAGCTGTGCCGCTAGGAACGGCTCCGCCCACATCTTTAGCCGTTAGCTCCTTACCTATACAGCCGTCATAGTAATGGCCATCACCTGTTCTTTTACGTTTAGCTGAAGCAAAGTAATTACAACCTTTAAACTTCTTAATACCGATGTTAGTGTCCCAAGCCTGTATAACATCACTAAAACTAGCACGTGTCACATAGATATATTCTAAATCTGTTATGAACATTATTTCTTCCTTCCCATATCATCAAAAGTATCACATTTATTCCATCGTCGTCGCCAAAAGAGGCTAATCAATAACGCGACACTTAATAAAATACCACTGCCTATGAACCACATAACACCTCCCACACCCCGAACCTAGGCAGCTCACCCTTCGGACCCATCATATCACTAACATAATGGTTGAGATCAGAGCCATAGCAAAAGCCCATGAAACGTACATGATCACCATGAAAAATGATAACAGATGCAGCTGAATCATAACTGATGAAGTTTCCATTGAGTAACATACCCCACTGCCCGTCGCTACACTCAAACACGATGCTGATAGCTACTGCAAACGAAGCACACAGCCTGTATGTGCGAGCGTTGTCAAACATATGATCACTATCTAGTCCTGACCACGTTGAAACACAACGCACCAAGAAGTTCTTAGGACCAATATCGTTCATGACATCCCGTAGCACGGGATCCATTTCACCGTAGCATATCTTATTAGTTTGTAATTGTTTTACTGTTTCTTTAAAACATGGATAACCTCCCACACCCCACTGATTGGTAAGACATACGTACCATCAATAACACTAAATATGTCAGGACGTATGTCAGCCGAGCTGCCGTGGCGATAGCCTAGGAACCTCACATGTTCACCGTCTAACAACACCACGGCATGTGAACAACTATAAACAACGTAACCACAGCCTGTCTCAAGACACAAGACACCACAATACTCAACAAACTTACGTACGATGCGGCCGATCTTGATCCGATATGTTGAGCACGTGCTAAGTGGTCCTGTTCCAGCTGCGGCAACCCATTTTTCTGTGCCACGATACTCACAATTCGTACGTCCAGCCTTCTGGAACGCTTTTTGTTCCTCAGGTGTACACTCACCATAGACAACGGTGTTTTTAGTTAAGTCTCTCATATTACATTCTCCTTGGTTTCGGTTTGTATGGTGATGGTCCACCTGGACGCTTAGGCTTAGCCTTAGTCTTAGTCTTAGTCTTAGGCTTAGTGTTCAACACGCCATCAAGAGATTTAGTCATCTCGACTGAGGGCTTACTTACAACCTTTAATTGTGGTTCATCAAACGTCTGGTTATCTGGAAGCTTACCGTCTTTATCCATAGATGGTTGCACACAGTACCGTGAGCATCCATATAGAAAATTATACTCTGCAACAGCGATGCCTTCAAATCCAGACACAACGTCTTTGACCTTACTACCCAACATAATCATTTTGAGTCTCCTTAAATATTATAAATAATTCTTTTAATTTAGCTAGGAACGCTACTGGTTTCCATGAATAGTGATACTCAGGCCAACAACAACTGAATGAACGATCAACTAATTTGCCTGGACAATTGTCATGGCAAGATCCCTCAGTGAGAGCATACTCACAGAAGTTACAATTACTGGAGACAGCGATCTTGATGTTATGCTCGAGGCAATAACGGGCTTTAAGTTCAGCTACTGTGCCTTCATCAAGATGCTCGACAATCCACTCCCACATCTCAATGCAGGCTTCCCATACTTTTTTCAAGTCCATAGTCTGCCCCTTATCTCAGCCAGTGTTGGCCGCTTCATGTGCTCACCGTTCAAGAACACAGTCTTAAGTAGCCCACCGCTCGCTTCAGCGACCGAGCATTGGTCAGTCAGGCACAGCGTGCCTGACACGTCATCCACTCTAAGTAACCCACGTGCAGATTTCTTTAATCCATCGTCAGTAACTGGATCCTTGTAGATCTCTATGAGCTTACCATTAACATAGCCCGCTGTTGCCTTCATCGCGAACCCAAAGGTATCACGAGTATTATATTGGTAAGTGTAACTACCAATACCGAATACAACATTGGTGCTACAGAAGCCAGACATTGCGAGCTCGTCACAAATTCTAAACGCTCGATCCCATGTGATCGCGTCACCATAGATAGCTCCAACATGTGGATCAAGCACACGGTAGCCCGCGTCATTGACTGAGCCACCGAACTCATCCCACAGCAGCTGGATGACACCCGCACTCTGCGGGCTACCTGTTGTAGCATCAGGGTCACCACAGATAATATCGACAGGGTCACCACTATCAGGACGGATAACGAGCTTCCCATCCCTCGAGACTATCGTCTCGTGGAGCTGATGCATATAATCAGTGAGCACAGTCCACAGGTTCCAGGTGTCAGAGACGACCGACACAATACCAGCTGGATAGACCTCAGTGATCAGCCTCTCGAGTGTGGCCATCTCGTCATAACCGTCACCACCTAGACACATGACGCTGTGTTCCGTAGCAGGTACGCTGGCACCGATAAGACCTTCACCGTCGTACCATCGCTGTAACCATGCAATAGCAGGTATTGTATCTGTCCCTGTGAAGCTCAACAGGTGACCTGCACCCGAGGAGGCGGCAGCGTCAATACCACGCATACCACGCATACTGAAGTCATGGCCCTGCCACTGGACGGTGGTGGGATCACCACCAGTCTTATGACACCAGCTATCCAAAAGTTTACGATAGTGCCTTGCTATGGTCGCTGAAGTCATCGGTCCCCACAGCTCACTGCTCAGCAGTGTCTCCAAGAAATTGGTCAGCCACCCAAAGTTAGCGTGTGTATTGTTGATTGTCAGCATCGGCACACGCATCGGACACAGTGTTCCTTCGTCCAGAGCCTTAATCTCTAGTGGCAAGTAGCCTAGCTTATGTAGAGCATACATGTGATCCATAGGGACGTCCACCAATGCTGCATATTCACCAATAACAGCGTCAGCCGGACGCTCAAAGAACCAAGTGTTAAACGTCTCGATCAACCATTTCTGAATAAAGTAGCTGATACCGAAGGTGATGACGCTATCTATCCCATCAATCCTAGATCCGCGTGGTGTCCAGTTACTATATACATTTTCAGTACCTGGAGGGTACTGCCTTCTGTGATCTGTCTTATAAAAATCAGTTAACATTAGTGGATTCATAGAATCTCCTTACAGTCACGGTCCCAAAGAACCATGTTCTGATCGATACGTGTTCGTTTACCTGTCTTAAGGTTAACTCGCCATGCTTCACCTTGTCTAACTATGAAACCAATCAGACGACGACAATTACTTTCATACGTATAACCAAGTTCACCATGTAACGACGTCTCGACACCACGAATACGTTTCAGTTTTGTAGCTGAACGGAACTCATAGCATCCATCTTTCTTCAGAATACCTATGTTACAGTCCCAGAAACGTATTAGACAACTGTATGTGTCACGTACAACATAGACTATATCGTACGGTAATGCTTCGATATCTGATAGTGTACCGACATATTTAGAAACACCGCTATATTTACCCATTTATAACCCTCCCCGTACACTCACTATGTAGTGCCATATCTTGATCGACACGCTTCCACACCCCACTGCTCACATGTACGAGCCAAGCAGTACCTCTAGGTACATCCCCGCCCACATCTTCAGGTGTTAGACTGTGGCTAAGGTTGCCCACACAATAGTTATTACAACGAGCCTTAGGATTATACTTAGCTGAAGCAAAGAAACAACAACCTTTAAACTTCTTAATACCAATGTTAGTGTCCCACGCACTGATGCTACCACAAAAACTATCACGCGTCACATAGATATACTCTAAATCGGTTGTAAACATAAGTCCCCCTTCCTCAAGGGTTGAACATCAACCTTATCTAGATCAGTACGCATCATCGTTGTACATGTGATCGTCTTATAAATATCTTCTAGCTTGTATGTTCCCATACTGAAGATACCGTGTGTCACATACAAGTGAAGCTCATTAGCACCCAGCAATTTCAACTGCTTCCCAAGCTCTACAAACGTCCGACCACCATCACAGATGTCGTCAATCACGATACAGTCCATGCGATCCACGTCGTCATGGACGCTTACACCTGTGATAGTCCCGTCACGTACGTCACGTATCTTACTGCACTCAATCACTGACATACCATATGTCCGTGCAATTTCATATGTCTTTTTCAATGCACCTGCATCTGGTGCGACCAGAACCATATGCTCCTTATCTGATAGATAAGTATCCAGTAGCCTGTGCCTGTCGATGTTGTGGGAATATTTAATGCACGCATTAGTGACGGGGCTGTGTGGGTCTAAGATCCACACCTCACTGAACTCACCCCACAGCAGGTCGCCAAAGACTGAGATACTGAGTGCTTCACCAACATTACATACGCGGTCCTGCCTACTATACGGTACGTACGGCAGTAGTAACTCAATATTCTTAGCACCCAATCGTTCAAGTGCATCCTTAGCTAACAGTATCATCATCGGTGCAAACGGATTCATAGCAAGACACTCGATCATTACATCCTGATTGAGCACATCACCAGTGATACGTATATGACTCTCACCCCCATTGAAACGTATTGTCTCAAAGGGGACGCTCTCAGCGACCTCTACATCCTCTAAGATTTTATCCAATCTAAGATACTTCATTTTTATCCCTTCATTTTAAATATGTCGGCTAACATGTTACCTTTGGCAACAACCTTTTTAAGCCAGGGTCCACTGACTAGGAAATCTTTAACATTAACCATCTCAGTATATCGCTTACCTTCCCAATATTTATACAGGAAAATATCAACACCGCCAAACGCATCGGGTGCCAACCTTATTTCTACACCTAACAATAACAACTTATTAAAAGCCAGGTGTATATCAACCATTCTGCCACACGCACACGGCGTGGTCACGCAGTGCCTGCATAACATCTTCATCTTCACTGATACTTACTTCAGCATGATTGTGTCCATCGCTGATATTAAGTATTACATTCGGTGCTGCTAATACTTTGAGTAAATCAATTTGTTTAACTTTTTCAGCATGCTCACTCCGTTGACGCATCGCCTCTGTTACTGTTGTATGGAACATTGTTGTCTCCTAAAAAAGTACCACACCCCACTGCGGGGTGTGGTCACTATATTACTGTGTAACTATATTACCAACGCATATCTTCACGCTCATCTGATGTGACGCCGACCGCATCATCACCAGGTTTCCAACGAACATTTTGTTCACAAGACATATACTTTCCTATCTTACAGTACCATGTGTTGTGACAGCCCCAGGTAAATAACCCAGGACACTCATCTTCAGACTTATCGTCAATCATCTTCTGGATGTGTGGTGGTACCTCGAAGGCCCGTGGCTCAGCCTTAGCCTTAGGCTTAGCCTTAGGCTTAGCCTTAGCCTTAGGCTTAGCCTTAGCCTTAGCCTTAGCCTTAGTCCAGTCCATCGCTGCTTTCTCTTCAGATGTGACAGAATCACTAAAGCCAGTAACCTCAGCTCGCCAGCGAATATTCACCTGGCCCGACATATATGAACCAGTTTCCTGAAACCAGGAACTATGAGTAGCCCAAGTAAACATACCCGGACACTTTTCTTTAGACCTAGCGTCGATCATCTTCTGGATCTGGGGTGGTACTTCGAAGGCCCGTAGCTTAGGCTCAGGCTTAGACCCGTCCATCGCAGCTCTATCTTCAGATGTGACAGCATCACCGCTAGTTGTAACAGTTGCTCGCCAGCGAATATCACCATGTCCCTGTGACATATATTCACCCGTTTCGCAATACCAGTAACCATGATTCGCCCAACTAAACATACCCGGACACTTTTCATCTGACTTATCGTCAATCAGTTCCTGAATATGGGGTGGTACTTCGAAGGCCCGTAGCTCATCCACAGGTGTGTCACAGTTTACAACTGTATCAAAAGGAACGCACGTCTACATGCACCTCCGTGACGTCGACACCCTTCATATCGGCAAGCAGAACAGCCTGAACACTTGCATTAGCCTCATCATACGCAGTTAAGGTACCACGTTTGAGGATCTTTTGGATTGTTTTTTCGATTAGCCCTGTCGCACCCATGACAGGAACATCTTCAGAAACGATATAATCAAACGGTCTTTGTTTTTTCATACCACTAATACCTTTCTTAGTCACTTTTATTTTAGCCCCACAACCGTGAGGACATTTATGATACGCTACTGTTTTACCTGTGCGTTCATTCATTACGATATGTTTCTTTACCATACCGCCACATACGCTACAGTGTCTCATGGTTGTTTACTGACGAACACACCGAGCTGCTCACCAGCACTGCCTGTTATCCAATCAGGATATTTACCATCCCACACCGCGAGTCGTTGACTCTCGATCTCAAGCTTCTTAAGCTCTAGGAACATTGGATTACTGTTAGCTTTCTCAGCTGCTTGTGCCACTGCTAAGATTGCAAACGCTTCAGCCTTAGCTGCGATAGTCACAGCTTCTGCCAATCCTGTTGCCTTAGTAACAGCTGCGTTCTTGAGTCCAGTTGCCGCGAGTTCAATCGTCTTATTCCGGTCTGTCTGTGCTTCAAGTTCTGCTGCTGTTTGTTCTTTCAATTGTTGAGCAACAAAGATTTTGTTGATCGCGTTCTGGATCTCTTCATCTTCATAAGCGAACCCACCGAACATACCGATTGTGTCGATCGTGATACCTGTCAAAGCGTATTTAGGTATAACAATTGTACGAACCTTAGCAATGATCTCAAGTTTCTTTTCACGACAGTCATCCATTGGATATGCCGCTGCTACCTCTGACGCCACTGCCTGTATCTCGTTACGTATCTGTTGGTCCATGACATTTACAAGTGACCCACCAGAGTAAGTATATAGGAATAACGCAGCGTTCTGCTCTTCGACCCTACTCGTACAGTTGAAACCGGTGGAGAAACCAATACTATCGCTACTTTCCATCCAGATTCCTTGATCAGTTCTACTTGTTCCTTTATCTTTAGCTGCTGACCAGACACGTGTTATCGGTGATCTATTCACTTTGATGACTTTAACCGTCGGTATCCAGTGACCTTGATGCCTATACCGTCCAGTCTTACGGAACCGCAACGGGATATTGATACGTTTAGATGTCACTTGCATCTTCGCTAACGTGGCGAGCGAGTTCACCTTAGCGACACCGTCACCCTCAAGCTGGACAAGGAACGCTGTCTCATTGTTATGAATATCTTCGATTTTTTCCACTTCCGGTGGCCTCCGGCAACCACCCACTGCGATTACGATCATCGCAAGGATGATCAAAATTTGCTTGCTTCTCATACTAATACCTTTCATAAAACTACACTACATTTTGTCACAACACGTTGTCATGACTTTTTACTTGGACGCAGCCATACACCCCAAATCAGGAGAACACTTCCCCCACCTAACACATATGGCCAGTGATTCTGAGCATCTTGTTCAATACGCAATTGCTCACGACTACCATCTTCTTCGATCTGCTGTATTGCGAGGTCAGCCTGCCTGTTTGGCAGTATCTTCTGTTCCATGTATTGATTGAAGAGGTATGCACCACATATAATCAACACGGTTAATACTATCTTCATATAAATAACCCTTTCTGAAAATATTCTTTGAGTTGTTTCTTCCTCTGTGTCGATAAGATATTCTTATATTTTCGACAGAATTCAAAACAACATTTAGGACAGGGGTGGCGTACACTAAAATTCTTACGCACAGCCTCTGACACAATACATGTCAAAGATTGCACACTGTAACCATGTCCCTGCCAGTGTTGACCTACATACTGCTTGACGAAATCAACATGCCCCATAGGTCCAGGTAACTTTGTCCTAGCAGGATGCTGCACCCAACCGTGTGACTCAGCATATTTAACACAGTCGGCTACGGTTTGATCCGGCGGATCAAACGGTACGCCTAGATACGCCTTGTAGAAGTCACCGCCGTATGCTTCGGCAAAGAGTTTAGTCTTACCGGCTTTCCTTGACAGACACTGTATGTTATAGCCACACATCTGTGCGACCTGTCCAGGTGTCAGACGTTTCCTACGATCTAATGCTTGTGCTAGTTGTAAGGGTGTAGGTGTACACCACTCAGCAGATTTCCTTGCCGCAAAAGGGGGCGATGAGAATTGTCATCCCCTCGTTATAATTTTCAAGTTCCGCGATGACCTTTTTCTCAGCAGCTTTTGGATTGAGGGTTAGGACTGTGCCTTCCTCAATGATCTTAGCAGGTTTCTTTTCAGTCTTATCCTGCACAACAACATAATTATACACGTCCATTTTACTTACCTTTCAATGTGTTTTCCTCTAGCTTGCCTCGTGCCATTGCACTTAGATTTTCAAGCTTGATTTCTTTATATTTTTCTAACGCTTGACGTATTGACTGATTACAAGCGTTACCCTCGCTACTGTCAGTCTCAACAGCAACATCACTATCTTTGCAACTGATCTTGTACCCAGGTCGCTCACAATTTAATACATTCGTAACACTGTGTATTTGTTCAGTTGCCAACATTAACTTATCAACACAATCATCACCGCAGCTTCTATTCATAGTATCTCCTTATAGTCACGCCAGAACCTAGCTTCGACTGGTATACCATCTTTAGTCCTTCCTCTGTGTTTAATGGTTATTGTTTTACCGATGGGGAACATCTTAGATGTATAGCAATCCCAATCATTGATCTCACCAGCAAACTCTATACCCACTTCCATAAAGGGGTAAGATTGGAACTCGTCGTTTGGTGCAGTACGCATTTGACCTGCAGTCAGCCCATCAACAAGTAGTTCACGTTCCGAGTCATTGAACCCTGCAACGAGGAACGTCTTATCACCCTCACGAACATGTAACGCACCCATACGACCTAGGTTCCGTGAGCCTTTGTCTGTCTCTTTACCCCAGCTGAAACCAATCACCTCAACTTCACAGTCATCAAACGGTTTGTACTTAAGCAGGTCGTATGTTCGTTCAGGTATCCACGGTGTGCGAGGATTACGGAACATCAGTCCCTCACCGCCGTTGCTTACGACAAGTTTTAACTTGTCGTCAATAGCTTTCAGTAGCTCGCTTGTCATCATCGGCAGCTTCGTCTGCGTTGCCAGTTCTAGCACACCAGGTACTGTGCTGAAGCGTCCAAAATCATGTATGGTTAACCCTACTCCAGGATGACCACCATGCTCAACAAACCAACTATGAGCATGTTCAGGGATTGTCTTAATCATATGTTGATTGTTTACGAACCGTGGTGTTAAGAACTTCTCTGGACTGTCAAAGACTTTGTAGGTTACTTTCGCCCACTGTGCATCAACAGGTGTATGTTTCTTTACAGCTGAGACTAAATTCTGCCGATCATCACGCTTCGTCCATCCCTCACCGTCAAGTGGAAAGTTAGGTAGCTTATCTAACCACCATGTAGGAGCAGCGATGACCTTAGCATATCTGGACCACAGCCCAGTTGCATATCTTGGTTTTTTGTCCTTAGTTGTGTTGGCCCACGGCACACAATCAGCACGTTTGCCACGTGACACACCGCCGTCCCAAAAGAAACGTATACCATCTAGTTTCTCGGACATAAGCCAACCACTAATAAAGTGCTTGGGTTGATAGGTTTGTGCTAATTGTAAGAACTCTGGTTTCATACTAATCCTTTCAAATGATTATAGAAATCCCTAGCTAACAGTTGCCATGTTTCCCACTTATAAAGTGCGTCCTCAGCTTTAGGTATGTTACGTAGCTTATAGTATTCTGAACCTGGTCCACAGCTAAACTGTGGACATTCATTACACCAAACATAGTGTAAACATAGAGCACAATCTGTTGGGCCTTTATCCCATAGCTTATTAGCATAACTATGTCGTAATACTTTAACACCAGCTTCAGCGATCTGTCGCCAGTGTTCAATAGCACAGTCTAAAGCAGCAGCATCAGTATCATGTGCAGCTATTGCTATTTCTCCCTCAGTCTGCCACTTCATAATACTCCTTTAGTAACTTAGATATATCGGGCTGTAGTTTACATTTGGCTGCTAGTAGGTTAAGATTAACTTTTGCTGTTGGTTCTTCAAGTGGTATCACCATAAAGGAAGTCTTAACAGTAAATTTCTGAGGACGCTCACGATGTTGGAAATGATATATGTATTTGTCACGTCCAACCTGTTGTGCCACTGCAAAGATCAGCGTCTCGTTTTGAAATACTTGTGGATCTGTCGGATCAGTTTCGTCCATCGCAGCCGTTAATGATACGTATGATGCGAACGAGTATCGTAGTACTTCAGTGAAGTGTTCCATCTCAACGACACCAACTATTTGATCACTGAACATCAACAGGCACTCAACCATCGCCGAGTATCTCCTCGAACGTAACGTCATCACCCCATTGGTCAATGAAGAAATATAGATTCGGGAACACTTTAATCTTGGCAAACAGTATCGGATCCTTGACCTTAACGATATATGCCACGTGGAACGTATCAAAGATCTTTGAATCCTGTGCTTTCTTCAGTGACTCAAGGACATGATCCGGCGGCAGTCGCTTGTAGTCTTTCATTAACTCGATCTTAAGACGCTTACCTTCAGCTTTCATGTTATTGTTGAAATCATCAATATCCTCACCTGTGGCGTATGTATAGTCTGTCACAGCTTTGAGAATATTATCTCTGCCACGTTTCTTTGTGAGTATCTTCTCAGCTACAGCATCCATACCCAACGCTTTTAACATCTTGGCCTTCTTGGTCGCACTCATTCCCATTATGGTATCCTATCAATAAGTTTATTAAAAGTTTCATACATTGCCGTGTTATCAGATTTTTGTTTACTGAACGACAACGTACCGTCTAAATTTAATGTGAACACACCGAACTCTTGATTACCCCATCGCTTATACGTAGCCTCAGTGATATAGCCTGTCTTGGGGTCTGTCCTTTTCACCGTGACCTCAGCGAGACAGCCTGTCAACATTAACAACATTAAGATTAAGATTTTAAGCATCAATACGCACCTTCCACTTTAATAATTCATCTTTAGTTTTAAAGATATGGAACTCAGCACTACGCTGATATTCATGTCGGATGGCTTGCTCCTTAGTCCACACCATAGAACACCATGTCTCAATGCAGTCAACCCATTGCCACTGAACCGTATCCCGATCAATATTATTTATATGTACAAGATGTAATCTAACATACATGCCTTGTCCAACACGATCAACACAGCCAATATATCTTTCTTTCAAAAGTTGTTCAACTGTTATACGTGGAACAGTTGGTTTGTCAACAATTTTTACTTGCATTATAGCTCCAATACTACCTCATCATTATACAGTCTCCGCAGCACACTGCCGCAGCTAACCATGTTAATCATTTGTAAAATTGGTGACGGTACGTCACGCCAAGTGTCTTTGAATCTACTGGCATAGCAAGCTGTAGTAATTAACAGTGCCGCACGGTGTTGTATCTCAGAGCATATGTTCCTCTTTGATGCGTGGAATCTGACGCCACACAAGAACGAAAGGATACAAAGGAAATCATAGCCCTGATTATTGAGAACCTCTGTCATCAGATAGTTTTCAACAATAAAGAACAAATCAATAGAAACATCAACATCAATATAGTACCAACGCTCTGGATGGGTTAGTACTTCACTTGATGGGCGAGAAACAGTACCGTCACCTTTTGAAAGGAGGTTCTTAATTATACCACGGTCACGCATCTGGCCCATCGTAGATGTATAGCATGTGCCCACTCTTAGACCATCAGTGTTGAATAACATAACCTCACCATGAGCGAGCATGGGCACCTGATCAGGTTCCCACCCATAGGCTAACATACGCTTCTTGTTAGCCTTGTGTGTTGTACGGCCGATGATGTCATCCATAATCTTGCCGTCTTTACGTGTGCCGTAATATAAGAATCTTATACGCATTATACCTCCGGAAGTAGTTCGGGATGTTCTATCTGTCCGAGGACAGATGTTAGGAAATCAGGCCAGTGTGGTAGCCTGTGCTTGCGACGTTGTAGTATCATGTTACGAAACGTCTTGTAACTGAAGTGCCACATCCGACGCTGGAGGAAGCCCTCCGGCAGTATGCTTTTGAGCTCTTGTAGTTTGTCAGCCACAGCTAGACGCTCCATCTCACGGAAGATGGGTGTTGTTACTTGTTCTGGACATTCAAAGTTATCGTCAATCCACAGCTCGCACGCTGCATCATACTCAAGACCATCAGTGATAGCATCTAGACGCTTCAACTCATTGACGAGTGTGTGCATGGTACTCTCGCTTTGTTTACTCGACAACCTATACGTATCCATCTCTTGCCACAAGTATCGTGGAGCCCTGACTAGCGTCCACAGTTGTATCTCTTCGAGGAACTTGTTGTGTCCACCATCCATGAAAGCTAGCTTCAACGCAACTTTTCTAGCCTGTGGTACTTCAATCTTATGACACAGACTGATTCCTAAAATCGCCTGGTCATAGCCTTGATCATTCAGTACTGTCGCTGTTATCTTGTGCATAACGTGTCTCCATAATATATTTATCCCAAGCAGTTCTTGTGTCTTTGCCGATTTTTCCATCGACACCCTTTGGTCCGATGTCATAGCCCTCAGAGACTAAGTATTCCTGTACATCTGTCTGTGATCTAAGCGGTGATTCATCAGAACGTGCTGTACGTGCCGCACACCATGACATAGCAATTATGATGCTACCAATCAATAATGTGAACCATATGTCTTTATGCTTCCAAAATTTCATTCTTAGCCCTTTCAAATTTAATACATTTACCTTCTTTATTCCACACGAAACAAGCAAACCGTAGTTTTGTTTCTACACCTGTAATGTAATCCATACTTGTTTTTAGGTGGGCAGGAAGACAACAACAATATTCTTCCCCACCAGCGTCGAGCTTTTGTTTCTCATCTGATATATGTATACAGTTCTTACATATAACCAACTCAGGCTTAGGTTTCTTCTTAAACATCGCGACACTCCTCAATAAAATCTATTGTGCTTTGTGTTTGTATATTAGCAGCTACTTTATCTATATACATCCTAGCGAAACGTATCGTTGATTCCTTAGGTGTGTCGACAATCCACAGCCCAAGCGTAGAACGTAGCGTATATGGTATAACGATACCATTATGTAGATCACGTGCTATACATTGAAAAGCCTCTGCAGCCTCTTCGGCTGTGGGGAAACTCTTCTGTCCACCGAAAGCTTCAACGACACCGCCACCGCCTACAACCCAGTTGTAGCCCATCTTATCATGTATCACTTTGTATTGCATTTTCATTACTCCGCATAAAGTCACGAACTGCTTCAAAGTCATCGAGTGCAGCATCCTTAGTTAAATATACCGCTGTTTGTCCGCAACAGTCCGGTATGAGTAGACCATGTAGTCCGTTGCAATCTTCAAACTCCACAGAGTTATCAATTAGCCCACATGCTTTATTATATTGTTGTTCAGCTTCTTCTGATGTTTTAAATCCAATACAATTCATTGCGACGAGAATACGTTCAGTATCCTCGTCATAGATTATCCAACCCCATGTACTATCAGGGTCTAAATATATTTTCATTTTCATTATTGATCCTTTAGAAAAGCTATGACCTTATCGAAATCAGCCTTGAGTTCCTCGACACTAGGAAAGTCATTTAAAAAATGTAGGTCGGCATCCTCATCAAGAGAGTATTGACCATCAAATTCATAATAATCAAACGGTATTGCATCAGCTTTAGCTAACGCTACAATAGCATCGAAACTTTCTTCTGTCTGATCTTTAGTTTCAAAGGTGCCAAAGTCAGACGTCGCAATAGGATTATCACCATCAAGTATTGACCAATCTTTTATGTTGCCGGGGTTCATACACAATTGTAACATGATATGTCTCCAAAAGGCATAGTGCTTTTGTTGTTGCCGATAGCATCACCTACAGCTTCGGCACGATCAGCAACGTCTAATGTTTTCCATAACCTACTACGCTCCTTAACTGATTCACCTGGTCGCCTATGGAGTGCTTTTATTTGTTCCAGACTCATAATGCATGCTCCTTAATAAGTTTGTGCATTGACATAAAAACAGTAATATCACTACCGGTATAGATTCTGTGGATCTCTGTGGCCAGCTTAAGATACTTGTATTTAGTGGTATGTTTCTCCCATACCTTTTCATAACACCAACTACAACCGTCTGTATGATTACTGTGACAAAACATCTCATGTAGTTTGGTTGCTAGTTTCTGATCCTTGGTCAGTGTTGGTATTTTGACACCACACGAAGGACAGTAGGGTGTCTTACATTCATCATGATTACAGTCCATTATAAGCCTCCCTTCAACGCAACACATTTTATTGCTAATTCATGGAACCACTGATTATGCCAATCACTGATGTAGTGTACATCTTCAGCTTTAGCTATAAAGACCTTAGCCAAATGACGTGCTTCAACATCTGGATTAGTGTTCAGAAATTCTATCATCCCTGCTGTAACACGCTCAGTGTCATCTTCAAGATGTATGTCCCACCACGGCTTAAGAGTATCACACATTATTCCATATTCTTCCAACATCCCACAAGCAAAACAAAGTAATTGTGTTAACTCTGTGACACGATCAGCGAGTATCTGTTCAGACATCGCAGCCATACCTTTACATTCACACGGCATCAGCAAGCCTCCTAACATTGAGTTCTTTAATCTTTGCTAAGAATGCTCCAGGTCTGAGATTATATTGATACTCAGATCTAAAGCACCAAAACGTACGATCAACATGTCGAGCAGGACAATTTGAACAGTCATACTCACCATCCCAATCCGTAGAGTATCCACAGAAGAAACAAGAACTGTTAATCACCGGATGTACATCGTAGCCATGCTCCCTAAGCCATACCTGCTTAAGCACATCTATATGTCGTTTTGGATCTTCAATTAACTGTGCAACTATCCACGTCCACATCTCAATGCAAAGCTCCCACACTTGATCCTGTGTTAAGTCTTTAAGCTTCATTGCTGTCTCCTTCTTGAACAATCCACAACACTGCCGCCACGACTGTAACCATCCGGTCCTCGATCTACCCAAACCAGTTCAGTCTCAAACGCTAAGAATTTAACCGTTTTATACATGCGTGGAAGATGATAATATTCTATGCCATGTGGATCAAGATACGTATTACCAACACGTACAATTAGATGACGGGAATCAGAATGTTTTTGTTCAACGGACAATAAACAATTTACAGGTATGTCATCAATATCAAAATCATATACCCAGTCACCAATTATTGGTATACCTAAAAGTTTACACGTTAAAAATATTTCATTAGCGTATGAACCTTCTTCAACATGCATAATCGCAGACACTTCGGCTATTGATCGTTTAGATAGCATAGCTAAACATGTTTGAGAACAGTTACCCTTTGTCTGTGTTAAGAGTGTCACTGTCTTATCTATATGAACAGTATCAAACATCTTTTGACTCCTTAACATAGATTAACTTAGTCTTAGCCCGTGTGATAGCGACATAGTGCAGGTTATCTTCCTGTTCTTTCTGCCAGTCCTGTTTACATAAGGGATGAGGCAATAGGTCAGGACGTAGGATAAAGATGGTATCAGCCTCAAGACCTTTACTCTTATGTATTGTGCTGAAAATAATTCCTTCACCATCTTTTGAGAAGATGTTGTCAATCCGTGTCTTAATATCCCGGACTGTGTCACAGCCTGAAGCAAGCACCTTGAGTGTATCCTTCGTGTCTGTCAGTTTGACAATAGCTTCCTCGCGGTGGGCTAATTTCTTGACCCGTGATTCGTACCATCCGTCTAACGTTTCTTTGAACGTGTTGATGTCAATACTATCAACAAGCTGCAATCCTTTAAGTGTTGTGAGGAGCATCTCACCTATGTCCCGTCCTAGAACTGTGGCCTTACGCCCTTCAGCTATTAGGTCAAGACATGCTTCAACCAGCGGGGCGGTGACGCGACACAATACGTACGCATCGTCAGTAACAACGTTACTGAACTTGTCGTATTGTATACTTGTCACTACCCCATCGCTGGCTCCCTCGAACGCTTCAATATGCGGTACAATTTTCTGTGCTGCTGCGACTATAGATTTACCACATCTATAACAAATACTCAGCGGTAGTACTCTCGCGTTAAGCGTCATCTTAAGGTTCTTCATCGCTTGTGCGTCTGCACCACGGAAGCCGTATATAGCTTGGTGAGTGTCACCAACAGCTATAATACGGTCTCCCGATAGGTTCATAACGAACTGTGCTTGGGCGGGAGATAAGTCTTGGGACTCATCAACAAAGACATAATCATACTTAGGGAACTCTAACTCTGCAATTAGAGGGTACCAAATCATGTCATCATAGTCCATGACTCTTGTATTCCCAAAGCCCTCAAGCATTGTCGCTTTGAACGTACCCCAATTCCACACATCTGGAAGCTCAATACCGTGTCTCGCTACGATTGTTTCCATCGAAGCTTGATCAACATTGGGGCTCCAGCCTTGACTCTTAGCCAGACTTACAAGCTGTGTAATTGGTCGGCACATGGCGTAGAACTTTTTCTTACGTTTTGGTGAACAGCTACGCCAATTGAATACATCAAACTTAAGTGCGTTCTTAATTTTATTACCGTTGACTTTAACGTATCCTGTGATGTTGTCTCGACAGATTTGCCAACCGATACTGTGCAGTGTACGAGCCTCGACATGTGGAGGCAACTTATCTTGAAGTGCTTCTGCGATATGTTTATTGAACGCAACAAAGATAGCACTCTTATCGCGGGGTATTCTGTTAGCAGCTTCAACAATTGTCGTTGTCTTACCACTGCCCGCTACAGCCTCAACGATGCCGTGACCCGTACCTGTTTCAATGAAAGCAAAAATATCTTCTTGGTATTTATTATACTGCACTAGCAGCCTCCTTCCATGTCTTTGAAAACAATACTGCTGTTTCAGCAGATTTACAGTAATCTACCACGTCATCGAAGCGGGATTCTTCATCACCACAACCGTCATCTTTCTCACGTTCAAGAACATATTCGTCCCAAGTTAATTCACGGAAAGTATCACCTGTACGTGATAGAATAACCATAATATTTCGTGCGATAATTTCAGACTCACATTCTTGTGTAACAGAGTTCCAAGGATGCATGCAAAATGTTTTGGGTGTTATCATTGTTGCCCACTTTCCCATGTGTCACCAACGATGTGATACATCACGAAATTAGTGTTGTGCATTTTGGCCCAAAGCAAATCACGTTTGAAGCTGGCCGTTACCATTGGGTCATCATCTTGTAGTTTCTCAATAAGGAACGCTAAATTAGTAATACTTAACTTGTAGCCTGCTGGACTATAATAATAGTCAAACTCTGTTTCAAGCAGATGTATTACGTGATCATCTAACTCAACATTGAAGGATGGTTGGATCTCAAAATCTACTGCGTTAACTCTATGTGCTGATACACCCATGTTACACCCCCTGAAATATAAATGTACCATCAGTTATCCCACGTTCTTCAATACCTGCACGGAACTTAGGCTTCAAGTCATACCACACCCCACTGCTTGCAATCATCTTTTGCCAACTGAGTCCTTGCAACGTGGCCTTGCCACCTATTGACAATATTAGTTGCGTCAGATTCACAGCATCAGTGGCAGTTTTTACACGTCCTAATACGCGACGGAGGACAGCAACAGAAACAGTCCAATCGCAAATAGTATCTTCACCCAACGGTACACTATCCTTAGGTCTTTTCGTTGCGTTAATATCATCGATAACATCTTTTGATAAAAGAAAGTAACTTTTATCCCGCTCATGATACACTTCCAATACCTGCATCACAAATCTCCTTTCGTAAGATTTCAACAGTATTGTTACACTCAGCGTGTCGACTGTTCCATATCCTTGGAACCAGTATGGCTACACCACCATTAGCACGCCATTTGTCTACATTATGATCCGCGTCATCAATCAGTAGTGCATTAGGATGTGCACATACTTCTTTAGTCGCAGTTATTACGGTCCGTCTATATAGCTCTGGTGCGTTCTGTCTTATCCATTCCATCTTACCCGTTGGACACTCAATGTGTAGTGTTGGTGTTGTGAGTAGCACACAGTCTGGAACAAGAGATAGTATCTCCTCACCATCGGGTGTCCAATTCAATTCTGACCAAAACTCAAACCCCAGTGGTGACCAAAATTGTGCTGCACTTAATCCTGTGTGTTTAACAAAGTCCCATACACCTGGAGGGTAGGGCCACGGTGTACAATTCAGGTTGTGATGGTCGTGTGCACCTCGTACAAAGTCCACGAGCACACCATCCATATCAAGAAAGATTTTCATGTTGTCTCCTAGTTAAATAATAGCAGAGGATGGATTTGAACCATCGACCTCGTGGTTATGAGCCACGCGAGCTAACCAGACTGCTCTACTCTGCGGTATCAAGCAGGGGAACACACCACCTGCTTATTGTTTATACTGGTTCCAATACAGTGTATGGGAACCATTTTCCACCGTCAAGACGTACACCATCTTCATCGCTTGTGGTAGTAAATATCCCGGTGTCCCCGACGAGGTTTTGAGCACTACCGCAGTAACCTTCTTCGTCCTCAATATGGCTGCGAACAACTTTAAGTTCGTCGCCTTTCTTGATGTTATAGTAGTCTTGCCACGCCTTCTGACCAACAGTATAACAATCCTTGAAACGATTTAAGACAGCATCACAGTGTGCTTTTGCTTCATTGATAGTGTCAAATCGTTCTGAATACCGCCCTAGCACACTAATAACTTTAGCACCATGACCAAAAGAACCAAACTGTTTGCCTCTTCGTACATAGCCCTCTTTGAATACGATGGCTCTTGCTACACCCTTAAAGACACTAGGATTGATGAGATCAACGACGTCACCAGGTTGTGGGCCAGCGGGCTCAGAAAAATATTTCTTGGTTATTTCGCGTGCCTCGTCCCAATGAGTACCGTCCTTGATGACGTCAGTTTCGCCTACCTTAACTGGATTCTTTAAATCCTTAGCAAGTTGCCAGAAACAATCAGCCTTGAAGTTGTTATCCATACTTTCTAACTTACCAGTATCACCAAGATATATGATGATTTTTCGGGTGCCGACTTTGACAACGTCACCTGCAGCCGGGACATAGACAGGCTCAAGGGATTCGGTGCTAGAAGGGGAGCCACTCTGGGCATCCTTCGGTATGGGGGTATCCTGCACAGGTACAGGTGTTAGCCCGGAAAAGGGCGGGAGGACACCTTAACATTCGCCATGTCAACACCTTCCATAGCTTTGCACGCTTCAAAAGCTGCAAACTCCGCAAGCTGCTGCGTAGGTGCTGAGAACAGCTTTTCATCAAGAAGAACTGACTCAGCTTCCGTGATGATCATGTTAGTCGCCTGATGCGTCTCGATAGCCGTCTCAATAGCCGTCACTTTGTAATTTCCGATTCTCTTTATTGCTGCATACATTGATTCACTCATAAAACTATCCTTTCTAGATGTGACAGAATCCTCATGATTACTGTCAGATAGCTGATCAGGGCTGTGACAACGTAGCCACAGCCTTGATCAGCATATTTTTTAAAAATAATCGCTAGCGAAATATCGCATATTGTCAGCATCTGTCGATACGTATGTGACATGATTGATTTTACGCATCGCACTGTATCCAATATTGTCAATATATCGTTGCACATAATTACCTTGACAATGGCAGTCTGTTATGACAGATAATCTGGAATCGTCACGATCCTTGTATACAATGCCGCGACACGTACGCTTTTCAAACATGTACTCAACGACGTCACCAACAACGAAGTCAGCATCAAACCGTTTAAGAATATCCTCAACATGTTTGTGTGCTTCCGTTAGCGTCTCAAATCGTTCTGGATATGTGCCAATCTTTTCTGCCTTCACGCTAGAAAGTTTAACTGAACCCCAAGTGGTACGACCACGTACATATGTTAACTTACCACACCGTTCAATCAATATGGCCTTTTTAACACCATTAAAGCCTCGGGATTAGTTACGTTGACGACGTCGCCGACACCCAATGGCTCATAGTGTTTATCAGCAATAGCATACGCCTCAGTGATACTGATTTCTTCTTCAGGCATCTGACTACATGTGCCAATCTTTTTTATGTTCTTAAGATCATCTCTTAATCCTTGCCAACAGTGCTTTTTACCAACTACACCGAACTCGTCCCGATTATTCTTAGGACGGAAAACAATACCCTCAGTGAGGCTGTAAGATTTGTCAAAGGATATGATGTCACCCGCGTCAAACTCAGGCCACGATGCGGGCACAGGCTCAGCCACAGCTGTGGTCAGGAAAAAGGGGACCCGTCAACGGTGACCTCGATCATGTCGATGTCAGTGATCGTTTCTTTACATGACACAAACGCCTTGAGAACAGCTACAAGCCTTGTTCCGCCTGGGAGACGACCATTGAAGCGTTCAGTGACATCTGTTCTTGTTACACGACGTTCCTCATTGTCGTACACGTCCTTCTTTTCATCAATCAATATGCTATGCATACGTTGTTCCATGATACTATCCTTTCTAAAACTATTATTTTCTACTTAGCCAGTATCTGTGATACTGTGTAACTAACATTAAAATAGGGGAACAAGCGATTAGACGCTTTTAGACCGTTGCTCTACCGAGCTGAGCTATCATACGTAAACGTATGAGATGGATTCGAACCATCGACCCACGGTTCCGATTGAAGTATGTCTAATCTACGCCACCTATTTATTTTAATCAACAAGACGAATTGAAACTGTGCTTGGTACAACGATACTTACAGTATTACCGCAGTCACAAGATTCTGCTGTGTTTAAATCTGATGCAACATCCACCGGAATATTGTTCAGATCTGTGTATGCAGCTAATATACACTCACCGCCTTTACTTTGAAATTCTACATTCTGTCCACATTTAGGACATCTAACATATACACTATCAAACATACCCATGATTATCTCCTAATAAGATGCAAGGAACAAACGAATAGAGTGTGGTTTCATTTGGAAGAAGTAACTCTATTCTTCACCATTGCAATATTATAAAGTAGGCTGTACCTACCTATTTCTTTTTCTTTTTCTTAGGCTTAGGCTTAGGCTTAGGCTTAGGCTTAGGCTTGTATCGCCATGTGAGTGTGACATCAACAGGTGTAACCTCTACGCCACACATATCGTCACTGTAAGCGTCTGTATTGAGACATACGCCCCTCTGACAACCGTGACCGGTTTTCATATACAGATCATCATTATAAATAAAGCAGTCCGACGGTTTTAGATCAGCAAAATCTACTTTCTTATTGCGACTGCCCATTTTTGGTGTAACTTTCATTTCATATCCTTTCAAGATAAGATTAAGATAAGTTGTCGGGAACAAGCGAACAGTGTGTTTTTATCACCAAAGAGAAGTAACACTATTCTTCACCACGACAAACTGTTAACTGACAAGGAACAAACGATACGAGTATAGATTCTTAGCAGGAAGTAACTCATATCTTCACCATTGTCAAATTTTATAAAGCAAGAATAATCAACTGGCTCACACCTAAACGTAGTTCGCGACATTCACCTAACGCAACTGTATGCTCTCAGATGGTTTTATTCAGCCTTTCCCATCATACGAGTTGATTATTCTCTACTATAGTTTCTCATATTCAAGCATGTACTTAAGTACTGACTCACTGAATCCCGTGATGTGTGTCCACGGCCCATAGCCCACACCATTCTCATACGATGCGACATTAAGCATATATGCCTTAGTGTCGGGCAACGGTGATGCTCCACCATCGTGGCTTTGTTCGTCAGTGATTATGACCATCCTATCGTACTGTTCAGCACCGTTGACGTGTCGTATTGCTGCAGCTAAGTTTGTGCTCCAGTGTCGCTGGCTATCGGTTATCGCATCTCGCAAAGCGAAACCATGTCTGTCTGGCACACGTACTGTACGTTCAGAGAATGTGTAGATTGCTATATCTTCACACATGTCTCTTAAACAAACACCTAGGCCACACGCAGCGTCAAGACGTGTCATATCCGATCGCTTACTGACTGTATCATACTCCATTGATCCAGAGACATCAACAAGTAACACTGTCTTACCGTTGAATTTAGGTGCCTCACGTAATCCAGCTAACATAGGTACTTCGATCATTGACTCCCACTGTGGATTATACTTCGCTGCAGCTATGAACCTGAACGGTAACACACGGGATGTGTCCATCTCAGCGAGTGCCTCACGGACTAGCTCAGTTTGACATCCAGCCTCATGCATATTCCGTAGATTACGTAATAGTGCTAGACTACCTAATCTATCCTCAGTGAGTAATCGTGTCCAGTGTTCAAACTTATTACCGCCAGATGAGAGGGCTACTTCCCATGTGTCCGGGGGCGATAATGTACCACTGATAAGACGCCTCCAAGTGTCAGCTTGGTCAGCATCCTTTGGTTTGGCGTGGCACAGAAACAACACATCACGTAATTTAATCGCGTTATCGCGATTATACTTAGCCAAGCTGTAATGATTAAACTTTGTAAACGCTTTAGCTAGTCCCTTCTTAACTTGTGCTGCAATTGGACAGCGTCCATCTTTCCAGTACATAGCCATGAACTCAGTTAACTCGTCAGGCCGCTGTATTACGCTCGCTAATGTATCCGCCTTAAGTTTGCCAATCCTGGCAAGTGCGACACATAACAATAATGGCACATGACGAAGATTCATATCATCACGAGCTTCAATAGCTATCTCAGCCACTGTAACAGCGTCGACACGACAAACGATGTGCTCAATCCGTTCAGCAATTGAAACACCATCTTCATAAAAACTATCTTCCCACAACATGCAAGCCATAACAGACCTCCGAAGCATTTGCTCTGGAGAGATATGACTTGCTACTCCACCCTCATGGGTTCCGAGGGTCTCAGGTCTCTTATTTATACTCGACATCATTTTTCCTTAGGTAATTTAATAGTTTCTTTTTAATTTCAAATTTTAATTGTGTCATACGTGCAGTAGACACATGGTATATTTCAGCTAGTTCGGCACGTGTATAATCATCAAACATTAACTTAAGTAGGTCACGTTGTTTGGCTGTGAGCTGCATATCATCAATGATTTCATTAATCATACACGTTGTGTGCCACTCAGATATATTTGCAGGGTGACTAATCAATGATGCAACGCTTTTACGTGTGAATTTCTTTTCTTTATTGAGTGCGTATGTTTTACGTGGAACACGCACAGGTACATCTTTTGCAGCATACTCGTATAAATATCTTCGTATAACTGTGATAATGATTCCTAGCATCGGTATGTCTGGTTTCCTCTTTACCACTTGAATAGACTCACACAAAGCTAAGAGTGCTTCACCTTCTAAGCCAGCTAAATTGTGTGGTGCTAAGTATTGTAAGCTGCGTGCTATCCTAAACGCATAAGGTATGTATGTTTTGATTAGTTCATCTGTTGTCCCTTCATATTCATTGTAAGTCATTAGCTGTGTCCTTGACCAGGTGACCACCCCGTAGGGTGGCCACGATTTGTATCATCATCATAGTCTATTGTACAATCTCATGTCTGTTATTATAATTAGTATTTCAGCATGATTGCTGCACTCCTTTCTGTGATGACCACAATCGGTCAGGCTACATGATTCATTGAATCCAAACCCAATAAAGGATTCGATTCGCTTCGAATATGGCTTTTTCAACCAAAAAAAGCATAATACCAGAACTGCCGGAAATTGTCAAGATAAAAATTGAAAAAATTTGAAAATTTATTTGACGAATAGTAATAGAACACGCGAGGCAAATCACATCATCATAGCTTTGCTATGATGTAAAACGATTGGATTTGATCATGGTAATCTTCGATTGGATAAATCTTACCGCATGGATCAAAAACGTTGTGTCCGTCCCAAGCGACAGCATGTGTTGGTGATGTGATAACACCTGCGTACTCACTGACTTTGTTTTGGATTCTACGCATCATAGTTGCTTCATCCCACACCTCAAACGTTTCTGTACAACCCAACGTACCGAACCGAGGTGCCGCCTGTATCTCTGTGACACTGTATCCTAGACACATAGCATAGTCTATCATCTCTTGGATATGATGACCACGGAAACACTGCGGCTCCTGATGCTGGGGCCATAGTACTTGGTGTGGATCGCTACCGATGCTATCAATCATGTTCTGAGCATCAGTGCCCAGAACCATAGCAAACGCTGTGACTAAGCATGTATGTTTAAGCGGTGCTTTTTGTAGCTTCATTTTCAAGCATCCCTTCATCGATTGTAACACATCCATCAACAGCATACCTGATAGCTTTACATATCCCACAGCCCACTACATGCACCGAGATACCCTGCTTACGTAGGTAGGTATATAATGGTATCATGTCACGATCATTTGTCGCGAAGATGATACGTGTGACATTACCTATCATTCCAAGTGCAGCGATAGTCATATCTACATTTAGTGATGTTTGTTTACCTTGCACAGATAAAATAAACTGTGTCAGATAACCTAACTTTTTTAAGTTATCTATAAAACCTTTAGCAGCATCACCTGTACGTTCACCGAAAGCAAAACATATATCTGCTCCAAGTTGCTGTTTCAATTCACCATAATCAATTTTACGCCTATTAAATTCTTTGCTAACTGTGTGGTATAAGTTAGCTGTATCCACTATCAACGCAGTTTTCATCGTATTGGACAACCACCTTTCTGACATTCAGTTTCACTTTGTAACATTCCATCATAGTCACTATTATCTATAATTGGTTCAGTACCATCCATGAGACTATCATATTCTATTTCTGTTATCGCCTCCATTGGAGCTTGCACAAACCCATGATCTTCTTTCATTAAGAATGAGACAGACTTAACAGTACTGTAATTACGATTCAACCAATCATTTATAGCTGGTACCTCAGACGGATCATAGTATATTGTTGCAGACACACTATTATCTGCCCAGTAATGTTGCAGCCATGCTTGTGTTTGTAACTGATCAACAGCGGACACCTCATCAGCACATACAGCATCCGCGTGTGTCTTAGTTGGTATGCTGACTACTTGTGTCCCATGATTCTTTGAACCATCTTGATTCATTTGTGGTTCGACACCATAACCAGACTTACGACATGCCTCAACTAGCGGGTCATTAGCTGCTATACGTATACGTCGGATATAGTATGGTGCAAACGCTGCATGTACACCTGGTGTTACACCTGCTAATAAGCTCACAGTTCCTGACGGTTTAACACACGTCAGTTTAATACTCTTATTGCAACCAAGATAACCAGAGTAGCGTCTATCAGTATCTTCAAGACAAGAATACACTGTATTAAACGCTTCAATATCCTGTTGGAAATTTGATTGCATGAATCCTGTTACACTTAACCCTATGCGTTGGTTCGTGTGCATAATCTTTTGTGACTGTGGATGTATAAACGGTAAGTTTGTGATTGTCTTACACACCTTATACATCAACTGTGCAATATTACAAAACTGTTTTGTATCCTTAATATTGGGTAAGAACATTTCAGCTAAGTTACAACCCTCATAACTTTCAAGAGTTATTTCAGCACACGGATTAACACCTGTTATCCGTGGGTCAGGACGGTAATGTGCACCATCAGCGATACGTCCATACTCACGGGCTGCACATAAGTTGACAAGACCTAGGACCTCACCTTCACCATTGAACCCACTCCAGAACTCAGGTGGTAATTCCTGTGGATCACAACAGACTAAACTATTGTTACTCATAGCACGCCACGTAGGTATGTTACCCCGTGACCAGTTCTTAGCGTCTATGAACTCACGATCCGAAACATCACCGAGAGCTATTTCAGCACTACGACGAACGTTCCCAGATACAACGATACTACCTATGATGTTCATAATATCGAGACAGTCTATAGGACGCAACTTTTGCCTATACCGTGAACGTAAGATATTAGTGACCTGGCCGATGCCGAGTACTAAACTCTCACTGCCCGACGCAATGCCGCCAAAGCTCTTTATAGGTTTGCCCTTCGCACGTATACTGTTGGTCGAATATGTCAGATTACGACCACTATAGTAAAAACTCTTAAGTACTTTACTGAGTAGTTTGACCCAACCCTCACGATTATCTGGGACAATGAAGTCACAATCATCAGTATCGACGCGTGTAATCTGTGGGCTATGATTGATACTCGGTAACTCATATACATAAGTAGGTTGGATATTGTAACCTACACCACCGCCCAACATTAGTTCATCAAACGCAAAGCAGAACGCATTGACAGGGTCAGTGATAGCGACATTCCAACAGTTAATTAGACTATCGCCACCAAAGCGATCAACAGTTGGTGTACCCAATTGCCACAAGGAGCGACCACCAAAGCAGGCTCGAAGATTGAAAACATGATCATACAACTCTTCTATCTCATTTTGTGTGAACACACCTAATACATCAATAGCTCTAACACATCGCGAGACTGTTTGCCACCACTCTTCTTTGCCTGTATCCATGCTCCTAGAGTATGTTCTTTTATACACTAGGTAACCAGCTGGGCCCCAGGGAACAGGTAAATTTCTATACTTATCAATGAAAGAGTAGTTATTCACTTTCAACCTCCAGCACACCAATAATATGATTAGCCATAGCAGCACATGTAGCATAGTGAATCAAACCATCTTCACTCATTTGAACCTTGAACGCTGCACAAAGTGCTCCGCAATTTTTATCCTTACTGGACGCACAAACCATCTCACCTGCTGGCTCAAACGACAGGTCCCAAAGTGCATCACCATCTTCATCAAGACACACCACACGATGCAGGGAATCAGTTCTAATTTTACCTGTTTCGTTGCAACGTAAACACGGCTGCTTCACATCTTGTGTAGCACCTGCTGCACCTATTTGTTCTTGTTTTATTATTGTTCCTGTGCCATCGCACACATCACATTTACCCCATAGTGGTGTTATCTTCATTTGTTACTCCTAAAATTTTAAGTATTGATACCAGTTCTCTGGCTTAAAAAGTTTATTTAATTCATAATCACTATCACCTGTGAGTATCCATATCGGTGATCCATTGGCAGAGAACTTAGGAAAGTTTTCTACTTGTGCTGGTGTGAATTTAGATCCTTTCATATCAGGTAATTTAACTTCTACCCAACGTTGTCCATACCGAGAGTGGCAGACGAAAAGGTCAGGGAAACCGCTTTGATACATATTACCGTGTGTTGATCGTACAAACCAACCACGTAATGTTAACGCTCTAGTAATAGCTCGCTGTATCTTAGCTTCAGGACCTGTGCCACCTTTCGGTTTGAAACTTTTCATATTATTTTCTCTTGCCGATAATAACTATAATTCTCTTCAATAAGTGCTTGGTATAGTGCTAATATTCCAAGTATGTTACCAATATCATTTTTATCCTCAGCTTGCATCATCATCCACAGTTCGTTCGCTCTCTGCAGCAGATACTTCGGATTCTTCTGTGCTGTCATCAGTATGAACTTCAGACTCAGATCCGGATTCCTCGGATCCACTGTCGACTCCCTCAGTATCTGAAGCACCTTCGTTCGACTTGGCATTTTGAATTTCAATTTTGTCTTTTTCGATTTGGGCTTTGACGTCGTCATCTGTGATTAATCCTTTCTCTTTTAGGACAGCCATAGCTGCCGATAATACATTTACTTGTGCTTCAGTTTTTAATACCACGTCATATAATTTAACTTGCGACTCACCAACTTTCTTAACGTGGTTCATGAGTTCATGACATAGATCAGCGAGACGCTCAGACTTTGTTTGTCGTTTAGGGCGAGCATTACCTACTTTGTTTTTTGACATGCTCGGCCTTCCTGAATTTAGGTAATTTTTTCCACGCGTCTTTTAACATTTTGATAGCTGTCTTTAATGCACGTGTCTCAAGATTATCAAACTCCATAAGAGCATAGTAATCCCACGCCTCTTGATCAACAAGTCTGAGTGTTTCAGTATAATTGGCCACTGCTTCTATAATCAATGGTAACACTTTATGTACGCCATCAACATATACAGCTTTAACATCTGGACGGTTAACACGTTTAGATAACAATGATGTTTTCTTATCCGTTATACCTCCATTCTTTAGAATGTTTAATGTTGTTTCTTCATTAAACAATGTGTTGATTACGCTAATCTTTTGGGTCTTGGTCATGATTTCCTTTCCTTCTTAATAAGATGTATTAGTTGTGCTTTATTTAATTTTGTTACACCATAGATACTACACTGCTTACCAATATCACGCAGCTCATGTATATTCTTAGCTTCTAAACAATCATATAAAATACTACGTACTGTTGTATTTATTAGGACAGTATCTAAATCTCTGACACCACGGCAGAGTTGTTGTCTCTGGATTTCCGTGGCATGTTCAAAAGCTGTACTGAATTTCGACGTATACACAAGATAATCGACATTGCGTGCTTGTAAGGAGTTATTATGTGCTAGCGTCTGCAAATCCGTCAGAGTCATCGTCATCTTTTGGCTCCCATTTATGTATATCCTTGTCTAAAATTAACCGTTGTAAGTAATAATAACGCTCAAGCATATGACCTAACTCAGCCATTGTCATTGCCTCATTCTCTGTCAATAACTGGCCATTCATTGTTTTATTGATCATTGTGTCATATATCATTTGTGCGTTATTCCAGAATTGGAATACGTCACCTTGCATTTATCCGCCCTCATTAAGCTCAATAGTCTGATCCTTCATACGTGCTCCTTGTATTTTATCGCGTTGTTCAGATATTTCGTCAACAAACTTATTCTGTGCATCATCGGACATAAACATCATAGCTTGCCAAAGGGTCATTTTGATGTGGCTTATTAAACAATCATACAATAAATGTGCAACATGATCTTCTGAACTTTTGTAACTAGAGTGCATTTCCATTATTTTCCTTTCTATTTGTCCGCCCAAGTATTTAATGAATCACACCATTCCATTTTAATTAGTGGTATCGTTGGTCTAAAAGATTCTACAGATTCATCTACTATTTGATGTATCTGATCGACATACTTTGGTATTGTAACAGTCATAATCTCGTCATGAATATTCATAGGCTTAACTGCCCACAGCCCACACCCCACTGGTTGGATGTCCCAAATCCGTCTCTCAACATTTTTAGTTATCTGTGCACCTGTTGACTGTACTTGATGGTTCGAAGCAGCACGCATATTTGCTGCTTGTATTGCGAAAGCTGAAGCGAACAACGCAGAGCGTACAGCACCACTAGCTGTCTGTGTTCTGTCACGCCTGACAACCTTAGTCTTAGCTTTAAGCCATTCCTTTGGTGGTTTCTCAGCCAGGTTAAATAGTGTTTTACATATTGTATTTTCCATTGTAAAGTATCTACGGAAGCCCAACATTGACTCAACATATTCAGCTGGATCATGCCACTCTACTTTCGTTCCGATACCCCCAGGTTGTCGCATTGAGCAGAAAGCATCATGATTCTTTTGTCGTGCTTTACCAACACCAGGGTACTTTTTAGCAAAATTATGGTATGCATCCGTTGCTGTTTTCTCTTCAATACCTAATTTCATTTGTAATGTATTTTCATTACCACCATAGATCATTGCAAATACGCCACGTTTACCTTTGTCATACATGTCGTTGTCCACGTCGCCTTTACTGGCGATAATATCACCATACTCTTGTCCGGGGAATAATTCTTCGGCAAAGATTCCGTGCAACTTTTTACCTGAGAGTATGAGTTCTCTAAGCGTTGGGTCATTATATAACGCATCAGCAATTGTGACCTCAAAGCCATCAAAATCTCCACCGACGAGAAGTTGTCCAATATCTGCCAACTGAAAGCATCCTCTGATGATGGGTGAATGGTTAATACCTTGCGGATTGAGTCCATCGCTTCCCGACATGCGTGAGGACAATGTTCCAATAACTTTGAATGATGCGTGGAATCTCCCTGCTGTAAGCAGTTTGTCAAGCAACTCAATTTCTTTTTTGGCTCCACGGGCTGCAAGGATTTCTTTTGCTGCTTTTGCTGCAGGGTGTTGTGTTCCGTCATCGCTCTCCCATTCAGAAATTTCTTCAAGTAGTACGGCTTTAGTGCTGCCACCTAGAACAACCTTCTCTGTCTCGTCCATATATTGTTCTAAGTATTTACGTGCGATGTGTGGGGCAGTAGCTAGTGATGTAGGATACTGTGTGAGTATCGCCAGCTTGGCGGTACGTAGTGCCTCAATCTGTGGTACGTCAATAGCGAACCCATGCCACCTCACTGCTCCGACCATACACGCTAAGACACTGTCGTCATCATCTGATTCGGGGCATCCAAAATGTTTATACAAGTCACGAGTGTAGACAACATCTAACTCAGCATATTTACGTGCTAAATCATTGTATGCCCAGTGTTCAATATGCCAGTGTATAATCTCTGGCCATGCACCTTTCCAATTACCAGGTTTGCCAATAGCTAACGCAAATGGTGCCCAACCTTTCTCAATAACTTTGGGTCCAGGCGGTGCTATGTCAGCGAATTTGAGAACGTAGTCCTCCTCAATACCTAGTGCATCCACAGCAAGTGCTTTCAACGCACTAGAGGGTGCAAACTTAAGAACTATGTCCTTGAAGTCAACAACGACGTTGCCGAGATCGTCTGTTATATCATAGACTTTCCACTTAGGGCCTTTAGTCTTACGTCTTGCGAAGTATACTTCATTGAAACGTATATTTTCCTCAAGGTACTCTGACACTTTCCACACCAAGATTGTTGGAATCTTCTTGATACGTATCTCATGTCGGTCCATAGTTGATTGGTATGGACCTTTACGTGCATGAAGCATCAAGTCCATAGCTGTCACTGGTTTGAGACAGACATTACTGAAGCGAGCACGTTCCTCAAGGATCGCGAGCTCCTCAATATGGTCCACTGGATAGGCCAGTGGATCAGGGAACAAACTGAACATAGTGTATAATTGACAAATATGGAACCAGTCAAACGCAAGATTGAAACCACAGACTCCGCCAGGGTGATTACAAAAATCCTCAATAAGTTTTAATGTATCTATGATGGGTGTGTTCCACGTATCATGAAGGATTATTTCACCATCATCATAAGCATATTGGATCAGAGTTGTGGGGCCGTGGAAACCACAACCCTCAGTATCAAAGAATATCATACAAACCACCATTGTTTAATAAGAACTTGTTTATCTGTATCTTCAGTTTGAGCTATTAACCAGTTATTGACTTTAATATAGTTATTACTAGCATCATAATAACTATGTGTCATATCCCATAAAAGATACACATCTGGATCATATCGCTTTACTGATCTATTATACGCATGACGTATTTCTTTTGGCATGTCCAAACTATCAAATACGTTTATTAACATCTTAGCTCCTAGCTACAAAAGTTGCATCTTCAATTTGCATATGAAATGTACCTTCGTTAGTTTCAATTTCTACAAATTTAGGTACAGGTGCTGGAAGTCCTGTTTCCAGCAAATGGAATTGACGTAATGTGAACGTGGCATTAGGTACTGTTACAACATGTTCAGTCAATCGTTTATCTTTACGTGTGTTCTCAAGATTATATTTTGACATCTTGGACCCTTTCATTCAAGAATCGGGCCAGACCATTTAGTGTGGTACACACTGTACCACCATTGGCTGAGACCAGTTTACCCACTGCATCAAGTGACCTGAGTTGTCCTGTTGTGAAGTGTTCAACTAGTTCATGATGGACACAAAATACTGTCCGCTCCGGACGCTTGTTACTATCATCCACAACCTCGGCTATCGAGTAGACACCCATCATGCGAGGTGTGATGACATAGACTACATACTCAGCTAAGGCTCTTTGCCTTAGCTCCTCAGCTTGACACGCTGGTGTCCAGTCTGCCACAACTGGATTGTAGTAATCATGTGTGTTGAGCATAGCTATTAGCTCTTCACGCCATTTTGATCCGTTACAGGTACCACCTAAAAATATTCTCATAATTATATACTCTGACTAGGGATTGTGTAGTGTTTAAATTTCTTTTCAGCCTCGGCTTTAATATCTATGAATAGTGCTAGGTCACTGATCTCTCCCGCAGCCCACGCCAACACTCTCGTACCAAAGTTTTCACCAATATTATCTAAGATGTGGTCCATCATACTATACATTTCAGGTTTCTTTCTGATACGTTTAGCTTGTGCTGGTGGGATTTTACGCGGTATAGCCGGTTTCAGCCTTTTCTTTGTCTTAGCATCCTTAATATCTTTCACAAGAGCAAACAACTCATCATCAGTCGCACCGCTATTCTTGAGTGTATACAGATCACGTATCTGTGTCTGTGTAAGTAGACCAGCTGCTGCTTCCTCTTGCACAGGAACAGGTAATTTAAGTAACATCATACGTACTTGTACCCAACCACGTGACGCACTAGGTAGTTCAGCAGCGATCTCAAACTCATTCAAACCGAGTTTGAATAGGGGGAGTAAAGCCTTAGCTTCCTCTAGTATCGACAGGTCATGTCGTGTAAGATTCTCTGCAAGATTGATGATGCGTGCTGTTTTCTCGTCGAGATCCGTGCGTATAATACATCCGATTGTTTCAGACTTATTTACACGATGTGCCATCAATCGTCTGAAGCCTGCGACTATCTTGTATTTACACCCTTCAATAGGTTCATCAATAGGTGTAACTACAACAGGTTGTATCAACCCGTCTTTAGCTATACTCTTAGCTAGATCGACAACATCAATTGCACAAACTCTATCACGGCAATTGAAATCATCATCAGCATATATTTCATCTAATGAAATATTTAATATCTCAGTATTTAGTGTTGGGTTCATTTCTTAATATCCTTATAACAATGTGAAACATATTTTACTTGATGGAGACAATCAGATAACGCGTCATGTTTATTTTCTTGTGGGAAACGTTTCTTTAGTTCTTTATAGTCACCACCATGTAACCATGTTAGTGTCCGTATATCCCGTGGTGTCCGATAATGAAACGGTATCTTGACATCACATTCTCTATACGCGTTGAATATGATTGGCATATCGAAGGTGGCATGTGACCATACATGTTTGACACCATGACAAAATTGTCCAAAACGGCTAAGTACCTTTACTATTTTGTCTGTATCTTTGAGCCACGTAGGATTAGGTTGATCAAACCACCACTTAATTGTATCACCGTCAATAATTAATCCTACATCTAAAGCACTCTGGATATTGATGTTGGCCTCAAACTTAGCACCAACTTCACCATCCATATTGAAATAACATGCTCCGATTTGTGTAATCACTGACCGAGGGCCATTACCGAGTGTCTCAAGATCAACCATGAGATGATCCATACTACACTCTCGTGCTCCACTGCCCACTGCCCACACCTTAGCACAACGTTTACAGGCATAGCCAGTATCTTTTTGAATTATATCACACTTGCTCATATTCAGCCTCAAATATTTCTTTGCTTATAACAGATAAGCCGTATTTATCTTTAAGGATATAGTCACTTACGTCTACTGTGATCCACTCAAGGTCTATTTTGATTTCAATTTTCTCACTGCAGATTAACCTATCTTCAGGCACCATCTCAGTTATCCACATCATTGACATTGGGTCATCTTTATGTTGGACAGCTGTAAAGATTTCAGTTGTTTTTAATTTATATCTCGGTAACATCATAGCTCCTTAAAGTATGCTATTGCTTCTTCCATAGATTCAAACACACCACACCCATGATATTGTAGCCAGGGGTGGAGATGCTGACCATCAGAACAAACAATGTATGTTGGTAAGTTGAAAACCACACAAGAATAAACGATCTCCATCATCGTCCCGACGGATTGTTTACCGTTGATAATAGCTAAGATACCGTCTGAGTTCATGATAGCTTCCACATCACGTTCAACGATTTCAACAGGATCACAAACAGCACTACGCTCCGCTCGGCCCTCGTCAATAGCAATGATATCCTCACGGTGTATATCATAGAAGGGATTAATTAGTTTAATCCCTGTGGCCTTTTCAAATATTTCTTGTTCAAGACGCATATCACGTCTTGAATCAAATGGGTGTGCTAAGTATAGCTTCATGGTAATTCCTTAAATAAACTTTTAATATCATTCATGCTTTGTTTTTGCAAATCGCGTTTTGCTTTTAAATTGTTTAAAACATATTCGTCTGTTGGCAGATGGAAGATGTCGATAATCGTGGCACCAATATTAGTGTCCATGCCGATACGATGTATCCGATCTTCTGATTGTATTCTTGACTCTGCATTGAAATCATTACTAAAATAGATGATGGACGGTGAGGCGGTAAACGTTAGACCCATGCCACCTGCTCCAGGTTGACCTATAAAGGCTAATCGTGGGAACTTATCAAGAAATTCCGCACGTCTTGGATGGCTTGCATCCATTGCTTGAAGTAGTTCTTTGTCATCGGAGTAGATGTTACCTTCGCAATCCACACATTCCAGTCCTCGACCATCCATCTTAATGTAAGCCCACTTAAGACGCTTACAAATCTTCATGATTCGTCCGACAGAACCTTGGAACCCCGCATAGATAACTACACGCCCACACTCACTGTGTTCATCAAGTAAGTCAATGAGTGCTCGTTCCTTTGGACTATCAACTTCTGCTATGTGTCGTTCTTTAACAACCTGTTCGCCTGTGCCTTTACAATTTGGACAGACATCTTCTACATGTTTATCTGTTTCAGGATCATATTGTTGGCAGGTACGGTTACCATGACAGAGTTCACACGTCTCTTTACCTGTGATAATCTCTTGGTATTGGAAACCATCGCTCAACTCACGCAATAAAGTTAAGCATTGAGCTGCTCGTGGTGTCTTTGCTGCTATCAGTTGTGCTGCACGTAGGATGCTGCCTGTCGGTTCGACACGTACTTCTCGGTATATCTTATCAGGAAGATCAAGACAATCCTTTTTGTAAATAACCTGGGTCAATCCTTTCATGCGTCGACCAAGCCTTGCGACCTCATCAATACTTGGGGTAAAGATATGTCCATCGTCTGTTGATGGATGTTCAAAATCAGGTTGCCCACACTGGTTACAGAGTGTTGTGTCATTACGCCAAGTTACGAGATGGGGGTAAACGCCACCCGTAATTGATTCACGATCTTCAATGACAGCAAGTGTTTTCTTAAAGACATGTTGACTGCCCTCTTTCAAAAATCCTGGACACGCAACCTCACACTGATGCCAGAAATCAACTGGGGACTTCGGTGCAGGGCTACCGCTGAAAAGTACAACGTAGCCGTCATCACCCCACTCCGCACGTATCGAGTTCGCTAAATGTAGTGCCGCTTGTGAGCGTTGGGCTGTTGAGTTCTTTATTCTGCTTGACTCATCAAAGATGACACCGTGTGGTGGCTTCGCACCTTGTTCCCAAGCGATCAGTATTGACTTAAGTTTTTCATACGTTAAGAGGCGAGGTCGGACTGAAGATTGCCATTTAATGAGTTCTAACTCAACACTCTTTAAAGCACTCTTCGGTCCGATCCACCACCAATCATCATGCTCTGATAGTTCCATCGCTTCGATGCCCGCTAACGACTTCCCAACACCCATCTCTGCAGCCTCTAATACATAGTGCATTGTTAGGATATGGTTCAACATCTGTTCTTGATGTTTATACAACGGACGTTTGGGGGTGTATAGTTCTAACTCGCGGTCGTAAGCCGCATAAGGATTCTTACCTTCAAGAAACTTAATTTGGAAATGGTTACGCGGGGAATTTGTAACCGACCATAATTTTTTAGGATTCTTCTCATCATAGCCGTGCCAATGAGCACCTTGCATACTTTTAACATGTGCCATCAACGCTCTATTGAATCCGAACTTGAAGAATATCCTATCACCATCATAATTTAATGCAACAGGTATCATCCAATTACCTGCACGAAGTTTGGTTTTAACTATCATTACTTTGCCTTAATAACTAATGTTCCGTCTGGTTGTTTATTCCGTGTAGACTCTGGCCAAAGATTTAGATTATAATTGATTAACAGGGAAAAGCATTCATTTAAAACACTACGCACTTGTCGGGGCATTGATTTAGTGCATCCTGTATAAATTGCTAAGTGCCAATCGTTGAAACTACCTGTTAAAATAGCAACACCGTCTAAGATTAAAGCGTCAAGACCTGTACGTTCAACAATTAAGTTGGCAGTATCTGACGTACATTTAGCAATAAAAGAACAATGTAAATGTTCCCACACATAGTTCGGAGGTGTATTCTTCGGTGTATCTGTCAGTGATTCCAAAGACCTTAAAACTGCACGTGGAGATTTAACATCTATTTTTTCTCTATCTAAAACTCTGGTGGGACTGATGTGAAGATTCTCTTGTACAAGGTCTATGAAACCTTGCCAATTGATATTTGGTAATACAAGAATCTCAACGTCAGTATCCATTAGACCTCACGGTCTCCTGTTGCAGGTTCAGCGTCTACCTTTTCGGCTCCGCCAGTTTCGTCAGCAGGATTCTGGAATTTGTCCAAGATCTTAAGGAACTCTTCTTGTCCAGGATTGTTAAACGGTGTGGAACAATTAGTTACTACAGGGGCATGCCACTTAAACTTCTTTGTTTCGATTAAAGTGGACTTGAGTGTTGCAGGACCTGGTGCGTTATTAGCTTCATCAATATAGCTTCGAACAGTCTTAGCTACACGACGTGCGGTCTTGCTTGACATATAGAACGTAGCGAACTTTTGGATTGGTGCAATCCACAGCAAGAACTCAGGACCACACATGCAGCCAGAGTCCTTAACATTTGATTGTGCACGTATCTTAGTAAAGTTTGGATCAGTGACATCATACACACTGATGACAGCTTCATCATTAGCCTGCATAGCTTTCAGCCGCATGGAACAAACTAGAACATCTATCTCTTTACCAAGACATTCAAAATCGTCCTTACTTGTGATGTATACGTATTCACCCACACTAGCTTCGCCCTGTTGGACTAAGCCGGAATTGCCTGTCATGAGTTGTATACGTGGTAGGTAATCTGCTGATACGAACTCATCAAAAATATCCGCATCACTCTTCTTTATAATCTCTGTGTTTTCAGGTATTGCAAGTGCAGTTTCATTCATTATATTGCCTTATAGTTTATGTATTAAGTTTTAATCTAATGTACCCCACAGCACAAGTGCTGCAGGGTACAAAATTGAAAGGATATTACGCTGTTGGTTTGGCTAGATTCTCTTCAATCTTAGCGGCGTTCTCAGCTGCCTTTTTAGCTTTAGCTTTCTCACGTTCAGCAGCTCTACGCTGTTTCGCTTCGGCTTTAGCTTTCTGGCTCTGATCATAACGAACCTTAGCAACCTCAATCGACTTAGGATCAAGATTCAACACCCACTTAAGCGTAAGTGCCGCGGCCTCGTTAACTGTCTTAGGCTTGAACTCTTTAAGCAACGCTGTGATTACTGACATCTCAGCAAGCTCGGCCTTGAGTACTGAAACCTTCTGAAGATGTGCTACAGGTACGAACTCGGCAGGATTTGCTTTCTTACCCTGTCTGCGTGCTTCACGTATCTCCTTGACACGTACATTAATCTTCGGCACAAACTCACCAGGCTTCATTGTCTGGGCGTCAGCTAGGAAGTTGACCTGCTCCTCAACAGGAAGTTTTGCCAACGCATAAGCGTTAGACAGGTTGATTTTACCTTCGTCAACCAAAGCACCAACGGCCTTTTCAAGTTTCAGAAGGCCAAGACGCTCACCAACCCACGATGGGCTTTTCGCCAGCTTAGTTGCCAGCTCTGTGATGGTCATTGTCGGATTACCACTGAGGATTCTTTGAAGCTGTTTGCTATACTCAACGGGTCGTGTCTCAACACGATGCACATTAGCAAGCACCTGGGCTTCTAGTACTTCAGCATCGTTCATGGTGAGGACATTTGCTGGGATTTCGACAATCCCTGCGTCGCAGCAACATGAGAACCTCTGAAGGCCATCGATCAATTCGTAGTAATCTTTTTCACCATCATTCTTCTGCCTGACACTGATAGGTGTCAATACAATGCCCTTAGCTTTGATTGAGTCTAAGAGATTTTGGTAATCTTCGCCTTCTTTGTTCACACCGCGAAGTGCTACTTGGTTAGGGACGATGTCGCCAATCGGAATAACTTTTACAACGGGTTTGTTCATTTGATAACTCCACTTTAAAATGTTACGATTCAACGAATCCAAATGATTTTAGTCTGACATCGAATCTAAGTGATGTGATTGCCCCATCACATCGTTACAGATTACACTAAAAAGGATTCTGCATACTACTATATCGGCCAAAACGTCCTCGAAGGCTAGCTAAAAATTTTATTTTCTCCCGTATATATAGAACACGCGAGCCGACTAATATCTGCCCATCTCATCGGTTCCTTCCTTCTTATTATTTTTAATAATAATAATAATAATCATTATAAAGTATAGAAACAGGTAGTCGAGTTAGGCATTTTAACCGATATAATAGTATAGAGAACATTGTAACTAGGGAATCTAATCAATGATTGGATTTCGATTCACTTAATCGAAGGGACAGCTAATGGTCACACGTTCGGAAGCAATTAAAAACTTCTTAATTGCTAAAACCCGTTCCGATTTATCTAATCTTTATCATCTTGGCATGGAGTGTCAAGTAAATGTAGCTCAAGATAAGGGAGAACGTATTGAAGGAAATTATCAAGGCAGACAGTGGCATGGTTGGTCCGATGGTATTCAGACTTGGAAGTCATTTCGTATTCCATATAAAGCCAACACTGAACCAGAATACAATGATGTAACCATGCGGTTTGACTTAGTGGATCACGCTGAAGGTATCGGCATGACAGGATGGGACTGGCAAAATAAAGTTAGTAAGTGGGTTGCCTACGACTTTGATGCTATAATCGGACACACTGGAAGTAAGGCTTTGAACACTCGTGCGGAGATTCAAGAAATCGCAAAGGTCGCCAGTGATATTCCGTGGGTCACTGTACGCACGTCCACATCCGGATCGGGGCTGCATCTATATGTAGACCTGAATCCTGGAGTACCTACCAATAATCATAACGAACATGCAGCACTATCCAGAGCCATACTCGGTGCGATGTCAGCAATCACAGGTTTCGACTTTAGTGCTAAGGTCGATGCGTGTGGTGGTAATATGTGGGTGTGGCATAGAAAGATGACTGACGATGGATTACGAATCACTAAACAAGGTGTACCCTTGGATGAGATACCCGCTAACTGGAAGGACCATTTATCAGTGGTATCAGGACGTAGAAAGAAAACTGTACCGTCTAATATTGAATCAGATGACACGAATCTATCCGACGCAGAGCGAATCTTTGAGGAGCTTACCGGTCAACGACCAAGCATTGCTCTCGATGATCAACACAAAAAACTCATTGAACATGTACGCGACACGGGTTATGTGTGGTGGTGGGATTCAGACAATCACATGCTCGTTACTCACACAGGTGCCCTCGCTGATGCTCACGCTAGTCTATCGTTACGAGGATTATTCAAAACAGTGTCGGGTTCAAGCGACCCTCACACCCAAAACTGCTTCGCCTTTCCCATCGCCGACGGTGGATGGATTGTTCGGAGATTTACTCCAGGAGTACAGGAAGCTGATACTTGGGGACAAGATGCAAGTGGTTGGACTAGGTGTCACTATAACACCGAACCAGATTTAAAAACTGCAGCACGTTCTTTTGATGGCGTTGAGCATGACAAAAAAGGCTTCATATTTAGGACTGCCGAGATGGCCATTAAAGCTGCTGAAGCCGTAGGTGTATATCCCAAGTTACCGCTGTGGGCTATGGGACGAGCATCTACAATACGTAGACATAAAGACGGACGTATGATTATGGAAATCAAACGTGAGAACCAAGACATTTATGACGATATGAAGGGCTGGTTATCTGAAAAAGACTGCTGGCGACGTATCTTTGATCGTGTCGTAGAGATTGATAAAGTAGAAATAGGTAATTTCGATTATTTAGTCCGTCATTTAGTTGCTGAATCTGGTGAAGATTGTGGTTGGGCTATTAAGTCTGGTGTAAATTGGCGTAGCGAACCACTCAATCACGTTAAGATTGCAGTAAAATCTATGGGACATGGAGCTAAAGAGGTCGATCAAATACTTGGATCATCTGTTTTCCAGTGTTGGGAACTTGTTAGCCGTCCATTTGAACCAGAGTATCCTGGCAGTAGGCAGTGGAACAGGGGTGCAGCACAGTATAGATTCACACCATCGAGTAATCGAGATGATTTAAAGCATCCTATGTGGGATAAAATACTTAATCATGTTGGTGCCGGCCTTGATGATGCTGTTCAACGTAACGATTGGTGTAAAGATAACAGTATTGTTACAGGTGCAGATTACTTATTGTGTTGGATAGCCTCATTATTTCAAGAACCATGTGAACCACTACCGTATTTATTCCTGTTTGGTCCTCAAAGCAGTGGTAAAAGTATCTTACATGAAGCGTTGAGTCTACTTATAACAAACGGTTATCAACGTGCAGACAATTGTCTAGCAACATCATCAGTATTTAATGGTGAATTAGAGAATTGTGTGATAGCTGTTGTTGAAGAAACAGACCTCAAACGTAATAAAGCTGCATATAACAAGATTAAAGATTGGGTGACATCACGACACTTGAATATACGTCATCTATACCGCAGCCCATACCATGTACCTAATACTACACATTGGATACATTGTGCTAATGAAGCATCAGCGTGTCCTGTATTCGCAGGTGATACACGTATTACTATGTGTTATGTAGACGCACTGACTGAGGCCATACCTAAGAAATTCTTGTTTCCTAAATTAGAACATGAAGCACCAGATTTCTTAGCTAAGGTATTATATCTTGAGATACCACGGACCAATGATCGTTTAAATATTCCGATACTTATGACAGCGGATAAAGAGTTCCTCCAGTCACAAAATAAGTCACCCGTAGAAGAGTTCTTTGACGATGTGGCTTACTATGTATCAGGTGAGATGATCTCCTTTGCTGATGTGTACGATAATTTTATTATGTGGCTTGACCCTACAGAAGTTAATGACTGGTCTAAAGTTAAGTTCGGTCGTGAGTTACCAACTAGATTCCCTAAAGGTAGACGTAAGAGTGATGGTACACACTATATTGGTAATCTCTCATTCACTAAGAAAGAATCTATTGGACCAAAAATAATTGTACGTGCAGGACGATTGTGTCCATTAGTGGAGCCTAAACATGCCGAGACAATACAACAAGAATAGACCCGGAGTATATTATCCAGGTATGTTAAAGATTCTCGCCGCAGCGGCACATCTAACAGCACGTACACAATGGTATACAATGTGTCGTATAGGCTGGACAAAAGATGATCTTGTTCAAAAAGCTTGGTTACGTGTTGGTAGATTTGTGAAATCAGAAGAACATATGCGTAAGTATATGTTCCTCAACGCTAAGCGATCAATGTATATTATGATACAAGCTGAACATCGTAGATTATCTCGTATTGATTATGGTAGTTTAGATACACTACTCGACGATGATAATATGGATTGTATTGATCC
>SDBT01000174.1_pt1 | contig 89874 bp, 83 predicted proteins | sample 2277101 | NCBI WGS metagenome assembly SDBT01 (sample SAMN10404973, study PRJNA504765) | marine sediment metagenome | isolation source: marine sediment core GS10_PC15, 103 cmbsf | place: Arctic Ocean: Southern Knipovich Ridge | collected 2010
TCCTTTGATTTGTTAAATAACGGAAGGGTTAAATCCTTCTAAGTTCTAAATAGTACAAAAAATCTTACTAATTAGCAAGATTTAATATAAATATTCCAAATTATTTAAGCCCTTCATAGTCACCCCCCACAAATTTATCCCCTTGTTCTATCAAGTGAAATTTTTCTTTTAATATTGTCAGGAACTTTTTCTTGTTTAATCATTCGAATAACTTTTTTAATTAGTCGTTTTGGATTTTGATCATATGCTATCTTACCCGGCCCCCTATGAGCCCCCTCTACAATATCTTTTATCTCTGTTGTCATACCGCCAGTTCCCATCAAAATTCCAATTGGTTTTTTGTCTTCAAAGGCAATTGTGAATTCATTTAAAGTACCGATCCTACCGCAAGACATGATTACTGCATCGCTACTTCTTGTGAGGAGTAAGTTTCTGCCAGAATAATCAAAACCAGTAAATATTATCAAATCAAACAAATCAGTTGGAAGGCGGTATTTTTTTACATGTTCTTTTTCACTAGAAGCAGGTGAAAGACCTATGCTTAATCCACCTTCGCTTTTTGCACCCCTTGCTGCTTCATATGGGATACCTGTTGTTGCGCCCGTAACTAATACTCCACCCTGTCGTATAATCTCTTTGCCGATTTCTTGAGTTTTTTTAATTGCATTAACACTACAAACACCCTTTATCCGAGCCGATCCCGAAACACAAATCTTATACTTTATTTCTTGAGCTTTAATTTTACGGATATTTTTTTTCATATTTACTCCTCAAACTGAATTAAACTTTGTACCAAATCTATATATTGTTTTTGATATACTTTATCTATTATATTTGATTTTATAATTTGTATTGCTTTATCCTTATATTCTAAACTCAATTTCTTACAATACTCTTTACTACCAGCTTTTTCGAAAATTCTTCTAATTTCTATGGCTTTCTCAGTATCTATATCTTTTAAATAATATTCTGACAATTGTTTTCTAATATCTTTATTGTTCGAAGAAAGAGCGTGCATCAAAGGTAATGCTTTCTTCTTTTGAACGATATCTTTCATGGATTTCTTACCAGTATCTTTTTCTTCTTTCCATACTCCAGCATAATCATCGTATACTTGATATGACAAACCTAGATTAATTCCAAATTCATACATTTCTTTTTGAATTTTTGTATCTGCGCCAGCTGTAAGGGCGCCTATTTCACAAGATACTGCTATTAGTTCAGCAGATTTACGACGAATCATTTTCATATATAGGCCAAGGTCTAACCAAGCGTCAGATAGATCTCTTTTTGCCATTTCAATATCCAAATACTGACCTTCAACTATCAAACCATATGAATTTGTAATTTTTTCAAAAATGCTTTTAAATTTTTGAGGATCTTTAATTTTATTTAAAGCCTTATAACTTAAATTAAAAAGTGCATCTCCACTATTCACTCCATGATCCAAATCCCAAACTTTCCATACGCATAGCTTACCTCGTCTTTTTTCATCATTATCCTCTATGTCGTCATGAATAAGAGAAAAATTATGAAAAGTTTCAATAGCAACTGCAACGGGTATTGCGTCTGGAGTTTTTCCACCAAAAGCTTTATTTGTTAAAAGACACAAAATAGGTCTAAATGTTTTTCCTGTTTTTGGTTCTTGAAGTTTTTTGAAATCTTGATCTACAATACCAATATGATACTGTCCCATACCATATAATGCACTTAAGTCATCATCTCCAGATAATAGTTCTTCTAATTCACTATATATAATTCTAATATAATCAGAGTAATTTTCTTCTATAAGTTTATTAAAATTTGTTTTATTCATTTTCCAAATCTCCTTTTTCTAGATTGAAACTCCTGTATAGCTTTTTTAAATTCAACTTTTGAAAAATCTGGCCATAATTTATCAGTAAAATATAATTCGCTATATGCTACTTGCCATAGTAGAAAATTTGAAAGTCGTAAATCCCCACCAGTACGTATTACTAAATCTGGATCCGGTACATCTACTTGACCAGTATACAGTAATTTTGAAAATTCTTTTTCATTTATATTTTTTAAGCTTTTCAAACTTTTGATTGCGTGCAATATTTCATCTCGTCCACCATAATTTAGCGCTAAATTCAAATTAATCTTTTTATTTTTCGATAAACGCTTAATGCTAGTAAGTATAGTTTTTTGAATTTTTTTCGGAAAAGGGGCCAGGTCACCAAGTATATTTAATTTTGCTCCAGCTTTATCAAATTCATCTATATATTTTAATATTGCTCTATCTATTAAATTCAGCAAATACTTTACTTCGCTTTTATCTCTTTTCCAGTTTTCTGTAGAAAAGGTATACAATGTTAAGTATTTAATATCTGACTCTAAAGCTGCTTTTACAATTCTTCTTACGTTTTCAACTCCCTGCTTATGACCGAAAAAAGTGGACAGTCCTTTTTTCTTTGCCCACCTTCGATTGCCGTCCATAATAATCGCAATATGTTTTGGAATAATTTTTGACATAAAAATACTTCTTTATTTTAAAAAAGTTATTGGTAATTGTCAATTCTTATGATTGGATTTATCTTCTGGTATTGAATTGTGTTTATCTATTTTCTTTGTTCCCAAAAGCTCATCATCTACCGGATAAGGTTTGTGATTTTGAAAATTATTTTTGTTGTGATTACCTAGCTTAATCAATTTATTATATAAAGTTGATATTTCTCTTCCTACAATTCCTGGGTTGGAAATATCGTGAAAAATAAAATTTCTAACTGCTCCAGCAGTTTGAACCTCCAAAGTTCCATATCCAAAAACTGTTGGAAAAACACCCTTTACTTCCACTGATACATCTTCTACGTGAATTATTTCAACAGAAAAAATAGCACGATTAAATAAATCTCTTTGTTCGATTTCTATAATTCTTTTATTAGTAATAATCAATATATCAAAATAATAATTCATCCAAAAAATCAAACCAAATGTAATTACTAACAAAATATATGATCCAAATATTAATATCAAAGGTCCAGAAAAATATTGCCAAGCCATAGGTACTTGAAATTTAATAATTACATATAAAAAAATCGGTAACAAAATCATAAATATCAAAAATAAGCCTAGCTTTAAAAATATAAACCAATGTCGATGTATAAAAAATATTATTTTTTCATCAGGTAGTTGACTTGGAATTGGAGATTTTTTACTTTGAATTTGCATAATTATAAATTATTATTTTTAAACAAGTTGCTTAGATTTTCAAAATCCCAATTTCCATATAATGAAAATATTATCGTAAGGACAATAGCAGTTATGGCCAGTATTATATATATAAGTATCATATTTTTTGCTGAGCTCTCTTCATAACCAAATTTAATTAAATGATAACCAATAATACATGAAAACCCAGCCCAGACTAGAATAAAAATAAAAAATATTGTATAGAAAATTATTTTAATCACAATAATTTTTCCTGTGATTCGTCTTGTTTTAGTTTTTTAACTGCCCTAGATGGCATTTCTGTACTAAACTTATAACCTAAATATTCGTATCCCCCTGGGGTCACCATTCTTCCTCTTGATGTTCTTTTTAAAAAACCTATACGCATCAAATACGGCTCGATAACCTCTTCAATTGTACCACTATCTTCACTAGTAGACGCGGCTATGGTTTCAAGCCCTACCGGCCCACCTTTAAACTTTTCAATAATAGTTGTTAGTAAGATTCGATCAAATCTATCAAGACCTATTCTGTCTACATCAAGCATAGCCAATGCTTCTTGTACGGCCTTTGAACTTATTTTTCCATCTTTCCTTACATCAACATAATCACGAATCCTTTTCAAAAGTCTATTGGCTACCCTAGGTGTTTTTCTTGATGAAGCAGCGATCTGCTCAGCTGATTCATTATCTATTTCAAAACCCAAAATCTTTGCACTCTGAATAATAATCTGACTTACTTCATCATCTTCATAAAAATCTAATCTATGTATTACTCCAAAACGATCACGAAGAGGCCCAGAAAGCAAACCAATTCTTGTAGTTGCACCAATAAGAGTAAATTTAGGCAAATTAAGACGAAGAGATTTTGCACTTGGGCCTTTACCTACTATAATATCCAGCGCATAGTCTTCCATAGATGGATATAGGATTTCTTCAACATTCCTATTTATACGATGAATTTCATCAATGAACAAAATATCATTATCTGTTAAGTTTGTAAGTATAGAAGCTAGGTCCCCTGCTCTCTCTATAGCAGGTCCAGAAGTGATTCGAAAACTAGTTCCGATCTCATTAGCTATTACTGCTGCCAAAGTAGTCTTACCTATTCCTGCAGGACCATATAAAAGTACATGCTCTATTGCATCTTTTCTTTTGCTTGCAGCTTCAATCATAATTTTCATATTATCTTTAAGTTTTTCTTGACCAATAAATGATTTAAAATCTTTGGGACGTAAAGATTTATCCAAAGGTTCCTCTTGCTGTTGTAGTTCAGGATTTAATATATCGTCTTGATCTTTCTTTGCTGATTGTGGTTTTGATTTTTTTGTCATAACTATTTATTATAATTTATCTACCTAATTTTTTCAGCGCCCATTCAGTTTGTTTATTTGAATCAGTAATATTCTTTGGTATTTCACTAAATACTTTAGCTATTTCAATTTTAGAATATCCAAGGCCTTCAAGGGCTTCACTGGCTTCGTCTAGATTTTTTGGAAGTGTAGCACTCAACTCTTCACCCGTAAGTTTATTTTTTAGTTCTAATATAATCTTTGAAGCCATTTTTTTACCAATACTTGGAACTCCAATAAATATACTTGGATTTTCAGTTTTAATAGCTTGTTGAATTTTCTCAGCATCAGAATGTGACAAAATACCAAGTGCTCCCTTTGGACCTACTCCTGATACAGATATTAAAGCTTCGAACATCTTAAGTGTAGAAATTTCAGCAAAACCATATAGCTCTTGTAAATTCTCACGAATATGTTGATGTGTATATAGGGTAATTTTTGAATTTTTTAATTTACTCAAAATATCTTTAGGTACATAGACCTTATAACCCACATCATCAACATCCAAAATAATGCAATTTAGATCGATCTCACTAATTGTGCCTCGTAATCTTGCTATCATAATACTCCTAATCTCTTAGGAGTATTATACCTGAAAAACTTATAAATATAAAATTAATTACTAGAATATTTCAGCTAATAAAACTCTAAGCTTATAGTGTAGTTTTTACCTTGTGACATCAATTGTTATTACTGAATTAGCTTCCACTTTTTATCTAAAATTGAGAACTTGCCATTCTTCAGGTGCTATTTTTCTTATTGATTTTTTGTTATTTGTTGAAATAATTTCTCGTACCCATCTAACATTTTGTTAATAGTGAATTTTTTTTCTATATGTTGCCTGCACTTTTTCCGCATTTCTTGATATTCATTTTCTGGCATAGAGTAAATTTTATTTACAGCCTCTACCATTCCCTCAATACCATTCTTTTTAATAATCCAATCACCTCTTTTCTTATCTGACGAAGTATTAATAATAAAACCGGTCTCACCATCCAAAACAATTTCTGGTACTGATCCATTAGCATAAGCTATGACCGGAGTACCACTTGCCATAGATTCAATCAGAACCAATCCAAATGCTTCCTCCCATTTGATTGGAAAAATAAAAGCTTTGGCTTTATTTATTTCATTATGAATATTTAAATAGGGGATATTTTCTTTACAAAAAATATTTTTATTATCAACTTCAGGATATACGTGTTTCTCAAGATATTCTTTATTGATTTCTGCCTTTACACTGGCAATAATTTTTAATTTTTGTTTAGATTTTTTTGCTATCTCGATACATAAATTAAATGCTTTTTCTGGAACAGCTCTTCCCACGGTAATTAAGTAATTCTGAGACTGGGGTTCAAACTCAAATAAATCTGTATCTACTCCGTGATATATAGTTTTAACATAATTTAATTTTGGGTTACCCATTCTCTGAGAATCAGATATTGATATATATATTTGATCATTATTGTAAAAAGTAAGAATGGGATTAATTAATGGATTTAGTGGACTATGTAGAACTGAAATCACTGAACATTTAGCCGAACTAGCTAAAATCGCACTCCTAGTATCAAACTGACTACATATAAGGTCGAAATTTTCTCTATTAGCCAAATCAATGGCTTCTTTTATAAGCATTATTTCATAATCTATGTGTCTCTTTTGACCGATTTTTGGATCCGAAATACTAGCATTAGGATGTACGCTAAACAATCTTGCCTTAGTCTTGGAGTCTCCAGAAGCTGCCAGAATAACCTCATGACCTCTCTCAACCATTCCGTCAGCAATAATCGAAGCGATCCTTTCTGGAGCACTCATGCTATCCGGGGTTACTGATTTGAAATTAGATGCCAAAACTAATATTTTCATATTTTATTCATTTTAATATACTTTTATAGACTTTTTCATATCCGTCAAGCATCCTTTTGACTGTAAAGTTTTGTTCAACGTGCTTACGACAATTCTCCCGCATTTTTTGATATTCGCTATTTGGCATATCATAAATCTTCTTAATTGCTTGTGTCATTCCTATTATATCTCCAGGTTTGATTAAATAACCGGTTTCACCATCTTTAATAATCTCACTCATTGCACCCTTGTCAAACGCAATCACGGGTGTGCCAGTTGCCATAGATTCTGGCACGACCAACCCAAATGGTTCATCGAAAAGAATAGGATTGATAAAAACCTTAGCATTACCATAAGCTTTGTTTTTTTCTGTCAAACCCAGTTCTCCAATATATTGGATTTTATTACTAATATGAGGTTTAACCTTTTTATTATAAAAGTCCAATTCTGTATCCAATTCACGGGCTCCCATTTTTAAAGGCAAGTTCAATTTCTTGGCAATATTAACAGCAATGTCTATTCCTTTGATTGGTAGAAATCTACCCATCCAAAACATATAATCACCACCTTTGGCATTAAATGTAAAATCGTCAACATTTATTCCGTTATAAACAGTTGAATAAAAATCAAAAGGTAAATTCTTAGTATATCTATTACTTATAGATATATAGTGAACGTTTTTATGTTGATTCTTTTTATAATAATTCCAAAGATCATCGAGTTTACCTTGTGGATGGTAGTTGTGAAAAGTTATTACTGAAGGAGTTTGAACAAAATTACTAACCATCAGAGGCACTATATCCTTGCTGACATGCCAATGAATAAGATCAAATTTTTTCTGATTTTCTGCTGCAGCAAAATAGTTGAACATATGTCGCATTGAATAACCAAGATCCAAATAAATCTCTTTGTTCATTCCTGGTGCTTTATCAACAGCTGATACTAGTTTAGCTTTAGTTTGGGAATCTCCTGAAGCGAATAAAGTAACTTCGTGGCCCCGATCAACCATTCCATCACATAGATGACGTACGATCCACTCTGCCCCTCCATATTTTTTTGGAGGAATAGGTACATAAATTGGTGCTACTTGAGCAATTTTCACTTTATTACCTTTTTATAAGCTCTTTCATAACCTTCTGCCATATTGCGAATATCGAAATTTTCTTCCGCTCTCTTTCGACAAGCCTTTCGAGAAATTTTATCGATATCTTTTATCTTGTTCACCATCTCTTTGTAATCTTGAACTATATATCCAGTTTCTTTATCCTTAATTACTTCTGCTGCTGCACCCCTATCAAAACTAAGTGTTGGCGTACCACAAGCCATAGCTTCTGCCATCACAAGACCAAATGGCTCATCCCAATTAATAGGACTCAAAACTGCTTTTGCATTTTTGTATAGTTTTACTTTTTCATCATGTTTGATAGGCCCGACAGCCGAAACTGGTCCAATAAATTTTATTTTATCTGATAAGTTTGGTTCAATCTCTTCTTTGTAATATTTTGGATCCTCAACATTACCAGCAAGAATTAGTTTTTCTCCTGTTTCTTTTGCAATCTTTATAGCATCAATAGCTCCTTTTGGGTCAATCATATTTCCATTTTCATCCTTGTACTTTTTCATTCTTCCAAAAAATAATAAATAATCATCTGGCTTTTCGTTGTATTCAAATCTTTCTATTTCAATGCCATTGTATACTACGTCGATATAATTTATATCTACGCCTAATTTCTTCTGAGATTTTGACAAAGCTACAAAAGGTAAGTTCTTAAAATAAGAAAAAGCTCGATTGTGATGAACAAGAATCTCATTATGGATAGTAGTAATTATAGGTGCTTGCATTCTCGATGCAGCTAATATTGGCCAAAATTCAGGATAAACGTGGTTATGGATAATATCAAATTCTGCAGATTTCTTAATTAATTCTTCGATTTGTACTGTAGTATAAGCTGCTACTTGATAAGCGGGATTTTCTGCTGAAGGAATATTTTCAAAAGCTGTATCTATAATTGGTTCGATTTTTCCTGGGATATCAGCATCTTTACTTGTAAAGGTTGTGACATCGTGTCCTAACTCAACCAAACCCTTTGCGATATTATAAACCATCAATGGTCTTGAGCTAGTTGTTTCTGGATAAATTTTTTTATCAATCCTAGGCAATAACGCAATTTTCATAAATTCTCCTTTTGTTAGAATTGTAAACCAAATTTTTTCTCTAATTCTTTTCTTTCTCTTATGATCTCTTCTGGAGATAAATACGCAATCTTCCTATCTTTTTGTAGCTTAACTGTACTTTCATTTACTCTATTATATATTTTTTCTAATTCCGGTACCATCGAACGCCAGTTAAATCTATCCCGTACTATTTTCAAAGCATTAATACTAAATTTTTCCGACAATTTTTCGTTTTCTATTATTTTATTTACAGAATCTGCAATAGCTTTTGAGCTTTTCGCTCTTACTAAAAATCCATTCCAATTGTCTTTCACAGCTAGGGGAATTCCACCTTTGTTGCTAGCGACAACAGGAGTGCCGTAGGCCATCGCCTCCAAGGTCACAAGTCCCAATGACTCATCAACAACTGAAGGCAATACCAAAACATCAGCATTGTAATAAAATTTGTGGATATCCTTAACTTTATCTTTACCAAAATAACCTAAGAATTTTACGTTCTTAATTTTTTCTTTTTTTACTATTTCTTCCAAAAAGTCCCTATAATTACCATCACCAATAATACAAACCACGGTATTTTTCATACTCTTTGCGGCTTTTATTAAATATTCAACTCCTTTTTCTTTTGTAAGTCTACCAACAAACAACACTATCTTTGAATCATCTAAGTCATATTTTTTTCGGAAATGACCGTTTGATAACTCTTTAATTCTTGTAAGACCCTCTAAGTCAATTCCACCTGGCATTATCCTTGTTCTTCTACGCAAACCTGCTCCAAAAACTTTCAACATCCATTTCATCGTATGATTACTCACTGCGATAATAACTGAAGCACGAGCTAAAGCCTGTTCAGTCAAAATTAAATATCTTCGATCAAGAGTAGATTGCATAATTCCAGTACCATGAGCAGTAACGATATAGCCAATTCCATATATATATTTAATATAGTTAGCGACCCAAGTTAAAAAGAAACAGTGATTTACATGTATGACATCAGGTCGAAAATCTTCTACTATATCAACGATTTGTAATAAGTATGAAAGATAAATACTTGAAAATTGTTTTGAATTTAATTCTCTATATTTAGAACTACCCTTTAACTCTGGGTTACTTTCAAATACTGCACTTATAGCAGGTTTAATTTTATAAATCTTACAAAATTCAAAAGTTCGATCATCAGGTGCAGCTATAGCAATCTCGTGACCTTTTTTATGTAAATATTTCGCTATTCTTCGCGTATAATTTCCACTACCATTTCCAAACAAAGGGAATTGTGCTAAATATAATATCTTCATCCGTCTCCAATCTTTAGAGGTTTCTTTTCTAGAAAAATTATATCTTATAATTCTAGAATCTTCAAGTTTTTAGTCTTTATTTAAGTATTTTGCCGCATTTTCTGGGCTCATAATATCAATAACAACACCACTCCCAAGCTCATACCCACCCAGCCCAGTAACACGGGGAGTAATCTCTAAATGCCAATGATAAAATTTTGCATCATCCATAGTATTTGGTAGAGAATGAATAAAAAAATTCAGAGCTGGATCTTTGAGTGTTGTGTATAATTTGCGAATAATAGCTTTCATAGCTACTGCAAATTCTCGTACGCATTCCTTGTCTTCCTTTTCAAAGCTACTGTTATGTTTCTTAGGTAAAACCCATATCTCAAAAGGAAAGCGAGCAGCAAAAAAAGTATATGCTATAAATTTATCACTTTCAAATACTACTCTTTTCTTTTGTTTTTTTTCATGTTCGTTCATTGCACAAAAAGCACAAGTAGAGTGTTTTTGATAATATTCTTCACTACCTTTCATCTCAGCTGCTACAACGTTTGGAATAATATTTGATGCAAATATTTGAGAATGTGGGTGAACAATACTTGCTCCAGCTTTCATTTTGTAATTATAAATAGGCATTGTATACAAAGCATTACAAATATTTTTATAGTGTTTATATCGTTTCTGAATCATAAATAATAAAGCTTCCCAAGTATTTAAGTCGAAAGTTGGTAAATTAATATCATGATTCTTAACGACAACAACGTCGTGACCACCAAGGGCTGGGCCCATACGGTAAAATTCCTCAACTCTATGACTACGTACTGAACATTTTTTTGGATCTTCGATAAACGCTGGATATAAATTGGGGGTTACGTATATATCTTTATCTTCGAATTCTTTTTGTCGATTTTTGAATTCTTTATACATTTTTCCCGTTTCACAAAAAGGACAAGTGATCTTTGACTGAGGTTTGGCAGTATCAGCACGAACATAGTCGTCAGGTCTTTTTGCTCTTTCTGGGGCTATTACTACCCAATCTCCAGTTATGGGATGTCGTCTAAGTTGTGGCATATCTATAGTTCTCCATTAATTATTACTAGCTCCAGCTATAGCACAAGCCAAAGCATCTGCAGTATCGTCTAGTTTTGGGATATGTTTTAAGTTTAACATGATTTGAACCATTCTCTGAACTTGTTCTTTGGGGGCATTACCTATCCCAGTTACCGCTTGCTTAACTTCGGTTGGTTTGTATTCTTTTATTACAAGCTTGTACTTACTGGCTGTACACAATATTACACCCCTAGCTTGAGCTACGGATATTGCAGTTTTAATATTTTTGCTAAAGAATATTTCTTCAACTGCAACAACCTTTGGTTGATATTTTTTAATAATTTTTTCTAATTCTTGAGCAATTATATAAAGTCGCTCTGCGTCTGTTTGGCTTGAGTTCGTTTGAATACAGTCACAACCCAAAACTTTGAATTTATTATCAGTATATTCTATTACACCCCAACCAAGTCTTGCTGTTCCTGGATCTATACCTAATATCTTCATGTTATTTCTTTTATTACCTGGTCATCTATATCAAAATTTGACCATACCCCAACTACTTCTTCTGCGTCTTCTAGGGTTTGCATCAATTCAAGAATCTTCTCAGCAACTTCTTTTTGTTGAATATGAACTACATTTATTGGTTCAAAAGAAAATTCAGTGTCTAATACTTGAAATTTGTGATCTTCAAAAGACTTTTGAGTCTTGTGTAAATCCTGAGATTTGCAATATACTGTCAATTTACCGTCTTCTTGTTTAGTATCATTAGCACCAAGATCAATAGCCAAAAGTTCCAAATCATCTAAGTTCTCACTGCTAACTTTAATAATTCCCACTTGTTTGAATTGATGTTTTACACTACCAGAAGTAGCTATCTTACCGCCAAAACTATTGAAAATATTTCTGATCTCGGATACGGCGCGATTTTTATTGTCAGTCAAAGTATTTACAAGTATTGCTATGCCTTCTGGCCCAAAACCCTCATAAGTAATTTCTTGTAAGTTCGCACCCTTTGAAGGATTGGCTCTATCAATCGCACGCTCTATATTATCTTTTGGCATGTTTGCATTACGAGCTCGATCAATAGCTAATCGTAGCTTGAAATTTGCTTCTGGGTCACTACCACTACCCTCACGAACAGCTATAGTGATAGCATTAGCAAGCTTTGTAAATTCTTTACCTTTTCTAGCATCTTTTATGCCTTTTTGATGACGGATTGATGACCACTTAGAATGTCCTGACATATTACTTTATTTAACTTATACTACTGATTATTTTATCTTATTTATCAGTTTCAATCCAATATGTTTCTTTATCACTATATATTGGTTGGTTTATTCATATGAAAGAGGATATCAAGTACATGACATCCTCTTTCATATTTACTCTCTACAAATTTTAAGCTTTGTCCATTGGTACATTAGCAACTATCACACCACCTGATTTCATTACTACTTCCCCTTTAGAATATACAGAGTGGTACGGTGGATCATTCTTTGTTTTCACAAACTTAGATGGGAAATTATATCCGGGTTTGCTTACTTTTAATTGATATTTGCCTTTTGGAACTAGGAAGTAGAAATGTCCTCCACGATCAGTCAATATTCGAGATCTGACTTTATGTGAAGCGTCCATAATCTGTACAAGTGCATTTGCTATTGGGGCTTTTGTTTTAGCGTCATATACCATTCCATATGTAGGCCGACCAACTAAATCTCGGAATTCTTTGATTAAAATTAAAGATGTAATTATCATAAATATCAGATCTATCAAATATTGATTCTGCCACAGCGAGTAAGCGCTCATACCGAAAGAAACCAGAAGTAGAGGAATAACAATTTTCTTTAAATTTATACGTACCCAATACCAGAAACTAAGCCATACTCCATATACATATGCTTCGCCAAGTATTTTTTGTCTTACCCGCTCTTCAGTTATAGGGTCTACTGGGATATTTACTGCTAGCTTTAATTCACCGGTTTTCTTATTAACATTAGTAGGATCCATTTTGAGTTCATCACCGTGGTATAAGTCAGTGTATACATCGTCTTTCAAGAAACCCTTTGGAACTAATTTAGATGGAAAGGTGAAGCCCTGTTTAGAAACTTCCATCACATATTTACCAGGTTCAGCAGCAAAACCAAATCTACCTTCACGATCTGTTACTTTTGTTGCAACTAATTTCTTTTCACCGTCTTTAATTTCAAACAATCGAACAAGGGCAATGTCTACTGGTTGTTTGTTTACTGAGTTATATATTTGACCCCAAGCTTTACGTTTTTTCTTTTCAGAAATAGCTTCTAAGATGTAATTCAACAAATATAGTAAATATATAAGGAAACTAAAGAATCGGAAAAGCAGTAAGTAGTTTAAAAGTGCAAGAGCTAGAGCTAAAAACTTAATTGCAGAAAATGTATCTTTAAAGGAATCTTTCAAGAAATCTAGAACAACTTGGAAGAAATTATCAAATGAATCAAATATACTTGGTTTTCTTTCCACCCCACCCTCATATTCACATGAACCATCGTCAACTTCCGCATCTTCGTCATAATTTAGAGCTTGTGAATCAGTACAACCTCTCTTAGTTGGGTCACCTCCTGTTGGTGTTAAAATCTTTTCAGTTTGACTCGCATCTTTCCAGCCCTGACTAGGCGCTTCTGCAGCATAGATTACTACGATCTTAGCTACTGTATCTTTATAATAAAATGTCTCACTAGTAGATTCTCCAGCAAGAATTCTAGTAGTTGTAACTTGACTTTTACCCGCTTTATCAGAATAAAACTTACCGGTACCTGAAGTACTTGTAAGATTTAAAGTTGTAGTCGCAGATACATCAAGGGCTGATCCATTCTTTTGAAGCTGTACTTTCATCTCTTTGGAAACTTCACCAGCTTTAATTTCCTGGGCAGGAGTTGTAAATATTAACTTATACTCATATACCGGCTCTTCACCTGGAAGATATACTAAAATATCTTGAGTGTCCGGTTGAAGTTCATGACAATCTGAATTCTCTGCAACTGTCATCGTAAATGTTCCAGCTGTAGCATCTTTATAGAAAAAACTCGTACTTGTAGAACCTATTGGTATAGATATCTCATACCCATCCCCACCTTCACCTCCTTCATCATCCTTAAATCTCTCAGTTGTACTATCTGAGGTAAGTTGTATTGGTACTGGTCCACAAAATCCAGTCATGTCCACTTCATCACCATCCCCATCTACTGTGGCAACAATTATTGTATCTGACCAATTATCAGTCTCTACATCGGTTTCTGCGGTCATAAACTTGAGGTGAAATTCTTCAGCAGCACATGCCGCCCCGAAAGTACCGGTAATTGCCGGAGGATTGCCGGTCGCATCTTCAAGTCCAAGATCGTCCTGAATAGTTCCTGGTTGAACAGGAAAAGTATCTCCAATTTCAATAGTAGAACTGTCGTCTGTAAGAGTAATTTTCAAAGTTTGAGAATCATCCCAACCAGCTGATACGCTACCCCATTGATTTGAACCATCTATATTTAAAACTGTATTAATATTACCGGTATTAATTACGTATTCATTCGTAGGAATATCAAAGCTAAGCGCAACAGTGTCGCCTGTTTGTGGAATATTGTCACAATTGCTCCCATCATCAGCAGCAAGTGCACTTGTCATATCGGGACTTTGTCCTAAAATATCTGTATCAATGCCAAGATCTAAAGGATCACTACCCTCCATGTGAATTTCATGTGAAAAATCATCAGGCTTAGCTACCTCTGCATAGTATTGAAGGGTCGTACTTTCCCCAGGCATCAGGAATCCACGCCAACGCAAGACTCCTTCTATTGGATCATATCTATCAAAAGTTCCTTTTCCATACTTAGATGGTCCTATTGCAAATGCTATGTTCTGCAAATTCGAACCTACTGGTAAGAATGGAATGTCACGCGCCTCGTAACACTCTCCCTCTAACTCTGGATCTAGTTCACATTGAGTCCCATCAATAAAATCAAAACCGTCAATTTCAGGCATGGTATCCTCTACTAAAGTCTCAGAATACTTATAGCCGGTATTTACGATAAGAGTTTGATAAACATATGTATCATTTCCCTCATCTTCTTGTCGTGCTGGAGTATTGCCTTGATCCGAAGTTATTGTTTCGCCCTCCCCGACTTCATCAGTCACTGAAAAAGTAGAAGTAACAATATCTGAAAATCTTTCTATGGTGATTGTAGCTGGTGCACTCATAAAGTTAATCGGCCTTCCAGTTCCCGTATCTATACCATCACCTTCGGCAAAATTAGTAAATACAAAATCCCATCCAACAGGTAAGCTTAGATCGTCCTTGACTACTGCAGTAAACCTAATGTCTAGTTGTTCGCCCGCAAGGATTTCTCCAATTCCCCCTACTGGCCAGATAATCTCGGGGATAAAATAAGCCCCGTTATGAGTTGCGCTACCCGGCTCATAGTCAATATATGTTATAGCTAATTGATCGAGCATATTAAATACTTCGGCATCATTTGTACCAATATTATTCAAATTAATCCTAAAATCTAGACTTTCTTCTGCATGAGTTGTAATACTGGTTTGGTCTGTCTCATCCTCATCGCTCACATATGTAGTAGCCACTATATACGCACCGTCTTGTGAGTTAAAGGTAAACGAACTAGGAGCAAGTGGGTTACCAGCCTTATCTTCTCCCCCAGCTGCTATCTGTACTGTATAATTTAAACCAGGAATAAAATCATCTCCTACATGATCGATAACCAAGTTCAAATCTCCATTTGACCAAGTAAAATCAGAAATAGTAATCGTATTCAAAGGAATGAGGGTTTCGTAAATCGAAATACTACTTTCCACAGTGGAGGTATCCATTCCACCAGTTGCACTTGGAGTATCCAAAAAATACATAGAAATTGGCATTGTTGGAGGCACACCTTCGCCTAAATCTGGTGGGGTGGTACTGTCAAGGGTTGGATTGCTTGTATCAAGTATGGCTGTATCTTCAGCACTAGTTGGTGGTGAGGTTTCAGAATTATAAGCCCTATCAGTGGCCGTAGCTGCAAACTGATAAGATCCATCAAATCCAGTACCTAAATCAACTGCGCCTGGTTCATCTCCAGTTATATAACATCTCCAACCATCTCCCGACCCTCCGGCTGTATCACATGTCCAAGAATATGGTCCTACGCCTGCAATACTTAAATCTGGAATTTCAATAAAAGAGCCTGAGTGAGTTCCAGTTTCACTATACCGATACCATAAACTAGAATTTTTCACTCCACTACCGCCCGTATCTGAAGCTTCAGCAGTGATTACAAAATCACTAGTATTATAATTTGGTGCTTTACTATCAGTTATATTTGTAACGGTAGCTACTGGATCTAAGTTGTCTAGGTAATATTCAATATTCATATTGCTAACTGTAGGAGTTTTACTAATATCAGTTGCATCATTTGTTTTAAAGAATACTCTCCAATGTAAAGTAAGATTGGGTTCTAATTTGTCAAAATATTCCCCGGATCCTAAAACCAGAGGTTGGACACTATCAAAATCAACTCGATCAATCTCTTGCCATACTAAACAATGGTTCCAACTTGGTTGATTATTAGTACATATAAAATATCTCGCTTCGGTATTCGCTGGAACGTCCTCCGTAGGAGTAAATTGAACCCCCCAAACATTTCCAGATCCTTCAACAATATCATCAGAAGACACCGAACCATCAAAAGTTTGTAACTCAGCCTTAACGACTGATTCATCAGTTCCCGCTGTATCGAAGAATTTATAATTAGAATTTCCAATTTCGTTAGTAGTAAGGGCATCATCTTGCTGCCATTGAGAGAAGCTTGCGAACTGATATGGATCAAACCCTTCTTCTTCATACATAGTATTTTCACTCTCCGGATCACTTACATCAGCTCTAAATCCATCTATGCGAGTTTCAAGATAATCATAATCTCTTTGAGTAGTTATACCGTCTTTATGTTCAAAGCCCAACATGAATGCGCCAACAATAAATCGATAACCACTTACGGGATGTTCATATACTATCGAATCAAACGACTCTGAATTAAGTGTACCTGACCTAACATTTACTGGATCGCCCACTACTTCGCCAACCCAAAGCTCATCCCTACTTCCATTATTATAAAGTCCACAACTCACCCCTAAGACACAATCATTTTTTGTTATCCTTTGAGCATATATGTCTTCTTCCCAATCATTACTACCTATTGGGGTATTCTGTTCACTTAACCATGACACATACACTCTTTGATCACTTTGAGAAAAAGTCGCACTTATTCCAAGGCGTAATTCAAATTCATCCTCGGCAGGCTCTCTTTTATAATCTAAGGCTAGCTGAATCTCATCTTTATAACCCGCGACATTTCCTCCGTCCCAACCAAGACATAAACCACCTGGATAATCCGGAAGTTCACTGCATGTACCTGATTTAATTTTCTGACCATATACCAAGCCGCCTTGGTTAACATCTGGCCAATTTTCGTTATACGATATTTTCCAAAAAGCATAAGACACACAATTACTACCCGCTGCATTACATGAACTCCTATCAAGAATTAAGTCTTGTATGGCCATTTCCCTATACTCATAACCATCATCTGCATCATACTCTCCATGGTATCGATCTAGCCATTTTCCACCAAAGCTATAATCGTTTAAAACACCTATACCTGAAAATGTTGATGTGTAACTTTGAATGCCCGAACTCCAATTTCTTTTCTGAAAAGAAAGAATTCTATACCCATCAAATCCCCCAGGAACAACATCATTCGTAAGTAAGGAATTCCATGTTGCATATATATACTGGCCAGCAACTTGCAATTGTGGAGCTCCTTCCAAAAAATGCTCGTGTATTCCTCCGCCCATAAAATCACTGGCACCAAATGCTAAGCCTCCGAAATTAGTATTTGAAGCTCCTACATCAGCACCTTTAGGACAATTTGCGCCACCACCTGGATCTTTATCAGCACACATCCGATTATAAAAAACTTTTTTGTACAATTCTGGATCTGCTGATCTTGTAGTTAAATAATGATAAAAGGTGTTTTCTATACCGCCCGTATCATATCTTCCGACTTGACCATCAAACTCTTCGGCCACATCATAGATTTTCGGGGTATCAATTTGTCCATCAAATGTATTATTAGAAAGAGTTATTCTACTGTCAAGCGTGGCTGTATCTGTAGTAACATCAATAGTTCTTATTACGATTTTCTTATTTGTCGGTGACCCATTAATATCCCACATATAAACCAAATACAGAAAATCTTCATTTGTTTCATCTACATGCACATAGTCCAAATCAAGTATATAGGTCATTTCCTCGTCTTCATAAAGAGCTTCGCCAGCTACTTGTTGAGCCTGACCCCAGCCTGCATCAGGTTCTCCAGTTGCTAAATTGATTTTTTGTAAATAAATATCTCCATTTTCCTCTTCCCAAATTTTAGTATTCCATGCAATGTAAGCATAAGTTGGTGTACCGCCCTCAAATGGCATTTTATCCGTAGTCATTCGCGGATTAAAAGTAGTAACTCCAACCGCTCCATTCCTATTTCCTGTTATATTTCCATCTCCCTCATCTCTTAAGCGTAACTCGCCATTTTTAGAGTCCCATAAACCACTAGTTTGAATTAAACCACGATAAGTTTCTCCATAGTTATCACTTTGAAATGAGTCATTATAAGTAATAGCTTTAGTTCTATCATATTGACCTAATAAATTAAGACCAATAAGAAGGGCTATAGCAGAATAACCAATAAGATATACAGCTAGTACAATCATATGCACTAAACGAGAATAATCCCGACTATGCCAAGAGTGGTACCACCTAAATTTTCTTCGCATAAACTCATGTACTGGAGCAAAAATACCCCAACTAGACCTAGCTCCTTTGCTGGTTCTCTTTATCTTTTTATCTAGCTCATCTTTATAGTCTAAGTCCATATTATATCACCCTGTATCACATGATACTGGGCCCTCCTTCTTATAAGTTAAAATACCTTGAAATTGCCCACAAAAGTGGGACAACTATACCTATATATATAATACAAAACAAAACATCAAAAAGCAAAATCAAAAACTTGCTTCTTTCTTCTTGACTATATTAAAAAAATGTCATAATATACATAGATTACCTACATCATAAATTGCCAACCACGGCTTTACATAAATTGAAATACATGGTGCAAGGTGCACCTTAAAATCAAGGAGGCGTCAGCCAATGCAACGAATTAGCACTTTTTTAATTTTGACTGCTTTTTTGCTCGTAAGCCTAATAGGCTGTTCAACGAGCGGGAGCAGTAAGAACCCGACAATTCCTGACACTCAGACTTCAATGTCTAATCAGGAAACTCGAAGCTCAGGCACATACTTAACCGGTATGTACAATTTCTACTGGAATGGATCTGATTTCGAGATCGTGCAATCAAGAAGCAGTGAAATGGCCGTAAATATTTTAGGCTTCTTGGAGCCCCCACTTCTAACAGGACTGTCCATAGCTAATTTAACCCTAGGTCCAGACGGACTAGGAAATGATGTTATGGACGTAGATCTGGTTATCACTCATCCACTCGGTCTTTCACAATTCAACGTATTTGACGTATGGGGTATTATTATTACTCATGGCACAGATTATGGCTTCTTGGAACATACTGAGGTGTATAATGCCGGAGTGCCCTTTGGTTTATCTCCTGTAGGTGGAAACACACTCTTTATGTCGGGTCCAAACGGACTTCAGATGCTCAATCCAGACGGGTATACTACTTTGTTTAATCAGTTCGAATATTCTGGAGCCCCAGACCTTTTTCATTACAAGGATGGCATGCTCACACCGGGCAATAATTTTCAAGCTACACTCAATCCTTACAAGTACTTTGCTTCAAGCATAAGCACTGGGAAATATCCACTTTTGAATGCACCTAGCTATAGAGGTGTTTTCTATAACGGTGCTGAGCGAAGAAGAACCTACCGCTTACAATATCCAGCTGGTGGAGGTTGGAATGATAATCTTCCAGAATTTTCCTATGCAGTCTGCGCACATTGGGAAGACCCAATCAATATCCCGCCAAACGGATTAAGTGATTTTCCAGACTATGCTAATGCTGGGTGTCCGGTTTTCTTAGACTGGTCAAGTTGTCAAGATCCAGACAGTAACTATTCAGCTGTTACTGGCTTAACTACTCAAGGTGGATCAGCTACAGTACAGTGTAAGCTGCATGATTGGCAAGTAAGTTTTGGTAGTGAAGAATGGGATGACGTCGAAGTCAGAATTGAAGCTCCAGAATTATTTAGCCCCACCCCAATGATCCATCAAGGAAATGGAGTGTTCCAAGCAATTGTGAGCAACGACAAAGATGCTCCAGTTGGATCTAATTACGTAATCTTGATCACTGCACAAAGTGATTCAATAATCGATTACGACAATTGGGAACCAATGACCAGAAGCGAGAAGAATTTTCAGGTAATTAGAGATGTTACAGTTGAGTATGAGAATCATGATTGGAGCAATCCTCAATATATTGACGAGGATCCACCAAGTCCAATAACTTACCCATACCTTCAAGTCTCTAGTCCTGAAATTTATTGTGCTTATGTACGCGATGGTCAAGGTCTATACTGGACAAGCTATAATGGTAGTTGGATAACACCGACTTCACTATATAGCACTGCCGAGAAGATCGAAGCTCCCAGGTTAACGTTTTCTTCCGGTACAGCACATATAACTTGGCTTCAAGGATTAAGCCCTAGTCGAGATATATGGTACAAATCTTTTCTTCTAACAGGACCCTTTCCGATTACTTCACCAGATCAGATCGATGATGATGGGAATAATAATGCATATCGTCCCGCTATTTCATCTTCAGGTGATACCATATTGTGGCCTAATTTTATTGGAGCAACTCCCCAACTTTTATACAGTAACTATAACGCTGGTTGGTCCAGTCCAACTAGTTTTTTTCCAGCACCTCGAAACGAAGGCTATGATACGGAAGTTCGGTCAGTATCTGGCTCTTCAAATAACGTACATGTAGTTGCTAGAAGGTATGACGGTCAAAATGATTATCTTTGGTATTCTGATTGGACCGTAGGCAACACTCTGAACGAAGTTATAATCACCCCATTTGAAACACTTCATCCAGATATCTGTATTGACTCTGGTGGTACTGTGTGGATTGCTTGGGAAAAGGGTGCTAATATCTTTTTCGTTTCGATTCCTGAAGGACAAGACCCGTCATCCGTACAAATCGTAGATGGTAGTAGCGAATATTCATCTCATCAACCTCAATTGGTTTGTGAAGAAACGGATGTGTCAGTATTTTGGGTAGATAACCGTGAGGGTTCTAATGATTTTCGAATCAGTGGACAATTCATAAGTCCAGACCCTCCTGATTTAACCTTGAATGCTTTTTCGAGTGGAGTCTCTGGTGCTCCATATAATTTCTACGTCGCAGTGGAACCAACATTCGGTTATTACCACGCAGTTTGGGCGAATAGCACCGGACTATTACACAGCTATCTTGTTCCGTAACACTTTTCAATTTCAAATTTTCAAACCCCTCGGTCGAGGGGTTTTTTGGTACAAAAAAATACTTATTAAGTTACTTATTTTTTAATAATATCTACAACTCGATCTGGGTGAAAATGTCTCTTTTTATTTTTCAAAAAACACTGAGCTTCTACCCCACCTTGAATAAAACCTAGAACTTGAATCTTTCTTTTCTTTCTATGGGATTTTTCTTCTCCGATTTTCTTTGAAACATAATCAATTTCTATGGGTTCGCGAGCTATGTGTGACCTAGCAAAAGCATTCATAGCCTGTTCTTTGGTAGTCTTCCTGCCCCATGTAGTTGGAACAGCTAACTCACCATCTTCAAACTTAGAAACATACCTCAAGTATGCTTGCTCTGCCCCTAAGTTATATAAATCCCTAGTAATTCGCACATCATCTAAACAATATTTTGCTAATTTTTCAAAATCACCGTCTTTATAATACTTAAGTGCATCAAGCCCACTTCCGCTTTTACCAGTTCCAAGGTTTGTATGAGCTAAGGAGTCGAGCTTTATTCTATGGCCCGCATATTTCTCAAAGTCTTCCATTATATCCAAATATTTGAGCTTATCTACGTCAATATTCAAATAAGGTTGCAAAACAGCAAAATCAAATTTCTTTACATTAAACCCTATGGTCTCACTTGCTTCGAGTATAGGTTGAAGTTGAGGAATCTCTTCTTCTCTATATGTTGAAAATTTATCATACTTATAATCATATACACCCACAATAGACACACCTAATTTATCATTATGGTCAAAGCCCCCTACTTCATCAAAACTTTTTTGTGTCTCAAGATCTAATACAATTTTGTTCATGTTTTTAATTATAGCATTAAATAAAAAATCACCTGAAATACTCAAGTAATTTTTTGTTTAATTATTTCTTTATATTATTAATAAACCACACTATTGTCGGAAACAAAACAATGTAAATATACCAAGTATTTCCTGTTAGCATTTCAAAAACATTTCTGCTAAAAAGAACCATATATAACGTTATATCCAATACTACAACCACCACTAACCATATTAAGCTTGTTAAGATAGCTGTTGTAATAGAATTTATTTTGGATTTATATGAAATAATTCCAATACTAATTATCAAAATAGTAGGAAATAAAAATGCCGATATACTATCTTGAAATGCTCCGCCAAGATTAAACAAACCAAAGAAAATAGTACATACAAAGCCAATACCCCAAACAATTATCCCAGTTAAAATATTTTTTATCCAATAGTTAGTCATATTATAACCTCAAAAATCCTAAAACTTAGGTTTCTGAGGAGTTAAAGTTGTAAAAATAAAAACTACTTACCTTTTCGTGTAAAAGCCCAAATCATGAGCAATATCACGACAATGATCAAAAGCCACCAGTACCATTCCATAAAGCCTCCTTTTAAACTAATAATATATATTTATTATACCGAATTTAATTATTTAACCAAACCTTATCCAAAACAAATCTAAGTATCATATATATGGTATATACAACAACTAACACCGTAACTACCAAAATTACTGCGTTTCGAACCTGCATAGATTTCTCTGGCTTTCCACCAGCATTCAAGAGCTTAAAGACTGTAGCTAATAGATAAGTAATACCCCAAATAGGTACAAGAAATAATGCTGAATTCATAATACTATACACAATTCCTGGAATATGTCCGTTTTTAAAAGCGTTAATGTCTATAAAATATTTAATAAATTCCATTATTTTGAATAGTGTTCTTTAATATTTTCTAGTAATTCTTTTGTATTATCAAAAGCAGCTTTTTCTATAGCTTCATCCATGTCTATCCAAACAAGTTTATATATTTCATGATCCTCAATCAAACTAGTGTCTCGCGCTTCATCTTCAAGCTCAAATAAAAACTGATGCAAAACCTTGTGATGTTCTTGACTCCCAACTAAATATGAAAAATCAACTATATTAAACTTTTTTATTTGTTTTAAATGAATATATCCAGTTTCTTCTGTAACCTCTCTTTTGGCAGCGTCCTGAATACCTTCGTCTTTTTCAATATGACCCTTTGCTGACACTAGTTTACCCCAACGATCCCGAAGTAAAGCAACCTTACCTTTATTGTAAATCACTCCTCCAGCTGTAAGATGTTCTTTAATTTTTTTCATATATATATACCAAATCTACACCAGCTATGCTTACTGTATGCACTAAAGTACCCCACTCTCCAAGTCTGTCTAGTAGATTATCGGTTGTACGTTGAACAAAATGTGATTCAACCACAGCTACGCGAATTTCATCTTTGTGTTTTTCAAATTCACCAAACATATTTTCACGCTTAAGTTTGTGATAATACAAAAACGGCTCTTTGTGTCCACGAAGTAAAATCTTTTTCTCTTCAGGATAATTCTCTTTTACGTAAAACGCGGCTTTTTTCAGTCCTTCGTTTACGCCCACAGTTGTAAGTTGCTTTGCGCCAACAGGACCTCCAGCTATTCGATTGTAATACAAATAATAAGAAGGTTTATAATGATTCAAAATTGGTAAGTTGTAAGCTGAAATAAATATAACAACTAAAATCAATGGAAATAAATCACTTCCAAGAAGTTTTAAGTTATGTAACCTACTAGTAGCTAGAAGAATTCTACGTAAAGTAGCAAGAAGTCCCCATGCGGCATATATCATAATCACCGGATATACAGGTAGCACATAGCGTACTTCTAGTTTTTTATTTGCCACAGACATAACAACAATATATGCGATCATCCAGATCCAAAGCAAGGTCCACAAGTCCAGATCTCCTCTTCTCTTTTTCCACCAGATATATATACCTAAGAAAAATCCAATTATAGTTATTTCAGTCAAACGAATTGCTAAAATTATTAAATAAAAATGCCATGCAGGATCAGCAGTAATTTTTCCTAAATAAAAAGTAGTGTGATCAAAATACGAATTTACTCCAAGCTGAGTAAAGAAATATTTAAAAAATGTGTATGGTGGAAATACTGTCCAATCTCCAGGCCACAAAAGCATGATAAAAACCAAAACCCATACCAACATCCATAAATACTTTTTATTTAGTATTGCCATAGCAATCTTCTTGGTTTCCCAAACCCCGCCCTTATCTTTCCATATTTTCCATATTTTCCACAAACCCAATATAGGTAAAAGTATCAAAGCATTGTACTTAGTTAGAAAAGCAAGCACCAACCCTGCAATACTTAAGTTCTTCCACAAGTTTTGTTGATTCTTCTCATACAAGAAAAAACTAAATATTGTAAAAGTCATCCAAAAAGTTAACATTACATCTTGATGTGCCCAACGAGACAAACCAATATGAACTGGATCAAGCGCAAGCATAAGAGCTGCAAGTACACCAATCTTAGAATGACCAAGTTTTTGCATAAACCAGTAAATAAGAGCTGGGGTCAAAGCGCCTATTAAGGCTACGGGTAATCTAGATGCACCAAGCATATCGTAAACTTCCAAAGAATAACTGGATGCATTTACAACAAGAAGTTTCTGAAATATACCTATAAGAAATGCTGTAGGCAAACCAAGTGCTATTGTGTCACCAAACTTCCACCAACCGTGTTGCAAATTACCTAAATCAAAATCTACAAAAAAATTATTAAATAAAAACTGCCCTCTATCCAACCACCAGATTTCATCAATAAATGCAGAATTACCGGTTATATCTAATACTCTTGGTATAAGACCAATAATAAAAATAAATACACACACAAACCAAATTTTGTGCTTTATTATAAACTTCATATTTTTATTTTACACCATAGATTAAAATTTACTAGACAACTAACTTTTTATATTCCATCATATTATAAACAAAAACTCTTGACCTAGCTTCTTGAAAAAGCTACTATGTATATTGTTATGTCAAGAAAACTTTCCAAAACTCAAAAAAACGAACTACAAGAATACAAACAAAAACTCTTGCAATTGCAGGCTGATTTTGACAATTATCGAAGAAGATCAGAAAACGAAAAAATCCAAATGCTTCAAAGTGCAAAAGCTAATTCTCTTCTTGAAACAGTCCCTGTATTAGACAATTTTGAAAGATCACTAAAGCACATACCAAACGAGTTAAAAAATTCTGATTGGGTAGTTGGTGTCACTCATATTTATAAACAACTTAGTGCTATTCTAAGTCGTGAAGGACTAGAGAAAATCGATACTCAAAACGCAAAATTTGATCCAAATCTTCATGAAGCTATAAGCTATGAGATTAGCAAAAAACACACAAAAGACCATATTATCGATGAAATAGAAAGTGGTTATAAATTTGGTAAAAAGGTTATCAAACCAGCCAAAGTTCGCGTAGCAAAATAAATCAAACGGACTTGACAAAATGTAAAGAAGACTTTACAATTTTAATAGTACCAACCATCTCTGCTGACTCACTTTTCAAAAGCAGTTTTGATGGAAAAAACTAATATTAAGGAGAAAAATGAGTAAAATCATAGGAATCGATTTAGGAACCACTAATTCTGCAGTTGCAGTAATGGAAGGTGGTAAAGCAAAAATTATCCCAACCTCTGAAGGTGCAAATACATGCCCCTCAGTAGTTGCTATAGACAAAAATAAATCTCGACTAGTTGGCTCTTTGGCCAAAAGACAGGCTATAACAAACCCAGAAAATACAGTATTTTCAGTAAAAAGATTTATAGGTAGAGATTTTGATGATGCAGAAACCCAAAAAGACGTAAAAAGTATGCCCTACCATATCTCCAAAGGTTCAAAAGGTGGAATAAAAGTAAAAATGGGCGATAAAGATTATACTCCACAAGAAATTTCTGCAATGATCTTAGAAAAACTAAAAAAAGATGCTGAAAGTTTCTTGGGCAGCGAAGTCAAAGAAGCGGTTATCACAGTACCAGCATACTTCAATGACAATCAAAGAAAAGCTACAAAAGACGCTGGAAAGATCGCTGGTCTAGAAGTAAAAAGAATCATCAATGAACCCACTGCTTCAGCTCTTGCATACGGTCTAGACAAAGATAAAAAAGATGAAAAAATAGCAGTATATGATTTTGGTGGTGGAACTTTTGATGTCACCATACTCGAACTTGGAGATGGTGTATTTGAAGTAAAAGCTACAAATGGAGATACTCACTTAGGTGGTGATGATATGGATCAGGCAGTAATGGACTATTTGGTAGAAGAATTCAAAAATAGCGAAGGCGTAGATCTCAGTAAAGACAAAACCGCTTTACAGAGATTAAGAGAAGCATCTGAAAAAGCAAAAGTAGAACTCTCTTCATCTCTAGAAACTGATATAAACCTACCCTTTATCACCGCAGATTCAACTGGTCCAAAACATTTAAATATCAAACTTACTCGATCAAAACTCGAAAAACTAACAGAAGATTTAATTGAAAGAGCTATTGAACCTTGTAAAAAAGCTTTAGAAGATGCAAAAATGACCCCTAGCGACATAGATGAGGTAATACTCGTAGGTGGACAAACTAGAATGCCTATAATTCAAGCAAAAGTAAAAGAATTTTTTGAACGTGAACCGAATCGTAGTATAAACCCAGATGAAGCTGTTGCCCTAGGTGCTGCAATACAAGGCGGTGTGTTTACTGGTGAAACAAAGGATATGGTGCTTCTAGATGTAACTCCGTTAAGTCTGGGCCTTGAAACACTTGGAAGTGTATTTACCAAACTAATAGATAGAAACAGTACGGTACCAATATCCAAATCACAGATTTTTTCAACAGCAGCTGACAACCAACCGTCCGTAGAGGTACATATACTACAAGGCGAAAGACCTATGGCAGCTGACAACAAAAGCTTGGGTAGGTTTATGTTAGACGGTGTTCCACCTGCACCTAGAGGTATTCCTCAAATCGAAGTTACTTTTGATATTGATGCAAATGGAATCTTAAATGTAAAAGCTAATGACAAAGCCTCTGGCAAAGAACAGCATATCACTATAACTGGATCATCTGGACTTTCTGATGAAGAAGTTGAAAGAATGAAAAAAGAAGCCGAAAGCCATAAAAGCGAAGATGAAACCAAAAAGAATATAATCGATGCCCGTAATATGGGTGACACCTTAATTCACACTTCTGAAAAAACTTTAAAAGATGCTGGTGAAAAAGTATCATCTGACAATAAAAAAGAAGTTGAAGAAAAAATCAAAACTCTTAAAGATGAATTAAAAAACGAAAATCTAGAAAAAATCAAAAAAGCTACGGACGAACTATCTACTAGTATTCAAAAAGTAGGTGCAGCTATGTATGAACAACAAGCAAAAGCTGATGCTCAGAAATCTAAAGATAAAAAAGAAGAATCAAAAACTGATAAAAAAACTGAAAAACCAGTAGAAGCTGAATATAAAGAAAAACCTGCCGGTAAAACTCAGGACGAAAAAGACAAAAAATAGACCTAACTAAACTCAGATAATTATGCCAGAAGACTATTATCAAGCTCTAGGCGTTGAGAAAAACGCAACAGATAACGAGATCAAAAAAGCTTATAGAAAATCTGCCTTAAAATATCATCCAGATCGTGGTAAAGACGGGGATGAATCAAAGTTCAAAGAAATCAACGAAGCTTATCAAGTACTCTCAGACAAACAAAAACGTGAGAACTATGATCAATTTGGTAAAGCTGGTGTAAATTCTGATTTTGCTGGTGGAAACGATCAAACAGGCGCTTATAGTGGATACGAAAATATAAACGCAGATTATGGAAATCTCGGTGATATTTTCGATACTTTCTTTGGCGGAGACTCTGGCTATTCAGGTCAAAGAAGAACTAGAAAACAACGCGGGAGCGATATTGAGCTCAGTTTAAAAATCAGCTTTGAAGACTCCTACTTTGGCAGAAAAGAATCTATAAGTTACAAAAAAATAGATATCTGCCCATCCTGCAAAGGAGAAGGTCATGCCAAGGGAACACAAGTTCAAAAATGTAAAACTTGTGAAGGAAGTGGAAAACAACAAATAACTCACGACACCATAATGGGTCGTTTCAGCCAAGTTACTACATGTAGGACTTGTAAGGGAAAAGGTAAAATCTATGATCAACCCTGCACCAAATGCTATGGCGAAAGTTTAACAAAGATTACGAAAAATATTGATTTAGAAATTCCAGCAGGAATCACTTCAAAATCAACTTTGAGAGTAACAGATGGCGGAAACAAGGGTGCTGATGACGGCAGTTTTGGAGATTTGTTTATAGAAGTTCAAGTACAAGACCACAAATATTTTGTTCGTGATCAAAACAATATAATATTTGAGACTAGTATTCCTCTTACCTCTGCAGTCCTTGGTGCAACCGTTGATATCCCAACTATGGAAAAAGAAGTTGAGTTAAAAATTCCCGCAGGTACTCAAAGTGGACAGAAATTTAAACTGCGAAACAAAGGCTTTACTAATATTCATGATAAAAATCGTGGTGATCAGATTGTAATAACAAACATCGAAATACCAAAAAAACTATCAAAAGAAGAAAAACAACTATATACTAATTTATCAGAAATACAAAACTCCCAAAAAGGTACTACATTCGAAAATATAAAACGAGGGTTTGGGCTTTGACAATTTGACCCAAATTCTGGATACTAGATAATACGAGAGGGGCAATTTCTATTGTCAAAATTTAATATATGCTTCCAACTTGGGATTTAGTAATAACAATTGTATTTTTAGTTATCTCTGGATATAACTTTATTCTCCAACGAGAAAAAGTAATAAAATTACTAATAGCAGCTTATATTGGGCTAGCTTTGGCTTCTGTTTGGGGAGACGCTATGCAAAACTTTTTAGCTGGTGGTTCTATTTCTCAAGACTTTTTAGAAGGCGAAACAACTCTATCTTCTACTAAAATAGGTATATTTATTATCTTTACTATACTTTTAACTGTAAAGTCCGAATTCACCCAAGTTTCAGATTCCAAGGGCATAACCTCATCTTTTATTCTCGGTCTTTATAGTGTACTTTCTACCCTACTTATATTTGCATCTGTCTTTTCTTTTTTAGATGAAGATTCTATGAATTTCCTTCTTTCAGAATCAAACTTAGCAAATTTTATCATTAAATATCAATTGTGGTTTTTCTTATTACCTGCGATATTTATGATAATTGGTGGATTCTTGACAAAAAAAGAACGTAAAAGAAGATAGTTGCTTGACTTCTAGGAGATAATTTCATAAAATTAGGGTCTTTGTAATAAAGGAGATTATGTCAAATATTCGGTCCAAAAATATATTTATTACTGGTGGCAAAAAGCTCAAAGGTGAGATCGATATTCATGGTGCAAAAAATTCAATAACCAAACTTTTGGTTGCATCTACGCTAACTAATAAAAAATGTACTTTTTATAATGTACCTGAGATCGACGACTTAGAAGTCACAATTGAACTATGCAAAAGTATTGGATCAGAGATAAATTGGATCAAAGAAAAAAATATCATTGAGATTCACACTTCAAAGATCAAAACCTCCAAGATCCCCCAGAGATTTTCTGGTAAAAACCGAATTCCTATACTACTTTTTGGTCCACTCTTGGCTCGTACAAAAAAAGCTTCTATTCCTATACTTGGCGGATGTAAAATCGGCGCACGTCCAGTAGACATTCACTTTGATGCTTTAAAAAAATTAGGTGCAGACATTAACTGCACCGATAATTCATATGATGCAACTATTGAAGGTAAGTTTACTGGTAATTTAATCGAACTTAGGTATCCAAGTGTTGGCGCCACAGAAAATGCAATGCTTGCAGCAGTACTTGCAAATGGTAAAACCGTAATAAAAAATGCAGCCATAGAGCCAGAAATTACAGATATCGTAAAGTTCTTACAAAAAATCGGTGCAATAATCTTTACTGACGTAGACCGAACAATAATTATAGAAGGTGTAGAAAAACTACACGGCGCAGAACATTCAGCCTTGTCTGACCGTATCGAAGCAGCATCTTATGCTGTTGCTGCAGCTATTACTGACGGAAATATATTTTTAAAAAATGCCCAGCAGTTCTCTTTGGTTACATTCCTCAATATGTTTCGCAAAGTAGGTGGAGGGTTCACGATTCACAAAAAAGGTATAGAATTTTATCGTAAAGAGTCTTTAAAAAATTTATCCATTGAAACAGACGTATACCCTGGTTTCAGCACTGACTGGCAGCAACCATTTGTAGTCTTACTTACTCAAGCAAAAGGAATGTCGGTAGTACATGAAACAGTTTATGAAAATAGATTTAGCTATACTAAGTCTCTGAATGTAATGGGTGCTAAAATCGAACTACACAACCAATGCTTAGGTGGTAAAAAATGTAGATTCCAACATCACGACTACAAACACAGTGCGGTAATCCAAGGACCAACCAAGCTCAAAGCAACTGAACTCACTATTCCTGACCTTAGGGCTGGATTTGCTTATGTTTTGGCAGCACTTATTGCAGACGGAAAAAGCAAAATCGTTGGACTAGATCAACTGTATAGAGGTTACGACAAAATTGAAGAAAAATTAGAAAAAATTGGCGCAGATATTTCTAGTAAATAGAATTGACAAGACTTGAATTATCAGATAAAATTAATCTGATAATGTACATTGTTTGAATGTATTTTGTTTGTTTTTGGGTCCATAGCTCAGTGGTAGAGCGATAGCCTTTTAAGCTATGCGTCGTGGGTTCGATCCCCACTGGACCCACCAACACTGTGTTGTACGGAAGAGAAATAAGACCATTATGTGGTCTTTTTTGATTAACTAGACTAAAATAAGCTTAATTATATTTCTTCGCCCTTTGAATAAGTTCCTTCTTCAGTATCATGGGCATACTTAATGTCTGCCTGGGCTTCCTTGTCAAATAAGTTAGAATAAAAATCAATATCAGCTAATCCTGCATTGCTTTTGGGACCGACAACACGACCAACGTTTAGTACCTCGGACAATTTTCTAGCAATACCAAACTCTATTCCTGCCTTACACGCACTTAACACTATAGTTGCATCGGTCCTAAATACATTACTAGCTCTACGAAGGCCTCTACCTCCCAAATCATCAGCTGTTAATTGATTTTGACTTTTACTTCGAACAGAACTATGACCAAATAATATCGTGTGGCCATCACTGTGACCACCCATTATTCCCCAAGCTGCCTTATTGTTATTCTTAGAATACAATTTTCTTATACTCGCCAAACTTTTCATGGCACGATGTTTGCTACCTATTTCATATATATGTGAATTATATCTGTGTCTTGTTTTTTGATATAAATCCGATATCATTTCTTTATCACGATGAAAAGATGAGTTCCAGTCATCATATGGATTAATAATTATGCCGTAAGCTTTTTCTAAATCTAGAGATTCGGGATTACTTAAGTGTTCAAATTGATCAATAAGCATTTGTTGCGGATATCTACCAAAAAAACTAATGCCACATTTTTGATGTAAAAAAGTAGTTATACCTGGATGTGATTTTTCTAGTTCAACCATTGCTTGAATATCTTGACTTATAGTTTCGATTTTGCGCTGTTTGTCTTCTTTTTTATGTTTATTTAATATACTGTAAATACTCTCTTTTGCAAGAATTTTTTCATCATTTATATTAATATCCAATACCTTGTGTGACCTTTCTCTTTCTTCTTCGTTCCCATAAATACTCATATCTACCAGGGTTTGATAAAATTTCTTAACTGATTTTACTAAACTAGAATTTTGACCGTAGCTGTCATCTGCTTCTGGCCATTGCTTTTCAAGTATAGGTAATAATCTATCCGTATCTTCTTCATCGCCATGACGAATTATTTCTCCTATCGTGAAGTTTTTTCTTGCTTCGGATATTTCGTCAGGGTACTCTTCTCCTGTTTCTGTGTGTTTTATTATAATATCTGAGGATTTATCAATCCCTATTCGACTTTGTTCTGGATTCTCTGATTCTATTAAAGACGCTACAGCTTCAAAAGCAAATTCAGAAGCTTCAAGCTGTTCTATGTTTTGTTCAATGATATTTAATACAATCTGTCGTATTGGGTTGCGATGATCGCTAAACGATACCCACCTTATAACTTGGCTATCAAACTCATCAAAAACATTCTTACTTTCAGATTGAATCGCCCATTGAAAAACTTGAACAAACTTCTGGGAGTTATTGTCAATTTCCTCAACAAGCCTAGCCTCTTCTTCTTTGTCAATAATCTGAATTGCGGAATCTCTTTCTTTTTCTGGCAAACTCATAGCGGGATAAGATTTAAAAATAGTGTTTATTTTTTCAATAAGACCATATACGTCTCTTACAACCTCGTTTTGTTCAGGACTCTCTACATATTCAGAACTACCTGATTCTTCTGGAATAAATTGTGGTGAACTTTCTGGACTTGGTGTCATAAATTAATTATACCAGATAAGCGTAGTATTTTGTTTTAAATATATTGCTACTTAACGAAAAAACAGATAGCTTATAGCACACTCATTGCCCATTTACGCAAGTCAGTGATGACCTCCTGTAAAATAGGTTCGAAACTGTCCCCGTTTGGTCCACCAACCCTGTTGTACGGGAGAGAAATAAGACCATTTTGTGGTCTTTTTTGATTGAATAAATAGATATTTTATAGTATGATTATTATCTTTAGTATTTTATATTACAAATTATTCAAAAAAAATAGAGCGCAGAAAATTTTGCGCTCTAGATTGTTTGATGTAACGAGTTAACTCACCTCAACTCCTTCTTTCTTCATACTCTCTCTCCTCCTTGGAGATTCTTGAATTCCGCCCAAAGATCTTGAAGGTTTGCTAGGTTTTGTATCTCTATCAGATAGCTGCCTATGCGATACCAAAGGACCCGGCCCTTTGAAAAACTCGGGATATATTTCATAAAATTTATCCCAATGTTCTCCCAATGAAATGAAATAATCCATAAAGGCCTTATTTCCTCTCTGTTCCTTTAGCATCCAGAAGCTTAGAACTAGATCAACAAACTCCGGAGCAAAACCTTCTATCAACTGCTTGATCTTATTAAATGTTTGCTTTCTGGCAATATGAGTAGCATACGGGTGGTCAACTTTTAACTCATCGTAAACAGTTTCTCCCCACTCTATCAAAAGCCAGATCGCCTTAATGATCGATGATTGCTGATGCGCTCTTTCTAGTCTGTCTATCTTCTCGTTTGCTATTACATCCAAGTTTGGATTTACTGAAAGCAATTTCACAAGAATTGGGTTCAACTTCCTTGAAAGAGCTTCGAATAGATCTGGATTGTCCCATAAAAAATTAACTTGTTTCCAGATTATATCCGAGTACTCATTTGACGAGGGATAGGCATTGTACTTCATGTCATCACCTCCATTTGAATTCTCGTTACATCAAAACTTTGATTACTCTATATGAACACATTTGAATGTGCGAAAAAATTATTCTATTAATTATACCACCAAATAAAATAAAGATCAATTTATTATAGTAAAAGTACTATTTATAAAACTTCATGAATAGGTCTTTGGGAATCTCTACTCTTCCCAATTGTTTCATTTTTTTCTTACCTGCTGCTTGTTTTTTTAGTAATTTATCTTTACGGGTTCTATCTCCTCCATATAATTTTGCAATTACATCTTTTCGCATAGCTGGGATTTTTTCTGAAGCTATTATCTTTGAACCAACCCTAGCTTGAATTTTTACTTCAAAAAGTTGCCGAGGAATCAATTTCTGTAATTTCTCGGTTAATTTTCTAGCTATTGTCTGTACCTGATCACGGTGCACGACTTGTGTAAACGCATCTATGGGTTTTTCCGCAATATCAATTTCTAATTTTATCAAATCTTCGGCTCGCCAATCCAATACTTCATAATTCATAGAAGCAAAACCTGAACTGATACTTTTCAAACGATCATAAAAATCAGTCATTATCTCAGAAAGTGGAAACTCATAACTTAAAATAGCTTTATTACCCTCTAGATACTCTGTGTTTAAGTGTTTACTTCTATAGCTATGAACTAATGTCATGATTGATCCCGTATATTCAACTGGACTAATAATCTCCATTTTAATCCATGGTTCTAATACTTTTTCTGGATTGTTTGGTAACTCTGATGGGTTTTTCAAAGTTTTTTCTTGACTGTTTGAGTCGATAATTTTGTATACTGTTGTAGGAGTTGTAACAACTAAATTCAAATTAGATTCTCTCTCTAGTCTTTCTTTACTGATCTCCATGTGTAGAAGTCCGAGAAATCCGCATCTGAACCCATAACCAAAAGATGTTGAATTTTCTGGCTCATATGTAAGCGCGCTATCATTTAACTTTAATTTTTCTAAACCTTTTTTGAGTTTTACAAAATCCTCTCCAAGTGTGCAGTAAAAACTAGCAAAAACTTTCGGTTGAGGTTCCTTGTAGCCAACCAAAGCTTTGGGATAGCTGTCTTTATCTATGATTTTTGCAATAGTATCACCAATTTTACTTTCAGAAATATCTTTCAAACCACAAATAACATAACCAATTTGCCCGCATTTAAGTTCGTCAGTTTTTATTAAATCCATACCAAAATATCCAACCTCTTCAACGCTTGCTTCGTGTTTTGTGGCTAAAAACTTTATCTTATCATTAGACTTGAAACTACCAGAAAATACTCGAATATAACTAATTACTCCTCGAAATTCATCGTACACCGCATCAAAAATTAGAGCCTTATTATCCTGAGTATTGTGGTCAGGATTTGGAATGTTTTGAATTACATTTTCAAGCAGTTCCTCAATACCTTCTCCAGTTTTTGCAGAAATTTTTAAAACTTCACTTGACTCTATTTCCAATATGCTTGCGATCTGCTGTGCCGCTAAATCAGCATTTGCACCAGCCAAATCAATTTTATTTATTACTGGTATTATCACAAGTCCAGCTTTTTGAGCAACTGATAAGTTGGCTAATGTCTGAGCTTGTACTCCCTTTTGTGCATCTACTAGTAAAATTGCACCTTCACAAGCAGTTAAAGCTCTAGATACTTCATATGAAAAATCTACATGCCCAGGAGTGTCTATTAAATTTAAGTAGTATTTTTGTGCTTCAAATTCATAAACAAGACGAATCGGTTGTAATTTGATTGTTATACCCCTCTCTCTTTCAAGATCCATCTTATCCAAATACTGAGATTGCATCTTATTTTCAGGGATAGTATTTGTTACTTCCAGTAATCTATCAGCCAAAGTTGATTTACCGTGATCAATATGGGATATAATACAAAAATTTCGTATATTAGAGATCATAAAAAAAAGTTTATATTCATTTTATATACTTTGGTATGGGCTCACATCTTGACTAGAATATGGGTCACTAAAAGTTTCATCTATGTTTTCGAACAATAATTCTACCTTTATATCCTTATCCTGCAATTCAAGGTCTACTATCTTGATATCTTTGGCAATGCTTATGGGTTTGTTTATATATTCATCTAAATTAGTAATTGAAAAAATCCATTCAAAAGGTACTTTCAATGCACCGATTTTTAATTCTTTAGGTTTCAAAAATAGTTCATTATTTTTTATCTCTGGCTCAATATTTAATATAAAAACAGTGTTTATAGGTCCTCTTTTTATTTGTCCAAATAATTCTATATGTTTTTCTAAAACTGCTGCTTGTAAGCCACCTACCTCTGGTCTAGAACTATTTGCCCCACCAACACCCAAAGTAAATTGCATTATTGCAGTTAATTCTTCTTCGGATATTGTAGTTGTAAGTTTCTGATCTTTACCTTTTTTGTCATATTCGTCTTCAAATTTTTGTGTAAAATAATCTTCTACATTGTCTATCTCAAGAGGCTGTACTATTCGAGTTGGTTTTGGTTCTTTATAAAGCACTTTACTAAATCCGGGAATATACATCAAACCACTAGCAGCAACTGCAGAAACAGTTCCCAATATAAATAAAATTAATAACGCTACACATGAAAAACAACATAATTTAAACTTTGATCTTTTTGGTTTAATTTTCTTTTCTACTGGTTTTGAATTATCGGTTTTTTGAAGTGGTTTTCTATCTTCGGGTTTTTGAACGATAGCATCTTTTTGTTGTGTTTCTGTATCAGAAAAAGTTATATCTTTTATAAGTTTTGTGTCTGGTTCTTTATTTTCCATATTATATTTGTTCTGCTTTAGTAAGCTCTTTAACTCTTGTTCTTCGCTTAAAGAAACTACTTAATTTATTTAATTCAGGTAATTTTAATAAATAACTTAAACCCGTATATACAGCAAGAGCGATAATTGAAACTATACCTACCTGCAATATCAATCCCATTCGAGTATGTGTGTCTAGTATTGGCTCTATCATATACTTTCCTGACTGAGCCACTGCTACCATTATTAAAGTAACAAAAACAACCTTGCTTATGTTTATTAAGTTTGTCTTTTGTTCAATTGTATCAATTTTTGAATGTAATGCGAAAAACAACCAAATCAAATGTATAGTAGCTCCAATACTCAAAGCCCAGCCTAAACCAATCACACCCATACCAGAGATAATATTTAGTTCTCCAAAACTCAAACCACGAGTCAATATAAATCCACTAAGAATTGTTATCGCAATACCTACTAAACTGATCATAACTGGAGTACGAGTATTTTTCATTGCATAAAAACTTCTTGCAAGTAAAGGTATCAAGCTCTGTGCAAACATATATAAAGCCATAACTCCAAGTATTGTAGCTGTAACTACTGTATTCTCCCAATCAAAATGACCCGATCCAAGTAATATCCTTATAACTTGAGCTCGAAATATCAATAGCAGTGATATCAGAGGTAATACAATAAAAAAGATTTGTCGAAAAACCAAAGAAAATGTTTTTGCAAATTCAGCCTTCTGGTTTAATGCTATTTTTTCAGTTAGGTTTGGAAACACAGCAATAGCCAAAGTAATACCAAAAACCGAAGGTACAAAAGCTGCTATATTATTTGCAAAAATAAACAAAGCAATATCTTCGGGATCATATAGCGAAGCAATAGCAATAATAACAATAAAAGATATCTGACCTGCGGCTAGTCCTATTGTACGAGGCAACATCAACTGTCCTATCTCACGAACACCCTTGTTTTTAAAGTTAATAGCAAACCTATATCTAAACCCCAATGAGAAAGCTGGGATTGCTTGAATCAACATATGTAAAAACGCTCCTACGAGAGCTCCAAATGCTGGAGCAAGTATCCCGTATTTATCTGCAAAAAATACTGTTCCAAGTATAATTCCTAAATTATATAATATAGGAGCTAAACTATAAGCCAAAAATCTCTTAAACGAATTTAGAATTCCACCAAAAATATATGCTAGTGAAAAGAATATTGGGTTCACAATCAGTATACGGGTTATTAACACTGCATCTGCAAGACGATCTGCAGAAAATCCCGGTACCAACAATTTCATCACATATGGTGCAAAGATAAACATCAACACAGAATAAACAAGTATAATTATCAAACCAATATTCAAAAGATAATTTGCTACCTCAAATGCTTCTTTTTTCTTCTTATTACTTAAATAATTGATAAATACTGGAATAAAAGCAGCAGAAATAGCTCCAATTACAAGTATATTTACTATAAAATCTGGTATTAAAAAACCAGCATTATATATACTGATGTCACCTGATGGAATTTTTTGAGCTAGAAAGTAATCCCTAGGAATCCCCATTAATCTTGAAACTGCAGTCATTACAATTAATATAATACTTGCAACTCCTAGACTATTCTTGGATGTAAAAAGTGTCCACAATTTTTGCACAACAACTCCAACTACTTAACTGTTTTTACAGGAATCTTACCTTTAAAATTATTTTTGAATATTTCAGCAAACTGCTTACCTTCTATGGTTTCTTCTTTTAATAATTTCGTAGATATTACATCAAGTAGTTCTTTGTTTTCTTTTAATATCTTTTCAGTGCGATTTTCTGCTTTTCCTATAATTGATTTTATTTCATCGTCAATTTGTTTTGCTACATCTTCGCTATAATTTCTCTTTTCATTAAAATCTTTACCCAAAAATATAACTTCTTCTTTTTCTCCAAGAGATACTGGTCCTATTACATCACTCATTCCAAATTCAACTACCATTTTTCGAGCTACTTTAGTTGCTTTTGATAGGTCGTTACTTGCTCCTGTTGTGAGTTCACTAAATACTATTTTTTCAGCTACTCTTCCTCCAAGCATTGACGCGATATCATCTTCAAATTTAGTTTTGGAATACAAGTGCTTGTCTTCTTTTGGAACACTCCATGTATATCCCATAGCCATTCCTCTGGATATAATAGATATCTTATGCACTGAATCGCAATGTTTGAGTGCTGAAGACATGATAGCATGCCCTGCTTCATGATAAGCAGTGATTTCTTTTTCGTCAGGAGACATAGCTTTAGATTTTCTCTCTGGTCCTAGCACAACCTTTTCTGTAGCTTCTGTAGCTTCGCTCATGCTAATTTTTCTTTTATTTTTTCGTACTGTAAGTATTGCTGCTTCATTCATTAAATTTTTAAGATCTGCTCCAGAAAAACCAGCAGTACCTGAAGCAATCTTTTCAAAATCAAAAACTTTTTCCAATGGTTTGTTCTTGGAGTGTAATTTTAATATAGCAGTTCTCTCTTTTCTGTCAGGTAAATCTACGACAACTCTTCGATCAAATCTTCCGGGTCGAAGCAAGGCTGCATCTAGTACGTCTGGTCTGTTGGTTGCAGCCATAATAATCACGTGCGTATCAGTTTCAAATCCATCCATTTCTACAAGTATTTGATTTAAAGTTTGTTCTCGTTCATCATGACTTCCGCCCATTCCTGTACCTCGCATTCTACCTATAGCGTCAAGCTCGTCAATAAAAATAATTGATGGTGCGTTTCTTTTTGCCTTGAGAAAAAGATCACGAACCCTACTAGCCCCTACTCCTACAAACATCTCTACAAATTCTGATGCGGATATAGAAAAGAATGGCACACTAGCTTCACCAGCTACTGCTTTTGCTAAAAGAGTTTTTCCTGTTCCAGGAGCCCCAAGAAGCAATACACCTTTTGGTACTTCTGCGCCAATTTTTGAATACTTACCAGGACTTTTCAAGAAGTCTACTACTTCAAGTAATTCTTGTTTTGCCTCTAAAAGTCCTGCAACATCTTTGAAGGTAACTTTTTTTCGTCCAATATTCGATATTCTAGCAGTACTTTTACCAAAAGACATTGCTTTGTTGCTACCTGCGGCCGCAGATCTGAATAAAAAGAAAATAAATGCACCTATCAATAGTACTGGTAATAGAGTAGAAAGAAGACCTATCCATAAGTTTTTACTCTGATCATCTACTACGGTTATTTTTACTTTTTCAGAATTAATATCATAATCCAATAATGAGGAGCTGTCTTCTTTAACTGATTTTTGTTTGTCACCATTTTTAAGTTCAATTTCTAGTTTATTTCCTGTTATTTTAATTTCTTTTACTTTTTTATCTTCAACCTCTTGTACTAATTTCGTAATAGACACATCTTTTATCTCTTCTTTGTCCGTAGAAAAACTAGCATAGAAAATTGAAACTACAAAAACTATAAGTATTAAATACAGGAAATTTCTAATTGATTTATTTATTTTCATAATTCTTTATATATTCTTCGATATTTAATTTTAACACACAATACATCTTATATAAACTAAAACTACCCTACAAGGTCTTTCTGTTCCTGTTCAACAGTGTTGGTAGCAGGGGCGGGAATTGAACCCGCGACCTCAGGCTTATGAGTCCTGCGCTCTAACCGACTGAGCTACCCTGCCATGGTGGGACTGGGAGGATTCGAACCTCCGGCCAACACCTTATAAGAGTGCTGCTCTACCACTGAGCTACAGTCCCAAAATAACTGCATTTTACTATTAGATTTTACCCTTTTTCCCCCTAAAAGTCAACGCAACATTTTATAAGAAAAAAGACGCCAATGGCGTCATATGTAAAATATATTTCAATAATTATGCAGAAACTCCGGTCAACTTCCCACGCGCAACAACATGTTCGGAAACACAACACTCAACATCTGCAAATACCAAACCCCTTCCGGTTTTTGTCTGAGTTACTTTGATTATTAGTTTGTCAGATCCCGCAATAACCATTTCTAAGAATCTGAATTCTTTAACCTCAATAAATCTGGGATTACCCGTTTTTCCCTGCAAAACACAAAGCAAGGACAAAAGTACTAATGCTGATTCAATTATTACAGTCCCTCGCACAACTAATAAATCATCGTCAGTTACTGTATGATCCTCAATAAATGCACTACTAGGATTATAGATAATAGTTCCACTTATACTGTTTCCTTCGATATAGTACTCGGCTGTTTGAAGGTATTCATCAACTTTTCGAAACCATTTTCCAACACATCCTTTGATATAAGAAATACTCAATTTTTGAGAAGTTGGCATTTTTCACCTCATTTGTATTGTTCAAAGAATAAATATTATATCTGAAAAACATAGTTTTGTCAATAAAAACAGGCCGCCCGTTGCGGGCGACCTTTTTGACATTAAGCCACAAAACCATTACTTCGTCTAGAAAAACGACATGTTTTGTTTTTCCAAACGTCCTTAAATGGAAATAGTTTGTGTTCCAAAATACTGAGGGATAACGTAAGTAAGTTTATAGAGATGTAAAAATTTGTCAAGTCTAAGTAAAGAAAGAGTCCGGACTAAGAGCCCGGACTCGAGATAATTCGGGAGATATGTGGTTAAAGATGCTGTAGAGCCGCGACATGTCGGGCCCTCATTGCTCTAATATTCCACTGTCTCCCTCAGTACGTTAACAATATAACATATCACTATGCATGTGTCAAGAATCTAAGCTTCATTTACTACTTTTTGCTATAATATATAGTATGAAATACGCAGACACTACTAAACAAGAAAAGTCTTGGTTTGAAAAAATATTTTCTGGTTCTTCAGTGGGCAATCTAATCATAATCGGACTAGTAATTTATTTAAGCATATTACTTATCAGGTCAGTCATAGATAACTATGCTATAAATCAAGAAATAGATAAATCTTATTCAGAAATAGATAAATTAAAACAAACAAACAAAGACTTAGAAAAACAAATTAATTATTTCAAAAGTGATACCTTTAAAGAAATTGAGGCTAGGGCTAAACTTGGATACCAAAAACCTGGTGAAAAAGTAATTATCTTACCAAAAGAAAGAGAATCATCTGGTGATTCTGACAATACAGACTCTCTTTCAAATATAAAAATTGGCAACAAACCACCAAATCCAAACTATATAGACTGGTGGCAGATCTTCTTTGGATCTTGACGTATAAGATGTAAAATGCTAAAATCATTAAGTATTGCGGGGTGGAGCAGTAGTAGCTCGTCTGGCTCATAACCAGGAGGTCGTTGGTGCAATTCCAACCCCCGCAACCACATCTAAGTAAACACATTATTGCTTCGCATTTAGAGCTATTTATCTTTTATCGCAAAATATATAATGTTTTAGCGAGCCAGAATGAGAAATTTAAGAAAAGAAATTAAACCTAAAAAAGGTTTATTTTTTTAATACTTTTTACCAATCAGATTTTATATATCTCCAAGAAACAGTATCACCTACGTGTAATATCAAACTAGAAGCACCAACCATTGAAGGTGAGTTATTGTAATATAATGACCAAAAATACGAATAATCAGATGGGGTATCTATATTTGAGATTCTTGTAATAAACTTACCTAAATCTCCACCCCAATCTTGGTATTCAATCTCAAAACCATAGCTCTTACTTGCTTTATCCAAAACCTCAAAAGCAGTTGTATTACCATCAACGATCTCAATATCATAACTTCCAGAAGCAACACTAGATTGAATCTGAAGATTCACTATACTTGTTGATGTTTGCTGATATCCACCATCCTGTCCAAGGGTTTGAAATTTTTGTGTTTGTTGTACAGTTTTGCTATCTAAATTATTATCTTGACGAACTTGATTTTGAGAATTATTCCTTTCCTGTCCAGTATTTGTCACTTCTTGATTAGAAGAAAACTGCAAGCTTTGTATCTTATCACTTTGATTACCCTGTTGTACTTTAAAACCTGGTATATCTCCAGCTATCACCTCTCCTGTATATATAATCAAACTGGCCAAAATCAAAAAACATATAAAAAAGAAGTTTTTTTTCAATAAATTGTTTATTATATTTATCATTGTTTTATTTATTAAATAACTGTTTAAAAGCTAGCTTTTTCGTTCTTATAGAATACTGTACTAATTCATAAGCTCCAAACAATACACTGACATACACGAGGTTAGATGCAAGACTTGATCTGAAAAAAGGAATTGCCAAAATAAAACAATTCAAAAGTCCGTCAATTGTATGAGTATATAAACTCGTTCCTATCCAAACAGCAAAATTTGTAACAAAGAAAAATAAAAGAGACCCAGCGATAGTTCCCGCAAATACATTACCAACGTTTTTCTGTTTTCTTATCCATGTACCTATCAAAACTGACAGCACTAAACTAGAATAAACTGCTGACATTACCCAGATACTATAGAATCCCAAAAACAAATCCGATACTAGCATTATTATCAAAGGTAACCAGAAAGCATATTGTCGATCTAAGTAAGTACCAGCAAACAGACCAATAGCTAAAATAGGTGCAAAATTTGCCGGGTGGGGCAAAAGTCTCATTACAATTCCAAACACTACCAACAAAACCGCAATTATTTTCAAAATCCCTCCGTTAAATTAAAAATCTTGGTCAAAAAAATACCAAGAAAAATACACGTAACCCTTCGACCGAAGGCGCGCAAAATGCGCTTATTTAAGAAATTAAGTTTTCTGACTCTTCGACTCGCTATCGCTCGCTCAGAGTAAACTATCTCTGAAACAATTTATAGTAAGCGTAGTCGAACTACAGTAGCGGGACTGTCCCGGACTTTTTCGATATTTAAACCGAAATCACCGGAGTTACCTTAATGTTCTTAATCTTATTGTTAATCTACTATTTCATCATCTAATAATTTTCTTTAAAAATCAATACCTTTTTTGGCCTTTATTCCTTTATCGTATGGGTGTTTAATTTTCTTCATTTCTGTAACCAAACTACATATATCTTTAACTTTTTTCGAAGCTTTGTGACCCGTGACAACCAAAGTTTTTGCTTTTGGTTTTGATTTAATCAATTCAATTACTTTTACCTCTGGGATCAATTTCCACTCTACTGTATCAAGTATCTCATCCAAAATAACTATGTCCCATTTTTTTAATTTCAAAGATTTTTGAGCAAGATCCAGAGCTTGATAAGCAGCCTTACTATGTACTTTTTCAGGCTGCTTATCGCCCGCTATCTTATAAAAACCTTTGCCCCCAGCCTTAATTTCGATATTATTTAACTGCGCAATACTTCTAAACTCACTGGCTTTAATCGATTTTATGAACTGAATTATTAAAGTTTTCTTATTATCTCCTGCTGCTCGCAAAGCTAGTCCAAGTGCTGCCGTGGTCTTTCCCTTACCATCTCCATAATATAATATTGTGTAGCCGTCCATAATCAATTAACACTTAGTGTATCCACAAGAGTGACACTTCAAACACCCCTCACCCATTTCAAGTATTGAACCACAATCTGGACAGTGTGGAGCAAAACCTAAATCTGCAAGCGGAACAGAAGGTGCTGGGATATCAGCTGGTGCAGGAGTCTCAGATTTATTTTGACTATTCGAATCACCAGAAAATTCAAGATTAAGTGTTTGTTGACCTTTGTTAATATGTTTTTCTATAACCTGCGCAATAGCATCTGGTAAAGACAAAATCATTCCTCCCTCTGACCAAGTAGGCATTGGTCCCCTGATACCCTTAAGTTGGGCTATGACCTTCTTTACACTTATACCAGATCGCAAAGCTAGAGAAATCAACCTAGATATGGCTTCAAGTTTTGCTGCAAAAAAACCACCAGCTTTACCCATTTGGCTAAATACCTCAAATGGCTTTCCGTCTTCATCGCTGTTGATAGTGATATAAAGATTTCCATAAGCACTTTTTATCTTATACGTAGTACCCAAAAGCACTGTTGGACGTTTTTTTGGTAAAAAACCATTTGTTTGTGATGCGGTCAATACCTGTTCTTTATGATTACCATTCTGATGGTTTTCAGTCTTACCAGTTGAAAGTACTTGTACGTTCCTACTTGCATCACGATATATTGTTATACCTTTACAATCTAGTTTATATGCAAGTAAATAAGCTTTTGCTACATCTTCTACTGTAGCTTCATGTGAAAAATTAACAGTCTTAGATATAGAAGCATCTACGTATTTCTGAAAAACTGCCTGCATTTTGATATGCCATTCAGGTGTTATGTCGTGAGCAGTGCGATAAATTTTTTTAATTTTATCAGGTACTTCTTTTATATCGTGTAACGTTCCTTTGTCAGCTATCTTTTTCATTAGCTCTTTAGAGTAAAAACCATTTTTTTTAGCATCTTGTTCAAATCTCTTATTCACATCTACCATTTTTGTATCAGCTTGAAGTCTGTGAAAACTAATAGCAAAAAGAGGTTCTATACCCGATGAACATCCAACTATAATAGAAATAGTACCGGTCGGAGCTACAGTCAAGAGAGTCGAGTTTCTTAAATACTTTACTCCTTGTTTTGGATAAATAGATTTATCAAAAAATGGAAAATTGCCACGTTGTTTTGCTAAGTTAGCAGATGCTTCAAAGGCTTGGTCGTAAATAAACTTCATTAGTTTTTCAGCCAACACTATAGCTTTTTCAGAATCGTATTGAATATTCAAACTTATAAGCATATCAGCAAAACCCATAATTCCAAGTCCGATTCTACGATCACCGCGACTCTGTTCTTGTATTTGGGGTAATGGGTATTTGTTCATATCGATCACATTGTCCAAAAAATGTACAGAGCTGTGAACTATTTTCTTAAGCTTATCCCAATCAAGTTTCGAATCTTTCACCATTTTGGATAAATTTATCGATCCTAGATTGCATGACCCATATGGGGGAAGAGGTTCTTCTCCACATGGATTAGTAGCTTCTACAAGAGCTTGGTCGCGAGTTGGGTTCTTCTTGTTTATCTTATCAATAAATATCATACCTGGATCACCATTTTTCCAAGCATTTTGCACAATATTATCAAATATACCTTTTGCGCTTTTTTTACCCACTGTCTGATTTGTTCTTGGATCTATCAACTCATAATCTTGATCTTTTTTTAATGCCTGTATAAATTTATCAGTTATTGCAACAGAAATATTAAAATTATTCATTGAGGTCATATCAGATTTACTATTGATAAATTCTTGAATATCTGGGTGATCTACTCTCAATATCCCCATATTTGCACCACGCCTTGTACCGCCTTGTTTTATCTGCTCGGTTGCACTATCGAATATCTTCATGAATGATACAGGGCCAGAAGCAATACCAGAAGTTTTTTTAACAATACTATTTTTGGGACGTAGTTTGGAAAAAGAAAAACCCGTACCACCACCGCTTTTGTGAATCATAGCTGCATCTTTTAAGGTGTCAAATATGGCTCCCATACTATCTTCTACCGGAAGCACAAAACAAGCAGATAACTGTTGAAGCTCTCTACCGGCGTTCATGAGAGTTGGGGAATTGGGTATAAATTCAAGGTCTGCCATCATTTTATAAAATTCATGGGTAGTTTTTTGAATGTCACTATCCTCATTATAGTATTTATCTGCTGTAGCTATATTTTCTGCTACACGCCAAAATAAATCCTTGGATTGCTCGATAGTTTTTCCGTTTTCATCTTTTTTTAGATAGCGTTTCTGGAGTACTATTTTTGAATTATCAGATAACCTTGGTTCTGATAAAGATTCTACTAATTTTTGACGCCTAGACTTTTTCAACAGAAACCCTCCCAAACGCGTTAATTCTTTATAACTTTCTGTAACTCTTTATTAAAGTCTTCTGGTTCTGTAAACTCTCTATATACTGAAGCAAAGCGAATATATGCAACCTTGTCTAGTTTTCTTATTCGTTTCATAACCATTCTTCCGATCTGCTTAGATTCAATCTCTTTTGTATGTTTTTCTTCAATTTCCTGTTCTATCTCCAATACTGCGTCTTCTATTTGTTTTAATGTTACTGGTCTTTTTTCACAGGATCGCATAATACCTCGAATTATTTTATTGCGATCATATACTTCTCTTTTTCCATCTTTTTTTATTACCAAAAGATTTAGAAGCTCAATTCTTTCATACGTAGTAAATCTATTCTTGCATTTTTCACACTCACGTCGGCGACGTATAACTCGCTCTCCTTCTACTTCTCGCGAGTCAAGCACGCGAGTTTCTGAATGTTTACAAGATGGGCATGTCATACTATAAGTAGTAGTGAAAAATTAAATCTCATACAATATGTTGAGAGATACAATTACTATGTTACGCTCTTCGCAAACAGTCTGTCAAGTTTTTTCGGTTTAACAAAATACACAAATAAAATAAAAAATAGGCAACAGTAAAGTTGCCTATTTTTTTTATAATCTACAAATCTAATAAAATAGATTTATACCCATAAATGCACCAGCAAAAAACGAAAGCACATAAACAGTTCCAATAGAAACTGCTTCATGGGTTTGTAGATCAGTAAGGTCTATGCGTTTAACCTTCTTATCCATATTCCTCCTTTACTCACATATCTCCAGAACGGAGACATACAAGTTTATTTGAAAGGTACGACCTTATTACACTACTATTATAGCATGTTTTTCAGGAGAAGTCAAGATTTAACTAATGTCACGATTTTACTTTTTGAGATAAATTTTCAGAGTTTGTATCCAAAAAGATAGTGCACTAAAAAAAGGTAGATAAATTCTCAATATTCTTAATTCTTGAAAAGCTTTTGCCCAAAATACTTTATATGTATTTGTAAGATGTTTTTGATTTTGAATTTTAAGCACTTTTGAGATCAAGTCTATAAATACAATGTTGCTTTCAGTTAATTTGATCTGTTTTTCATGTGTTACTTCTCTATATATATTTTTAGCTAGCAAATTTGACTCATGGATGTTTCGCTGTATTGTTCTAGGGTTATCTTTTGACCTGCTATCCCCTATAGCATATATGTCTTGTTGTTTTAACACTTGAAAATAATCATTCGTAACTAGGAAGTCACGCTTGTCTTTTACAAATTTCAAATCTCGAATTAACTTATGAGCATACACACCACCATTCCAAATAAGTAAATCATATTCTTGAATTTTACCATCATCAAATTGAACACAGTGTTTGTACACTCTTTTAACTTTTTTCTGAAATATCTGAATATGACGGCTTTTTAATATATTGAAAATAGTATTTGAAACACTCTTTGGAAACGCTTGGCCCATATTCTGATTTTGTTCGACTAAAATAACTTGCCAGATTACGTTTGATTTTTCAAATACTGACTTCATTCGCCTTTGTAATAAAGCACTTGCTTCGATTCCAGCAATACCACCACCTACCACTATTACTTTATATTCATTTTGATCGGTCTTTATACTTTTATTGAATATTTGATTTGTTTTAATACAATTATCCAAATTTTTCATAAAATTTGCATATTGTCTTACTCCTAAAATATCAGTATCATTTACCTCTGATTCCAACGCGTATATTATTTTGTGATATTCAAGTTTTGACTTATTTTCAAAACTAATTCTTTTTTTATCAAAATTTATTCTAAAAATATTTCTATGAATAAACTTAATTTTTTTGTTTTTGATAATATCTGGTATATATAAAGCAATCGACTCTTTAAACTTCCGTGTATTATCTATTTCAAAACTAAATCTAGTTAACAACGGCTTGTAAGTTAAGTAGTTTTTATCAGATACTAAATAAACTTTATAAAAAGTACTACATTTAAATTTATCAGCTAACTCTAAAGCTGTATTAAGTGCACTAAAACCACTTCCAATGACTACGATATTTTTCATATTTATACTATTTCTTGCGTATTTAAGGCTAAAATTAATATATATTGCAATTTATTTCTAAAAAGTTGCGGTGGTAATATAAGTAACCTGATTATAATACTTAGTAGAAGTTTGCGAAGCTAATGTAGAAACTTTATAAGTTATTGTATAAGCATCACTTACAAGCTCTCCGGTTCCTCCATCAATAGGATCTACATAGTCAGCAACTACATCTCCTGGAGCTATAAGAGAAAATGGAGCGTATAAAGTAGCATTCAAAAATTTATTACCTTTTCCGACGCCAATAGTAGTATCACTAGAAGTATAACCAAAACCACAGTCTGTAGCCGTACACTGGATATCGGGCCATAAAGAAGGGGTTCCGTATGAGCCGTCTGCGAAATTCGGAATAGTTTGAGATGGATAAGCTACCGATGTAAGAAGTTGAGTAATTGAAGCATATACAGAATAACCACTATAAGCATTAGTGGAAGTTGTTACTGTAGAAGTTTTTTTATTTAAATGATTGTTACTTGTGTTTAAATCATCGAAAGTAATTATAGTAGTATTTAATACAAAAGTAATCTGCGGTAAAACTCTCTGACCATCAGAATCAACTGGACTTGCAGTGTTCCCTGCATTGTCAGTAGCTTGTACTGTGAAATAGTAACTGTCTGAAGTATTCAAGTCTAAATTTGCAAAACTTGCCGTAGTAGTGGTTCCATTATCTATCCAATATGACCCTGATTGCCATGATGGACCCGCGGTTTCCCACCACCAGCCGTCAGAACTCCTTCTAAACCCATAATCATATTTATCAATCCCAGATGTGTCAAAATTAAATCCAGACCAATTGGCTTCCATGGCCACCAAAGATCCGTTATTCCAATCAATGTCTGCACCAGCACCATCGTTTACAGTACCGCCCGTAGGTGCTGTAGCATCTACCTTGAAGTCAATTACACCATCTGAACCCGCCTCTACCCAAGCACTTTCTGCTGCACTATCATCTATACATTTAACTCTCCAATAGTATCCCCCTGCACCTGAGGAGTCGGCAAGAGTTTGAGATTCGCCTCCATCAAAGTAGGTACCACCACCTTCTGCTTGGCCAACTGTAAAATATACCGTACCTTGCGAGCCAAGAACTGATGAATAATCAACAATCAAATCAGCTGAAAAATCCGAATCATCATCGATATTAATCCTATACTTAACATCATTTCCACCGTCATCATCAGTACAATCCATATTTAAAGTTGGGGTATTATCAGTAACCCATGTACCGTCTACATATGCACCTGGGCCCAAGCTTGTAGGGTCATTCGGATTCATATTACCAGTAAGTACAGTTGTGTCAGTAATCGCTTTTATGGTATCTGGTTCAACTGCTGTTGCCGGAGATATAACTTCGTTTGAGGGGTCAGTAATCTCAATCTCAACTTCATCTAAATCATTTGCAGTATCATCTACGTCTAATATCACATACACGCATATTTGATCTGTACTTACAGCCATCGCACCCAAAACTGTAGCGTCTTGGCTTGCATCAAATTGAGCAGTGCCAAATAATGGCTCTCCGGTGTCATACGTACAAGTACCAGCAGTTTCATAACGAATATCTACATTTGATAAGTCGTTTTGAGCATCAACAGAGCCGGTTTCACTAATATTTATACTAGTTATTATGCTTACACCGGTATTTCGAATAACAGTAAAGGCTCCACCGATATAATTGTCTGTACTTGGAATACTTAAAGGAGTTACTTGGGTACCCTCAACATCAACAGTTATTATTGCGTCTCTTTTTGCTAATATTACATCTCTATATACCGGCATGCTCGCATCATTACCAACTGAATAATTTAGTTCGTGAGTGTGGGTATCATGAGCACATCTATTTGTTCCTCTTTTTGAAAATGAATCCGTAATAGAGGGCTCGGTTGAGATAGGTGCCCAAAGTGCGCCATGATTATGATCTGCGCTACTCCCTCCTGTGCTTCCGTAAGTAGTATTACCCACAAGAAAATTATTTTGAAAAGGTGCACCACTAGATACAGTAGTCCAGTTTGTAGTCGGAGTATCGTTAAACATAGCTATCATACCCCCAGGTATAGAGATATCCGACCCACTAGAGTTATAAGCAAAGATAACCTCTACGTAAGGTGGGGCATTTATACCAACATCCAAAGAAGCAGCATCTACTTCATGATTGTGTCCATCGTCAGCAGCTGTATTCCCATTACCAATATCAACTAAAGTAGCTGTATCATTGGGAGAGGTAAGCAAGCTAGTAGTATGAGCATGTGTACTTGAGCCACCGGTACCATTGTCGCTGTATCCACGAAGATAATTATTGTCAAGAGCGGAGTACCGAGTCCAACCTGTAGGTAAAGAAGCATCGTCAAATATTGCAATTGTGTCATCTGGTATTACCGTAGGTCCATTTCTAAGAATAAGATTTAGGTGTGCATATGCAGGTTTTACGTCTCCAGTTCCAAGAGTAGGAGATGGCCAAGTACCATGATTATGAGTATTCTCAGATGGCCCAGTAGTTCCCACATCGTCAATACACGTATTGTCGTCTGCTCCAAACTGTTGCGCTAAAAAGGCCATTGCATGAGAATTGTGAGTATCTGCACCACTAGTCGAACCACCGTAAGTAGCTGCTGCTCTTGGAAATACTCCATAAAAATCCTGCCCTCCACTACAAGATATACAAGTCCAACCAGCTGGAACAGAGCCGTTTGCAGTATCCCAGAGTAAAATTACATCTCCACTAGTTGCTTTTATGTGTTTTATATCTGATGGTCTTAGAGTAGAAAAAATCACACCAAATATCAAAAGAAAAATCAGAAAACTACTAATAGTAATTAACTTTCGTTTACCTTGAGGCCCCTGAAATTCTTCTTGAATTTGCTTAGATAAACCATCGATATATCTAGCTGCTTTATTGATTACAATGCTTTTTTTGAAGCGCTTCGGCACTTCCCTCCTTATATAAAATCTAAATACATCTACATATGGTAGATTTACATAATTTTATTATATCAAAAAAGAGGACACTTTGTCCTCTTTTTATTTATATAATTGTATTATTTATAATCGAACCTTACGTACTGCTTGAGGTTGTTTGTCGTCATTGCGATCCTTCTTATCTATCTGTTTTGACTTATTTCTTCTACGGATCAACCAAACTACAAATATTGCGAATATAACAAGCATCAAACCAATTATTATCAATATAAATATAGGAATAATCCAGAAAACTACTTCACTTTCTAATTTTTGTTTTCTATCTCCGTAAGTTGTAGAAACTTTAGCTGTAAATCTGCCCCACTTACCTTGATTTTTCCACTCTCTTTCAAAACGACGTATGCTTTCTGGAAGCACATTACCTGAGTTTGGATTTAAATCAAAAGACTCTATGTTTTCACCTCTCCAGTCAGAAATGTTTATCGATCCTCTGGGTTTAAAATGAACATTACCCAAATTTTCAATTCTAGTCACAAATTTAATTGGTCCATTCAAAGACCATCTGGGTACGGAAAATTCTTCAATAGAGGCTTTTTCACGAATATCCCCACTAACTCTAACTAATATTAAACTACCCACCATACCTGAAATACTAATTTGACCGGGCTTAGCTTCGGCTTCACCAGCTGCTGTAGAAAAGAATATCACACCATAATGTCCCCCAGGTTCTGCATCTTTAGGAACCTGAATTTTAAAATCAAGAACGTCTTCTTCGTTAGAAGCAAGCGACACTACAGAACGAGTATAAGAAATCCAACTAGCCAAAGAAAAACTTTTACTGTCACTAGTTGGAGGTATAAAAGTTTGTTGACCTTCTTCTCCCTTAGCAATAAAGTCATAGACTATAGGATACATACGAACTGCGTGATCCAAAGGATTAGATAATTTAATCCGTTTTTCTACTAAATCGCCAGGATCTAAATTAATTTCCATAATAGGAGGCGATATTGAAGCTCCTTTAGACTCATCGTCATTATCTGCAGCCATGGTAAATAAAGCACTACTTGTTACAAAAGTTAAAACAAGAATAATCGTAGGTATATAATTTAAAACTTTATGTTTCATTTTCAATTTTTAACCTAATTCTATAAGATTAATCGTCTAATAAACTGCTGAAGAAATAATTGTTAGTGTGTCTGTATAGCTACCAGCATCAGCAGAACCTGGTGCTTCTGCTATCACCTTTAGATCAAACGTATCTGTACCTGAGGGTTTTAAACCATACGTAGCAAAAGCTGTAGCAGTAGTTAAAAGCCCGCCAACAATATTAGCACCAGAACTATAAGGAGCTAAACAAGCCCCATCTCCAACAGCGTTATTACATTGAAAACCATAACCACCACTCACAGCACCTAAGTCAGCAGTTACAGAAGCAATTAAATTTGAAGCTGCTGAATTCCACAATCCTGGATTCCCTAAACCATCACCAATATCATAAACATAAAGACTATATCCATTAGCGCCATTAGTAGCTACGGTTGCTTGATTGGTCCCACTGGATGTAGGTGAACCCGTGCTTAAAGTACCTAAAGCAAAAGTAGTTGTATCAATTGTAAAGGTAATTGAAGGATCTACTGCAGCAGTAACAGAAATTTGATCTTCATCTTCAATATCTACAGCAATTTTACCAATATCACCAGCTGCTGTAATATCAATAAGGTAATTTTGAGCAGTTCCTGGATTAGTTACTCGATTAGTACCACCTGCATCAGTACCGTATTCTACGTTAATAGTTGAACCAGCTCCAGGAGGTGCAAAACTACCACAGGCTTCAAATGTAAGTATTCCTGTAGTATCATTTACAGTAGCAACTATATCGTCTATTCCGGCATGCCCAGTACAGTCACCATCTACATCTACGATAGTTCTATCAGTGCCGTCATCAAAACCAAGGTCACCTACGGCGGTACCAGCTGCAACCGCAAAACCACCAGTATCTTCATTAAAGTCAATATCTACAGTTTCAGCAGGATCAAGATCCGTACCAACATCTAACGTAAAAGTAATATCATGAGAAGAAGCTACAGATTTCTTTGTTCTAGTCATTAAATCTGAAAGTGTAGTTAAGTCTGCAGCAAACACTGATTGTATATTTATGCTCATTAGAGCCAGAGATCCTATGCAAATTAAAGCAACTATTGCTTTAAAATGTGAGTCTTTGAATTTCATAAATGGACCCTCCTTATAAAAGCCATTTCACCCTAAATCTGATGCTATTATATCAGAAAAATCGGTGCGTGTCAATTTCTAACACTTGTATAGTTATTACAAAGTAATAAATTAATAAATTCAATATATTGCTGTAGCTATAAAAGTTAACTTATCAACATATTCGCCGCTAGGTGTATTTGAAGTAATAGCTGTCTTAATAGTAATAGTATATGTTTCTGCTGCTGGTGGTTGAGCATTATGGCTAGCAAAAACTTTATTACCACGAGTAAATTTTCCAACTCTATCACCAGTAAAATTAAAATGATTATGGCAAGATCCAGCACCAGACACTTTAGTACACTGCCCACCATAACCTTCACCATCACCAGCCACTAAAAGTCCGGCCTTTGATGGAATTAAGTGACCTTTTGCTGAATTCGAAAATCCGGGGCTGGATTCATTACCCATATCTCGCACTGTAATGGTATAACCGAGAGGGCTATTAGTAGCAATAACCATGTTATTTGGTCCAGCTCCAGCAATAGAATTATCAAGAATCAAACCAAAATTAAGAGGCGTAGTATTTAGGGTAAAAGTAAGGGTTGGAATTAACACACCCGTAACTGCAATTTGATCTTCGGACAAAACCCCTAAACCAATAATACCCAAATCAGTCATGCTGCCATTAATATTTAATTGAGGGCTTAAAGAACTCGTATTGGGATTTGTAATCTGCTGATTACCAGCTACCTGATATGTAGCATTTGTACCTATCTCGACTATAACTTCGGAAGTTGCAGCAATTGCACCAGTACAGGAAGTAAAGGTAATAATCTGACCCGTTTTGCTAGCACCCCAAGTTGCTCCAGAACAAACTGCTGCTAAATCTATATCCACTCCATCATCAGCCAAGTCCATATCAGTAAAATTTAATCCAGCTGGTAAAGAAAATCCAGCTGGAAACTCCAAAGTAATAGTCTCGCCTGCTGCAACTCCACTAGGAGTAGTAAAGGCGATAGTGTGATTTGAGGTTGTAAAAGCTTTCATACGACTCATCTGATCACTTATATCCGAAAGATCAGCACCAATAACAGTAGGCATTCTATATATAGATACTATAAGAAATATTACTATTATATATATACCGAGAGATCTAAATTTATTTTGAGTAAAATACCCCAAAATACCCTTCCTTTATATAGAGTATGAAAACTTCTGATTTCATGTTTATTGTAGCATATTAATGTTTTACTATAAGTATTGACATACCTGCTTATATGTGTTAAAGTATGTGGTTCTTTAATAGGAAGAAGGTAGGATGAGGACCTAGGGTGATTCTTTGATCTCGCAAATCCAAGAAAACCTAGGAGGTCCTGAATGGACGGATTAGAGACAACATCGTACCTGCTAAAAGCGTTTGTTCTTACAACTGCTTTCGCAGTCTCACTTTCAATCACTTTTGCGCTTGTATTTCTCTTTTTGATAGATGATATTGAAAAGAGGAAAATGGCAACAAAAGGAGCGTTTGTAGTGTTGATCATCGCAGCTTTACCTGCAACTTGGGGGCTTGGTTATATGAAATTTCCCCTTGTTGATCAGCTGTATGATCAAATATTTTCAGATAAGATATTTGCAACTTCGGTATTAGAACCCGCAAATATTAATCTGAATATTGAGATGGATCATCCGCCAATTGTAGTCAATGAACCTCAATCTCAAACCGCGTCTGGAATTTCTGAAGAGGAAGGCTCATCAACCGACGATGAGGAAACTGACCAAAACAAAGAGTCAGAAACTGAATCATCAGAAGATGAGGACGAAGACAGTGGGAACTGGAGAACGCCTCCGTGGGAGGATAATCCAGATAGTATCCGCGATTGATGGACAGCGTTGAATCAAAACCCCCCAAGATTTTTTGGGGGTGTTTTTTTATTCTTGAACTTGTAGATGAACTGGATAATTATGTTCATCTAATTTATCCATCTCACGAAAAAAAATATTTAGATCAAAATACAAATATATAGTAAATCCCAGAACTATAAATCCTAAAATTATAAATGACAATATTGTTTGAGAATTTACGGCTTTGGTTTTACTAGTTATAATATTATATTCCATACTTATAGGGTATCATAAAACAAAACAGGACTTTAAATAAGTCCTGTTTTTATATTTATTTAAATCTATATGGTTTCTCTATCTGAATCTTCTTTTTTGTATTTCGGCCTAGGTTCTCTAATAAATTTTTCGTCATCGGTAATTCTAGGTTGATAAAATAAATGTCCACGCTCACTCAATAAAATCGCCTTACCGTTTTTATCCCCAATTACAATACCTTTCTCTGTAAATTTTGGAGTGCCAAGTCCGATTGTATTTCTTTCGTGCGCATAATTGTCAGAATCTATTAAAAATCCGATCATATCTATTGTGTTTGGGTGTACCCCTTCGATTTTAAGAATATCTACTGAAGTTGGTTCAGGAACATTCGGCAGTTCTTTAACGATTTGAGACAAAGCTTTATCAACATTTTCTCTTAAACTTTCACTAGAGCTTTTCATTGCACCTTCAACTGTTGCGCGTTTTTGATTTACAATTGTTTCGACTTCTTGAGATGAACTATCTAGTCTTGCTGTTTCCATCTTAATTTGCATATCATAAATATCTAACTCTGGCCTAAGATGATTTATAGTTTCATTAACTTTTATAGCTTCGATATGGGCCTCTTCTTCGTTTTCCACTCTTCCCTCATTTTGGTTTTCACTTTTTTCTGATTCCATATCTTGACCCGGTCCTGCCTCTGGTGATTCTGGCATAATAACTCCTCTCTAAATTATTGTTTATTATTAAATTTATATTGCGTTACTTATACCTACGGTAATTGCATCATATACACCTACAATTCTAGTCACTGGGTCTATGTCTGTTCTATTCCATGCCCAATCAACCTTACTTACAAAACTAGCGCTTCCAGTAGCTTGAGCTTTTTGTTTAGCTACCTGATATTCTGCATCTGTCCAACCACTAAATCCATTATGATCTTCAATAACTTGAGTCATATATATCGTAAATTCATTGTATGCATTAGCTATAACCATACCATCTTCGGTCTCTTTTTTAGTTTTTTCAAGAGCAGTTTTTTCAACTGTCAAATCTTCTACCTGCTTTTCTAGATCTTCAATTTCTTTTTCTAAATCTCCAACTGTCACTTCTTTCAAATCAGAATATTTATCTTTCAAATTCTTATGGTCATTGTATTTTCCCCAATACATATAACCAAGCACACCAGAACCTATTAAGAAAATAATCGCAAACAATAATATAACAATAAAAGATCTTTTAGCTTTTTTGGGATCATCGAAAATAGACATAAGTCCTCCTTTGAATACATCATACTATAAATATGTGTTAATATAAAATTAAAGATAGTAACTCCCTATTTTAAGGAGGGGATGAATATTTTTCAAAAACTAAAAATCAAAAAAGATCATACTCGTTTGATTATTATCTTTGTAGTCATAGCAATTCTTATAGTAGGATTAATTTTTAATTCTCTAAGTGACCGAGGAGCAAAAGCTGACTTAACCTCTTTACAGATTTCTGGTTTTCCAGATAAAGTCTCTTATAGCTCTGATCAAACCTTTACACTTACTGCCAAAGACGGTGAAACAATATTTGAGGATTATGGTGGGGCTGTTTCTTTTTCATCTACCGACAATACTGCTGAACTACCAAGTGATTATACTTTCAAAAATAACACAAAAGATAAAGCAATATCTATAAATGGCTGGAACAGTGAACTAGAAGCTCATGAATATGATAATATCACCGATAAAATGGCCAACAATAACATCAGTGATGCGTATATCGGTGTGTACGAAACTACTAATGTCGGTAAGGGCTTGCTATTTTGCGAAAATGACTTTGCTTTTGGTGGAGTCACTAGTGATGAAAACTATGATCTTAATGACTTTATTACTTCTGCAACAACAAATAGCATTGATACATATGCTTGGATAACAATTTTTGGACCAGAACAAACCTTGGATATAGATGCTGATGATCGTCTTGAAAATACATGGGTAGACCCTGCTTCTACAGAACATCTTGCTTATATAAATGATTTAGTTGATCACTTGCTCACAAATTACACTGGACTCAAGGGAATAGTTGTTGACTATATACGATATGCTGATGCTCCAAATTCTAACCTGTCTGACGGTGACAATGTTGATGAAGCAGAATATCGAGTTTACGAAGATGGAGATACTTATTCTGATTATACTGGTAATTTTGCACCTGGCAATGCAACAACAATTATCTCAGATGTGGTAGATTCTATTGCTACAACAGTTCATGGATTTGTAGGAAAAGAAATCGCAGTTGAAACTTATTCTGCACACAATGACTCAGTATATAGTTGGGTTACTGATGATTTGGGACAAGACTACGCACTGTTAGCTCCAAATATAGACATTTTAATTCCTCTTGCTTATCATATCGGCTGGTATGATGCTAGTTGGATAGCTGAAGTTGTAGACTACATATATGCTATCACTAACCCGGTTGAACCTGATTGTGAGATATGGCCAAAAGTCCAAACTTGGCAAGAAGATAAAGACACAAACTGGCCAGGGCCTGCTGAAATTGAAAATGCTGTAGAGCCAATAGATTATGCAAAAGTGGGTGGGCTTGGATTTTATGTATATGGCCATATGTCGGACGACGAATGGGTAGAAGTACGAGATTGTTTTGATGACAATGGAACAAAGGAGTTTCAATATGCTGTTAGCTTTAAACAACTCGGTCCTTTTGATCTTATAATTGAAGATGAAATTGCTGGAATATCTGTGGAAAAAAACGATATAGAAGTATTCTATGGCCATCCAAGTGGTAGCTTAGTTACTTCTATAGAAGCATCAAAAGTGTATTTAATAGAAAACAATTATAAAAAATGGGTACGTGATGCGAGTGTATATACATATCAATACAACTGGTCTGATATAGCAGTAATAAGTAATACTGAACTTGAGAAATATACAGATGGAAGTGATTTCTTATATCCAAATGGCGCACTAATATCAAATAATAACAAAGTGTATTTAATAGATAATCAAGAAAAGCGTTGGATTACAGATGCCTCAATATTTATAGGACTTGGTTTTAGGTGGCGAAGTATCGTAAGCACCTCAAATGCTGTGGCAGACGCATATAGTAACGGAAGTGACATTAACTTCACTGACTCTCATTCAAACGGAACAGTTATTACTGCCCCTGGAGAGTCCAAGGTATATATTTTAGATCAAGGTCAAAAGAGATGGATTCAAAATGCAAATATATTTCTAAAAAATTACGAGAGTTGGAATAGAATTGCATACATATCTTCCGAAGAGATCAGTAATTACCCAGACGGCGCAACTATTGGAAGAAGAGACGGGTCTCTGATACACGACAACAATAAAGTATATGTATTGGAAAACAGTAAAAAACACTGGATTACATCTTCTGCTACTTTTTTAGATCTCAAATATAAGTGGGGAAATATCCAATATGTAAATAATTCTGAATTAGAGCTTTATGCTGATTTAGAAGAAATCGTAGAAGAAAGGTTTTCCAATTACGGAATATTAATCTATGGCGATAGTAGAACTGGGCACACTACTCACCAGAACTTGGTAAACAAAATGTTAGTCACTAACCCAAAACTAACTCTTCATACAGGTGATTTGGTATCTACTGGTGATAGTGCAACTGATTGGAATAATTTCAATAATATAACTAGTGAACTTCGAAGTGAAACTAGTTTTTACCCTACTATTGGAAACCATGAACTACCTATTGCAGATTATCTAACAAACTTCGTACTCCCAAATAACGAACAATGGTATTCAGTAGATGATAATAATGTACATTATATTATTCTAGACAGCACGACAGATATCAGTCTAGGCTCTGCTCAATATACTTGGTTAGAAAATGATCTGAATAATATTGGTGGAGATATTAATTTCACAGTAGCTGTGTTTCATCATCCCCCATACAATACTGGTGCACATGACGAAGATGATGCTGGTTTTCAAACTGATATTATACCGCTATTTGAAAGTAAAGATGTCGACATAGTATTCAATGGCCATGATCATAACTACGAAAGATCATTTGTAAATGGAATTTATTATGTAGTAGCTGGTGGAGGCGGAGCCCCACTGTACAACCAAACAAGATCAAGTGACTATAGCCAAGTTTTTTTAAAGAAAAATTGTTTTTCTAGAATGATTGTAAAAGAAACACAGCTTACCATACAAACATATGACCAAAATTTAACGAAAATTGATGAGTTTGTAATTGGTGAAAATCCTCCTGTTGCATTTTATTCTGACAATCAATCCGATAGTGACGCTGACGACACTAGACACCAAACTACGGTTGATAGAATTTTGAATACTTTTGCTAATCCAATATTTCATGCTGGTGACCTTCAAGAAGATGGAACCATAGATAGCTTAAATAGATTCAATGCAGTCACAAATACATTGAGAAGTGAAAGAAATTTTTATGCAGCGCTTGGAAATAATGAAAGTAATACGTCTTTGTATTTTGATAATTTCACATTTCCAAATAATGAACGTTGGTACTCTGTAAATTCAGGCAACTTACATATGATTGTACTAGACAATACTTACTCATCAGTTGCTATCGGCTCTGCTCAATATACTTGGCTTGAAGCAGATCTTGCTAGTGATGATTCTCAAAACCGAATTACTGGAGTAATGTTTCATTATCCAGCCTATAATGAAACTGGAGATCCAAAGGGTATGACAAATACTGTAGTTCCATTATTTAGAGACTATGGTGTAGATTTTGTAATTGCTGGACATGTTCATGCATACAGAAAAGAAACCGTAGATGGAATTTATTATTTTACAAATACAGGTCAAACTTCTTTAGGTTATATGATAGCCAATATCTTAGAGAACGAAGTCTGGCTAAATGTTTATAATTCAAATAATACCCTAGTTGATACAGTTATCTTTGACGAACGATAGATCTCTATTTCCCTCCACTCCACAAACCTCTTCTCCTTGACCCCTGACGAGGGGTCTTTATTAATGAGGAAAAGCAAATTCTCCAAATATAAATAATAGAACTAAAAATCCCAATATGGTAGCAATATATACCAAGAAAGATCTTTCTTGATTTTTGATTACTGCGAGTAATCCAGTTATAAAAGCTGTAATTGCAGATAATCCAGCTATAAATACCGGTGTTGCAAGCCATAAGTTACTAAAGAAAGTATCTCCACCTTTTTGACCATTTCCTACTAATACATAAAAGATACTTAGAAAGATTACAAATAATACTATTAACCACACTGACCACTTACCTAAAATTGTTTTTGGCATATATCCTCCTACTAACATTATAACAAAAAACCCACCTCGTAAGGTGGGTTGATCCCAATCTCGAAAATCATACCTTCCTGCTTCTTTGCCCCTACCGCTCCCTTCAGTAGTAGGTTTAGTAGTAGGAGTTTTGAAAACGTTTCGTTCAGAATAGTACTGAACGAACTCGTGAATACTATTATACTAAAAAAAATATTTTTGTCAATACAATAAAAGCTCCGCATATTGCGGAGCCAGTAAGTTTACTTATTTGTGATTAACGGTATAATTTTACCGCATCAAGAGTATGTAATTCGGTAAGTGACCCACCTTGAATCGAACGGTTAATAGCTTCGGAGATTAATCCTGCTACACTCAAAACTGTAAATTTAGTACAATTTTTGATTTTGTGAGCAACTGGTACTGAATCAGTTATAACAAACTTTTCAATACATGATTGCTCAAGTAAGTTAGCAACATAATCTTTTGGTTCATCTTTTTTTTGTAGAATAGCATGCACTGCAGTCATTGAAACTGATTTTGCCCCTGATTTCATCAAAAGATCTGCATCACTTATAGCTGTACCGCCGGTAGCAATCTCGTCATCAAAGACTATACAATCCTTACCCGATACATTACCGACTACTTTTCCTGGATCTGGAGTTTCGGTGTTGTCGTTACGAGTTTTTGTTAAAAAGACTGTTTCCAACTTGAGCATACCAGCGACTTTACCGAATCGTTTGAATGCACCTGCGTCTGGATAAACGACTACCACATCCTTAACATTACGATCTGGTAAAAATTGATTCTGGAGATAGTCAATAATTAAATAAATCGCTGACACCTCGTCGGCAGCTGGTTCAAAGTAGTGCTTGATCTGTGGTGCGTGTGGGTCAAGAAGAATAATCTTCTTTACCATTGATACTCGATTGATTTCCCGAGCCATCCATGCTGCCATAGTTGAAATTCGTGGTTGATCCTTAATATCAGACCTCGAATACGGCATATATGGAAAAACCAATAAAACATCCTCTGATTGCGCATTATTAATTGCATCCAGTAAAGCGAAAAGCTCGAAAAGTTGATCGTGTACAGGTGGGGCTTGAGTGTGAAGAACTACGGTCTGATGTCCACGAACATTTGGAACTTTTACCAAAAGATTTCCATTTGAAAAAACTACAGTTTCATGTTCGCTCAACCTTAGATCTTTAAAAGATTTTGTAGAAAATGGAATTTTATTATTTAAAACACTGCATACCTCCTGAGCAAAAGATTGTGTAGCACTAGTTGCTAACACTTTCACTGGTAAATTACTATGAATCATGTCGATCACCTCTGATTTTTAAACAACAAATCTGACTCTTTAAATTATCACAATATATTATATTTATCAATCAAAAAAAGACCTAAAAAAAGGTCTTTCTACTCCTGTAAAATTCGTGGCTCCGGAGGTCGGATTCGAACCGACAACAATCTCGTTAACAGCGAGGCGCTCTACCGTTGAGCTACTCCGGAATAATAAAAATTATACTATATTTACTAACTTATTTCAAGTAATCATGCAAACGTTTGTTGTCTGGATTTATTTTTAATTTACCCAATGCCTTGGCTTCAATCTGACGAATACGTTCTCTAGTAACGCCAAGTTCTTTACCAACTTCTTCTAGTGTATGTTCATGATCTCCGGACAGACCAAATCTCATTTTTAGTACTTTTTGTTCTCTCGCAGAAAGTTCACCCATAATTTTTGCTAGCTGTTCTTTCAACAACTGATGAATAGCAATATCCTCTGGAGTTTTAGAATCTTTGTCTTCAATAAAGTCGCCAAGTCTGGAGTCTTCTTCTTCGCCAACTGGAGTCTCAAGAGATACGGTTTCTTGGGAAATTTTCTTAATATGTTCTACTTTTTCTTTTGGAATATCCATTTCTTGAGCTATCTCTTCTGCCAAGGGTTCTCTACCAAGTTTCTGTACTAACTGTCTCTGTATGGCTACTAATTTATTTATGGTCTCCACCATATGTACAGGGATACGTATAGTTCTAGATTGGTCAGCTATAGCTCTAGTTACTGCTTGACGAATCCACCATGTAGCATAAGTAGAAAACTTATAACCTCGTCGCCAGTCAAATTTCTCAACTGCTCTTGAAAGCCCGGTATTTCCTTCTTGAATTAAATCAAGTAAAGTCAGCCCTCTGCCAACATATCTTTTGGCTATAGACACAACTAGTCGAAGATTTGCTTCTGCTAATTTCTTTTTTGCGTTTTGATCACCCTTTTCAATTTGTTGAGCCAATTCAACTTCTTCTTGCTTTTTTATTAATGGAATTTTTCCAATTTCTCTTAAATACATCCTTACCGAATCGTCAAAAATTTCATCTTTTACAAAACTTATTTTCTCACTTTCTCCCGTAGCGTCTTTATCCTTTTCACCTACTACTTCCAAAATCTTTTCTTCTTCACTATCGATAACCTCAATCCCCTTAGCATTAAAAGACTGATATAACTCGTCAATCTTTTCTACATGTTTTTCAGCTTCTGGCACAGCCTGCAAAACTTCTTGTATAGTTACAAATCCATGCTTACTACCTTTCTGAAATATCTGTGCTACTTTATCTCGAGTCTGTTTTGCAGTATCTTTAGGCATTTTTTGAATTTTTTTTGCTTTTGGTTTTACTGATTTATTAATACTTGGGCTTTTATCAGTCTTTTTACTAATTTTTTTTACGGCAGGCATATTTACTCCTCTAGTTTTTTTTGTAAATCTGTTAATAATTTCTTTACACTTGTAATATCTTTGTTGGTTTCAGCTTCTCTTATTTTTTGAGCAAATTCTAAAGTTATTTTTTCCTTACTAAAGCTCTTTAGTTTATTCAAAAGTAAGATAAATTCAGAAATTATCTGTTCTTCTTCAAGGTTAGCAAATTCTCCCTCGGTACTCAAGGCTATAAAATCCAATTTCTTCCTATATGTTTCTGGGATTTTACTCAAAAACTTATCTAATTCAAAATTTTGATATTTTTCAGAATATTTTCGAATACCCTTCAGAGTCTGTAAAGACAGATTATCAGAGAACATTGTCTCTTTTAAATCTTCTTGGGTTTTACTGAGCTTTGAATAAAATAATAGTAAAAGACCGATTATTTTTCTTTCCAATATTTCTCGAATATTTATTGTTTGTTTTTTTGTTTGTAAATCATTGTCTTTTTTGTCACTGTATCTATGTTCTCGATTACTTATCTGGTTATTTTTGGGTTTTGATTTTTGTAGAGCTTCTTCTATGTACTTGATATCTATCTCAAGAGCAACTGCCAGTTTATTTAAATACTCTGATCTTAGCACAGCATCATCCAAATTTCTTATAATCGGCAATATCTCTCCCGCTATCTTTCTTTTGTCTTGAGTAGAGATCTTGTTTATATCTTTTTTGGAATAAAATAATATAAATTCAATTAAGTTTTTTGGTTTAGCTAAATTTTCATCCCAAATTTTTTGGTTTTTTTGGATTAACTCATCTGGATCTTTAGCTTCGGGAATTACTATAAATTTTACTTCTATACCCATATTGAGCGCTATCTCACTAGCTTTTTTTGCTGCAGCTATACCAGCACTATCACTATCGAAAGCAATTAATATATTATCAGTATGATTTGCAAGAATTTCAAATTGTTTTGCTGTAACTGCAGTACCGCTTGAAGCTACTGTTTCAATATACCCGTGTGCATGAAGAGTGATTACGTCCATATTACCTTCAACCAATATCACTCTTTTTTGTTGACGTATAGCTTTGCGAGCTTTGTTCAAACCATAAAGTACAATACTTTTATTAAATACAGCTGTATCAGGAGAATTTAGATATTTTGGAGCGTCTTTTTTGTCAGCTAAAAGTCGCCCAGTAAATGCTACTGTATTTTCAGCTATATCAAGTATAGGTATGATTATTCTACCTCGAAATTTATCAATATATTTTGATTTCACTACTCCTGAAAATTCACTTTTTATGACTAAGCCAGCAGACAATAAATCAGAAGGGTTGATGTTCTTTTTTTCAAAAAAACTGATCAAAGCCTGTTTTTTATCTGGAGCAAAACCTAACTTGAAATCAGAAATATTTTTGTTAGTTATTCCACGTTTATTTAGATATTCTAAAGCTGGTTTTCCTATTACATGTTTTGTCAATAAAAAATGAAAAAAATTTGATGCAGTTTGATTTAAATCATATAACTTTTCTTTTTCTTTGCTCTGTTCTGATACTCTACGCAAAGCATCTTTTTGTAATTTCACACCTGCTTTATCGGCCAATATCTTCAGGGCTTGACCAAAATCAACACCATCCATCTTCATCACCCAACCAAAATGGTCTCCTCCTTCAGCACATCCAAAACAATGCCAAATATGTTTTTCTGGACTTATCATAAGAGAAGGTGTCTTTTCATTGTGAAAAGGACAAAGGGCTTTATGGTTTCGTCCAGATTTTTTTACTGGCACATATCCCGATATAAGCTCAACTAAATCAATCCTGTTTTTTATTTCTTCAAGTTCGTTTGGCATAAGCTTTTATTTTAATGAAAAATTGAGTATAAATCAAGAAAATAAGTCTTTTTATTATATATTAAATCGAAACTAACATAGAGTATTTCACGATTGACAAAGTTATATTTATATGATAAGATATTTACATTCTTTGATCTTATACAAACGGAGGATTAAATTGGCAATAAACCTAAATATCACCACAGGACCTGTTGAATTACTTGATGGAGATACTGTAATATTTACATGCGATGATAACAATTCATATACGGTTGATAATATTACAACTAAACCATCGGGTGAAGATTCGGGAGCAATATTGTTTTCCGGCGAATTCAAGGGAATTATCGGAGATTCTGAAGACGACTCTAATCAAAAACTGACTGTCGAAGGAAAATATTTTCCAGAAAGAGAATCAACGGCAGAAAACAAAGGTACGATGAAAATCCGACCCTAGTACTTCAGGGTTATTCGTCGAACTATCACAAGTTCAAAAGATTAGTTTCTTTTAGAGTTTATTATGCCTCATCCGGCTCCCGAAATCTTGGGAGCCTTTTTTTATCCTATGTTCTTTTTGTGTCTTTCTTCTTCCCAGTGCTTTCTTACTCTTTGTAGGTGCTCTTCTGTTGCTTTTTGTAAAGATTGCATTATTTGTTTCAGCTCTATAGAATCTACTTCAAAAACCTCAAAAAATTTATTTTCAAGCATGACTTGCTCTATATCCACAGCAACAGATAGTGCATTGATCAATTCCAAATCATGTTGTAAGGCGCTAGCTATCTGACTATTTACATAATCAGTTGAGGTTTGAATAAGTTGGGTATTGAATCTATCTTCTTTAAATAGGGTTTTGCCTTGACTGATGTCAGACTCAAGACGTCTGATCCAAGTAGCATGACCCAACTCTTCTGCAGCTATTTTATTCCAAAAATCTTTGTTTTCTGGAAACTTTTCTGCATACACCTCATATAATTCTTTTAAAGCTAACTCGTGCTCTATCAACTCTTGAATAACCTTATTCTGATAATCATCTGACACACTACCCCCTATTTATGTTTGTCTTCTAAATCTTTCAATCTAGGTTGTTTTTGATCTTTTTCTGAAAGTAATGGATTTTTGATAGGCCAATTAATGCCAATATCAGGATCATTCCACAAAACACCTCGATCGTGCTCTGCGGAATAAAAATTAGTTACTTTATAATTAAAATCTACATTATCAGAAAGAGTAAGAAAAGCATGGGCAAAACCTTTTGGTATAAAAAACATTTTTTTATTTTTCTCTGATAGTTCAATGCCAAACCATTCACCGAATGTCTTTGAATTTCTTCGTACATCTACTGCTACATCAAATACTTTACCACTTGTAACTCGAATTAATTTGTCTTGAGCATATGGTTCTAACTGATAGTGCAATCCCCTAAGCACATCTTTGCATGAATGAGAATGATTGTCTTGTACAAATTCTATATTTATACCATTTTCAGCAAATAATTTTTGATTATAACTTTCCAAAAAGAAACCCCTATCGTCTTCAAAAACTTTTGGAGATATCAGTATCAAACCGTCTAATTTTTGTTTTTCAAATTGCATTGTATTAATAAATTCCAATAGCAGGTAAAATTCCTAAAAATATTATAATCGCAGTGAACAAAATATCTTTCAACAGTCTCTCTTTCCAAACAACCTTACTATAACTAATATCGATTATTGAGTAAGCTAAGCTGACTAACCATGTTACCGTAAAATATATCAGTGCGGTTCTAGTTCCTACTGTATTACTTAATAATATTCCAATAATATTTAACAAGAAAGTATAACCTAATATAAAAGTAATCCAAGCTAGTATATTCCATCTATTTGTTTTTTTTCGATAACCCAACTTTGAATACGCGAGCGTGGAAACCAAAAGCATTGGAATTGAAAGTACTAATTGCAGAACCAATATCTCTTCCATTAGTATTTGTTTATTTAGATTTACAGTGAGAAAAAATACACCAATAGCTATAGCGATCAAACTTCGATTAATACCGACTCTGTTTGATGCTTTGGCTGATAGATTTGTCATTTATTATAATTATTTATAAATAATCAAAATTGTGAAAAATAAAAAAGTAAAAATTAATAACCAAACCAAAGTGTAAATCGAAAGCTGGATAGCTTCTTTTTTCTTATTATCTAAATACAATATTATTGGTTTACCAAGTACCAACATACCTACGATTAAAGCTGAAACTACAAAGAGTAAAAGAAATGCAATAGGTCCTAAGAGATTGTCCATTTTACCAAAAGTCTGATCACCATAATTCATTATTGTAGCTAGAATTGATATGTACACTAAAACACCGATCGAATGCATTAAACCATATCGTAAATATTTATTATTCATGTGACTTTATTTATCTGATAATATTTCTTAGTATGAACACAAAATATCTGACTCCCTTTTTGCTCATAATACTTTTTATGAATCTACATATTTAATAATACAAAAACCTTGTAAATCAGCATTGCTGGCCAAACTAAAGCTTTTATAAAGCCTAATAGACCCATCCAAAATGTATCTGATTGTTGAATATAATATACAGCAACACCTACAAGTGTTAAACAATAAAATCCCCCGAAACCCATATTCTTATTACTATGCCAATGTTTTTTCGTCCATTTATGCTTGTTGCAACATTCTGTACTTTCATTTTTTTCCACTTTTTCATCTGTCATAATACTCCTTTCTTTTTTATATTAATACTGGCGGAGAGAAAGGGATTCGAACCCTTGATGCCCTTGCGGGCATACACGCTTTCCAAGCGTGCGCACTAGACCAACTATGCGACCTCTCCAATACTAAAATTATACCATTTTAAGGTAGAGAATAAACAAGTACTTGTAAGTATTTGATTTCTATTTAGCAATTTCTTTATCAAGCAAAATTCTTTTTTCAATTGAAGCCACGAGTAAACGAGTTTTTTCTATTACATCTGGATTTACAGATATTGAAGTAGCTCCGTTTTCAATAAATAACTTAACAACCTCTGGGAAATTCGAAGGTGCTTGACCACAAATAGATACAGTTTTTTTAGCTTCTCTAGTCTTACGAATCAACTTTGCCATTGATTGCATAACAGCAGGATCTCTTTCGTCAAACTCATCAATTAGCTTAGCGTTATCGCGGTCAGCACCAAGTATAAGTTGAGTTAAGTCATTTGATCCTATAGAAATACCGTCTACTCCGCAAGCCAAAAATTCATCTATTAATACTACATTGGACGGAACCTCTGCCATCATTAAAACTTTAAAATCCTTATCTTTTCTTAAACCAGAGTTATCCACAAGCTTCAATACAGCTTGCAAATCTTGAACCGTGCGAACAAACGGAATCATTAGCTGTATATTGTCCAAATCCATATCACGAATTTTTTGAATTGCTTTGAGTTCTAAGTCAAAAAGATCTGGCTCTTGGATATAACGCATACAACCTCTATATCCGATCATGGGATTTTCTTCTTCCTGTTCGTATTTATCCCCCCCCTTAAGATTTTTGTATTCGTTTGTTTTAAAATCTGTTGCACGATATACAACTGGACGGGGGTGAAAAGCTCGAGCAAATTTCTCCAAAGCAGTAGCTAAGTTATCCACAAACTCATCGCTCTTACCTTCATCGATAAGCGCTCTTGGGTGTTTACCCATACCAGCAATGATAAACTCTGCTCTCAACAGTCCTACGCCATCTACGGCCCTTTTGGCTATATCTTCAGCTAACTCTGGCTGTGCCAAGTTAACATAAATCTTAGTTGCAGTTACTGGCATTTCATATTGATATGAAATTGAATGTGGATTTTCATCCTTAGTATGTTCAGTAGATTTTGGTGTATTAAATACTTTTCCGTCATACACAACACCTCTTGCTCCATCCACGCTAATAATCTGACCTGTTTTCAAATCTTTGGTAGCTGTAGTTGTACCAACTACACAAGGAATACCAAGCTCTCTTGACACAATGGCTGCATGACAAGTTCTGCCTCCTTTGTCAGTTACAATTGCTTCGGCCCTTTTCATAGCTGGCACATAATCAGGTGTGGTCATCTCAGTAACCAAAACATCACCTTTTTCAATTTGGTCAATTTCACTAGAACTATGAATGATTCTTACAGAACCTGATGCAACACCTGTACTCGCAGAAGCACCTTTTAGAATTATTGTTTTTTCTTTATTAATCTCTTGTTTTGTTTCTGTTTTAGATTCTTCCTTATCTTCTAGGGTTGTTACTGGCCTGCTCTGGACCATATAAACTTTATCCCCCTCAATAGCCCACTCAGTATCCTGAGGAGCATTGTAATGTTTTTCAATTTCTAAACCCAACTTTGCCAGTTCCACAATATGTTCATCTGAAATTTTCTGTTTTTCCTGCAAAGACTGTTTCACAGAAACACCGTCTTGTTCTAAATTATCCAAATCACCAGTATCACTTGCACCAGACTCTCTTGTCAATTTCCAGGTTTGTTTATGAATATCTTTGTTAGTAATTTTCAAAGTTTTTTTGTTTACCAAATAACGGTCTGGGGTCACAGCACCAAGTACAACAACTTCTCCAAGACCATAAGCAGCTTCAATAGATATATGATCCATATCATTATTGGTAGGGTCAATTGTAAACATTACACCAGCTGTTTCTGAATTAACCATCTTTTGTATTGGTACAGCTATACCTACTTTTAGATGTTCAAACTTTTTATCTTCTCTGTAGTAGATCGCTCTAGCCTCAAACAACGAGGACCAACATTTCAATACTGCCTCAAGTAAAGCATCGTCTCCGAGTATATTTAAGTATGTTGCCTGTTGACCAGCAAAAGAAGCTCCTGCCAAATCTTCAGCAGTAGCTGATGATCGTACTGCTACGTATAAATTTTCTATGGGTGTTTTAGTTTCTTCAGCTAATTTATGATAAGCAATTATAATCTCTTTTTTTAAAGCTTCGGGCAAAGGAGTATTTAAGATTATATTTTGTATTTTTTGAGCTCGGTCTTGTAGATCTTTGGAGTCTTCGGGGTTCAATCCTTTTAACAGTTCTTGTATCTTCGTATCAATCTTAGTAGATTTCAAATAATCAAAATAAACACCAGCAGTCGTAGTAAAACCATTGGGCACAGGTAAACCAGCTTGAAATAATTCACCCAAATTCGCACCCTTTCCGCCCACTTCGTCAATATCAGATTTTGAAGTATCAGCAAACCATTTAATTAATAGCATAAATTCTCCTTTATATATTTATTGCATTAGTAAATACATTATAAGGTAAAAAATAGGTTTTGGAAAATAAAAACAGACCCATTCTCTTGGGTCTGTTTTATTTCATTTGAATTTTCTAGAACTTGAATGATTCTGCCCAACCACCTAAAACAGGTAGTTTCCAGTATTTTCCACTCAAAGCTTGGATCAAACCTATTAGTGAGAAAATTCCAACTACCATCCAAACGATCCATACTATCCAACCTAAAAATACTGCTCCAAAAACTGAAGCAAATAATACAAAGTTGATTATCCATAGAATCACTTCGATGATGAATAATACCATGCCCTGTTTAGCGTGAAACATAGCAAATTTGCTATCTTTTTTTGTCAATAATGGTACTAGGAATAAAATCCCTAAATAAGCAATGCCTCCCATTACTTTTTCATCGCTAGTAGGTTCTCCGCCTGTTGGTGCGGGTGCAATTTCTTCTGGCATAGATACCTCCTTAAATTAATATTATAAGTTTACGACCAACTATACTTCAAGGTTAATAAAATATAACAAAATTGTCAACCCAAATTCTTTTCACCACCGATCGACAATAATTTGTATCTTTATAAATAAAATTCATTATGTATTTTAAACAACTTTATTAATAACTGACCACACAAATCCCTTTCTGGCTAATAAATTTTGTAATTTCTGTTTTTTCTTCACAAGTGAAATGCCAGAATATCGCGATTTAGTCTTTGTTACAATTGTTATTGCTTTTTCTAATTCTTGCTCCTCGGTAATACAACTCAGAACATCTTGAATCTTTTTTTGATCTATATTCTTCTGATATAATTCGTACCCTATCTGACGTTTACTTTTTAGTTTATAGTTACTTGAATCAACCCAGTATTTACAAAAGTCACTGTCCTTTATAAGTTGTTTTTGTTCTAAATTTTGAATTACTTGAGTAACTATAGTGTTAGGAAATTTTTGACCTAATCTTAACTCCATCTCTCGTTTGCTTCTGGGTCTTATCCCCAAAAGATTGTATGCAGAATTATTGGCCTTTACAGTTTGATCAAAATCAAATATATCTTGTAGTTCTTTTTTCCTTATATTCTGATTTTTTTTTAAATTAAATTTAATATAAGTATCTTCATAAATTGAAAAAACTAAAATATCATCAATGTATAAATTGAATTTACGACCTCTTTTCTGTTTTTCAATTTTTGATAATTTACCGTTATTGAGTATCGGCGTGAATTTTTCGAATTTTTTTATCAATTTCTTGTTTTAGTTTTGGATTATCAAGCAAATGTTGCTTAGCTGCTTCGCGACCTTGACCTATTTTATTCTTTTCATATTCATACCAAGAACCACTTTTTTGAATAATCCCCAAACTTGTACCTATATCTAAAGCCTCACCCTCTTGAGATATTCCTTGTTTATACATTATGTCAAATAAAGCAAGTTTAAAAGGGGCTGAAACTTTATTTTTTACAACTTTTACTTTTGTATTATTACCTATAATATTTTCGCCTTCTTTTATCTGTCCAATTCTACGAATATCTAAACGAACCGAAGCATAAAATTTCAATGCCATTCCACCTGGAGTTGTTTCTGGGTTACCAAACATAACACCTATCTTCATACGCAACTGATTTGTAAAAATAAGACAAGACTTAGACTTACTTATTGCGCCTGCAAGCTTGCGTAAAGCTTGAGACATTAAACGTGCTTGCAAACCCATTTGAGCTTCACCCATTTCTCCCTCGATCTCTACTTTTGGTACTAAAGCTGCTACCGAATCAATGGCTATGATATCAACGGCATTTGAACGAACTAAGGTTTCAGCTATTTCTAAAGCTTGTTCACCTGTGTCTGGTTGAGAGATCAGTAATCTATTCAAATCTAGCCCAATGACTTTTGCATATTCTGGATCGAAAGAATGCTCAGCATCAATCAAGGCAACTAAGCCACCTTTTTTTTGAGCTTCAGCCATCATATGTAATACGAGTGTACTTTTCCCAGAAGATTCTGGGCCATAAATTTCTATAATTCTACCCCTGGGAATACCACCTATGCCTAAAGCTAAATCAAGTGATAGTGAGCCAGTTGGGATTACCTCGATATTTAAACTCTGTTTATTATCTCCCATTTTCATAATCGCACCTTTTCCAAATTGTTTTTCAATTTGTTCAAGTGCGAGATCTATTGCTTTTGAATTTTTACTCTCTTGTTTTGGCATAATCCTCCCAAATTATTTTAAGTTCATGGATATTTATTGTATGTTACTTATTATATTTTCTCAATTATATAGTCTATTTTTTAAGATCGTCTTTAGTGTATTTTAAGGTTTTTGTTTGGTTGTTTGCACCTGCAATTCCCAAATCTTTACCGTTTAAATACATATGCAAACTACCGGCATTTGTAGTATCTATACTGATATTTTTGATAGCGAAAAATTGTTGTCGAGTTTTTGCAAGCATTACTCCACGAAATATTAATTTTTCATCAACATATACCATTATCCAACTCGAGCTTGATCCAGTTTCAATGTTTAAATTCAATCCATCTTCAACTTTTGAACCTAGTACTAGAGGATTTGATTTTGGCAGTTGAGCTATTACTGTTATAGTTTTTTTTGTTTGTTTTCCTAATTTATTTTTAGAAATTAACTCAAGTAAATTTGCACCTTCTTTTAATCTTACTTGTACTGTAAATTCACCACTAGTATCAATAGCAACAGCCTGTTGATTTAAAAATAGATTTGAACCTGGATCAGTTATTCCTTTAAGTTCAATACTTGATGCTGTGATTTCAGTTTTTGGATTTTCAGGATTACTAAGCTTTATTTCTGGTGCAGCTGCAAAACCTGATACCTGAAACCACATATAACCTCCAAAAACTATTATTACTAAACCAATAATGAAACTAGTAATTTTCGTTGGAGTTAAAACAAAAATATGTTTTTGTAAATCTTTTTTGAGTGAAAAATTTGATTCAAATTTTGAAGATTTAAATTCACCTTCTTGCCTATATTGAGAAATTAATTCAGATGCTGACAATCCCAAAACACGTGCATAAGTTCGAATAAAACATTTTATATAAGTAGAGGAAGGTAGGCTTGTGTAGTCATTATTTTCTAAGGCTTCTAGATATTTTTGTTTTATTTTGGTTGTATATTCTGCTTGCTGTAAAGATAGCTCGATCTTAAGTCGAGCTTTTCTAAGTGTTTCTCCAAGAGTCAGTCTGTTTGTAATTTTTTTAGTTGTGAAATTTGTCATTAATCATTAATTATATGCTAATTATATGTATTTGCATATAATACTAATCATCAAATCTGAATTCACCGCTTTTATCAATAAGAACTTCTCTGGGACGTGCACCATCAGGCGGACCAATTACTTTTTTATCTTCTAGCATATCCAAAAGTCTAGCAGCTCGGGCATAACCTATGCGCAGTCTTCGTTGTAGTAATGATGCTGAAGCTTTTTGTGATATAACAACTAATTTTTTTGCTTCTTCAAATAAATCGTCTTCAAAATCACCAACATTAATCCCGTTCGTCGCTTCGTTTTTAGATTTGAATTCCATAATTTCTTTATTATAATCAACTTTTTGCTTATTTCTCCAAAAATTAGTCATAATATTTACTTCTTTTTCAGAAATAAAAGCACCCTGTACTCTTCTTGGCTTTCCAGTATCAGAAGCAATATAGAGCATATCTCCATTTCCTAGTAATTTTTCTGCTCCGCCCATATCTAGGATAGTTCTGGAGTCTACTTGACTAGCAACAGCAAATGCAATTCTAGTAGTGATATTTGCTTTTATTAAACCTGTAATCACTTCTACTGATGGTCTTTGAGTAGCGATAACTAAATGAATTCCAACTGCTCGAGCTTTTTGAGCCAGACGAACTATTGAGCTCTCTACTTCTCGAGATGATATTGCCATTAAATCAGCCAGTTCATCAATGATTACAACCATAAACGGCATTGGTTCTTTTTGAGTTTTGTTATATACTTCCAAATTGCGTTTTCCTTTTTCAGCTAATGTTTTGTATCTCTCTTCCATCTCATTTACTACCCATCGTAAAACATTAATAGTTTTATCAACTTCTGTAACCGCTGGAATAAGTAAGTGAGGTATACCGTTGTAAGCAGCGAACTCAACTCTTTTTGGATCTATTAATATAATATTTAGTGTTTTGGGGGTATGTTGAAATAATAATGAAGTAATTATTGAGTTTAAACATACACTTTTACCAGATCCAGTTGATCCAGCTATTAATAGATGAGGCATAGTCGTTAAATCAGCTGATACTATTTCTCCGGCTACATCTTGACCAAGCGCAAAAGTTAAGTTTTTGTCTGATTTTTTTATATCGTCTGTTTCAAAAATACTTCTCATACGTACAATTGCTGGTACTTTGTTGGGAATTTCTATACCTACAGCGCTTTTCCCAGGAATTGGAGCTTCTATGCGGATAGGGTGAGCAGCCAAAGCTAGCGAAATATCATTTGCTCTTGCAGTAATTTGATTTAATTTTACTGATGGGGCTGGTTTTAGGGTATATTGAGTTACTGTTGGACCGATATGGACTTCGCTCATCGCAACATCTATATTGAAATTTTCTAAGGTATCTTTTATTTTTTCACTATTTACTTTTGTATCTCCGCTTTTTGGTTCAGTAGTTCTTTCTACTAAGATATTTATTGGAGGTAGGTCATACTCTTTATCGGATACATCGGGTATTGAAGTATCGGTCTTGTCTTCCACTTTTTTGTTTTGACGAAGTTTGAAAATTGAGAACCCCTGATAAGCTGGTTTAATTATCTCACCATGTTCATCAACTTCAGGTTTTTTTCCCTTAAATACGCCATATAACTTATTAAACATATCCCCGAGAGAAATATTGAATACTAATATTACTGAAATTAATAACATTCCGATAAATATTATTATAGCTCCCATTTCACCTAAAATATTTGAGATTATCAGTGCAGTACTAAAACCTAACAAACCGCCACCGAAACCTGCTTGAGCAGCGTTCAAGGCTAGTGAGTTTGGTATAAATAAATGTAACAAGGAGCTAATTGCTAAAACAAACAAAATAGTTCCAAAAATCGAGTAGTGACGTAATGGAGAATTTTTTATAAATATAAACCAGCCACCATATACTAGTAAAAACAAAGGTAGTATATATGCGATCTGTCCAAATATTATCTTCAAGAACTGACCAACTAGATTCCCGATACTACCTGCAAAACCAAATACTGCGAGCGTTAATATAAGTCCAGAAATCGAAAGTATAAAGCCTGTTAGCTCTTGACGTATCTCTGGATTCAAACCCTCTTCTTTATTTTGAGATAATAAGCTGATTGTTTTTCTGGGCCTGCCTACCCTACGCTTTACAGCCAAGTCACCCTCCTTATTCTTAAGTAAAATAATTCTAGGATTGAATAAATATTAAACATACCCAAAATATGCGTTGTATTTATTTTACCAGTTTTTGATGAATAATGTATATAAAGGATTATCGCTTTATCTCGATTATAACCGGAAGTATCATAGGTTCTCTTTTGGTTTCATTATAAATAAATTTGGTTAAATCATCTCTCATCAAATTCTTCATAGTACTTAAGTCCCCCCGGTATTGACGATAATACTTATAAACCAGATTTTTAATTTCATTTCGTATCTTATGAACAAGTTCTTCTGCTTCACGCATATAAATAAAACCGCGGGATATAATGTCTGGACTTGTCAAAAGGTTTCCCTCTTTATCAACTGTAACTATAGCAACAACTACACCGGCCGTAGCCATTGCTTTTCGATCTCTAAGAACAATATTTCCTACATCCCCGATACCCAGACCATCTACTAACACATATCCAGCAGGTACCCTTCTTCTTGGTTGGTACAATTGATTACTATCCATTTCAAGTACTCCACCATTTTCTAAAACACTGATGTTTCTTTCGGGAATTCCCAAACCTTTTGCAAGGTCTGAGTGAATTACCAAATGATGAAATTCACCATGAATAGGTACGAAAAACTTTGGCTTCACTAATTTCATAATATGCTCGAGTTCGTCTACATAAGCGTGACCTGAAACATGTATGTCGGCATTGCGGCCATAAATAACATGTGAGCCCCTTCTAAACAAATCATTGATAGTGTCTTGAACCGCTTCTTCGTTTCCTGGAATAGGAGAAGCTGAAATCACAACCGTGTCTCCACGCTTAACTTGGATTTGTTTATGTTCTCCACGAGCCATTCGTACAAGTGCTGAAAGCTCTTGTCCTTGACTTCCAGTACACAGTATCACAAGGTCTCTATCATTCATTCGACTTACTTGACGTATGTCTATAATCGTATTTTTCGGCACATTTAAATATCCGAGGCGGATGGCCATCTCTACGTTGTTTACCATACTTCTACCAGAAACAGCTACTTTGCGTCCGTGTTTATGGGCTGCATTAATGACCAATTGAATTCTATGTAAAAGTGAGGCGAAAGATGTAACTATTACCCTTCCGTTCGCTTTATTAATTATATCCTCAAATGTTTTTCCGATCTCTCTTTCAGATATCGTAGAACCTGGTGTATCTGCACGTGTACTGTCAGAAAATAGAGCCAGAACTCCTTCTTTGGCTGCTTTTTCCAAAACAGGCAAATCAAAAAAGCGTTTATCTATAGGGGTTCTGTCTATTTTAAAATCAGTTAACCAAACCAAATTTCCAACTGGAGTTTTGATTATAAAACCAATAGAATCTGGAAAACTATGTGTGGTTTGAAATGGTTCAACTTCAAATACTCCAAACTTTAATTTATCTTGAATATTGATTTTATGTACTTGAATTTTAGATATGTTGAATTCTTTAAGCTTTACATCTATAAAGCCCTTTGTAAGACGAGTAGCATAAATTGGCATACCTAAAAGTGGAGCAAGGTAAGGTATGGCTCCTATGTGGTCTTCGTGACCATGGGTCACTATCATACCGCGAATCTTTTCTTTATTATCTTCAAGATATTTGATATTTGGAATTACAAAATCTACTCCAAGCATTTCTTTTCTTGGAAACATCATCCCACAATCAATAATCAAAATATCATCACCATATTCCAAAACAGCCATATTTTTCCCGATCTCACCCAATCCTCCAAGTGGAATAAACTTTAATCTGGGTTTGGCTAGCTCGGAAATTGGTTTATAATTTCCATGGTTTTTGTTATTATTTTTGTAGTTCATACTTCTATCCTTTCCTAATCTCGAGACTAATATATAGCCCAAGACCTTGTATTAAGTTCAATTAAATAGTTCTTTATGATTTAATCTATAATTTATTACTTATTATTTTGAGTTATATGGTTGATAAGCTTATTCTATTCTTTTCTTTGTCAATTCCAACAATTTCAACTTCAGCTTTATCACCAACCTTATATCTATCGCTAATACTATTAATTCTTTCTTTAGCAATCTGAGATATATGCACCATACCATCTAAGTTTGGTGCGAATTTTACTATCATTCCAATTTCTTTTTCAAATCGATCTTTTACAATTTGAATAACTTCACCTTGATATTTCTGACCTATAATTGGTTCCATAGTAACTGATTTAATAATTAAAAGAGCTTTCTTGCTCATCTCTGGATCAGTAGAAGATACAAGGACAGTACCATCTTCTTCTATATCGATTGATGTAACTTCTTTTCCGCCTGAGTCTTCAATGATTTTATTTATAACTTTACCACCTGGACCTATTAAGTCACCGATCTTTTCAGGGCTGATTTTTGTTTTTTCTATTCTAGGTGCATACTGTGATAACTCAGCTCTAGGCTTATCAATAATATCTACCATTTTAACTAAGATTACATCTCTGGCTTTTTTGGATCTAGTCATTGCTTCTCGAATAATTTCCATATCCAGTCCTGCTATTTTTATATCTAGTTGGATTGCAGTAACACCGGACTTTGTACCAGCAACCTTGAAGTCCATATCTCCATAAAAATCCTCAAGTCCTTGCAAGTCAGTAAGTATTTTGTATTTTTTGCTTTCACTATCTGTAACAAGACCCATAGCTACTCCGGCAACTGGATTTTTTATTGGAACACCGGCATCCATTAAAGCCATAGTAGAACCACATGTTGCAGCCATTGAACTAGAACCATTTGAAGATAATATTTCAGAAACTAATCTTATAGTATATGGAAAATCTTCTCTGTTTGGTACAACTGGCTCCAAAGCTTTTTCTGCCAAAGAACCATGACCGATTTCTCTACGACTAGCACCACGCATTGGTTTAATTTCGCCAGTAGAATAAGGTGGAAAATTATAGTGATGCATATATCTTTTTGTGCCTTCTACTTCCATAGTTTCTATTGTCTGCTCTTCACCAGGCGAACCAAGTGTTGCTATAGTAAGAGCTTGCGTTTCTCCCCTGCTAAACAAAGCAGAACCATGGGTTCTTGGTAAAAATCCAATCTCGATCTCTATAGGACGAATCTCATCTATCTTCCTACCATCAGGACGAAGCTCGTCATTTAATATTGCGTTTCTTATTTCAACTGCTATTAATCCATCTAATGCAGATTTTAAATCTATTTGTTTATAATTTCCTTCAAAATTTTCTAGCACTTGAGCTTGAAATTCAGCTAATCTCTCTCTTTTTTTTATCTGATCAAGTTCACGTACTGCTTTGGCTAGCTTACCGCCAAGGTATTTCTTTACTTCAGATACAACTTCGTCTTCTCTTTCTTCTTGTTTTTGAACTGCAGCTACTTTTTTTGCCAAATCTTTTTGAAGCTTAATAATTGGTTGATAAGACTTGTGAGCAAATTCAATAGCATCTAACATAGTTTTTTCTGGTAATTCATTTGCCTTGGCTTCAATCATCATAACTTTTTCTTCAGTACCAGCAACTACTAGATTTAGCGAACTTTCTTGCATTTGTTTTGTAGTAGGACTAAGTATAAATTTACCGTCTTTATCCATACCAACTCTAGATGCACCAAGGGGTCCATTAAATGGGGCACCGGCAATAATCAAAACAACTGATGCGCCAATCAGAGCTGCTATGTCTGCGTCATGTTCTAAGTCTACAGAAAGCACAGTAAGCGATATCTGTACATCGTTTCTATAACCTTTTGGGAACAAAGGCCTTATGGGTCTATCAATAAGTCGAGCTGTCAAGACAGCTTTGTCGCTAGGTCTACCTTCTCTTTTAATAAATCTAGAACCAGAAATTTTTCCTGCTGCATACAACCTCTCTTCGTAGTCAACTAACAATGGGAAAAAGTCGGCTGATTCTTTTGCTTCTTGAGCAATACAAGCCGTAGCTAAAATAACAGTATCGCCAATTTTTATAGTTGCTGCGCCATCAGCCAAACCAGCCATTTTACCGGTTTCTATAATTAGCTCTTTTCCGTTTATTTGGGTTTTAAATTGTTGTTTGATTCTCATTTTAATTACTGTGATTTGCAGCTATTTCCGAATAGCAAATTTGCTATAGATCCTATACTAATAATTACAAATTTTCCTTATTTTTTTAATTTTAATTCAGTAGTGAGTGATTCGTATTGTTTTTTGTCTTTTTTCAAAAGATAATCAAGTAATCTTCGACGTTTACCAACCATCTTCAAAAGTCCAACCCGCGAATCATGGTCTTGTTTGTGTTGCTTTAAGTGTTCAGTTAATTCTTTTATTCTTTCAGAAAGCAAAACTACTTGAATTCCCGTTGATCCAGTATCTTCTTTGTGAGTACGATATTTATCCACTGGTTTTTTGGGCTCAGTCGAACTAGGTTTTTTTTGAATTATTTTCGCCATTATTTTAAAATTATAGCACTTATTATATCAAAATGCAAATCATCTATCAATATTTTATGCATCGATTGATTTCTGTGTTTTTTGGTTTGAATCTTTTTTTTGATATTGACGTATTTTTTCTAACACGTGTCTTTCTGCTTCAGCTAAACCCATCTCAGAAATACTAAAACCAGCAGCTTGCTTATGACCTCCGCCTCCAAATAGTCCTGCTACTTCCGAAGCATCGACTTCTTTGCCAGTCCTTACACTACCAAATATCCCGCTCTCTCTTTCAGATAACAAGAATATAATTTCTGCATTTGGTGCAGCAACCATTAATTCGTCGATCGCCCCAGTAATTTCGTTTTCACTAGCAGCACACTGATCCAAGTCTCTTGCTGCGGCCAAAGACCACACAAACTTATGATCACGATCTTCACGAATTCCAGCTAGGATTCTACCCCATAGTCTGAGAGTTGACAGAGGTTTAGTTTTATATATATTTTTTATAATATCTTGCTGTCTTGCACCTGCAGCAACTAATTGTGCGGCTACCGTCAAAGACTTTGGGGTTGTGTTTGCATTTTGAAAACTACGCGTATCAGTAATTATCCCCATTAACAAAGCTGTTGATATCTCTTCATCTAAAATGGGAGTATTACCACTCAAAGATTCCAAAAGAGATAAAACTATTTCACACGTAGAAGTGGCTGTAATGTCAACTAGGTTTGCTTTTCCATATTGTTCATTTGATACATGGTGGTCAATGTTTATAACAGGAACTTCATAAAACAAGTTTGCGTTTTGATCATATATCTCACCTAGTTGTTCTATGTCTGGAGTATCGAGCACTATTATCAAGTCATATGGGTGTTTACCTATTTCAAAAGATACATGTTCTGCTGAAAAACTTCCCTTACTTGGACTTATCACTATATTTAATTTATCACCTTCGATTTTGTAACCTAAGTTACCAACTTGATTATCTTTAGTGTTTATGCTGATTATAAAATCTCTAGAGTGTTCGAGTTTACTTGAAATATGTTCCATAGCAGAAATAAACTTATAACTTGCAGATACTTCTCCTTCGGCTATTGCAGTAACTTCTTTTTGTAATTTACGCAAAGCCAAAAGTAGTGCTAGCTCAGCACCGAGTCCATCTCCATCTGGATTACGATGAGTCAGAAGTAAGACGTTTTTGCTTTTACGTATAAGTTCTACAATCTGTTGTTTGGGATTTAATTCCATTTATCTTTTTCCTTACTAGCCCCAGTTTATTTAATAAATAATTATATTATAAACTTCTAAAAAAATCAAATCTTGTTTAGTTAGAAGGGTAATTATATAAAAATAATCAATATATGTCAATGCTCTTGCCAAATCTCATAAGTAGTGTTATACTTTTTTTATGTAAGAATTAAGGAGAATAAATGCCAATAAAGATTTCTGCAAAAAAAAGAGTTCGAGTTTACGCAAGACGAAAACTAGAAAATATCGCTTGTACTAGAGCATATAAAGAAGCTTTGAAAAACTTTGAAAAAGCAATTGCTACAAACGACAAGAAAACAGGTGAAAAACTAAGTCGTGCTATTGCTCTGATCGACAAAGCAAAAAAGGTTAACATCATCCACAAAAACAAAGCTGGTAGATTAAAGTCTAGAATAATGAAACTAGCTGCTACCAAGAAAATCCAACCAGTTACTTCCAAGGTCAAACAGGAGTCAGCCAAACCAAAGAAAACTACAAAAAAAACCAATGTAGAAAAACCCAAAACAGAAAAAAAGGTTGAAAAGAAACCCAAAACAGAAAAACCAAAGAAAACTACAAAAAAATAATTAGTTACAAATAAAAATAAATACCTCAAAATTTGGGGTATTTTTATTAAAAAGAACCCGTCCGATAATGCGTGGACGGGCCTTGAAAATTGCCCCCGAAGGGGCCTGCCGTACTTTGCCCATTACTGGGCTTTGTTTTGCCTACGCACAATACGCAAGCATCTGCTGCCCGAAAGTGTTCCAATGGATCACTCCGAGCTACAAACTTCTATCCGGCGATTATCCGGCACTTTGTTTTACCCGATAGGGTAGCGCAAGATTTCGCAGAACTTTTGAATTATACCTACCGGGTATTCCCGGAATTTTCAAAATCTGAAATAAACTTTGCGCCAATATAATAACAAGAGCTTGGTAGTTTGTCAATTAGTTTACATAAAAAACCACTTTATAATAATGTTTAAGACGATTTTATATTAACTATAATATAAAACAATTATAGTATTATGATATAATTACGTTGCTTGTTCATGCGGCCAAGAGCACTTAGATTATGGACAGGAAATACTCCTGTGAGCTGGATCAAATGCCGAGTTGAGGTAATTTCATATTGGGAATTTTCGAAGCAGGTACAATTAACACGATTCAATCCGACGACACATTCTGGAGTAGATCGATCAAGGTTGGGATTTAAATATCAAATCTGCATGCCCCAGCTCCATGCAGATTCTTTTTTTTATAAATCAGTAATTCTTGACAAATGCTTTTAAGTCTGCTATAATAGATATGTAAAATGTTTTGCACGTTGTATTTCAGTTACTGATATCCGTAAATTCAGAAGTACTTTTCATTCTTCTCTTGGAACAAGCAATCTTGAGCTTATAAATAACTTATAAATTCAAGATTGCTTGACTCCTTGGGGAGTCATTTTGCGCCGTTTTCCAATTTCTTTTTGAATCCGTTCTCGGATTTAAGAAGTAACCGGGAGATAGCTTGGTATCATACGGCGCGTTCGCGCCAATTAATTATTATATTATTGGGTGCATGAACGCGTCGTTTTTTTTATACAAAAAAGCCTCTGATACAGAGGCCGATGATAGCAAATATATAGAAGTTATTCGGGTTTGGGAGCAAATGCACAATGTGTGAAAATTGAACCAGCAAGTACTAATCCCGCACTATACCATGCATAAGCCCAGTATTCGTGATCCACAGATACATTAAATACATGAACTGCAAATACAAATAGAAATACTGCGCAGATGAGATAGACAACTTTCATCTTTTTCCCTCCTTTCGAAATAATAATTTATTATAGTGTATACTTACCCTGTTGTCAATATAAAAACCGCCCTGACGGTACAGGGTGATTGAAAAGAAAAGACCAGCGGTTTTGCAAATATGATCTTATTTTATTTCGAGTAATTCTACTTCAAATATGAGGGTAGAGTTTGATGGAATATCCGGACTTGGACTTTGTTCACCATAAGCTAATTCTGGTGGTATTGTAAGTTTTCTTTTTTCCCCAACTTTCATACCAAGCATTCCTTGGTCCCAACCAACAATCACTTGTCCTGCACCTATCTCGAACTCAAAAGGCTCATCTCTATCTACACTAGAATCAAACTTGGTTCCATCAAGCAAAGTACCCGTATAGTGCACACTTAAGGTGTCGCCTGCTTTGGACTCTACTCCTTCACCTTCTTGTAATATTTCTTTTTGTACCTCTCCCATAGTAATTTCCTCGCTGTTGTTATCTTTTTTTTCATTATCTTTGGAGTTTCCACCAAAAAGCCAGAAACCCAAACCAACCAACATCAATACACTTAATATTAAATAAAAGTTTTTCATAATATTTATTATACATAATCAGATTGACAATATCGAGCTTATTTGTTAATATAAATCGTTTTCGAACGTTACATTAAGGAGAATTCTGTGTCAAAAAAAAATCCAAACGGTCTCAATAAAATAACAGAAATAACTTTTCCGTTTCTCAAATCGATAAATGCTGGACATAATATCAATTACTGTTACGTAGTAAAAGATGCACCCCTAGATATTATGGCCTCTAGCACTTGTAAACTTACTGTCAAAGGTGGTGGAGAAATAGAGGTTGTTACTTTTTTAGTTGATACTGAAAACAATGTCTCACGACTACCGTTAAACAGAGGTAGAACTGCAAAAAGAACCCCTGTAGGCTACGAGGGATATTTCCTTACAAGCTCTACTGCAGCAGTTGAAATACTTGAGCATCCAAAGCGCAAAATACAATATGTTGGCCGTAGAGTTATCTGTCAAAATCATGTAGCTAGACCCACTTCCTCTATGCGATTTATTGAAATCTATAAAATCTGTCCAGACACTCTAGAAGAAATCTGTAAAACAGCTATACAATTAAACGGCTGTGCACAATTCAACCTTAACCGAACAAATTAAGTTGAATATATCTTTACCACCCGATACGGGTGGTACTTTTTTTAGTAACAGTAAAAAAATACCCCCATTAGGGGGCACTGATCGTTGATAACTAAAATATGACAGTTTAATTACTGTGACACCGTACTGCATCTTTTAAGGCAGAGAATGTCGTTCTTAGTTCTGGTCTAAAAACTAAATCCAGTCCTATAGAGCTTTTGTCATCCAAAAAATGCGCGGCACACAATGAGCGCGAATTAATCGAAGAAACACACCAAAGTGACTCACTTTGAAATGTAAATATACCAAACTCGCCATTATATGACTGAGTGAAGCTATCTTCGAAAGCTCTAATATACATGATGTCCTTATTACTGGAATCTACCCATATCATCAGTAGATTACTGGGCTCAGTACCAGTATAGAAACGGCTGTGTCCATTGGGAATAGCTTCTATCCGCTTATGTCGGATTACTCCTTTTAAGCCATTCACCTCGACTTCTCCTCGGCCGTTAATACGATATCGATCTGCATAACCACGCAAAACAATATTCGTGTAATTAATTCCAGGGATTTCTACTTTTGTTGTCATTGCAACAAGTATCCCTTCGGTCATTACGAGCGTCTGGTTCAATTCTGTTCCTCCGTTGTTGTAGATAATGCATGAACTAATCTAACTATAGAACTGCTACGATTTTAATCTTCAAACCGCCCAATGATATCAAGTTAAATCTTTATTGTCAAGTGATGAGAAGGAGCGATAAAGAAACGTAATAAAAAAAATACCCCGGTGGATTTCGGGGCATCTGGATCGTGTACTTCCTTACGGAAGCTTTTACTGTAAGTGTCTGGTTCCGGTCACTTAAATACATAACATACGTTCTTGGGGTCTTTGGCGAGCTTGTTATTAGGTACAACAAGAACATTTTGATTATTCTTCTCGAGGCAAACGATAGATTACTGCTCCTTCGTCTACCTCTTCACCGATGTAAATTCCAACAGGCTCACCTGGAATTGCGGTTTTGATCGGGACGTGATTAAGTTGAATAGAATCAACGACTCTATTTTTCCACGTACCATTGCTTCGGTACATAATTGAGTCACCTATTTTCAACTCTTCACCTTCTCGAATCGTAGCCCCTACAGCACCATGTTTTGGGAAATTATCTCCCGCATCTGCCACAGCTACAGAACCAGGCGGTAAACACTCAATAGCCGATGATTCACCAGCATTACTAGATTCAGTCATTGTTAAAGACCTCCAAATTGTTTTCGTTCTAAGAATATAAATTAGATTCTATCAAGAAAATTGATTTTTTGCAACAAAAAACTCTCAAGTTTGAGAGTTATGTATAGTTTGATTAAAATTACCAGCTCTTTGAACGCGCGCCGTCAAGCATGTCGCTCCAACATTCATCGCAATGCCTGCCACATTCAAGACCATTGTCTTTTCGCAAAGTTCCAGGTCTCTTTTTGCAAGTCTGACAAAGCTCATCCTCTGGAATCTTTTTGATCTTTCCGTCTTCAATAATATACGGTTTTGGATCAAAATCTATCAGAATCGCTGGAATCGGTGGAAGGTCAGCACTACCATCCTTCTGTGTTACTTTCGAGATATGAGGGCTTACTAGCTTAACGCCCTGCAAGCCATCTGGATAAATCACAGCAGCAACTTCACCGTTTACTAAAATCTCAACGATCTTTGTATCTGGCAAAATACTGTGGTCACGTACAACAAAATCAACAGACATTTATCACCTCTTAAAGTACGAATTTTCAAACTAAAGTTTGATACACGAGTATATCAAAAAATATGACTTTTGTCGAGTACATAAGCTCTATATATATATTTCAAAAGTTTTTTCACGAGAACGATAACCACCCGTAAGCTTGATATCACTTTGAGAAACATCAAAATGCTTAGCAAGAAGCGCGATGATCGCATAATTAGCCCTACCTTGTACTGGAGGCTCTGTCACAGAAACTCGAAATTCATCAACCCCAATCTCTTCAATTTTGTTTTCTCTTGCAGCTGCTTTAGCTTTTACTGTAATTGTCATGAATTTATTATAGCATTTTTTGTGCTTATTTAGTCTTGTTCAAAGTATTGACATGTCTAGAGGTATATGCTACAATTTTAGGGTTGTTTTAAAAATTCAAAAATCTCATTCTCTGGAGGAAAACAGATGACCGATGAAAATGCAGTACAGAAAGCAAAGTACCATGAGACCATCCTCGAGGAACTCGAAGCGTGTCAGTTGGACGAAGATCCAATCGGTGCGGTTCGTCTGATCAACCTGGCGATGAAGACTGACGTCAATGCCGAACATGCCGGACCCATCCGCGACAAGATCAAGGAAACTTTGGAATGGATGAAACCGCATGAAACCGATTCTTCCCGGGTCAATGACTGCATAATCGCAGCTCAGGCCTGGCTCGATGAAACCGAGGAAGCCCAGACCAACGAAGCTCCGGTCAGCAACGAAGCCGAAGTCAAAACCGAAGCAGGTGAAACATCTGCAGAAACCGTCGAAACCCCGACCGACGAAAAAGCCGGATGTGGTTGCAACAAGTAGTCGCGATCCACGGCAAACAGAAGTATCACGACCCCCCAATTTATCGGGGGGTCGTTTTTTATCAATATACTGTTGACAGATATAGTATTATATGCTAGAATTATCTTTGTGTATTTTGCACCAGAAAAATATACTAGATATTCCTTAAGGAGGAAACTATATGGAATTTCAGCAAATTGCTGAAGGGTATCCTGATTTAAAGGGTACATTTCTCGAAGAGTTATTCTTAACCCTCGATGCCGGTGAATTCACGTGTACCGACTCGGATGTGGACGAGGAAAAAGGTGAGATTGTTGTAGGAGAAGCAAACGATCTCGAAAAAGCTCTGTACACTCTCCTCGAAAAACATTCTAACGTTGTGAACGAAACCGCGAGGCAGTTGAAAGCAGTTGAACTCAACATGGTGGACAGCCCAGACAATTTCGATGAGATCAAGAAAAATCATGAAATTGCCAACCTCAGGTACCAGACAGCGAAAAGAATGTTCTGGGGAAGCATTGAAGAACGTCTGTACGGCTCGGACTCATCTGAGAGTACCGGCTGGGGTCTTCGGGCAGAGTGGAAAATCGTTCAAACATCTGAGGAGATCTGTGGACTCTGTGGAAAAAAACACGGAGAACACGGAGAACACATTGCCGGAATACAGGTAATTGAGGTCAGGGGAGGACCGTCTGGTCTATTTGACTTCCTCAACAAAGGACGTGGATAATATCCACCAAATTCTAATATCAATAGGCCCACCAATTTCGGTGGGCTATTTTTTTAACAAATTTTCAATTTTACTTGGTAAGTTTGTCAGAACAAGCTTTGGTTGCGTCCAAACTTGTCTGAGTATGGCTCATACCCGGTAATGGAGATTCATCTTCAAAATCCTTAAATTGCTCATATGAATAGTTTTCTTCAAAGTATTCTATGGTGCAGATACAAAAATCTTCATGACCCCCACCCGATTCTTTACTACAACTAGATATATAAGTATTTCTTACTTCTTCAGGGTATAGGTTCCCGGCTTCTTGGGCTTTTTTATTTAGATCGTTAGAACCCCAAAGCCACAAACCAACAAAAATTATAATTATTAATAAGATAATTCCACTAATCCAAAGACCAATCTTTGCTGCTTTTGACAAACCCTTTTTTCTAACAGATAATCCTGTCATTTCCATCCTTTTTAGATCTTTTCTAATTGCATTGTATCATTTTTCAGTTAGGGATTTTATTGTTATGTTATACTAATTAATCGTTCTTATAAGTGACGTACATTACAATCCAAATTTTGGAGGAACCACCCATGTATTTCCCTTGTGATTTACCGGCATGGTATGACATAGCAATCAACAAAACTATAATACAGCTCATTATCCGATCAGATGCTTTTCAGTTTTTTGTTGAAAACTATACAAAATACCGACTACTTTCTCACATGGAAGAAATGAGTGAGACGTTGTTTATTTCCCCGAACCTTGAACCGAACGGCGAATTTGGTTTTGGCCCAATATGCAAATATAGGCCAAGCGAAAAAGAAGGTTGGGTTCTGTGTGAAGTCCAACTTCCTTCTTACGATGAATCGGTCAGTGGCAGAGCTCAGTCTTGTTTGTTCGGTCTTTTCTCATCCCTACTATTTGCTTTTGCTTCCCAAAAAAAATACTGGGATTGTAAAAAAACCGATCAAATCGTACAAAATCCCCAACTAATACAATACGATATTATGTGGGATGGCCAAGGTATGAATGATTATGGACTGTCTGTGAACGTATCACCTGCTTTAGCGCGTTGGATAGCCAAACAGCCAGAGGGCAGAAACGCAGAAATGGGTAATACAATACTTGAGGTAACCAAGCATATGTCTCGCTACATTTCTGAACAGGCTAAAAAAGGCGAATATTTCAGCGCACAATCTTATTGCCGTACAGAGTTCGGTGCATATTTTGGAGTATCTCTCACCACTGATGGAGATGCCTGTGATTTAGGGTCGGGTGGTGCGCAGCGATCCAATCCTGATCCAGAAAGTTATGTTCTCGGCCCTCATAATGTAGACTGTTTCCGTCAGCAGTTTTCGCTCTTTGCGGGGGTAGCAAAAATGTGCGAAATAGCTCGTGCTGAGATCGGATAATCTATTTCAAACAAAATCAAGAAAGCAGACATATGTCTGCTTTTTTTGCTTTTTTGCTCCAGAATCTTTTTTCAGGGATTATTTTTTATTACGATAATCTTTAATTGGCCAAGGTATTTTAACTACAACAGACCCAACCTTATAAGTCGTGTTGCCAAATACTTTCCTTGAGCACTTATATTGCTGTCCTTTAGTTTGATACATATAGCCACCCTTCTCTTCATTCAGAAAAAGAAACTCTGCTTGCTCACTTTTACCACTTTTGCTAGATAGTTGAATCTTATACCACGGTTTTTCTCTAATCTTATAGGAATTTTCTTTTAACAATCTTTCCAAACTGAGTCTATCGCTCGAATGAATGTGAAAATCAATATCATGACTTTCGTCATCATCTATCACACCTTCAGCTATTTGTTCAGCTAATCCACCACCTACCCAAAATTTTATATTATTTTTAGATAAAAAATTAACAATTTCAAAGAAATATTTTCTTAGGTGTTTAATTTCTACAGATTTTGAACTGTTTTTTTTCTGCATGAATATCTCCCAATTAAGTCTTCGGGTTTATC
>SDBT01000175.1_pt1 | contig 89823 bp, 172 predicted proteins | sample 2277101 | NCBI WGS metagenome assembly SDBT01 (sample SAMN10404973, study PRJNA504765) | marine sediment metagenome | isolation source: marine sediment core GS10_PC15, 103 cmbsf | place: Arctic Ocean: Southern Knipovich Ridge | collected 2010
AAGTTAGCATATTCTTTACTTTTTCATAATCTCTTTCGTATAAATGCATTGAATGAGAAATATGTGTATAAGATCCTAATTCTAAATTTGGATAATAATATCTCATATTAAAAAATACATGATAATGTAATATACTAAAGAATGCCCAATCTGTCATAAATCCTAATATCACATCATTACTTCTCATTGTTAAAGTCATATGAAGTTTATCTTCTCTAATATGAAACAATGCTTGTAAAGTACATACTTGGTCTTTATTTTCAAAGAATTGATGATGAGGTTTATTGAAATGCATGAATGCTTGTCTGGAATCTTTATCTCTTTTGAGTGATTCTATCACCCACTGATACTGAGTTAATTTATGATTATTAACTTCTTTAAATAAAAGATTGCCGTACATAGAGTTCACTGTAATACCATCTGGGTTAACTAGATTCTTCCACATACTAGCATATTTACTTATAAAATTAATTCTATTAGTTCCACTAAAATAAGCTAATATTTCTGCTGAAATATATTTAGTTGGAGAAGATCTAAATTTATTTGTGAAAAGATTTTTCATTGGATTTGTTATTTCCATTGAACAATCTCTAATCTCTCTTACTTCCATACCTCTTGGAGAAGCAACGTATTCTGGATTATTTAAAAGATCTTCTATAACTTGTTTAAATACGGGGGTTATTGTTGAGTTGTTATAATATTTCATGGGAATTTTTTAAATATTTTTGTACAATATTATAGATTTTTATATCAGATATTATAAATACAAAATCATCTAAAGTTTTAGAAAAGTTTAATAGTAATTTAATATCTTTTACTGCATATATACTTTTATTATCAATTATAGAATCATGCACAAATTTAATTTTATTATCTATGCATATATCTTTAGAAGTTTTAAATAAATAATCTTCTTTATTATTTTTTTCTAAAATTTTTATAATATCATTTATATTTTTAGGTTTAAATATATCTTTGAATACCATAAAAGTTTTTTAAAATAACCCAAGGGCATATAACAATATTGATACATAAGTCATTGAAAATAAAAATCCAACTATAAATATTATGAAAGATTCCTTCTTTTGTTTTTTAACTTCTTCAGGATTTGCTAAATATTTTATTCCTTCTATATTGATATCACATTTCATACATTTTATAATTGGGATTCTATATTCTGCTATAGATCCTTCTCTGATAAATCTAGGACTTGTTACTGATAATAAATGAGCAGAATCACATCCACAACGAGGACAAATATATCCAAAACCAGTTGGTTTAATACATAAATTTAAAGTTTGATAATAACTCAAAATCCTGAATAATAGTAATGAGATTTATCTAAATGTTTAATATTATTTATTGTTTCTACACAATAAATCATTAATTTTTTAAGATGTTCTAATGCTTGTTCATAACCAATCTTATACTTCCAAGTATATCCACTTTTCATAAATATATAGCCACACATGGTAACTTTATTTTTATTATGTGTTACATATATTTGATAAAAATATCCACTATTTTTGTTTTCACTTTTAAATAATGTATGATTTTTTGAATATTCTTCTATTACAAAATTAAATTCTAATAAATCTCTAGCTATAGATTTTCTAATTAATTCTGTATCTGCTGGAGATTTAATAGTAATTTCTAAATTATCTCCTGCTATTGAATAAAAAGAAAATAATAATAATAATACTAAAATTGTTTTTTTCATAATAATGTTTTTATTTGTTCAAATACATCACTTTTATGAACGTACTCACCATCTTTGTTCACTTTTATTTTAATCTTATTCAAAATTAAAGAATTTTCAAATGCTTCATCGAATAATTGAAGTTCTTTAGTTTTTTGTTCAATATTTTTAGAAAATGATCGACCATCTTCTTTACTTAAAAAGAATTCTGGATCGGCAGTTAAAAGAATTAAAATTGGATTATCGGTTTCATAACACAAATAATTCTTTTCATAATCTTCTAAATATCTTTTAATTTCATTTGGATCTGTTTTTCTAAACATTTGACCATAAACATATTCACCAATATGTCCTCTATTCCAAATCAATATATTTTCATAATAATTAAATGGTTCATCTTCATCCATAAAATTTAAATATGCTGCTAATTCAGCCTCTTTATGAAAACATGTTCTTTGATATTCAAATGGAGAAACTCCTTCTGGAAATGTTTTTGGTGGTTTTCCAAAATGTCTAATTGTAATATTATCATAATTATAAAATTCAGATATTTTTTTTATAATAGTAGATTTTCCCAATTGATCTCCACCTTCTAATATGATATGTTTCATGTGTTTATTCTTTATATGATTATTCTTGCTTGTGGTTTTAATATTTTATTGACTAAATTAATTCTAACATTCTTAAATGGTTGTATTATTACACATCTAAGTATTAATTGTTCGTCATCATTTTTATACATTTTATAAATTCCATATTTATAATTAGGTTTTGTATTTTTAATCATACTAATTAGATTCTGATTAAATATAAAAGAGTCAACAGTTATATAAAAATTTTCTAATTTAGCTGGTGGAGTTATATTTTCAAAGCCTTCATATTTTTGAGGGATGATAGTATATTGATAATAAGAGAAACCAGGGGTTTCTACAAACTCCCAGCTTTCATCAAGAATATTATACGATCGTAATATTTCTTTTATCTCTTTTTTTCTATAATGTATCAATGTTTTTTATTTAAAGACTTTTTTGATATATTTGTAATATGAAGTATAGAGGATTAGGTTTTTCTGCATTTACATTAATAAGAGAAAAAGTAAAACTTATTTATAGTGGGTTTGAAATAATTCTCCCACAAAATATTAATTATTTTGGATATGCATGTCAAATAATTAAAGTAGATGATGAAATAGTAATTGCTATACTTATAAATAATAGTGTGACAAGTTTTTTACCAGAACATCTTTAATTTTTTATCAAATAACCTATATATTAATTTTATCTTCAATTTCTTCTAAAGAATTTACTGGAAACTTTATCAAACCCGGGCGAGTTATGAGAAGAATTTCTTTCCCAGTTTCTTTGGAAGAAGCAAATAATACTGATTTATCTTTAATTGTTATGAAAATATGAACTCCAGGAATACTTTCAAGATATTTAAATTCATCAACTTTATATTTTTTTTCAGCTAATTCTTTAATTTTTAAAAATAAAGGAAACTCTTTTTCTGTTATTAAAGTTTCTTTAATTTCTTTTAACAAATTCTCGACCTTTTTAATTTTTTCAATTAACATATCTTTTATTCTTTATATGAAAAAAGCCATAAAAGTTTCCAATTTATGGTTATAAACGTTTTTAAAAATAAAGGGGGATTAATTTCCCCCTTTTTTATTTGCTAAAGTGATCTTCTTCAAAATATACTCTCCATTTAATTTCATTCCATCCTCCTTTTACATAGTGACAATCTCCGGACACATCAAATACACGATGTCCTCCAGAAGCATGATTTGTATTGAGAAGTAATGGACCATTAATTGTTAAAAAAGATCCGTCGGGGTATTGATAAGTTCTAAACATTTCTGCTGAAATGTCATGGAATTTGTGTTTAGTTCCATTTCTAAAAGAAGCCACGACCTGGTCGCGAATTTCACGAGATACATTTCCTGCATCTTCGATTTCAAAGTTTTCCATAATCAATAAACATTTTAATTAAACAATATCGCATATACAGATGCGATAATATTTTATATGTTGTTAAACCTAAAAGGTTTTAAGTAAAATCTATATTATATGATGTAGATTCTCCTGGTGTACCACCCATTCTAATTATAGTTTGATTAGCTTCTTCTTCATCTTTAACAGGTATCATCATATTATTTCCTAATACATACCATCCGTCATATCGTTCTTCAGCTCTTAAAGGACCTGATGTATCAAATTCTTCATCATCAGAGAATCTTAAATTTTCATTAACTAATTTTGCATTCATAATCTTTTCTTTTTAATTACCCCACCATTCTCCAAAATCATCAGGGCCAATTTCTTCAAATGGAATATTTGGATTATAGCCATAAAATTCTTTCATAAATTCTACTACATCTTCTCTAGTTACATCATCTGCCCAAATATAGCCATCAATTTGATCAAGTAATCTATCTACTTCTTCAGCAGGAGCAGCTTCTTTAGTATTTAATTCAGAATGATATTTTATTTCATCTTCAATATCTTCTATTACAAAATCCCAAACTCCACTTTCTTCCATGGTGTTTTTTATAAATTGTAAGAATTCATCAGCATCAGTAATTGCCCCAAGCTTTATAGCATTTTCTATGGGTTCACGAAGAGGTTCTACAACTTTACGCCATAAATCTATATCTTTAAATAAATTTCTTGCAGCTTTTTGTAAATCTTTTTCAGCTTTGGGTTGTAATACATCTCCTAAATCTTCTTTTACTAATTTTGCATTCATAATCTTAACATTTTTTTAACAAAAAGACCAAAACCTTTTCCAGTTTCACCATAAAACTTAAGTAACTAAGCAACTAAAAAACACTATAGAAAGTTTTTAATCATATCCCTTTTTTCTTCTAATTTATTTATGTCTTCTTGTATTTTTTCTATAGCTAAATTATTAAATTCTTTAAAAGTATAATATTTAAAATCCCTATATTCAATTGTAAATTCATCTCCTTTCTTTCAAATATGTTGGGATCACCAGTAGTTAACATTGTATTATATAACATTTTTACTAAATAATTACCTGTTTTAAATATTTCTAATAATTCAATAATAATATTAGGAAAACTAGAAAAACTGCTTTCTGTATAATATTTTATCCCTATTAAATTTTTAGGTTTTAATACATCATATAGTGATTCACTAACTAATTTCTTCATGGTTTCTAATGGTCATTTTATAGAATTCAAATATCGGATCTAAATCCTCTGTCCCATATTCCTTCATTTTTTCTAACAAACTTATTTTCATAGAGTTAGTATATACATCATCTTCTTTTTCAATCCAAATTCCTACATGAGTAGATGACCCATCATTATTTTTTTGAAGTTCATCAAAAAAAATTCCTATAGATGATTGTATAAATTCATGTTCATTTTTAAATATATCTTGTGGATTCTCTAAAAATTTTTCAATATCTATTATAGCGGATGCTCTTCTTATAAAAGGTTCCTCACCAGCTTTTACTAATTGTGATGTTGTATCTCTTTCTAATAAAGATAAAGTTATTGATTTAATCATATTTTCTTCTTTCACCTTTTCGTTTTATAGCTTCAATTCGATCTTCTAACCATTTTTCAGTATTTATTAGTTCTTCTTCATCATCAGCTCCAAATTCTTTTTTAACTTCTTGTCTTATATACTGTTTAAATTTCATTCCAAATTTCCATTCATCCCATTCTGTCATTTCACCAATATAATTCATAACATCTGGAGTATCTATATCATAAATAAATCCTCTCCAACCTAAAGGACCTTGTTTTAAAATAACAAAAACACGTACTAATTGAGTATAAAAAACTATTTTAATTTCTTCATCTTGTATATACAATGTATCTACATTATAATCAATCTTAGCTCTATTAAGACCATTTAAAAATTCTTCAGCTACAATTTGATAAATTTCTTCTTGATCTTCTTTTTGTTGGGGCTTTTCTTGAGTTGGTTTAAGAGTTTTCTTAGGTTTAGACTCTTGTTTTTTAGGCTTGGACACATCAACTCGTTTAAACCCTCCAGTTACAGGATCTACTACTTTTTTAAAACCTCCAGTTTCAGATTTAGATTTAAATCCACCAATATCAGGTTTATAAGGAATAAATTCATCCTCTTTTATAATAGTTTCTTTTATTATCATTGTTGTCCCATGCCTCTTATTGCTACACCAGTTCGTACTGGATTAAATTTATCATCTTGAGCAAATGTATTTTTTCTATTTCTTTCTTCGATATCAACTTTTGCAACATCAATTTCACTTTCATCAAGATCTTTATCATCAGTATCTTCAATAGTTTCTGGTTCAGTTTTTCCAACTAATAATGGCTTGATTATTACCTCGCCTTCTTTAGGAGTATCTGCAACAGTGCCAAAATCTTGACGAGCTGACCAATAATCAGTTCCATAATTAATTGTTAATTCTTCTCCTAATTTAATAGGGCGATTAGAAATAAATTGCATTTGTTTAGTTAGTTTATTATATGCATATTCTAAATTGGGTTCATCAGAGTGTTTATATAATGAACCATATCCAAGAACAACAGCCCATTCATCTTTATCAGCATCTATTTCAAATACAATATCTTTTAATTTATCTACTGCATTAACTTCAGATCCAACAATAAGTACTGGACAAATTTCTACATTTTCTCCTCTTGCAAATTGACCTCTTGATTTAACAGAATATTTAGTACCTATTTTTGATACTTCAATTCTTGATTGATTAAATACTTCTTTTCTTATTATTAAAGAACCATTAGTATCTTTAATATGTTCAGGAGCATTTTTCTTAATTAAATCATCATTTTTATCAAATGGATTACCAAAATCTTCATCTAATCGAGGTAGTATAAATTTCTTTTTTAGTGACATAAGATGTTCTTTAATTTTTTGATATTTTTTAGCACTGGGATCAGCAATTATAATTTTTGATTGAAGAAAATCATGAATTCTTTTAAATTCATGTGTAGTCATTGTTGCGTTAGCTAATCTTTTAATTTGCCCTTCATAATTTTTAATTACATCAGGTTTTGTAATCGCGGCAGCAATTTTAATAGCATATTCTTCTATATTACTAGCACCATACTTTCTCAATACTCCTGATGTCATTCTTAATTCTTCTATATACTTAAATGATAATGAAGCAATTAGATCATCCATATATTTAGCACCTATGAATAATTTCTCCCACCAATATGCAGATTCTTCTATTGCCTTAAAATTTTTCTCTGCAGAAGTTACAGCACTATCACTGAAATTTCCTTTAAATTCTTCAATATGAATACGATTAAGAATTCCTTGAAGTTTTAAAGATTTTCTAAGCATGGCCTCATTAAATTGCTCAGTTTCTTCAGTTTTACCTGCCTGCAAATTATATAACGCCTCATCTATTTGTTTAAATAGACGTTTAGCAGCTTTATAATTAGAAACACTAGTTTTTAAACTCATAATTAATCAGTTATTTCAGTATCTTCTCCAGAAATTAGTGTTTGTGGTGGAGTATGATCTGGCCACAGAGATTTAGAAGAACCTTTTATTTGGCTTTCAGTATAATCGATAATTTTATCTTTCACTTCTTTATCTTCAACTGTATTTATTTCTTCTGCGAATTTTCTCATAGCACTATTAAAATTATCATTAGCTTTTTTCACTTTAACAACATTACCTTTATATTTTTTACGAAGAGCTCTTATGTTTGCTAAATTATTATCTAAAGCTGTCTTGGCATTTTCAAATGCATCACCAGAATCTTTTTTATCTGGCAAATCATCTACTTCTTTAATAGCATCTGGTGGTTGTGGAATATTAATACGTTGTCCACTAGTTGCATCTGGAACCCATGCATAATCAATAATAGAATTTGGTTGATTCATCACAAATTTACCAACATAATTTCCTTTTTGATAATCATAAACATCAAATCTAACTTGTTCTCCTTTTTTAATTTTTTCTTTATTAAAAACAACTACATGTTTATTTTTATCTAATTGATCGGCAAGTTTTCCTTCTACATTTGTAACTAAAAAAATTCTTCTCCAACCATCATATAATGCAGAGGCTTTAACACTCATTGAACTACCTGAGCTTTTAACAGTAAATGAAGATAAGTATTTAGTATCAATAACTTCAGCATTATTATCTTTTTCTTTATCAACAATGGCATCGTCTGCAGTATCCATTTTCTTATCTGGACCTGGATCTTTTTCAGATGTTACAACACCTTGGTTTTCGGGTTTTGTTTCACCTTCTTCGGCTCTTAATTCTTTTACTTTATTTACAACTTTTTTACCTTGATCTCTTAAATCAGATTCTTTTTTCTCTTGATCTTTTTTAATCTGTTTTAATATTTCTGGTCCTTCAATAATTTTATTATTGATTAAATTAGCTGTTGTTTCAACTTCAACATCAACTACTAATTTACCCCAGAGATATTTTAATGCTAATTTATGAGATGATTTTAATCTTTTTGCATTATCTATTTTAGCATTAATTTGTTTAGTTTTAAGATCAGCTAATCTATTAATAGATTCAGCAGTTAATGATAATATTTTACTTTCTAATTTTCCAATTTGTGTTTGTGCAGCCTCTGGAATTTTAGCATCTGGACCTAATTTTTTAATCTCATCTTTTATATCCTTTTTGGCTTGAAGATAAGTATTTAAAGCTTTTGTGAGAGTATCTTGTATATCACTTCTCAATTTATCTGCTTGATTTTCTAATTGTGAAGTATATACAGATTGTATACCTACAGAAAGTAACCACTTACTTAGGGCACCAATATAAAGTATTTCATTTAACACATTAGGATCTTTTTTGAATTCTGTTAAGGAGATTCCTTTTTCAACTAACTGTTCTTTTAATTCGGCAAATTGTGAATATTTCATACTATGAGCTTAATATTTTAAATATATATCATTCTTAAATTATACAAAAAAATCTGGTGATATATAAATAAATTAAAACCGAATTTAAAAAAGATAATAATTATGAAAGTTTTTGAATCATTAAACCAATTTGAAGATCATACTTTTTTTGGAAATCTAAGAGATAAATTAAACGAAGCAAAACCTGAATTCTGGAAGAATAAGGATGATAAAGACGACGATAAAGACGACGATAAAAGTGACAAAAAGGATAAAGAGCCTAAGAAAATGGATCCTGAAAAGAAAATAGCTATAAAATTAGCTGAAGATCATGCTAAAGATGCAGCTTCTGTTATAAAGAAAGTTCAAGATAACTGGAATAGATTTAAAACTGCGTCTGGAGATAAAATCGAGAATTGGGCACAATTTGGTAATACTATGAAAGCTCTAAGAACTAAATTAGGTGCTAAAGGAATTGCTTCTTATTATAAATTATTTGATTCATCTTTTATTGTTGTATTGTGGCCAAAAGGAAAAAAAGTATGGTTAGTTGTTATTGATACTAAAAATCCTAACGAGGCTGTATTTAAAACTATTGATAAAAATGCTGTTAAAGCATTCAAAATATTTTATCAGGACGTAGTAAAAGAAGTTATTAAAACTAAGGAGGATTATAAAACAAGCTCTGAAAATAGAAAGAAGGAAGAAGAAAGATCTCAACAAAAAGAAAAATTAGGAACTTTCTTAAAGCAGTAAAAATATATAATTAATGATTAAATTAGTTAATGAATCTTTAGAAGATATATTTCAAGGTCCATCTGAAGAAGAATTTAATATACACTTAAAACAATATGCTCAAGCTTTTGATAAAATGGATAAGTTTATGAGTGATGAAGATCCATCAGAATTTTATGAAATAATTGATTCAGATGATGATGAAACTACAAAAATAGATGAATTAGTTGATTTTTTAAATATATCTGTTCAAGATGAAGTTAGAATGATTAGTTATTTTCCTGAAGATGGAAATATCACTGAATTTGCAACATATTTAGTAAGAAATGCAGGCTAAAAAATTAGTTCCCGAAAATTTAAATGAAAGTTCATATACCGATTTTTTAACTATGAACTCTGATCAAATAGAAGAAACAAAAGTTGATTTAAAATCTATTGCAATCTCTATTTTTAAAGGAGATTATACAGAGGCTGATGTGGTTGATGCTTTAACTTCACTTGAACAAGATTATGATTCAGAAGTTCCACAAGCTATTTTTGACTGGCTTGAAAATCAAGGTAATGTTACTAATAGAGAATTAGCAATGAAAGGAATTGAAATTCAAAATAAATATGGAACCGAAATGAGAATGGTTCTTAATGCCATTGATGATTTAAGTCATGCATTATTTATAGCTAAAAGAAATAGAGAAAAAAATGCAGGCTAAATTTGTATTTGAATCCTCAATATTTAGACCAAAAAGACATGATGAAATAGATCTCAAAAAATGGGAAAAAATTGATCCCGAACTTATGAGATTATTAAGACTTTTAATTAAAGATGGTCATAATATTAAAGATCTTCATATGGGTATAAATGCTTGGGGAGAGCCTATTGGATTAAATATTAATTTTGAAGTAACTTCTCCAATTCTAAGAAAAACTAAATCATTTGAATTAGAAAGACAAATTAGAAAAGATAATTCTCTGGTTATAAGAACTGATAAACCTGATACTATATTTATGACAATGAGAAAACCTATGAAAACTTATCAAGATATAAAAGATTTTATTGAAAAGTCTGTTGAATTAGATGCTATTCAACAACCAGATGATATGCTTACAATGGGACAACACTATTCAGAATAAATCTGACAGTTTTTAAAACCTTTACCCAGTTGGCTGATATAATATACAAATAATTAATCAGCCTTTTTTATGAGTTATAACAAAAGATTTATTATCGACATCGATGATACAATATCATTCACAACATCAAGAGATTGGGCAAATGCACGCCCTGATAATCAAGTTATAAACAAAATAAACAAATTTTATGATCAAGGTTGGGAAATCTGGTTAGTTACTGCGCGTGGTCAATTATCATGTGGAGGTGATCCAATAAAAGCCGAAAAAAAATATGGGAAACTTATTCGTGATTGGATGTCTAAACATGGAGTCAAGTATCACAAAATTTCATTCCAAAAATTCTTAGGTGCTTATTATGTAGATGATAAAGCACTCACACCTGAAGAATTTATTGATTTAGATATAAGGAGATTTGATGATGGTTGGTCGGGTGCCGATGTAGAGAAACGAGGTGATAGAATATATAAAACACATGAAAATTCTCTAGAAGCTGCTCGATGGTATGAAATGGCCGCCCCTTTTGTAAATGTTCCAGTCATTCATAGTTTAGTTGGAAAAACTATAACAATGGAATATTTAGAAAATAATGAACAACATTTCAAATTGGCTCATGTTAATGAAGCTATCAATACATTCTCATTATATAAAACTATAACTCCATTCTCAACATACATATCTAGAATAATAAATCATTGTAATATTAATGATGATTTTCATGAGATCGTAGATGTATTAGATGATAATTATAAATTCTTTAATGACCGCTCCTCATTTATGCATGGTGATATGTCATTAGATAATTTAATTCAAACTAATAAAGGATTGTATTTTATTGACCCGATATATAGTGAAGAACAATGGAGTTCTTATCTTCTAGATATTACTAAGATGATGCATTCTTATAGAAGATATAATAGAATGTTTGAGTATGAAATATTTTTAAATGTATGGATTAAAAATGGAGAAAATGAATATATTCTTCGTTTACTTGAAATAACACAATGGATAAGAATTATTCGTTATGTACCAGAGCCAAAATATAAAAAACAAATTATTGATATAACTAAAACTTTATTATATGATATTATAAAAAATCAAAATAAGTATTTAAAAAATGAAGAAAAAATTTAATTTTTGTTATTTAACTACTAATAAAATTACACAAAGAAGAACAAAATTATTTTTAATAGATTAAAATTATAATTATGACAGTACAAGATCTTATTACAGAATTAAAAATGTATAATAAAAACGCTGAAATAGGTGTTAATGTAAATGGAACAAATTATCCATTTAGTTTTGGGTGGTCTTCAGATGATGGTGGTGAACCTTCTGAAGATACAACAATAAAACAAAGTAAAAAACAAGCTGATGATATCAGTATATATGTTGAAGATCTTTCAAATGATTATGATGATTGCTATTGTAATTCAGAAAAAACAATGGCTGATTTTAAAGATGATAATATAGAAAACGATGTTTGAAACAGTATTTAAGCCGAAATCAAAGCTGGAAATATTAAAAATAAAAATTTATCTTTGTACATGGAGAAATATTAAGAAGATTATTAAAATTGAAAATGATTGGATTCATTTTTATTTATGGTGGAATTTTACTATAAGTTATGAAATATGTGGATATTTTGATCCAAGACATAGAATTAATTTAGGTCTTATATTTTTTAGATTAACTATAATTTTACCTATTAAAAGTAAATATACTGATGAATGTGATCCACCACAATGGGGTATTTCTTATCATGATCAAATTTTTTGGATTCATAGAGGTGGAAAAGGTAATATGAATGGAGGTAATAAATATTGGACAATAGATATGCCTTGGAAATTTGATTGGGTACGAACAAGCAATCTAAGAAAAGATGGAACGTGGGAAAATGAAACAAAAGAAAATAGAAAAAACTTTTGGGATAATAAATGGAAAAAAGTAATTTGGCAGAAAACATATCCTTATACTTATTCACTTATATCAGGAGAAGTTCAAGAAATATCTGCTACAATAAAAGTTGTAGAAAGAGAATGGAGATTATATTGGTTTAAATGGTTATCATTTCCAAGAAAAATACAAAAAACTATTGATATTGAATTTAATAGAGAAGTAGGAGAAAAAACCGGGAGTTGGAAAGGTGGAACAACAGGCTGTGGTTATAATTTATTACCTAATGAAACACCACTCAAATGTTTACGAAGAATGGAAAAAGAACGAAAATTTAATTAAATATGTTTGAAAAAATAGCACAACTTAAAAAAGAAGGAATACGAATTGGTTTAACTGCTTCCACTTTTGATTTATTACATGCTGGACATATTGCGATGTTAGAAGAAGCAAAAAGTCAATGTGATTTCTTAATAGTTGGTTTATTAACAGATCCAACCAATGATAGAAAAGATTCTAAAAATGCGCCTGTCCAAACTACATATGAAAGATGGATTCAAGCTCAAGCAATAAAAGTTATTGATATGCTTATTCCATTTGATACTGAAGAAGATTTAATATCAATGATTAAAATGATTAAACCTCATGTAAGAATTGTTGGAGAGGAATATAAAGGTACTCACCATACTGGATGGGATATAAAAGATGTTGAGATTTACTATAATACTAGAAATCATAATTATGGTTCTACACAATTAAGAAAAAAAATATTAGAACAGGAACAGAAACATGACAAAACAAGATGCAATTGATTGGGCTAATCATTTTCCATCTAATGAAAAATTGTGGTTTGGAGTAATAGCATTTAATAACAAATTTGTTGTTTATGATTCTACTCATTTTAAAAGAAACCCAATACTTGTTAAACAAATAATTTATAAATCAAATGCCGAAAATAGAGATTGAATTTGCCGATGTTATTAGATTATTTTGTGAACAACTAAAAAAAGATCCAGATTATTATTATGGATGGCAAGCAAATATTGCTTGTGCTTTTCAAGATGAATATTATCGTCCAACACTTGAAGTTGAAGAAAGAGATATTCATAAAATATCTAATAATGCAGCCAAATATTTTTTAGATATGATATGTAAAAATAATAAAAATAATAGAGTTTTTTTAGGAAAACAAAATTTTGTTTTAAAAAATGAAAACTTTTAAACCTAAAAGTGATACAAAAGAAATTAAAGATATTTTAAAAAAATTTAAATATAAAAATTTAAATGAATATTATCATAAGCAGTTTTTTGAAATATTTAATATAAATCATCCTGTCGAAGATTATAGTACTTTTTATCAAGGAAGAACGTGGGTTACACATAATGGAGATAATGTTAATATTGGAGAAAATAGAAGTTTTGTAAGTGATTTAATTAAATCACTTTTAGAAATTGGAATGCATGTTTATCCAATGTTTGGTCCATATCACTATGATGTTTTTGAACAAAAAGTAGTGTTATGTGTAAATTATGAATGTAATAGTATATATCAATTTATTCAATCAGTAATACCAGATAATGATAAAATGGGTGTTTATGATTTTTATAGAAAAGATAATGACATTTATAGGTTTAGAATATATGTATTAAATTCAAATAATATAAAGAAATATGAATTATAAAAATTTTAGAATAGCAACAGTTTATGGTCAAGGTGCAGAAGGATGTGGAGTTCAAAGAACATCTGGTGAATTACAACTTTGGGCACAGAAATCGGGAGCAATAGTAGATACTTATATCTATAATGTAAAGAAATATGGGCGAGGTGCAGGGCATGATATGAATCTTATTAATTTTATGCCTGAAGATATTCCAAAAATTGTAGAGAAAATTAACACATATGATATTGTAATGTTCATGTCATATCCTCATAATAAATTTGAGCATCAACATTCTAAAGATTTTTATTTCAAACTTTTTAAAAAAATTACAGAACCCATCACGGTTTTCTATATGCATGAAATAAATAAAGGCAACATTGATAAGGTAACTTATTTAGTTCCTATGATTGTAAATTCTGATTTGGTATTTCATTTTGATACAGATACATGGTTTTCTTCAACATTAAATGAATTAGGATTTCAAAAAATTAGAGATCGTTTAAATAAGTATACATTATGGATGGACTTTGATGAATTAGATTTATATCGTAAAAAGTATAAAAATAATAGAGATAAAGGATTAGCTTCTGTTACTCGTTGGTCATCTCTTAAAAATGTTAGAAGATCAATTGATATAATGTCAGAATTACAAAAATTAGATAATTCTGTTGATTGTAGAGTACATGGTATAGAAAGATCAATTGGTGCAGCTACTTCTCCAGATGCAGGAATTCTTAATTATGAAAAGGTAATTTATATAAATCCAAATGGAAGACGAGAAAATGAAGAACGTGGAACAGTAGAGGTTTCTGGTCCGGTTCAAAGAAATGAAGGATTAGATATTGTTGCATCTCATATGTTTGCTTCATCTTTCTTTTCTTTACCTAAAAAACCAAAAGATTATGGGAATAGAATGGAATACACTCAAATAGAAATTATTGGTGTTGGATCTATTCCAATTTTTGATAAACATTGGGGCGAAAACAACACACTTAACGATGGGAGAAGATATATTGATATTCCATATAGTGCTATATACACGGATGGCTCAGATACTCCCGAGGTTGCTCAGAGGTTGGTAGAAATTGCAAATGATAGAGAGTTAGCACAGAAATATTTAGATACATCATATGAATTAGTAAAATCAGAATTTGATGGCGATCATGTTATTCCAAAGGCTATTGATTTAATCTTATCAAAAGGAAAGAAAGATAAATATCTTACAGAATATGAAATTTGCGATGAATTTGTTAATTCAGAATTTGCAAGAGAAATGCAAAAAGTAGAAAAATCAGGAAAACTTCCTGTTTATGGCATCGGAGAATTTACAGATGCTGAAGTTCATTTCTTAAATGAAGCAAAACAAGAATTAGTTAAGAAATGCAAACCAAGAAAAAATAGAAATGTTAAAGCTTTATTTTAAAATATTATGACAAAAGAAGAAATTAAAAAAGAAGTAGACAAGATGACAAAAGTTAGTCTTGATCTAATGGGTACAATGGCATATCATCAACTAGGAGATCTCAGTAGAGATGAAGATTTATTTTATGCCAGTGGTGAAACTAATGATTATTATATAGGATCATGGTGTACTGGATATGGTTTTTTTAATGTTTGTTTTCCAAAAAAAACCAGCAGAGCACTAACAGATGAGGAAGTAGAAAAATATAATAAATCATATGTTCAACTTGCTTCCCAACCACCACAGAAATTAAATGTCAGAAATGACTGAACAAGAAAAACATATAATTGAAAATCTTACTATTAATAAATTAATTCATGTTATGTGTGTTGATTTGCCTGTTGGAAAATTTAGTTATTTGGAACAATTTAAAAAAAACAAACAAGAATATTCTAAAGATTTAACAGAACAACCTTTATTATTTAAAGAAGATATACCAGAACAAACCGAAAGTTTGTGTGAATTAACTAATGTGACTCCGTATGACTATCCACATTTAAAAGTTATACATCAAATTTATAAAGTGGTTACAAATCTAATTAGAATAAAACATCCTAGTGGAACGTCTCTTGAACAATATGGTATAAATAAAGATGAAATTATCTATGGTAAGTTGAAATATGAAATGGATAATAGATTATTGAAGGAAGTAATAGCACGAATATTTAAAACTGGAGAATTTTTTTGTGGAGTTATATTATCTAAATGGCAAAGATTTTTAGTTATTGCAGCCAAATTTTTAAAAATAAAATATGAGCCTAAAGTTAAAATTACAAGTACAACACAGCTCAAAAATATTTTATGTTATCTTTCAAATTTGATATTTGAAGAAAGTAAAGAAGGCCCAGGTAATTTTGTCATTATGAATAAATCAATGGCATTTCACCTTGTAGAATATATTCATTCATATGATTTTCCACATTCACATCATCCTTCAAATCCTTCAAATAATAATTTAATTTATTTTGGGATAATTAATAATTTAAAAATTTATATAGATTCTAATATGTCATCAGATGATAATAGAATTTGTGTTGGTATTAAAGAAAAAGAATCATCTAATTTAGGTATTAAAGGAATTTTTCAAAATATTAGAATTGAAAATATATTTAATGGATTTGAAGAAAATGAATCAAGATTATTTTTAAGATATATATTAATAAATGTTGGAAATGATCTTTGTAAAGCAAAATATAAAACACTTAATTTAAATATAAAAATACCATGAAATTAAAAATAGATGAAGTAACTTTAGAAAATGATAATATAGATCTCCAGGACCGTGGTTTTTGCAGTATAAAAATAATGGAAGATAATGGAAAATGGTTAGAATTATATGGAAATGAAATTAAACCTTCCTATCCATTATGTTTTGAATCTCATGAAGATATAGATTATTTTTGTGAGAAGCTACATATTTTATTAGATGGAAAACTTATACCAACTGGATTCATAAAAGAATAAATGAAAAAACATATTTTAAACGATTACTTTGATAAAGTATACTGTATCAATTTAGCTGAACGTCCGGACAAAAGAAAAAAGATGGAGGAACGTTTCCACAAATTAGGAATTGAAGTTGAATGGTTTACTCCAGTTACATTTGGATTTGCTCCTAAAATAGTTCCAACACTTGTTAAAGCAAACGTGGCACATTTTAATATTCAACACCCAAATGAAATAGGAGCAGCTTTATCTCATTACACAGTAATTAAAAGAGCATTCTTAGAAGGTCATGATCAAATATTTGTATTTGAAGATGATGCCAAATTTGATACAATGTTTAATGATAAAATAGGAAAATATTTAGACAGTGCTCCAGGAGATGCAAATATGCTAATGTTTTATTCATATATGTATGAGTTCCTTCCACAAAATAAAAAGATGAATTCAAGATGGATGACAGCATTTAGAGCTTGGTCTTTAATGGCTTACGGAATGGATAGAATTATGATGAAAGCATATATTAAAGAGCAAGATAACCATTTATCAATTAGTGATCATGCAACATTTAAACTACAAGAAAATAAAGATTTACATATTTACAGTTCAATGCCTTCAATTTGTATTCCAGATACCCAAATAGCTTCAAATATTAGAAAGAAAATGAACTATGATGGTATTGGAACATTAACTGATGGAACTGTATCGATAACAAATTTAGGGGTTTCAAATAAAAATTATGAGTAAAAATGATGAATAGAATTACAATTAATACCGATGTAGATTTCGATTTAGATGAAATTTACAATGATTTAGATAATGATGACAAAGAAGATCTTGTTAAATGGTTAAAAGAAGATGAATTTATTGAAGAATCTGAGATAATATCAGCCTCAGTAAGTATGATGGAAATTACATTCAGAGAAAATTTAAAAAAGCTCCATGAAAATTATTCAAGATTAACATCAGAACAAATAGAATATATTGAAAAAATATCTAAATTCTTATAATATGAAAATCAAAATAGGAGATAAAATTTTTGATCCAAATGATGAACCCATAATGTTAATCTTGGATAAAAAAGATAAAGAAAATATAAGTAATATGCTACCAGAAGCCACAAAATATTGTGCCTTTCCTGATGGTTATGATATTGATGCTGTCAAAAAATTTATGAAAACTGATACTGTCAAAAAATATGGATGATAACTTCTTAGTTTTTGTATGAAATGTTTAATAAAAAATCCAAAAAAGATATTGATGAAGTATGGAAAACTATTGATTTTTGGAATGATAAAGTAAAAATCAAACAATTTTCTAAAGGCATTCCATATTATGTATCTTTTAATGTTAGAGCATTATATGAAATTTATTTATTTGATGATCCAGCATTTAGGCATTCTGCTTTAGATCGTAATTTCATAGATAATTTAAAATGGCACATTAAAAGGTATAAACGAAATGATAAGTTAACAGATACGATATTCCCAATAGATAAAAATGAATCAGGCGAATATATTTATTGGGAATTATGGGATAAAGAAATGTATATTGCCATAATCGAAAAATGGAAAAAAGATCCTTATATATGTGATAAATTACTTAAAAAATGGACAAAATAAGAATAGCATATGCAGATTTTTGGTCTGAATGGTCTGATGAAAATTTCATCGAACCAATTCTTAGAAAACATTTTGATATTATAATTGATCAGATAAATCCCGATGTTTTATTTCACTCTATATTTGGAGGTTTAAAAGAATCATCTAAATATAATTGTAAAAAAATACAATTTATTGGAGAAAATAGAAGACCACATCCTAGTTCTGATTTTTCTATTTCATTTGATTCTAATTCTGATAAAAATTATCAATTACCTCTTTGGCAAGTTTTTATACTTAAGAAACCAGAATATTTAGATCGTTTATTTAATAGAGTTAATCACTCTAAATTTGTTAGGTTTGCATCCTTTGTAGTTTCTAATCCTAATAACTTTTTAAGAAATAGTGCATTTCAACAATTAAATAACTATAAAAGAGTTCATTCTTACGGAAGATATCTAACTAATGATAATTTATTAGTTGAATATTCTAAAGGAAAATATTGGAGAGATGCTAAAGATTCTTTCTTTGCTACAAATCCTCATAAGTTTATGATAGCTTTTGAGAATAATGCTTATCCTCATTATACTACTGAAAAACTAATGGATGCTTTCTTAGCAGGAAGCTTGCCTATTTATTGGGGAGATCCAAAAGTAAAAGAGGTTTTTAATAAAAAAGCTTTTATAAATGCTCAAAAACAACCAACCTGGCTAGAAATAGTTAAGCAATTAGATTTCTATCCAGAATTATTTGCAGAGATGTATAATGAGCCTATATTTAATCCAAATCAAAAAGATGCTTTAATTGAAAATTTAGGGATGTTTGAAGAATGGTTAATAGATAAAACAAAATCATAAAAAATGAATAAAGTTTTAATAATTGGTGCTGGTGTTCATGGATTAACAATTTCTATTGAATTGGCTAAAAAAGGATTTGATGTAAAAGTTATAGATAAAAATCCTGATATTTTTCAAGGAGCTTCTGGTGGAACTCATAATCGGGCTCATATGGGATATCATTATCCAAGATCCATTTCAACTGCTAAAGAATGTTTAAAAGGCTTAATGCATTTTGAAACTAAATATCCATCTGTAATTGACCATAATAATGAATCATTTTATTTGATTGATAAAGAAAGCTTAACAGATTTAAATACTTATAAAAATTTCTGCAATAATGTGGGTATTCCTGGAATAGAAGAATGGCCTGAACCTAGATTTCTTAATAGAGATTTGATAGAAGGTAGTATTATAACAAGAGAACCTGTTTTTAATATGACTAAATTAAAGGATGTTCTTAGATATGAAGCTATTAATTATGGAGTAAAAATTATAACCAATGCAGAGTTAATATCATTTCATAATCTAACTAAAAGAAAATATACAGCACAAGTTTATTTTAATAATAATTGGATATATTTAGATGTTGACATTATTATAAATGCAACATATGCTTATTCAAATAATATCATGAAGATATTAGGAGTCGAAAAAGATATGGTTAAATACAAGCTTCAACATACAGAAGTAGTTGTAGTTAAAAGCCAGGAAAAACTCCCTTCTATGACTATCATGGATGGACCTTTTGTTTCAATTATGAAACACGGGGGAAAAGAAAATGAATATTTAATTTATGATGTAAAAAATTCAATTCATCACGAGGAAGAAGGATATTTTTTGACTCATAGAAAAATGAATACGAATTTCAATAATATGCTGGATCGACTTTATAAGTATTTTCCATTTGCAAATACTTTGGAATATATCGAATCTTGGTGGGGAACAAGACCAATACCGATAGAAGCTATTGGGGATTCTAGAAATACTAGAATAAAAACCCATAAAAAAAATAATATTTATTCTATATTAGAAGGAAAACTTATTTCTGCTACATTAATAGCAGAAAAATTCGCTAAACAATTAGAAAAATGAAATTAGGATTAATAGGTTTAGGATATTGGGGAAACATATATGCCAAAACCCTAAATAAAATGGGTCTAGAATTTGATGCATGTACTCGAGATTATGAAGAATTAATTCTTAATAACTCTAAAATAGAAGCTGTTATAATAGCTACTCCACCAGAAACACATTATAAAATAATGTTAGATGCTATGAAATATAATAAGCATATTTTATGCGAAAAACCCTTTACTACTAATTCAAAAGATGCTGTTAATCTTTTAAAACTTTTTTATAACAAGATAATAATGGTGGGTCATATATACTTATATCATCCATCCATTTTAAGAATTAAAGAAATTTTAAAAACATTCGGCCCCATTAAAGATATTCAAATGAAAAGATTAGGTGCTAAATGTAATAAAAATTCACTTTGGGAATTAGGTTCTCATGATATTTATATTCTTGATTATCTTATAAATAATTATATCAAAGATATTAAAAATGTTGGAACAAAAACTCATCAAAAAACTATTATTGATTATGGGGATTTCAAAGCTACAATAGAAACTTCTACTGATCAAGAAGAAAAAGTTAGAACATTTAATATCATAGGAGAAAATCAAACCATTCTTTTTGATGATAGTAATCCGGTGCTTAAATTATTCCTTTGTAAAGGGACTTTGGATATTCAACATATACTAATTGAAGACAATATAACCCCCTTAGAATATCAATGTCAACATTTTATAAATTGTATTAAAAATGATGAAAGACCTAGAACAGATGGTTTTTCTGGATTAAAGAATATTGAAACCCTAGAAAAATGCTCGATTTTATAAATTCAAATAAATTTGCTGATATAGCTCATGTAAAATTTCATCCCCAAAGTGGATTTGGAATTACAAAAGAATGGCAAAAGAATTGTATTATATTTACTAAACCTGATCATATTAGTCAATTATTTCAAGAGATACAATTATTTCCATACAAATATATTTTGATAACTCATTCTTCAGATTATCAAATAGATCAAAGAAGATTCATAAGCAAACCTGCTAATATTATAAAATGGTTTGGGCTTAATGCTACATATGATCATCCAGATTTAATTCCTATTCCATATGGATTAGAGGCTCATAAAACTGAATATGGAGCAGTACGAGGGGAAGTGGGACCTCCTCATTTTAAGTGGTTCTTAGAAAACTTAGAAAGATTAAAGCATATAAAAAAGGATATTGAAACTATATATGCATCATTTAAAGTAGATTATAATTTTGCAAGTGGGGTTTGGACTAATCCTCATAGAAAAAATATAATTCCTGATTTTAATGTGAATGGATTAAAATATTTTAGACCATCAAATGGAAAATTAGCATATAAAGAATATTTAGAAGTAGGAGCTTCATATAAATTTCATGTAGTTCCAATAGGTAACGGAATAGATAATCATCGTACACCTGAACTTCTTTATATAAATTGTATTCCAATAGTACTAACAAATAGAATATACAGAGATTGGAACCTTCCTATACTACAGATAAATAATTGGTCTGAACTTACAAATGAATTTTTAAAAGAAAAAAGCAAAAATATAATAAAAGAACCATGGGATTTATTAGAATTAACTTTAAAATATTGGAAAAATAAAATAGAAAGTGAATTTAAAAAATTATGAACTATACAGATATAATACCAACAAACAAAATATGCGTAATAATACTAACTAGAAATAGATTTTTAGATTTTAATTTATTTGCTTCTACATGGGAAAAAACAACTGAAGGAAAAAGTGTAGTAATTGTAGGAGTTGATGAAGATGATAATTCTTATGATGGTTTAATTGAGAATAATACATTCCCATTTATATGGGAAAGACTAAAGCCGGGCCCCTTTTTACCTAATTTTAATAAACTAGCTTTAAAATATGCCATGAAATATAAATATATTTCATATTTAGCAGATGATTTAATATTTAAAACTAGATGGGAATCCCTTATTATTGATAAATTAGATTCTCTTGGAAAAAACGGGATAGTATGGGTATGGGATGGACATAATCCTATAACTAAAGATGAAAAATTACCCCATAACTGTGGAATACCATTTTTTAATTATAGTATAATTACTCGTTTAGGATATATGTGTCCTTTGAAACTTTTAGCGGGGGCAGCTGATAACTATTGGAGTAATCTTGTTATGAGAATGAAAGAAACTTCATATTTTTTTGAAGATATAGAAATAGAGCATAGACATTTTAGTTATGGTCTAAGAAATAAAGATTCAACCTCCTTGAAAATTCAATCTGAAAGTGCCCCAGATTGGAAATATTTTGAAAGTGACCAATTTTATATTGATGTAGAAAATGATGTAAAGAAATTAACTTTATGATTAATAATATAATAGAAAAAACACTAACAGGAAAGGGAGATTCTGATAAGCATCTAATGTTGCTTTATAGTTTAGTTATCGGTTCTGGAGCAAAGAATATTATAGAGCTTGGGGTTAGAAGTGGGGATACAACAATTCCTTTATCTCTCGGAGCTAAAGAAACTAACGGGTTTGTTTATTCAGTTGATAAACAAGAAAGTTCCTTATTATTATCAGAGGACCTACAAAAATATAATGAGTTTTTTCTTCAAGATAGTATTAAATTCTTAAATAATTGGAATGTAAATAAGAAAATAGATATAATTTTAATAGATGATTGGCATTCATATGATCATGTTAAAAAGGAATTAGAAATTTTAGATAGATTAGTATCTCCTAGCTCTATAATTTTATTACATGATTTGATGCAAAGTAACAGTTGCCCATTTTATTATAGTGATTTAACTGTTAAAACAGGCCAATGGGCTAATGGCGGCCCGTATAGAGCAGTAGCAGAATTGGATTCATCATTCTGGGAATTTTCAACACTACCATGGAATAATGGAATGACTATATTAAGGAAAAAAAGATCAAGCAAATATAGAAATATATGAAAATTGGAGTACTTGGTGGAAATGGCTTTGTTGGTAATTCTATTGTCAAAATTTTAAATGAGCATTTAGTTACCAATATAAGTAGAGAAAATTATAATGAATATAAAAACGAGGATTTTGATATTTTTATAAATTCCAATGGAAATAGTCATAAATATTGGGGTAATCTAAATCCTCTAGAGGACTTTAATAAATCGGTAGTTTCGGTTTATAATAGTATATATGATTTCAACTATAAAAGATATATTTATATTTCTTCTATTGATGCAGAAATTACAAAAACTTCTTATGGATTACATAAATATCTAGCTGAACAATTAGTTAAATTTCATTGTGATAAATATTCAATTATAAGAATTCCTGGGATCATAGGAAAAGATGCAAGCAAAGGAGTAATATATGATATAAAAAATAAGAATAAAATATTCTTAACTCCAGACTCAACAATGATGTTAATGGATGTTGAATCCGTAGCAATCAATTTAAAAAAATTAATTAAAAAAAGATTTAGAAAAATAGAAAAATTTTATCCAGAAGAAAATATAGCAGTTGAAGAAATCGGAAAATTTTTAGATCTCCCTATAAAATATGGAAATGAACTTAGAAGTGAATATTTTGATTATAAAGGTACTTATGATAAATCTATTAATTATTTAAAAAGAATATGAAAAGAATTTTAATATTAGGGGGTTATGGATTTATGGGAAAACATTTAAATAAAGTTTTTGCTGATTCTAATTATGAGATTTTTAATGAAAGTAGAAAATCGAATTGTGATATTCTCAATTTATCTCAATTGAGAATAGTGTTAAAAGAAATAAATCCGGATATTATTATCTTTGCTGCCGCTCATGTTGGTTCTGTTAATTATGTATCGGAAAAAGCAGGTGATGTTATAAATGACAATACCCAAATGTATTTAAATTTATATAAGACTGTATTAGAAGTAAATAAAAAAATAATTATACTTAACCCATTAGCTAATTGTTCTTTTCCTGGAATTATTGATATACAGCATGAAGAGTTATGGTGGGAAGGAAAAATTCATGAATCTGTAGAAGCTTATGGAATGACACAAAAAATGGCATTTATTATATCAGAGTGTTATAAAAAGCAATATGGTATAAAGACTATTAATCTCATTTTACCAGGGTGCTATGGAGAAGATGATCATGTAGATGAAGAAAAAACACATGCAATGAATGGAATTATTATGAGAATGATAAGAGCCAAGAAAAATAAAGATAAAGAATTTGTTGTATGGGGCTCTGGCAAACCTATAAGAGAGTGGGTATATATGACGGATGTTGCTAAAGTTTTTAAAAAAATAATAGATAATGAAACTTTTGATCTTCCCAATCTTATAAATATAGGGCAAGAAAAAGGAATATCTATTTCTGATATAGCATTTAGTGTTAAGAAAATATTAGATTATGATGTAGAAATTATATATGATACATCTAAACAAGATGGAGCGCCTATAAAAATACTAGGATCAAAATTATTTAAAATACATTTTCCAAATTTTAAATTTACAGATCATAAAATAGCAATGAAAAATACAATAAAATATTATACCTCACTAACTTAAAATATGAAAGTATTAATTACAGGAGGAGCCGGATATATAGGTTCTACTCTTACAGATTTTTTATTATCTAATAATTACAGTGTAACTGTAATAGATAAATTATCATATGATCAAACATCATTATTACATGTATGTAATAATAAAAGATTTGAACTAATTCATAATGATATTATGAAATATGTTACAAATAAATCTTTTTTGAATAAATTTGATATAATAATTCCATTAGCCGCTGTTGTTGGAGCTCCTGCTTGCGATAAAAATAAGGATTTAGCAACAATACTTAATTATAAACAGATTAAGCATATTGTTGATAATATTAATGATCATCAGAAATTAATAATGCCAAATACTAATAGTCAATACGGTCATTCAGATGATATTATAACAGAAGAAGCTTCATTAAATCCATTATCACATTATGCTAAAACAAAATGTGAGGCAGAAAAATATATTTTATCTAGCGGAAATGGGATATGTTTAAGATTAGCTACAGTATTTGGATCATCTTCTAGAATAAGAACAGATTTACTTGTTAATGATTTTGTGTATAAATCATTAGTAGATGGGTATTTAGTTTTGTATGAATCCCACTTCAAAAGAAATTATATTCATGTTAGAGATATAGCTATGACATTTTTATTTGCTATTGAAAATTATGATTTAATGAAAGGTCAAGCATATAATGTGGGTTTATCAAGTGCTAATTTAAGCAAAATGGAATTGTCTCTCAAAATTAAAGAACATATTCCAGAATTAGTTATAAAAACTGAAGAATTTAAAGAAGATAAAGATAAACGTAATTATATAGTTTCTAATGAAAAATTAGAAAAATTAGGTTGGTGCCCTAATTATAGTATAGATGATGGAATATCTGAACTAATCAATGCTTATAAAATGGTAATACATTCAAACAATAGAAAATATAATAATTTATAAAATCACATGAGGAATTTTATAGGAATACAACAACATAATATAAGTAATACATTGATTGATGGTATAGAAATGATTGATAATCCATATTTTCATATTTTAGAATTTGGAGTTGCATCTGGTAATACATTAGTTCAAATAGTTGAATCTGTACCCCAAAATAAATATGAAATATTTGGCTTTGATTCTTGGGAGGGTTTACCAGAGGATTGGTATACATCAGATGGAGTACTATTACATGATAAAGGAACTTTTTCTACTAATGGGGTATTACCTCAACAAGTACAAAAACTTAAAGACAAAGTAACTATTTTACATGGATGGTTTGATGATACTATTCCCAGATATTTAAATTCATATGCAAAAGATATTGCACTTTTGCATATAGATTCTGATCTTTATTCCTCAGCTAAGAGCATATTATATGGTTTAATAAATTATATTAAACCCGGGACAATTATAGTTTTTGATGAGTGGTCACGTATGCCAATATATGTTCATGGACAATCTTCAAATTTTATTCCTATTCCTGATCAAGAACAAATATTATTTTATGAATGGGTAAAAGATTTTAATGTTAAATATAAATTTTATCCTGTAAAATTTGAATCTCAAAGAAAATTAGTTAAAATTTTAAATTTAAATATATAACAATGGAAAGAAAATATTTACCAACACTATCAGAATTAATAGATAGATTATCAATAGCACAATTAAAAGAAGTATTTATATCTGAACATAAAAAAGAATATTCTAGTGAAATTTCCGACATTCTCTATGATATTAATTTATTATTAAAGGAACAAAATATAAATATAAATGCAGAAACAATTAGAGCTATTGTTGTTTTATCTCAAATGAATTTACATATTTGGCACAATGAATCAAATTATAGAAAAGGAATTAAAGATGGAAATAATCTTGAGTTAACTCATGGACTAAATGGAATTAGAAATGATGCAAAAAATAAAATTCAAGAGATTATAGGGGGTAGAAAAGATTATAAAATTGATTGTTTAGCTGCAGAGTTTAAAGATTGGGAAATAAGTTGGTAATATGACTAAGTACATTCTTCCGCATTTAGGTCTAGGAGATTATCTTGTTTGTAATGGATTAATAAGAAATCTTGTTAATAAAAAACCTATTGAAAAATTTATTCTATTTGTAAATCAAAATTATAAAGATTCTATTCATTTTATGCTTAAAGATATTGAGAATCTTGAATTCTCTTATCTTCCTGCAGTTGAATTCAATAGAACTTATATACTTCCATATATAAAACACCATCCATATTTTCTAATCATTATTGGATATGATACTCTTGATAGATCTAAAACTGCAGATAGAAGTTTCTATGAAGCTTTAGGATATGATTTTAATAAAAGATGGGATGATTTTTATATTGAAAGAGAATGGGAGAGAGAAATGGCATTATTTGATAAATTTGATGTAAAAGAAGGAAAATATATTTTTCTTCATGAATCACCAGGAATAGGAGTTAATGATAATATAATTGATAGAAATAAACTCTCTGATTTACCAATAGTTCAGGCAGATATCAAGTACACTAAAAATATATTTGATTATTGTTACTTATTAGAACATGCAGCAGAAATTCATTGTATTGAAAGTAGCTTTTTATTTTTAATTGACTCAATTGAAACTAATGGAAAATTATACTCTCATAGATATGCTAGACATTTATATGATTATACTGTTCCGAATTTAAAGAAAAAATGGACAATATTAAAATAAGTTATAAAGAAGGAATAAGATTATCTATGGAAATGATAGCTAAAGAAAATTCCAATGCTATTTTCTTAGGATATAATGTTAAGCATGGATCAAAAGGAGATGGAGCTTATGTTAATATTCCAGAACACCAATTATTTGAAACACCAGTAGCTGAGAATTTAATGATGGGTATTGCTATTGGTTTAAGTTTAGAAGGATATCTTCCAATAGTTTATTATGAACGATTTGATTTTATTTTAAATGCATTAGATGCTATAGTAAATCATTTAGATAAAATTGAAAAAATGTCTAAAGGAGAATTTAAACCCAAGGTAATTATAAGAGCTATGATTGGAGGAAAGAAAAAACCATTTTTTACGGGGTTAACTCATATACAAGACTTTACTGAAGCTATTAGAAAAATGGTAAATTTTCAAGTATGGAAAATTGGAGAAAATTGGAAGAATTATGATCCAAGATTTACTATTGAGCTTTATAAAAAAGCTTTAAAAATAAACAAAAGTGTTTTAATTATAGAAGAAAAAGATAAATATGATAAATAAAAAAGGAAGATTTGCTCAGTTAAAAACAGAAAAAACAGATCATATATTCAAAGTTGATGAAAACAACTTTAATATTATAGATCATGATAAAAATGAAAGAGATCAATATAGTCCTTTTAAAATAGCTTGGTTTCCTGATAAATTACAAGCATTAGCAGATCATAATGTTACTCCACCAATATCATCCTTAATTAATCCAACTAATCGTTGTAATCATGATTGTTTCTTTTGTGTATATGCTGTAAATTATTCAGGTATGCATGACAATATGGCACTTAAAGATGAATTATCTATAGATAAACTATATGAGATATTAGATGATTTTAAAGATATGGATGTAAAGGCTGTTACTTTTTCAGGAGGAGGTGAACCTTTACTACATAGAAATGCCGTTGATTATTTACAAAGAGCAACAGATAATGGATTAGATCTTTCAATCATTACAAATGCTCAATTATTAAATGGAAGAAAAGCAGAATTATTAGCCAATGCTAAATGGGTAAGAGCTTCTTTAGATTACTACACAGCTAAAGGTTTTGTTAAATCTCAAAGAGGTAAACCCAAAATGTTTGATGACGTAATTGAAAATTGTAAAGAATTTTCAAAGATTAAAAACAAATCATGTGACTTTGGATGCAATTGGGTAATAACAAAAGAGAATTATAAAGATATTTATGAAGGTGCTAAGTTTATGAAAGAAGAACTTAATATGGATAATATTAAATTCTCTGCAGTTTGGATTAAAGATTTTGAAAAATATCATAATACAATGGAAAAAGATGTTATTAAAGATCTTAAAAGAATTAGAAAAGAAATTGCTGATGAATCATTTAGAGTTTATGATAATTATAAGATAACTATTAACGAAAATACTTTATATAGACCTTATCATAAATGTTTATTTATGCAAGTGACCACAAATATTGGAGCTGATGGTATTGTTTATAATTGCCATAATAAAGGGTATGATAAAAATGGAATGGTTGGTAATATCAATAATCAATCATTTAAAGAAATGTGGTTTAGTGAAGAAACTGCTAAATATTTTGAAGAGTTTGATTCTCAATTATCATGTAGACATCAATGCGCACCAGATTTAAAGAATATTCATATGCACCAATTACTATCATTAAAGGGAGATAATTTCGTATAAATGATATCCAAAAACCATTATGAAAATAAAAGAAACAATAATCAAAATTAATAAAATGGTAGAAGGAATTGAAAAAGATAAAGTTATAAAGGAAATGATTTTTGGTATATTTGATAAAGCTTACTCCAAACAAAAATTAATAGATTTTGAAAAAAAAATGATGGAGCTCTTTGAAGAAGGAGAGCTCCCATTTCTTATGCATTTTTGTGGAGGAAATGAAGATCATTTAATTGAGATTTTCAAAGATTTTAAGAAAGGGGATTATGTTTTTTCTACACATAGATCTCATTATCATTATTTACTAGCCGGAGGATCTGAAGAAGATTTAGAAAAGAAAATAATGGCTGGTGAAAGCATGTTTGTCTTTAATAGAGAACTTAACTTCTTTTCATCTTCTATATTAGCTGGGAATGCGGGAATAGCAGCAGGGGTTGCTTTATCCTTAAAAATGAAAAAATCTTCAAATAAAGTTTGGTGCTTTATTGGAGATGGAGCTGAGGATGAAGGACACTTCTATGAAGCAGTTAAATTTGTTCAATCCATGAAACTTCCATGTACTTTTATCATAGAAGATAATGATAGAAGTGTAACAACAAATAAAAAAGATAGAGGAAGTGAATATGTTATGCAATGGCCATCTTGTGTTATGCGATATAGGTATAAACCTATTTATCCACATGTTGGCACAAATTCAGGTAAATGGATTAAATTTAAAAATATATGATTAAAATATTAGAACAAATATTAAATATAACTAATAGAGAATTAAATAATTTAGAAACCTCATTCATAAATATTTATAATTTTTTTCATGATGTTAGTTATTTTCATGGAAAATCTGGAAAAGAGCATTATAGACTTTTAATGTATATTGCTAAATTATACAATGGAAAAACTATTTATGATTTAGGTACTAATAAATGTATGTCAGGAGTAGCTTTAAGTTTTGGATATAAAACAAAAGTGAAATCTTATGATATTATAAAACATTTACCAATAAATCCAATGGTTCCATATGTTCAATGGATAATTGGTGATATAAGAGATGAAAAACTTATAAACTCAACATTTATTTTTATGGATATAGATCATGATGGTATTTTCGAAAATTTATTTTATGATCACCTTCATGAAATAGGTTGGAAAGGTTTATTATTGTTAGATGATATTCACTTAAATAATGAAATGAAAGAATTTTGGGAAAATATTAAAGAAGAAAAACATGATATAACATCGATAGGACATTGGAGTGGTACTGGTTTAGTAGAATTTAAATAATATGAAAAAATTATCAGGTGAATTTTAATATAGAAGATACTAATATTCCAGAAGTAAAAATTGTTCATAATAATTTTTATAAAGATGAACGTGGATTTTTTACAGAAGTGTTTAATGTGAAGGATTTTAAAGAACTTGGTATCCCAGGACAGTTTGTTCAAATGAATCATTCTTCTTCTATAAAGGGTGTTGTTAGAGGATTACATTTTCAATGGGAACCTCCTATGGGTAAATTAATGAGAGTTACTAGAGGAGAAGCCTTTTTAGTAGCTGTAGATATCCGAAAAGGCTCACCAACATTGGGTGAATGGTATAGTGGTATATTTAATGAAAATAATAAAGATCAATTATGGGCACCTGCCTGTTTTGCTAGAGGATTTTGTGCTTTTTCTGAATATACTGAAGTTCAATATTTAATTACAGGAACTTATAACCCACGTAATGAATCTGAAATACTTTGGAATGATAAAGATTTAGATATTAAATGGCCCATTGAAAATCCAATTTTATCTCCAAAGGATGAAAATGCCCAAACATTTAAAGAATGGTTAAAATCAGAACAATCAAACAATTTTGTATATGAAAAATAAATTTCAAAGTTTAGAAGAGCTTAAGTCTCAGTTTAAAGAAATAAAAAAAATAAATAATTTTAAAGTAAAAGAAATTCTTTTTAGCGAATTTAGACATTGGTCCTTTAAAAATGGTAATATTGAGCATGATTCTGGAAAGTTTTTTAAAATAGAAGGAATATGTGTCAATACTAATTTTGAAAATTTAAATACATGGGATCAACCTATAATAAATCAGGCAGAAATAGGAATACTTGGAATTCTATCAAAGGTTTTTGATGGAACAAGATATTTTTTGTTGCAAGCTAAAATGGAGCCCGGAAATATCAATATTCTACAATTATCTCCAACAACTCAAGCTACTAAATCTAATTTTTCTAGAGTTCATAAAGGAAACACTCCAGCATATTTAGAATACTTTTTAGATGAAACTAAAGGAAAACGAATTGTCGACCAACTTCAATCTGAACAAGGTGGAAAATTTCTAAAAAAAAGAAACAGAAATATTATAATTGAAGTTAATGAAGAAGTTGATATATTAGATAATTTTTTCTGGCTAACTATGACAGATATAAAAGAATTATTAAAAATTGATAATTTTGTTAATATGGATGCTAGATCTGTTATTTCTACTTTTCCATTGATTGATGAAGAATATATTGATAATAATATTGTGCAAAATTTAAAGAGTTGGGTTATAGATAAAAAAGTACAATATGAATTAGAAATTGAAAAAATATATCTTCAATCATTAAAAAATTGGAGAATTAATGAAGAATCTATTTATAATCAAAATGATAGATATTTTTCAGTAATTGCAGTTGAAGTAGAAGCAGGAACTAGAGAAGTAACATCATGGACGCAACCAATGATAAAGGATTTAAATATTGGATTAACTGGTTTAATTAGAAATAAAATTGGTGGAGTATTTCATTATTTATTACAAACAAAAGTAATGCCAGGTAATATAGACATAATAGATTTATCACCAACGATTTCAATATCAAATTATAAATATTTTATAGACAAAAAAGCACCATTATTTTTTAATTATTTCATAAATCCTAAAAATATTATTTATGATGTGCTTCAATCTGAAGAAGGCGGTAGATTTTATCATATGCAAAATAAAAATATGATAATTGATGTGGATGAAGATTTTGATATTCCAGATAATTTTAGATGGTTAACTTATAGTCAAATAATGACATTCATGCCATTGGGTATGATTAATATAGAAACTAGAAGCTTAATATCCGCCTTATGAAAATTTTATTTATAGGAAATTCTAATTTAGTTAGAAAAAGGATTATTCCCATTTTATCTAAAATACCAGATATTTCTTCTTTTACTATTGCAAAATATTTTGGAAGTTATGATAACTATGGTGAAGAAATAAATAAATCTGATGCTGACATAGCTTATATTTCTTCAGTAAATAGTGATCATTTTCAATCAACATTAAAAGCTCTTCAAGCTGGTATGCATGTTATCATAGATAAACCTGCAACTCTAAATTTCAAAGAATTAAAAATATTAACGAATTTAGCTAAAAATAAATCTCTTTTAATTTCTGAATCTACAGTTTATTTATATCATCCAAAATTACAAAATATAAAATCTATATTTGAATCAAATAATGATAAAATTAGTTCTATAAATGCTATATTTAAATTCCCACCAATGAATACAGATAATTTTAGATACAAAAAAGAATTAGGTGGAGGAGCTATTAATGATTTAGGACCATATGCTGTATCATTAGGAAGATTTTTTTATGATGAATTTCCAAAAAATATTTCTATTGAAAGAGAATTAAATAAAAATAAATTAGATATTGGATTTACCGTAAAATTTTTATATAAAAATAATAAATCTGTAATAGGATATTTTGGATTTAATAATGAAGATTATATAAATTTTGTAAAATTTAAAGGAAAACATGTAGAACTTTCTTCAAATAGAATATTTACAATTCCTGAAAATGAAGAAACATTATTAAATTATTCAATACAAGATAAAAAATATTCTTATACTTTCAATGAATACTCATTTAATGGTTCTTCTGGAAATTCGTTTGAAATATTTTTTAAAGAAGTATTTAAAGCTATTAAAGATAAAAATTATTATAAATTTGCTCAAGATATGCTTATAGATGGTAAAATCTTAGATAATCTTCGAAACTTTTAATTTTTTACATCATAAAATATAATATGAATCACATTATAGTATTAAATTTAGAAAGATCTAAAAAAAGAAAGAAAAATCTAAAAGATCAATTTAAAAAAATAAATTTAGGAAACTATACATTTTTTCCAGGTTTTGATGGAAAAGATATAATAAACACATCTTTTAGTGTACCAATTATAAAAGGTGTTGGTATTGGCAGAAAGTTAAATATTACAGAAGTTGCTATAATTATGAGTCATCTTGGGGCATTAAAACATGCTCAAATAATGGGTTATGAAAATATTATTATTTTAGAAGATGATGTAATAATATGTGAAGATTGGGAAGAAAGATTAGAAATATTACTCCATAGTTTACCAAAAGATTGGGAATATGTTTACTTAGCTGGTCATTCAGATTATGTAAAAATTCCTAAATATGATAAGCATACAATAATACACGCACCAAAAATGGTTGGAGCATTTTCATATTTAGTTAATCAAGAAGGAATAAAGAAACTTATTAAATATTGTAGTGAATTTGTTACAACATATGATGATATGATTACACATAAAATAGAAGAACATAAACTAAATGGATATCTTTATTTACCCTTTATGACTTATCATAAAGCTGGAGAATCTCTTAATTGGGAAATAAATTGTGATCAACATTCATCATTTGAATATTTTAAAAACAAAATAGATGGTTAATTTAAAATTATTTTTAGTATCATATGATCAATGTTTACGTGAAGCTCTAAAGAATCTTACAAAAGAAGAGAAATCTAATTTATATTGTTATGCAGTTGGTCAACATAAATTTAAACTTATTACTGCTCGAATTAAAATTATAAATGAATGGCAATTATCATGGCATAATAATAGATATCAATTTCTTCAATATTATGAATATGGAATTTTACCACACTTAGTAAAAAATCCTCAATTAACTGAAGGATTAACACATGTAGGAATGCTTCATAATGATGTATTATTCCATGAAAATTCAGTTAATGAATTATATAATAAATTTGAAGAAAATCCTAATCAAATATTTTATGTAGAAAAAAGAGAACGTGATGTATTATATTTTTCTAAAGAACAATTAAATCATCTTTCTAGATATCTTGAAGCAAAAATAGATATTACAGTTGATGACAATGAAATATGGAATAATGGATGGATATCTCAAAGTATGGCTTTAGCACCAAAAGAAGTTCTATTAAAATTTGGAGAATTTATATTAGAATATCAATTTGAATTAGAGGCTATGCTAAGTGGAAATAAATGGGGATTAATGGATAGAGTCAAACACAGAATTTGTGGTTTTGTAGAACGATTGTGGGGGATTTATCTTATGTCTTGTGGCATGCCAGTTAGTAAAATGAATGTTGATCATGATCATGATAATTATAATCATGCACATTTAGAAGATAAAAAGAAATTTTTAAATAGGTTTTAGACTTTAAATGATGAAAAAAATACTACACTCTGCAGCCTATGAAGATATATGTGATCATGTAATATTATATCAACAAGACATAGAAGAATATATGAGGAATTTTAAACTCTTTAAAAAAGATTGTCTTATATATTGTAAAACAGATTTTACACCTATGTTATTTGAACATTTAAAATTTTCTGGAAGAAAATATGTTTTAATTTCTCATCACTCAGATTATCCAATTGATCAAAGATGGTTTAATCTGAAGCCAAAAAATATTATGAAATGGTTTGTTATAAATCCAACTATTAAACATCCAGATTTATTACCAATTCCTATTGGTGGAAAAACACCAGAAGGCAGAGCATACCATGATAATTACTTTAATATGAAATGGTTTGTAAAAAATCTAGAAAATTTACAAAATATTGAAAAGAATAATACAGATGTATATTGCAACTGGGCCGATCACACAAATTCATATAGATCAAAAATATTAAAAGAACTTAAAGTTCCTTATTACAAAACAAATAAATTATCTTCTTTTGAAACTTATTGTAAAGATATGGCAAAATATAAATTTGTTATATCCCCTCCTGGTAATGGAATTGCTTGTGAAAGAACATGGCTAGCTTTATATGCTAATTGTTTTCCTATAATTATAAATCATTTTATGAATGACGCATGGAAAGAACTTCCTATTATTCAAGTTACATCATATACAGATGTAACTCCAGAATTATTAGAAGAAGCTTTAAGTAAAAAATATAATTATGAAAAATTATATTTAGAATATTGGCAATCAAAAATTAAATCACATTTATGAAAATAATAAGTTTTTCTTTATGGGGAAATAATTCCCTATATACTCAAGGTGCTATTGAAAATGCTAAAATAGCACAGAAGTTATTTCCATCTTGGACATGTAGATTTTATATACATTACTACACAGATACTTTATTATGGAAAATATTACAAAATCTAGGAGCAGAAACTATTGAAGTTAATGAACCAATTTCTACTGGAATGCTTTGGAGATTTAGACCTTTACTTGATAAATCAATTGAAAGATTTATTGTTAGAGATACGGATGGAAGATTAACTCAAAGAGAAAAGAATTGTATTTTAGATTGGAAATATTCTAAAAAAGAATTTCATATCATAAGAGATAATAAAATGCATGGCACTAGAATTATGGGTGGTATGTGGGGAGCAACTTCTGAATTTATCAATAGAATAAATTATAATAATATTTTAGAAAATCATGATTTTGAAAATCAACCAAATGTTTTTGGATATGATCAAGATTTTTTAGCTGCTAAAATATACCCATTAGTAAAAGATACAGCATGCATTCATGATAATTATCATTTATTTAAAGATGAAACCCCACGTGTAATTCCTCATATAAGAGAAGGACAACATTATATAGGTGAGCCAATAGAATTATGAAAGTAAGAAATTCACTTTTAAAAAGAAATTTATGAAAAATATATTTATATCATTTGGAGATGACAAATATAAAAAGAGTTTAGATCTATTAAAAGAAACCTCTAAAGAAATTGGAAGAGTTGATGAATTTATTGGATATACAAAAGAATGGTTAGACACTACAGAGTTTTATAAAAAAAATAGATTTATTTTATCACAACCAAGAGGTTCGGGTTTTTGGTTATGGAAAAGTTACATAATTAAACAAACGCTTGAAACTTTAGATGATGGAGATGTTGTAATTTATTCAGATGCAGGTTTAAAAGTTATTGATGATTTAACTCCTTTATTTAATTTAGGAAGAGAAAAAGGATTATTAATATTTAAACTTCCTGAAGGAGATGTTCCTCAATTTTATCATAGAGCTGCTCGTTGGACTAAAAAAGATTGTTTCATACTCATGAACGCTGATACTCAAAAATATTGGGATGCTCAAATGAGTAATGGCGCTGTATCTGTATGGCAAAAAAATGAATTCAATATGAATTTATTAGATGAATGGTTACAACATGGTAGAAACCCTCAAATTATTACAGATAGCAAATCTGTATTTGGTGTAGATGATATTAATTTTAGAGATCATAGACACGATCAATCAATACTTTCTATTTTAAGAGTTAAATATGATATAGAATTATTTAGAGATCCAACACAATATGGAGTTTATGAGAAAGATATATTTCCTAACTCTGATTACAATCAATTATTTCATCATCATAGAAATTTCAAACATTGACAGTTTTTAAACCAAAAACCGACCGCCAAATATTTTTCTTGACACTTAAATTTTATAGTGGATTTATTTATAGAGAATTAATACTTTTTTTTAAATATATCGGCCCACATAAATATGAATCTTCAATATATAATTTGCCGTATAAAATAAGATCTAAATCTAAATCATATACAAGAGAATTAATAAAATTTTTGTATAGAAATCTCTATGATATTGATACTAATCAAACAATGCTTCCAGAAACAGGTAAAGGAAGATATGTTGATGTATATTCTAAAGGAGGTATAATTGAAATAACACCACGTATTCCGGTAAATGAAATAGGTGGTAATATGAGAGCCAAAGGTGCTTATGATAAATTATTAATTATTCCATATCAACCAAATCATGGTGTTTTTGTAGAATTTTGGAAAAAAGGTGTAATGTGTAGTAGAAGTATATTAAGTTTTGATCAACTATCTAAGCATATAATTTACGCTTCTAATGTTGAACAATTAGTTGGATTTGATAATATTGATATAGAAGCAAAAAGAACTAAAGACATTAACAGTCATTATATGCATAATGGCGATTTTAATGTTCCATTTATAGAGGAAAAAGAAATACACAAATTATTTTCTAAATATCCTAAAGATTTTAGTATAACTAAAGATGATATTTCTAATTTTGACCACCATCTTTCTAAAAAATTAAAAGACGATGAAATACACGGTATTTGAAGAATCTTTTAATTATTATATTCTTTTCTTTCTTTATGTTTTTCCAACGACATATTACTATATTCTTTAACTAAATCTTGTAATTCTTCAAAAGAATTCAATATATATCTAGTTGCATTTCTAAATTCAGACGAATGAAAAACAGATATAATAATTTCTAATTCATCTTTATTTCCGGGAGTAATTTGAAAAATCCATATATCACTGTGAAATCCAAAAAATAGTTCTCTGGTTTGGGAATTTGTTGCTAATGTTCCACCACTATATTTAAGTAGATCCCAAATTTTATCAGCTTTTTTATAAGCTTCTAAAAATAATGGAGAAATATTTTTCTCTATTTCTTCTTTAGATCTTGGTTGGAATACATCTTTAAATGCTTCTGTTACAAATTTTGCTTTCATTTATAAAGTAGAAAATCTTTTGATGATAATCTTTCTAATTTTATTTTCATATCTTGAGGAGCCATTTTGTCACCACCAAAATAAGGCCATAAGAAATAATGGAAGATAAACCAATCAGGCTTCTTTAAATCAAATGCTGTTGTATAAGAATAATCTCCTTCTTTTAAAAATTTGAAAAAATATTGGTTTTCTTTATCTTTAATTTGACATTTGAATTTTTGATTAGGTTTTACTGTACCTAAAATATCATGTTCTTCATTCTTTCTAACACCATCATTATATGAATATGTTAGTAATTCTATGTTCTTATTATCTAAGCACCTCCAGCCAATACGAGCACTCTGACGATGATGGAACCAAGTTGTTGATATACCAAACAGTTTATTGATATCTTCTCTATCTTGATCACCTATAGGGAATTCATAAAGACATCCCTCATCAAAAGAAGCTTCGAAAGTTATAATTTTTTTGAATGTAAATCCAAAATGAAATCCACTACTTTGCTTACCTTTTTTAATTTTAAAAGTTTTAGCTTTCATTTTCTTATTCTTGCTTTATATAATTTTTTTAAATTTTCATATGTTATACTATTTGTATCTAAATTACTATTTGGAGCATCTATCGTATAATTAGGATGATATGCTTTAAATCTTTCTTCAGGTTCATAATAAATAGATGTTGAATACAAATTATAAGCTTCCTTTAGTTTTAAAATATCTGCCTCTTTATATGCTTCGGCGCGCACATTATTATACTCATATAATTGCCATTTAAATATTGAGTAATTTAAATAATGATCATGTAAATTAAGACGTTGCAATTCATATCCTAATTCATCAATCATTCGTAAACCATCTAATATTTCTTCTTTATTGAAATGTTTGAAGTTACCATCCTGTGTTACAAATAATTTTTGATGACCTCTTTCAACCATTAATTTATTAATGAAATCTAAATCACTAACTGTTTCTTCATCAATGCCATATTTTTCCATATAAGCATTGATTTTTTCATCGTGGCTAATTGGTTTTAATACATCCCTTAATTCTTCGTTTACTAATCTTGCTTTCAATCTCCCTTATTTTTTTTAATTAGTGGTCTTAATATCCATTTCCATATCATTACATATAGAGACATCCCAGCTAAATATCCCATTATTATTAAAAATGGAACCATTAAAATTATCATTATAATTGGAAGATCATAAAATCCAGAAATTGTTAATCCAAAGAAAATAGATCCTAATATTGAATATAAAAATACTGGCAGTATAGAAATAACTGCTGCAAAGAATAGACTTCTTACATCTCCTACTTTTATACCTTCCCAAAGGTCTTTAAAGAAAATTTTAAGTTTCGCTTTCATAATTTTATAATTTTTATTTAAAATATTTGTGCTTTATATAAATCGAACATATCGTCTGCTTTAAATTTCTCTATATCTCTTTGCATCATTTTAAATACTTCACTTGATGCTCTTTCATTTCCTCTTAACATAACTTCTGGCATAGGTAATCGTATACCCATTGCATTCATTGCATTTAATCCATAATCATTAGCATCTTTTTCTAATCGTTCATAACCTTCTTTAAATAAATTAAAATCATCTGCTTTAACAGGATCAAAATAAAATGGATTGAATTCACCCTTTCTGTGTTGATCAACATGTCTAGATTCATGTGCCGCTGTAAAAAGTTTTATTTCTGGAGGTGCAGGTAATGCTTCATTAATAAGAACATTATCTCCTTCTAAAAATACTCCAAGAATAGGTTCATATGTATTAAAATTAAAACATCTTATATGTATATTAGATCTATTTTCATTCCACCATTCAACAATCATTCGAATTTTATCATTAGAAATTTCCGGAAAGTTTGGTGCTAATCCCCAATCCCCAGGACCTTTTTGTACATTAATTTTAGCTATGAATTCTTCTATTGAAAGAACAGGATGTTCCTCTAAACCCTCAAATAATTTATTTTCTAATACAAATTTAGCTCTCATTATAATTTGTTTTCTTTATATATATCTTAAGAACCAATAAACAAGTTTTCATTTTTTGATGTACATTTTAGATAAATGATCTTCAATCTTTTTGTACATTACATCATTCATTTTAAGAAACTTTTTTGTTTCAATACAATAAATACCCAATTCCAATTTAGATTTTTCTTCATCATAGGACATTACTGTTCTATAATTTTTATCATTTTCACAAATTAAAACACCAGTTCAATTTTAACTGATGTGATTACCATGATTTTGTTATTAAAGATTAATCAATATATCTTTTAAGCAAAAAATGCTGGACCTAAGCCAGCATAAAAAAATTTATAATAATTATTAAGTTTTATCTTCAATTTCCAAGCGATAATCCGGGAAATATTTCTTTGCTATTCTTTTTCCTTCTTTTTCCAAGGCACTAACTGTCCAAAAGTCTCTTGTCATTTCACCTAATTCATACCCAACATAACGATCACCTTTTGCATAATCAATATCCTTTTGAGTAATAGGTCTTACAATTTTGACCTTCAAACTTTCAAATTTAAAAGCCAAAGGGAATTCTTCTTGTGGTGCTCCCAAGTAACCACCAAGACTACTATTAGGTTTACCAACTTCACCAACATCAATATATTTAATGGTTAAAGTTCCATAACAATGAACTGCTCCTGGAGATACACCAACCCAAGAAGTCATTTCTAATTCAAGATAACTATCTTCTTCATGTCTTATCTCTAATTGTTCTCTATCACTACCTTCAATCTCGACTGTCACACCATTTAAGAAATCTTTTGGTACGACACTCTTTATTTCATTAGACTGAATTTTACTATTAACCCATTTTGGATTAGAATCAATATCAAAAAGTTCTATTAACTTATCTGACCAATCATCTTTAATTACTTTTACTTTTCCCATAATCGTTTATTTGTGCTAATATAACAAAAACATTTCGAAATAAAAAATAAATTTATTGTAATCTTCCGATCACTTCCAATTTATTTTTACTGTAAATTCCTGTTCCAACTAAAGATCCATCAGGAAAATGAACAGCAATATCAAATTGTTCAGGTAAGTGTTCTAATAATTTATCAGGAATGGGTGAAGGTAAAATTATAGTAGTTTCTGATTTCTTATGATTAAAATTTGCAGAAGAGTAAACCCACTTAGATTCCACAAAAGCTTTACCAACGTAAAGCTCTGCAGATTCTATTCTAACAAAATCATTAAGGATAACTACCATATACAAATTATAAAAAACTATTTTAAAAAACTAATAATTCCTAAATATTTCATATCTTTAAATTTCTTAATTTTTTTCAAACGTTTAATTTCTTTTTTTAATCTTTTTTGTCCAGTTACAATGGGTTTAAAATAAACATCATAAATTTCTTGTGTTGTAAATTCACTTAATATATATGTCCACATATTTTCAATATTATCTAAATATAGATTTATATCCACTCCAAATCCTAAAATATGAAAATCTAAACTATATTTATAATTATTATTCGTGTGGAGATAAATTATATTTTTTATATTAATATCATTTTCAAGATTTTCTACATTTATTTTATTAAAATAACTATCGTCTTCTGCTGGTTGAAAATAATCATTTATATTTTCTAAAACTGCATTCTCATCACTATACATAATAGTATCTTCAATTTCATCAACTATTTTTTTATTTATAATAAATGTTTCTCTTATATAATTTTTCCCCACCACTATATATCCTCTAGAAATATTTCCTGAAACCATTAAACGTGCTAAATCTTCTAAAAAATCTTCAACATTATACCATTCATATATAAAATTTTTAATCCACGGTTCATATTTATCTTTTATCAATTCAACAAGTGAAAATCCTGCCCATGTTATATAAAAACCTGTTAATGTAACTAATTCTATTTTATAAAAAATAAATATAACTATACCATATAAAAAATATTTTCCTAAAGTTAAAATTAAAGCCATTTTATTATATTTTTTTTATTTTCATAATATTATATGCTCATATAATCAATAAGTTTCAAATCATAAAGAGTAATATATTGAGTTGGTTTCGATGATATATAGAATAAAACATTATGGCTATTATATACTGTGCAACCAACCAAAAAAATAATAAGAAATACATAGGGCAAACTATAAAAACTCTCAGACAAAGAAAGGCTAAACACATAGTTAACGCTCTTCATCACAATTCATCTTTTAAGTTCCACCAAGCTATACGGAAATACGGAAAAGATGGTTTTGAATGGACCATTATAGAGACTGTTAATGAATCTATTATAGATGAAAGAGAAAGATATAACATAAATAAATTCGATTCACTAGACCACGGCTATAATATGACAGAAGGTGGTCAGGACATAAGAGGTTATAGACATACTGAGGAAACTAAAAAGAAAATAGGAGACTCAATGAGAGGTAGATCTAATAAAGATCACTTTATTGACAGATACGGAGAAGTAGAAGGAATTAAACACTACAATTTATATCTTGATAAAATGAAAGATAGAAAAGGCAAAACAAGACTGCAAGGATTTATAGAAAAATATGGAGAAAAGGAAGGCACAAAAATGTATGAGGAATTTATAGAGAAATGTAGAAATGCTAAGTTGGGTAAGAAATTATCGGAAGAACATAAAAGTAAAATAGGAAAAGGAACAAAAGGATTAAAACATCCGCATACTGAACAACATAAACAACATTTAAAAGATGCTTGGATTATAAGAAGAGAAAGAGAAAAAGCTGAAAAATGCAAATCTTTATTTTAGACATAAAAAAAGGACTCCATATGGAGTCCTTTTTGCTTTTCTCTAACCTTTACCTATTAAATTAAGGCTCCAGTGTTTGTTTTCACGTAAAGCGTGATATATTGCGTTTCGGGATGCCATCCAGCATCAACAAGAGCGTATCTACTCTTAATGATAACTTTAGGAGCACCTGTTCCTTCAGTGATAAGTTTCACTGATTCAGCCATCAAATATGGGCAGAATATAACGCCAGGCTCATCACTTGCGCCTTTACGTCCAATTAATACACGAGTATCTTCATAAAGCATATTAGGATCAACATAAAGAGTCATACCAGCAATAGTTCCTAATGGATATAAAGATCCATTATTCTGATTGAAAGTATTTGCGAATGGTGAGAATGCGTATTGCGAGTTAGATTGTAAAGCTGTAGCTAATTTAATGTTAGTAACAATAAAGTTAGCAGGACCTCTACGACCTCTTTGCATAACAACGTTTCCACCGGCTAAAATAACAGCCATTATTCTCTTGATAACTGTATCTTGATTCTCGAATGCAACTGCATTTGAAGGATCATAAGTTTGGAAATTAGGAATACTCATCGCTTCAGTAGTAACAGATCCTTCACCAGGATAAGCATATGCTGAAGTTGAAGAACCAACAGAATTAGTAACGTTTAAGTTCAAGTTAATTGACTCAACATCATTTGCTCTAATATGGTTTTTCCAACCTAAACCAAAAGTTCTAGATAAGATGTGCTTGTTGATAGATTGAGAAATCTCGTTAATACCAGCGTTTTCAACCATCGCAATTACATCAATACCCCATTGTTTGTTAAGGTCTTGGATTTGTTCTTGAGTAACAGATACAGAAACTTGGAAAGTTCCAACCTGTACAAATTTAGTGAATACTTCTAAACCAAGTGCTCTTGGATATTGCATTTCACCTACACCTCTTGACATTGGTTCGTATAATTGAGTACCATTTACAAAAGTACCATCCCACTCATCATCATCAGTTTTACCAGCTCCAACGAATCCTTGAACTTGATCTTCCAAAGTGGAGATAAGAGAAGGATTTGTATCTAAAACAGCAAAACCATAAGTAGATGCATCATCCTTTATAGTTGAAGCGCCATCAAATACTTCTGAAAGGTTTGCTGCAGTTGAGAATGTACCAGTTTTGAACATTGCAAAAGCATCAATTCTAGACTTACCAATATAAGTAGCACCTACAGAACCTAAACCACCAGTGAATGTAACAGCATCACCTTTAGATAAGTTAGTTTTTAATGTAGAAGCATCAGCAATATTGATTTTGAATGCTAAGGCCGCATCATAAAGAGTAGTAGCCTTTGCTCCTTGAAATGAATCAGGGTTAGCATTTGCAGATGAATCAGCAGGGTTAGCACCATAAGGTTGTTTACCACCAGCATATACATAATCAAGATAGGATACAACTCCTGTTGGACCTGGCATAGGAACAACGTTTACTATATCGAATCCAACAGTTCTAGCAGCAACTTGAAGTGCCATAGGTAAAAGTGCAGGCCATTTATCGCCAGAACCTTTTACTCCAGAACCATAAAAGTCAGAACCTGTTACAGCTGCTTGACTAGCAGGTACAGCGTCACCAACTCCAGGGACATTATAAAGTGTAGCATATGGTGCAGAAACTCCACCTAATGCCGCTTCATTTAACGCATGGAAATGCGCATATTTAGAAATCCAATTCAACTTTGCCTCATCTTTAAGACCAGTTGTTTGCTCTATCATCGGACTCCATTTTTCTACGATTTGAGCTTCATTTAATTGTTTCATTTTAAAATAATTTTTTTATTTTTAATATTTAATTTTATTTAACAACATCAAATATCAACTTGTCGCACAAGTTTTTTTATTTGTTAAATTTTTTCATATATTCACCAACTTGATCAATATATGAATCTGTTGTTTTTGCTGTCTTATTAGTTTTAGTTCCAGGAACCATCGCTTCATTGACAGCAGATAATGGTTTTGGATTTAAGCCAGATTTTTGCCAGAAGTCTTCGATTTGATACGCAGTATCTAATCTAAAGAAATTTGACTTGGCTTCAATTGCTTCCTTAGTTATAGGAGCTGCTTTTTCGTATAAATCTTTATACTTCTTAGGAGCTAATTTTAACCAAAGAGGTTCTTCGTTTATGTTCTCTGTTAACGCGTTTTCCCAATGTCTCTTAATGGACTTAGGTTCATTTGTAGGATGTTTAGCAATTTCTAATCCAATCTTTTCTTTTTCTGATTGTGCTAAACCAGTAAATACTTTTTGCTCATTCAAACTTAAAAGTTGAATAAACGGAAAAGCGACTTTTGTTTCATTAAGATCTGCCTTTTCTTTTTCGATAGATTCAATAATTTTGTCTAACTTTTCATCTAATTTGCTTTTACGGTCTACAATTATATTAGCTTTATTAAATTCTTCTTTTGTTTCATATATTTTTCCGTAAGCCTTAGTGTCTAATTTAAGATTTTGACCTTTAACAACTTTTGAAGAAGGACCATCACCAGTAATTTTTACATGTGGCTTATTCAATGAATTTTTAACATTTAAAACCATTATTCCTTTCATTCCTTTTCCTTCTGTTTTACCAGTAGTTGGAGCAGGTTTACCTTGTTCTTGCTTAGGAACGTTAGTTTTAATATCCTTTGGCTCTTGATCTTTACCTACAGAAGAAGATTTAGCATTCTTTTGTATAATAGTACCTGATTCTTCATCAAATTCTACTCCTTTTTCTTTACCATCTTTAGAAACAGCTTCGGGCTTTGTAGCTCCAATAGGCTTAACTTCTGTTATAGTTGGTAATAATTGTGCCAAGGTTTCGTTTAAGGTTTTACCTTCGATTTTTTTGTTTTTCAATGTTTCGTTAATTTTTGCTAGAAGTTTAGGATCATTCTTTCCTGCTTCTATAAGTTCAATCCACTCAACTAAAGATTGTGCAGATTTCTTTGTTAAAGATTCAGAGATCTTTTCTTCTGTCCAAGCCGCAGTTGCGTTAAGATTTTTAGCAATAGTGGATGTCCAATCGTGCATTCCGTTAATTGCTTTTGCTTTTTCTTCGCTCCATTCATTTAGGGCGTTGACACCTTTAGAAATTTGTGTCATCCATTCGTTCATACCGTTTTGCATTTTGGCATTGAAATCTACTGTCTCAACTGCTGCATTAAGAATTTTAGCATTGTGACCAATCCAATCTTGAGTTTTATTAGTCACTTTAGCATTATAATCAACAGTTTCGACTAACTTCTTAGTCAATTTAACGTTTTTATTATGCTTCTTAGCAAGATTTTCAGAGTATGTAGCAATTTTATTAATTGCTTTAGCCATATCTTGTTGCCAATTAACAGCACCTTCTTGTACAGAACTAATTTTATTAACAAACTTTTTAACTTCGTTAATATCAGTAGTAGCTTTTCCTGATGTTCCATTAAGAATTGTGTTTTCAATTTGGGTTAATCTTTCATTTAATTTGCTAATTTCATTCTTATATAACAGCGTCCATTGTTGATAAGTATCATCAGAAATTTGTTTGTTTTCCATAATAGTTTCGCTTTTATTTAATTTTGAAATGTTTTTTGCTTCCTGACGTATCTTAAGTTGTGGAAACTTATCAGATAAGTCATACATAGAAATGTTTTCATTAATAATACCAAGTGTTGGTAAAATGTTGTTGTGATCTTTTTCGAATTGAGTTGCTGATTCATTTAAAATATTCATCAATCCATCAATTCTTGATCTTGCTGATTCATTAATAGTTTGAAGTTGGGCGGATTCGAAACCTGGCTTTGCGACTAAGTCGTAAGTATAGATTTGTTGAATTGAAACCGTTTTATCCTCATTAACACTACCAGCTGCACGAGATGAAATAGAAAGAGGTACACCAGCTTCTAACAAGGCTTTCGCAACTTGTCCTTTTGGGGTTCCTTCTAAAATTTCAATTCGTCCTTTGACTTGTCGAGAATTTTGATCATACCATAATTCAGAAATTCTATGAGAAACATTACCAAGAGCTACTTCGAATCTTTCTGGATGATCTAATTCTCCCAATAAATTTCCGGATGCAATGTCTTTCTTTAAATACTCTAAATGAGGTAAATACTCTTTTTCTTCGTAAATTCGTCCGTTTCTGTTCTCTTTACCAAACTCAGCAAAAACACCCTCTAACACGGTCTTTCCTTTTTGACCAATTTTCTTAAGATTCTGTCCAGAACGCTCAAGAATAAGATAATTTTTGCTCATGTTCTATTTTTTATTTTATATATTAGGTTAAAAAATGTTAAGAGATCTGGCTCTTGCACTAACTTAATGAGCATCTAAGATGAGGCACAAAAAAAGGGCTTAAGTCATTAAAACTTAAGCCCTTGCAAAAAAGGGGGATGTTAAATCTGAATTTTCTTTACTTAGATAAAATGATCTCTCTTATCTTAATTAAACGTATCCGTCATTTCTATTTTTAGATTCATAATACGTTCATCTACAGCCCATTTCTCTATATCGTTTGTTAAATGAATCTATAAAAACATTAGCATCAAGTAATACGCTCCTAGATAGTTCTAACACTAATACTATTTTATCTTTAGCCATAATTATTTTGTTTTAAAAATATCTTTCATATAATTTGTATAATTTTTGTTTGTATCTTTTCCACCAAAAATATTTTCAAATTGAGAGAAAATATCGGCGAATCCTGAAGTTGTATCTTTACATTTAGATATTCGTATTTCACAATTAGGATATTTGTTTTCTAGAAATTTTCCAGATCCACATTTGGCATCAAACTCAGATTTTTTTTTCTTAGCTTTTATTTGGCCAGACTTAATTTCATTTCCATTTTTAAAGATTTTATAATCAATAAGAAATGTTCGAGGACTAAGATTTGCTTCGCTCATTATTCTATAATATTAAATTCTTTTTTTAAAAGTCTTACAGGTTGCCCATTTCCCATAACCCATATTTCAGTTTTGTCTTCTCTCCATTCAGGAGTTTCAATTACTTCGTGAATAGAATCGGGAGTAAGAACATTAAATAACTCTCCAAATGCTTCACATTTTGTTATTTTAATTTTCATTTTTTATAGTTTTAAGTACATTCTTAAATACTTCTATACCATCTTGTTTAAATTTCTTTCTTAAATTTTTAACTATTTCTTGATGTTTAATATTAGCTTCTTTCCAAGTTATGGAATGACGTTCTTCATATACATTATTTCCATAATTGTCAGAAGAAATATTATTATCAAAAATTATAGTTTCAAAAAGTGGATTATTATGTGTTATAATTCCTATAAAAACAGTAGATATATGATACACATCACAACTATTTTTTCCTAGTTGTTGCTGTCGACATTGCTGTCGCTTAACATAAGTATCTTTAACTTTTTTTATATATGATTTTTCATTGTTACCTTTCAATGATTCCATATATTCATAAAAATCAACAAAATGAATTTTATTTTTTTTATCAATTAAAGCATATTTTAATCCTGTCATAAGTCAATGATTAATCGTTGAATTTCTTTTCCGCCATCTACTTTAATTAAAAAATTTCTACTATCAGGAATTCTTACAAGTTCTATACCGGTTGCAGTGTGTCCTACTACTTGATTTATATTTGGAATAGGATCATCAACTAATTCAGACCAATCACCCCAGAGTGGTCCAGGAGTTCCAGATCCACCTCTAACAGATCCTACCTTCAATAAGAATTCAAATTTATCTTTTAAAACATTTAAGATCTCATGAAGTTTCTTAGTTTCAAAAGCATCATCACCTAATATTCTCTTAACGAATTGATGCTCATCATATTTTGGATTTTTTAGATAATTTTTTAACCATGTGGCTGTTATTCCGGCATGTATTGCTAATGTATATTCTTGAGTAAATGGAGCTGAATGTCCCCATGCTACATCAAACAAATTCCAATTATCATTAAATATTTTTCTATATCCATCTGCCCAACCAAAATTATAACCAGATGTAGTAGTTTTTCCAGCCATATAAGCATAATCATGATTACCAAGAAGTAGAGTAACTTTAGTTATAAAGTTTTTCCTGTTATCAGCTTTCTTTTTGAATGCTATTATTCTTAAAAGATTTTGCTCTATCTCATAAGCTTTCTTATGAAAGCTATCAACATAATCTCCTAAGAATACTACTTCAATTCCTGATTTGAAGGCAGATTCAGCATATGAAATCCATTCAGATTGACCATGAACATCTCCTATAAATAATACCTTTGACATATGGACAAATATAATAAAAAAATGGGTAGCTAAAAAATAACTACCCATTTAAAATTAAACCCTAAAATTAATTTTACTTATGATAATTTGGATAACTTGTTCTATACAAGGATTTTTTCTTTAAATCATTTTTCTTTTCTCTAAAATATTTTCGTCCAGAACTTCCATAAATAGCTTGAGTTACATGTTCGCCCATAATCCCAAGAAGCAACCATAAATGTAATATTTCCTTTTTCATATTCTTTTAAAAAGCCCTTTTGAGCTATTCGTCCGGGCTTTTATCAAACCCCAATAATTAGCTATTCCTAATTCAAGTTTTGTCCATTTGTGACCACATATTGGACATATCCGAAATAAGCTATCATAAATAGCTTTAATTTTTTTTAATTATTTTTTTAGCATCTGGATGCATTAATTTTGTTTTTATTCTTTTTTCTCTTTCTTCTTCAGTTTCCTGTGTTCTATCTGGATCTAAGTGAGGAAACAATTTATAAAAATTTTTCCATGTTCGTTTGCTTCTTTTCTTTGAGGGATATCGTATTCTATTACTGCCTCCACCACCTGAAGTATTTTTAATATCTTTATTATCTCTAACAATTCTTTTTTTGTTTCCTGTAGCATATTCAGAATGCATATTAGATTGCATTCTTCTTAATGAACTCCAATGAAATAATCTTTCCGGTTCTGATGTTTTTAATTTATCATATAAGGAATGAATTCTACTAATTTTTTTGAAATCCCTAAGATATTTTGCAATTTCACCTTCTATTTTATTATGTTGAATTGGTATAGAACCTCTCACATAATTTTCTAATTCTCTTTTTTCTTTCTTAGTTAAAAGAGTCCAATCCCACTGTTCAAATTTTCTCGGTGGTTTAAAAATTGCTAATATTTTTTCTTTAATATTCATATTAGCTAACTTTTTTAATCCATTTAATTATGTCATGAAAATTAGTATTAAAAGGTTGTGATAATTCCATTATTCGTTTTGTAATTTTCTCCCCGATATCATCTAATTGTAAATAAAATTTATTATGGATAATTTTTTTTATATCATCATCAATATCTCCAAATCCACACCATATTTTTTCTTTTGAAATCATTCTACTTGTAAAGTTATAATCACTAAAATATATCAGGTCTGGACCTAAAGGTTCTTTTTCTTCTTTATTATGTTGTTCGTATTTATCTTTTTTTATGTTATAAATTCTTTCAATTTCATTTTTTATATTAGTGTATTCTGATATATTAGAAATTAATTTATCTACATTTAAATTAATTTTTATGTTATGTGTTTTAATATAATAATTAATTTTTAAAACAATACCTTGTGGAATAAAAAGATGATAATATTCATATTGTCCAATCCTATAATCAACCATTTTAATAGCCTCTAATGATATTATTTTGTTTCCAATTTTAACACATGATGTGGATAAACTCACAATGCTAACGCTTTTAAATGATTTGGAATATTAGTTTTAAGTTCTTGTACAAAACTAGACTTATAAACTTTCATATCTGTCAAATCCAAATATCCTGACATAATTTCTGGTTCATAAAGAGAAACATTATACTTTCCAGTCTTTTTATAATCACAAAGGAAAGGATAAAAATTTGCTCCAAATGCTATATCATCCATTTTATCTGGAAGAGTGTTATGTAAATATTCAAAATCAACCTTGACATTTTTAGCTCTTCCAGTTTCCATTAAAGGAAGAAGAACAAAATATTTGATCTTTCCTGTATACTTCTCATAAAGTTCTATAAATCTATCAATAGATCTTTTTTCTCCTATAATAATATGAAAATTAGTAAAGATATCTTCTTTGATAAATTTATCAACAGCTGGTTCCCAATATTTTTTAAGATGAGGATGTGTAGATAAAGCTACACCACCACAATAATTTTTGGTAACATCTAATATTGCCCGTTGTTCCTCTTCAGATTTTCTTACCCACATACCATTTGTTGTATAATTTGGCATGATACCCATGGAATGACAATGCTTCATAAGTTCAATGAAGTCAGGATGTTCAGTTGGTTCTCCACCACCAAAAGCAATTTGGAATGGTCTTTGATTATCATCCATATCTCCGAAAAACTTTTGAAATTTTTCAACAATATTTTCCATATGAGGATCAGTGTGTTTACTATCAACATAGCAATAAGGACATCGACCGTCACAATATTCTTCCATCTTTACATCATAAAATTCTGGATAAACCAATTCTTCAATTGGTTTTTTAGGATCCAGAGCAATACGAATGGTCTTTCCATTTATATGTAGACCTTGATAATTATGTTCTTCAAATCTTCTAATCTTTAGTGTCATTTGTTTTTTTACATTTTGAACATTTCAATAATCTTGAATTAAATTCACTATTTTTGTAACCTTGATTTTCTTTTAATCTGTCCCCCTCAACTGCTTTTCTGTTAATAATTATATCCTTGATTTCTTTGAATCCACAAAATTTCCGGCGTATCTTCATAAAAGCAAATTCTTCCATTATTTATCCGTTATTGTGTTCTTCAGAATAAGTTGAATATAAAAATTTGATCATTTTTTCAGCTAATTTTTCATGCTCAGGAAGTTTTGGAGTGATAATCAAATTAGTTTCTAATTCAAAATAATCCATATCAAAATCATCTTTATATTCATCATAAATTTCTCTCAAAACTTTTGTTCTGGTTTCACCTTCTAATCCTTTTAATTTTTTAGAAAATAGTTTGTGAAGATCTTCATCTTCATAATCAAGTTCATATTCAACAAATGTATCAAATCCATCCATATCGGGTTCAATCTTCAATGTGAATAAATCTTCCACTTTTTCTTCTATTCCAAGAAGATTTAAAATCTCTTGTAATAATTCAGTACAAGGTTCGATAGTATTATCAGAAAATGTAAAAATTTCTGTTGAACTGTTTGTGATTATATCAATCACTGAATGTAAGGGTATTTTAAAAGTTTTCATATATTTTAGTTTAAAATTAATTATCCCATGTGAATTCTTGTTGCATTAAAATGTTTTTCAATTATATCAAAATATTCATATGGAATAGAATTATCATCTTGACTTTGGATGATAATATTATTATCATAATCTCGAGCATCATAATTACAACCATATTTAGAGGCTTTAAATGGATCAATCCACCAAGCTGGTGTTTCATCTGGAAAAAGTTTTACTTGCTCTTCCATTTCATTATAAATATCAGTGACAATTTTATTTCTTTCATGCCAATCTATAAATTTAACTAGTTTATCAGATTCCTCGATATAATTTTTTCTCTCATCAATTATAAATATATCACTATTAGAAACATACATCCAACCATCAAGTTCTTGATATCTATAATCTCTTTCAAAACCCATAAAAGTTCTTTCAAAATTATTTTCTTTAGCTTTAATAAATTCATCAACTTTAAAAATCCATGGTTCATCATATCCAGAGAGACCAGGATATGATTCAAGCATTTCTTTGACTGTCTCTAATGATTTATCAATATCACAAACAAAAAGTTCTGATGAGGAATTTGTAATCACATCAATAAAAGAGTGGGGATTGATTGCAAAGCATAGTTTATTAATTAATTTTCCGGATTTTTCCATATTTACAAATATATCAAAAAATGCTGGAAATAAAAAATCTCTAGCATTTTAATTTATCTTATATATATTTACTTTAACATTCTATACTATCTGGAGAGGATAAGAATTTGCTTAATTTTTTACCTAATTCAGCATATTTTTCATCTTTAGGAACAAGATACAAAGAATTTAATGGGGGTGCATATTCATACGATCCACAGTCTTCATCTTTTTCAACATCATTAAACCAATCTGGTTTTTTATCTCCATTTTCTGAAGCTGCATTATATAATTCTACAATTTTATCTTCGGTCATTCCATCTGGCCAATATTGTGTTGCTTCAATATAATTATCTACTTCATCACCTAAAATATAAATGTTGAAAATTTCATCAACGGTCTTATCAATACCAAATGTTTTTAATATTTCACTAATAAGTTCTTTCGCTGGTTCTACTGATGTTCCATAGAATGTATATATCTCAGTAGAGGAGTTTGTAATTACATCGATTATCGAATGTAAAGGGATTTTGATTACTTTCATTTTTAATTTATTTAAATTGTTAAAAATTTTAATATTTTTCCAGGTTTGCCCTCGTGCCATATTGTACTAAAGTTAGTAAGGCTATATTGGTTCTTTCCACAACATTTACATTCTCTATTTATGATTGATATTACAGATCTCATCTCAAATCCACAAGGTTTTTGTTTTTCTCCTAGAAAGGGAAGACCTTCATAATTATGATAAGTTTTATTATAATTCCACTCATGAAAATTTATAAAACATTTTATAGAGTTAAGTGCAATTATTATTGTATTAAGGAATTTTGATACCATTTTTTATATCTACTAATGTAACTCTTCTATTGCCGTAAGCAGCTTTTAATAATTTTGTTAATGATAAATCTTCTGGGACATCTTGTAATTTTTGATATTTTCCTCTTCCAACAGTTTTTAAATATCTTGCATGGCAAAAATAATTTCTATAATTATCGATAGATGATGACCATGATTTATTATTAAATTTTAAAATATCTTGTCTACAAAAAATTTCACCATTATCAAAAGAATTTATAAATTCCTTTAACTCTTTATAAGAGTTTGTACTCATAATGTTTCAGTTTCATACTTAAATATTGACTTATTAATTTCAGTTAATCTTAAGTTGAGTTTATTAATATCATCAACCAATCTATTAATGATGTCGGGTCTATAATCATCACTATTTTCAAAAACTCTTAATTGAATAGATTTGTTATTAAGTTCTTCTTTGAGATATTTTTTAATTTGTTTTAGTTCGTCGTATTTCATCTTTGTAAAAAAGTTACTTCAATTTCTTTATTTTTAACCATTTCAAGGGGTAATTCAAGCATGCTCTTCCAAATTTTAGATAGGTGATCTATAAATAAAATTCCACCTAAATGATCAAATTCATGTTGAATAACTCTAGCTTCAAAACCTTCAAATACTTTTCTTTTTAGTTCCCAATTTCTATCATACCACTCAATTTCAATTTGTGAATGTCTCTTAACAGAACCAGCAATAGTTGGCATACTTAAGCATCCCTCAGTGAGTTCTATTTTATCTCCAAATTCTCTTATTATTTTTGGATTGATAAAAGTTTCCACTAATTCAACTTTAGTTTCTGGATGAATGAATCCTACAATAAACAAATTAAAAGGAAGACCTATTTGAATAGCTGATAATCCTATTCCAGTAGCTTTATACATCGTAAGATACATATCTTCAATTAACTCATGTAAATGAGGATGACTTTTATTAATATCTTCAGAAGTTTTTCTTAAGATATCATTATCATATGCTATTATCGGATATACATTCATATTAAAAATTTGGTGTATCTAAAAGCATATCATAATCAACAAAATTCTTAAAATTAACTTCATCGATTTCTAAACGCTCATTTATTTCTTTAGTATCCCAGCTTCTAAGATTTTTCATTCGATTAATACGAACAGCAACCGGTGGATTAATATATATTACCAAACAATTTTTTCTGTCTTCTTCAGAAATTTTAGATACTCCATTTGTTTCCATAATAAAGATATCTCTAGAATTCCATTCAATTAATCCAGTTCCATAATAAGTATAACCATATTTGACATGCTCATATAGTTTACCTTTATCAATCATTTCAGTGAAATCATCAGTACATAAGAAGTAATAATCTATACCATCAAATTCTCCATCTCTTGCTCGTCTTGTTGTATATGAAACATCATGTGAAAATCCTTTATCTACAAATTTTTGTCTTAAAAAATTTTTACCTGAACAAGTTGGACCACATATTACTATACGTTTATTCATATTTAGCTAATTTTTCTTGATATCGTTTTGTTAAATTTATTTTATTATCATTTATAAGTTTTTTAAGTTTTTCAACATTTATTTGTTTTGAACAACTTGTTAATTTATAAATTAATTTATTTTTTTTACACCATTTTTTAGCTGCTTCAGCTTTTCTAATAACTTCATCTCCTTGTTGTAAATTTATTGGTTTTATTTCAACTAAGTATTTATTTTCAATAAAAAAATCTGCACGATATGTTCGTTCTATATTTTTCCAATTAATATATTTTATAATAAATTTTTTCTTTTCAGCTGATTCCCAAGTAAAATTAAATCTTTCTATAACATTTATCATAAAAGATAATTCCAATAAACTTCTAAAAAACCATCCTTTATACCATCCCGACCATCCATTTCCAGAACCTTGTGGAGAAGGTTTACCATACATTGGATTATTTTTACCTGAAAAAGCTTTTGATAATTTTAATCTAGTTTCTTCTGAAATATGTTTACCTTTATTTGCAGGAATTCGTCCTTTTCTTCCCTTTGATTTATTAATATTAGATGTATATGTTTTTCCTAAATTTATATGTCTTAATTTTAATTTTGTTTCATCAGAATGTTTTTTCCATAAAATGGATTTTTTTCTTTTATTTTTGTAGATGCTATTATACTTAATTTTTTCTTATGTTCTTCTGAAAAAGTTCTTCCTGTTAAGGCACATGATTTACATTTTGAATTTCTTTTTTCAGCTAATATTAAAGCCTTTTTAGTTTTGTATGTTATTTTTTTATTACATTTTATAGCTGGTATCATTAATAAAAAAAATATTATTGAAACAACACCAATCCATAAATATTTGACAAACAAAATACGTAATCCTATTTTAATAATATTTTTAATATTTTGTCCAATATCTGTCCAAATTTCTCTTTCTTCCATATTAAAAAAATTCTTTTTTTCTAAATTTTTCTCCATCTGGAGATTCCCACCAAAGTAAAAGGGCTCCTATTATCATAATTCCTGTAGCAATAAATCCAAAAAATGACCAAAAGAATGTGTATACTAAAAATTCTCCATTTATATTTTTCTTTTTACTATATTTTTTAAAAAGTATCATTGATAAAAATCCAGATCCATACCATATTAAAAATATCCAAAATGTCATATCATTTATTTTTTAGTTTATTAATTTCAACTGTTAATATTTCGTTATCTAATATTATTTTCATAAGTTTTCCCTTAAGATCTGTATATTGATTAGCCATTGTATTAACATGTTTGGCAATTTCTCCAATGACTTCCATTTCTCATCTTTTAAAGTTTGTTCTTGATATTGATTATTTATTTCCTCTAATTTTTTTAGAATGCTTTTGGCATCATTAGGATTAAATGTATTTTTGAGATGAATATGTTCTTCTACCTTTTTTACAACCCTATTTATTTCATTATCTGATAATTCTTTTAAAGAATTATATGTTGATTCAAATGTTATTCCTTTACACGCTGCCATATCATCAATTTCATTACAAGGATTTTTTATATCTCCTATACCATATTCTTCAAAAAAGCCCACTTATACAAATTTATGATATTTTTTATCATACTTATGTGCATGTTCTAATATAAATAAAGTTGCTAAATCTTTATTTTTGAAACCCTTTTCAGGTTGTCCTTTCACTCTGTGTTTTGCATGAAAAATTAATATTTCAGTTTTAACTAATTTTCTTTCTTTTTCATATCCTTCGTACTTAGATACTTGTCTAATATCAAAGAATGTTCCTCCAGTTTGGCTATCAATAATTTTTCCAGGACTTGTTTTTTTCACAGACATAATTTGTTTTTATTTTAAATTTAGTACCGCGAGCTGGATTTGAACCAACGACCCCTCAATTGAATAATTCTTACCATTTACTTGCGCGTTTTCAATAGTATATCTTTAAACAATCTACCCAATCTAAATCTTTCACCTCTAATCGACATCAAGGCTTCCAAAAATTATCGGTTCCGCCTTGGGCGGACGCTCTTACCACCTGAGCTATCTCGGTAATTTATAATTCTTCAATACTTAAATTTTCTATAACTTCTGTATCTGTTATATGAATAATTTCATTAATGTTTTGCATAGACGCCCTTTCATAATATTTATGTTGTTTATGCAAATCAACAATATCTTTACAATAAACAGGATAATCAGTATAATTGAATGTATCACATACAGAGATGATAAACTCTGAACCCTTTTCTTGAGCTAATGCTATCCATATGTTGATATCTAATCTACTTGCTGCCATATTTTTATTCTTTATATGTTTTATTTTGTGCATCCCAAATGGTTTTAAGTTTACCATCAAAATATGCAATTTTTTCTGAAAGTGGATTTAAAGAAAGAAATTTGTGTTCATTATATAATTCCCTTTTATCATCATTATCAATGCTTTTTTCAAATTTTGATCTAATCATTTCCACCCATCCTTCAGGTATTTCATAAATTTCATTTCCTGCCAAATACATTGTTTTAGATGTTGTAGCATCGAAGTTCCATTCATTAGAACCATTAATTATCTTTGCTACATCTTTTTCATTTTCTAAACTTCCATATTTTGGAATATCAATCCAAACTTGAACCTTTTTAGATTTGGTTATATTATAGGTATCATTATTTCTATAATAATTACTATAAAGATCATGGATAGCACCCCCAGAAATTATAGTGCAGTTTCGTGCAAATCCTAAGAATACACTAGTAGCATAATGATTTCCATATACTTTTCCTGGAACTAATTCAGATGTTTTAACTTTTGCTGATAATAAGCAATTTCTGAAGGTATCGTGTTCATATTATTTTCTTTAAATATTTTCTATCATTAAGTTCTTCACATTCAAAATCAGTATCATCTGGAATTTCAATGAATTCATCATCACAAAAATATCCAGAACATGTCCATCGTTGTCCTTTGCTGTCCCATCCTTCCATTAGTTGATAGCTATCATGTATACAAATTCTATCAATTTCTTCTCCAGTAGAAGAAAATTCTATATCTTCATTAACACCAAATCCTTTTATGTGTGCTATTACTAACATATTTTTGTCCAACCTGAAATTTCAAGAACAAAACCAGATATGAGATAAACACTACCATAATGTTTGGTATGCATATCTAACCATTTTTCATAGGCTTCTTTGGATTCGTATTTTTTAGATTTTTCTAATTTATTAGAATTTTTTTGTCTTATCTCTATTTTGTACATTTTTACTTCATATACATCCATTTTTTCTCAATTGATACTACCCAATTTTCAACTTTCTTTGGTTTACATCCAGAATGTAAAAAGAAGATAGCACATTTGAACATAAGACATTGAAACTCTGTTATTGATTCATTACTTACCCAAGACCTATAGATTTTTAATAACCCTTTTTTACGTTCTTGTTCTTTCATTTCTTAATTAACTGATAATGTTTCATACATTGTTTTTTCAAACTCGCATCAAATTTAATAAAAAAATTATAATCTTTTTTTAATTTAGATTTAATGTTTTCAAACCCACAATAATATTTTTTTCTGAAAGACCAATGATGAATTCTAATATCACCATTTTTTGAGAATTTTATTACATTAAATAATACTTCAAATATTTTGTCTTCATAAATAATATCATTATAATAAATTGAATTGTCATCACTTAGATACGTTTTTTCGCAAAGCGTATCCCATTCTTTTGGTTCCATTCTTTTGGTTCTAATTTATGTCTTTTCCATTTAACGATATCATCATCAAAATATACTTGGTTAGTTCCAAACTTTGTCCAAATATTGTAATCTCCATTTGATGCTCTCCAAACTTCTATGACTTCACCACTTTTTAATTCAACGAATACACATTCATAATATGTTGGGAGTTTTTTATCAATAGATATCCAATCACTCATAATTTATGTACGTATCCTCCTATTATTTTTAAATCTTCATCAATTTCTATTGTTATAGAAGCAAATTCGCCATATTCAAAATGGGCATTTATTTTTTCTTCAGATAATCCTAACTCTGAGGCTATTTCACCCCATCCTTCATCTTTAATATTATCTAAACTTATCAATGCGGTTTTTTTAGTAGTGTTTTCCATGTGAATAAATATTATGTAGCAAATATAACTAAAATGTCTATCTTTAAAAAACAAAAAGTGAAAAATGTTTACCTAATTGAATCTTTTTTAAATGGTAATTATCAGTATAAAATTGGGGTAAGCCAGAATACTCGTATTAGATTCAAACAACACAAAATTTCAAACCCTAATGTTACTGATATAGTAGCTGAGTTTGAATCAAATTGGCCATATAAATTAGAAACTGCTCTTAAAAATAGATTCTCTACTAAGAAAGTTAGTGGAGAATGGTTTGATTTATCCATGGAAGAAGTAGAAACATTTACTAAATTTTGTAAACAAGTTGAACAAAATATAAAATATTTAAATGAACATTCTATTTAACTAAATTTTTGATATATCAGTCATAGCTTTTAATATAAGATGAATTTGCTTATCAAATTTTCCTTCAGTTTCTTTAAAATTTTTATCAATGAATTCAAATGCCTTTTGTACATGTTTAAATTTTTCATCAGTTTCTTTGAAAATGGCATTAGCTTGATTTGTAATATTTTTAATTACTTCTTCAAGATTTTTAACTCTTCCTGGAAGATCTTGAAAATCTTCTAATTTTGATATTACCTCTGCAGATTCAGGTGGTTTAAATGTTGTCTTATTGAAATCTCTTAACAATAACATAGCAATACGATTAGATGTCATCGATTTATCACCCCGCCACTTTTCTATTTTGGCTGCTATTATATCTTCTTTTTTTATATCCTTTATTCTATCCATGCTGCTGCGGTTTGAGTTCCTGTTTCAACCTCGGTTAACCCCTTATCTGTTTGTACATAGCAATCATGTGATGCTATTAGTTCATTAAATTTCTTGTCAGAAACCCTAAGTACTATTATATTAGAATCAATGGGTGTTTTACCTAAATTTTTTACTGCATGAGCCACTTGAGCAGCAATTTTACCCTCACTCATTTTTAAATTTTTTCGGTATATCGCTTTTATTCTCATAATTATTCAGGAGTATGTACATATTTAAGTGGATAGTGTTCTGCTATCTTTTTAATTTTTGGACCAGCTATGCAGTGATTTCTTAATGCTTCAGGAATTTTTCCTGGATGTAAACCATTTGCCTTTAATGTTGCTATAGGATCAAATCCTAATCCTGTACTGCACATAACCCAAACAGGATATTGTGCAGTATTAGTATTATACATTTCTTTAAGATCGGTTTTAGTAAAACCTTCCCACCCATCTACAAATTCTGACCCAATAAATGCAAATTCTTCTTTTTCTTCTTTCATTGTAATTAGCTTTACTTGTGATAATTTGCTACGTTAACTTTAATACTAACATTGGCTATAGAATATTTTAATTTCTTCTTTAGCCATGTAGTTAAATAATTGATAAGTTCTTCATCATGAGGTCTCCCTAATTGTATATGTTGTGATCTAAAATTAGCTGACACATATAAAAAATTTTTACAAACTTGAAATTGTATTGATATCAAGCAAGACATATGTTCATCATTTTCATTAACAACAATAATTCCATGTCTTGTATTCATATCGTTATTAAGAGATTCAGCTACCAATTTTAATCTTGGCATTATTCTATCTTTATAACTTTCATATCCTACGATATTATTACGCTGAGTCCACTGAAAGTGCTCAACGTTTTCATAATCAATATTATAAGAATAATTAAATTGTTGTATCAAGTTTTTTGTTCTAATTCTTCTTTTTTTCTTAAATCAATTTGTAAATGAATTATTTTATACAAAATCTTATTTAAGATAGTCAATGTAATCATATTCGCCAACAAGTTTAAATTTAAAGTCTCCTTCAACTTTCTCGTCATAAACATAAATTTTTTCAGTTTTCTTTTGTTTTGGAAGTATCATAATTCAATTCATTATATCTTTTTTTTATAATATTAACCAAATTTTCATAAGTTATATAAAATCGTTCACTATTTTTAGTTCCTTTAAATTCAACTAATTGGAGATACATTGAATTTGTTCTACATTCAATTGATCCAATTTTATTTAGATATATTACATCAATACTATAGCCAGAAATATATCTAAAATCTTTTTTATTATTAATTAAATATTTTATTAGTGGTTTTAATGGTTGAAAAATATCCTTATCAAATATTTTTCTCATCTCTAATTTTGATGGAGGTGTAAATATCATGTCATTTTTACCAATAGCCATTTCTTTCAAATCCTGTAAATGTTTTTTTATTCTTATCATTTTCCCAATAAGTGGTACCGTAAGTCATATCATACATTGAGTGTTGGGACTTATCACACCTTCTGCAAGTTCTATTGCATTTGAATATTATGTAATTATCCATCATCCAATCGTGATAACCTAAACAACACATAATATATAAAAACCATCGCTTAAATCTTTTGTAAAATTTCATGTGCACATATAGTTATTATACCAATCATCATGAATATTATTAAAAAATTCTTCACGATCTTCTTCATATCTTTTTTGACAATTTACATTGCATACAAAATCTCCATCTACATTTAGTAATTTCATTTTAGATTCATCCAGAATCTGTTTTTTACATTGAGTACATATCATAATGGTGGGCTAAAATGTTTTTTACAAGTTTTGTGATAATAATAATTCTTCTTTTGTGTATGCTGAATCTGGAATAAAATAAACATTTAATTGTTGTATTTTGGCAAATCTACCACATACACAGCATCTTAATTTTTTGTTTGAACTATTAGCTTTCATATCAGTAATACCAACATCCTAAAATTTCTTCTAACCTATCATCTATTTCTGACAAAGTATTAGCATTAAATTCATCGTCTTCATCAAATTCTTCTGTTTCAATCAGATTTTTGATTTGATCTAATTTAGCTAATACTTGTTTTTTGTAATGCTCTTTTTTTACTTTTGCATCCATAATTATTAATTTAAAAAAAAATCACCTATAGCCAGGATTCTGTCGAGAGTGTACATTTATCTATTTGCCTCTAACCCGGATATCATAGAATAGCTCACCTTCTAATCCTGTTTGAGTTGCATCCTCGGTCGTGCAAACGAGGTTATCGGGTCTTTCAGGGTTTCTGGTTTGCCACACACTACTACAAACCCTTTTTCATTTTTAGTGTGACCTAACAGCTTTAACTTACCTCTCCGGCCTTAAGCATATGATGTCCTGAGCTTCCTCACCTTAGTGCGTACACTTAGTGATTTTATTTTTTTAAAAACCAACTTCATCAAATAAATCATATAATTGATTGTTAGCTTCTCTTGCTTCTTGATTATCTTTAGCTATATAATTAAATGACCAATCCCATTCCCAATCCCAACCTTCACAGCATCCGCCAGAATCTGATGATATGCCACACATATTAAGATAATTATGTAATTCTCTGATCTTTTCTTTTTGTTCATCATTTGGTTGAACAAAATGAATTCGTTGCCAAAGATGGGGACTTGCACCATTTGGTTCTTTATTTAAATGTTTACGCAAATATTCAATTTTCATTTCTTTACCATGATCAGTTGTAAAATCATATGGTACAATTTTAATTTTTATTCCTGTTTCTTTTTGGAGTTCATCTATTTTAAATAATCCAAATTTTAATGCTTCATCTGATGTCATAATTATTTCTTTTGTTTTAATTTTTATATGTCATTCTATAATTTTACCACACAAATCACATTATTTTCTATTAGGATCTCCCCACTTAAAACTTGCATCTCTATAATCATGATCACAATCATCTTCATTAATAATAATTGTCAATTCTCGATATGTTGATGATTGACCAGTATAATTTTGAAAATTGTCCCAATCATCACCACAATGATATACTACCCAAGCTATTTTTGTTTCATTATTAAAGCTTTTTAATTTACCTCGTTCTTCCCAATCTGTATCTTTATCGAAAATAACATCTTTTCCGATGTCATCTTCACTTAATTCTGTCCAAATCATTTATTTATTCAATTATAAATTCACAAGAATCCAATTCAACTTCTTCAGCTAATAAACTTATATGACCACCTTTATTTACGGCAGGAAGATTTTTTTGATCACAAAATAATACAATAGCTGTGTTCTTTAGCTCCTTAATAACATCTTCCATTTCTTCATCACTCATATTATTAGCTGATCTCATATTTTTTGAAATAAAATCACTCATTTTCTCTCTTGCTTCACAAGTACAAACAGAATAGAGCTCAGTAGTTCTGTATGTGCAAGAACTTATAGATATCATAATTCCTAATAAAATAAGAATAATTAAATTTTTCATAATTTATATTTTTGTTGAATGTATTTAGCTTTTTGTCTTTGTTCTCTTTTTTTAATGGATGGTTTTTTAAAAGCCATTCTTTCACGAATTTCTTTCATAACTTGAGTTTGCTCAAATTTTCTTTTAAACCTTTTTAGAGCTTTATCTAAATTTTCTCCACTTTTAACTTTAATCTTTATCATTTTTTTAAATTATAATGGATTTCTTTCTCATATTGGAAACCATACGTGCAAGTTCATCCCAATGATCTGTGATATATTCTTCATCTACAACAACTGTACTACAATCATAAACCAAAGATCTCCAACCAGCTTTTTTAACATCGAAATATTTCAAGTTAGTTCCAAGATTTCTAGTTTGTTCTTCCTTATCCTTAGGAACTTGTTTAATAGGAATAAGAAATTCATTTAACGTAGCCAACGCGTCACCTGTGCTATCATCTTTTTTATTAAATGTAAACTTAACTACTGTTTTTTCTTTGAGTTGTTTTTTTAATTCTTCTAATTTCATCTTTTAATTTTATATGATGAAATTCACTCAAAGTTCTGTCTTATTTTATATGTTCTCTATGATTTAATTCATTTCGTACTTCACTTGGTTTAAAATACATTTGATTAGTTGTTCCTATCCAAATATTTTTATCTCCACCATAATAATCTTCAATTTCTTCCTCATAATATGTACCTCTATATCTATGCTTGAATAAATTCAGTAATCGTTGAGTAGAAATCTTCATTAATTCAGGATTTCTTTCTTTTAAAACAGGTTTTGATTTTGATTTATATTTAAATGTTTTAAGATGATCTATTTTTTTCTGTATTTGATTGGTATTCTGTTTCTCATAAAGTTGATAAAGTTTAAACCAGCTCTTAAATGATAAATGTTTATCAGAAATAGATCTATTCAAATATTCCTCTCTAAGAGAAAATATTCCTTTAATTCCGAATATAAATCGTATTTTAGCTGGATTCATCTTCTTTTGGGTGTACCCAATATTTTTTAATTAATGTTTTAGCACTATCTTTTATAGTTTTATTATGAGTTGTAGCATAAACATAACCAATAAAAGCTATCATTTCTCTTTCTTTCTTATTCATAGTTGGTTTTTAGTGACTTTTGTTTTAAACATTAAGAATGTTATCAATAGCTAAACTGGCTTTACGCTCATCCTTTTTTCTAGTCTTTTTCACTGCATCTAACCAAATGATATTCCATTCATTAAGTTGTATGATTGGAATATCGAACTTTTTATTCACTACGCCAGCTATGAAATTCCAAGCGTTACTAGCTTTTATCATAAAACTAGGGTCGTCGTCTAATTTATGAGCAAATCTATTAATAAGAAATTTTTTAGAAGCTTCTTTTTGTAAAGCTAATATTCTGTTATTCTTTTTGTCGAATTTAATAGTGTCAAATTCTTTAATACAATCGTCTGTAAACATTTTATAGTATATTTATTGTTTCAAATTCGTTTAAGATAATATCCATTACATAAATCTAATAAAAATTTAGATGGGGTGTAATCTTTTCCTGTTTCTTGAATACAAAATCTATTTAAGCCATCAAGAACTACTTTATGTATAGAATTAGGATTATCTCTATGATAAACTAAATCACCTACCTTAACAACATCTCCATTAAATATTGTGTATGTTTGTTCTTTCATAGATTTTTTTTAATTTCGTCTTTAAACCCATGGAATTTGTTTATCATGTTCATCTATTTCATCAAAATCTGAGATATCTCGCATGATAGTTAATATACTCTGATAATGCTCTCCAGTCACTCTCCAGTGTCTCGGCGACACTTCTTTTGTGAAGTCATTATAATCCTTTAGAAGATCATTAAGCTTCTTAGCGATCTTTATTTTCTTTTTTGCGAATGATTTCATTTAAAAATATGTTGCCCAAGGAAAATTACTAAATAATAACCAATAAAGAATAATTAGACTTATTACTGTAAGCATTTGAAAGAAAATAACCCAATGTTTAAATGGTAATTTATATAAATTTTTATCGGCACCGGGTATTTCTTTGCCTATATACATATAAATTGCGCCATTAATTAATCTAACTATTTGAGTTATCATTTCAATAATACCCAAGAAAAATATAATTACTAATAAAACTGTCATAATTTTGTTATTTATTTATTAATACACATATTTAAGTAATCTTTAAATTGCATTGAATTTTTTTTGATTGAATGCATTAAATTTTCTTTTTTCATTGTTGGTTTATACCAATCTGAAATAGAAAATGTTGATGAATCTAATTGAGTAGCTAACTTAGTAATTGCAAATGGAATTCTTGGCATTCCTGTACTTGCTTGTTTAATATTAATACGAGTTGCTGGAATTAAATTCTGAACATATCTAGAAACATCTACTTTATTACCATCAATTGTATAAAATAATTGCTTAGGAAATTTTCTGGTTGTAATTGAATTAACTAAATCTAAATTGTTTCCCATCCAAACCAATTGTCTTTTGGTTACATGATAAAACAAACTCACTTGAAATCCACCTGAGTTTTCTCTGCTGTTGAATTCTTGTACTTCCATTATTTCTTCCATATCCCTTTGTTTTTAGTTTTTGTTATTGCTAATACAAATATAACAAAAAATATTTAAAAATAAAAATGACTAGAGAAATTAATCCCCAGCCATCTTAACAATTTTAGGTGTAAACGTTCCAATTATGCGAACTAAATCTTTTTGGAAATCCATAACTTGGTGAATATCTTTATAAGCATGAGGACTTTCATCGACTCCTCCACCTATCAATTCAACTCCTCTTTGTTTAATATAAGAATTCATCATTGACTTAGAAATTTTAGCTTTGGCCTTAGTTCTGGAAAGAACTCTACCAGCACCATGAGCTGCTGAATTAATTGAATTCTTATTTCCTAATCCTTCAATAATAAAAGCATCAGATGCCATACTTCCTGGAACAATTCCTAATACTCCCTTATGAGCTGGTGTGGCACCTTTTCTATGTATTATTAAATCTTCTCCATCAACTATTTCTTTCCAAGCAAAGTTATGATGGTTCTCTATTTTTCTTATAGATTTCCATCCTAAATATTTTGCCAACCTTCTATGAATTTCATCATGACAAGCTTTTGCATAATCTCCAGCTAAATTCATAGCTAACCAATATTCCATTCCTTCATCAGATTTCATATCTAACCAAGCTAAATGAGCAGCATCAGAAGGTAATCCACATGATTTTTTTGCTAAGTTAGTATAGTATTTAGCAATTTGGGCACCAAAACCTCTTGAACCTGAATGAGTTAAAATTCCAGTATAAACATTTTTATTCATACGAACTTCTCCTATATCAACAAAGTGATTTCCACCACCTGAGGTTCCAAGTTGTTTCCAAGCTGTATCTTTAAGATCCTTTATAACCTTTATAGAATTCCATCTTTCATCATCCATAATGGCTGAATCAATATCCATATCATTTTCTACTCCAGTTCCAAAGAATGTATTGTAATTTAAAGCATTTTTTATTTTTCCAGCTTCCCCACTTATTTTATAATTTCCTAAATCATATAAAGTTAATGCTATCCTACATCCAATATCAACACCTACACCATAAGGAATAACTGCTTCTTTAGTAGCTAAAACTCCTCCAATTGGTAATCCATATCCTTGATGAGCATCAGGCATTAAAGCAGCTTTTACACTTACAGGTAATTTTCCAGCTGTATAAATTTGATGTAATGCTCCTTCTTCAATTACTTCTCTTCCATAAATTTCTACAGGAACACTTTTATTCCTAAGCTTATGAGATTTAGTCATATCTTCAATAACTGGTGGCTCCAAAAATAAAGCTATCTTTTGAAGTAAGGATTGATACTGATACTTATACTGATAAGATATATAGTCTTTAGGATTTCTTTTAACTAACTTCAAAATATGAAGTTGATCTTCCTTGCTATAATACTTATAACTTTTAGAAAATTCAGAAAGAATCAAACCAAATATTGGGCCTGGTTTGTATCCTAATTCCACTAAATCTTTACTTGTAACTTTATAATTTTTCATAATCTTTAAAATCAATATAATGTCTCCCAATCTTCCATTATTCAAATTTTGTCTTTAGACGTAAAAACTCGGCATATTCATCTTTGTTTTTTACGATTCTTTTCTTTTTATTATCCTTTTCTTCTTCAATTTTTCTAAGTCTTAACAAATTTTCAAATTCATACTCTTTAATAGCTCGCATTCTCTCATTATATACATCATCATTTTCATCTATATAAAAACAGGCGCCAGCCATTATTTCAATTTCATCAACATATCCTTCATAATCTGTTTCAATTTCAATACAAATTGTTTCATCAGATTTAAGTATAATTCGTAATTGTTCTTTTTGTTCTTTTGAAAGATCAACTGATGATCCTCCACTAATACTAATATATTTAGTATTATCAGGTACTGACATTCTTTTTAATTGCTTTTTATCTAATGGAATATCTTCCCATTTAAGAATTTGAGCTTTTTGTACTTTTGTTAATCTTTTCATAATAAATTTGTATTTAATATTTATTTTATACAATATAACAAACTTCTTTGAGAGTAAAAAATTTTTTAGGTTTTCTTTTAACATTAAAGTCCTCTGTAATTTATTCCATGCTTTTTTAGAATATTTCGGCCTATTTTTCTAGCTTCTTCGTAATCTTTGCTAGCAAGTTTCTTTCTGTAATAAATTCGTTTGATTTTAAAAAATTACCTGCATCTTCTTCAAATGTCGTGTTTGCAGTATTGCTTTTGGGTGAATTATACCACTTTAAAAAATCAATTATTAGTTCTTTATTTTTCAATCCTGATTCCACCAATTTTAATTCAAGCCAATCGGCATAATCAGACGAATTACATTCAATCTCATTCAATCCAGTTTCCCTATGGAATAATAATTTTAATTCTTCAGGTGGATCTTCAATTGAAAGATCATAATCTTCAAACAATTTATCAAGTTGAGTATCGATATCTTGATAAAAATTCCCTTTTTGAATAGGATATTGATAATCAATAAATTGTTTGAATGATTTATTAATGATTTTAATTATATCTTTCTTTATCATATTACAAATATAACAATAAAATAATTAATAAAAAAATGGATTCTGCTCTTAGTGTTTTTTAGGGCTTAGAGTACTTAAGTTCTATGGTGCAGAGGGAAAGGGTTTCACTAAATTTGTTAAGTTTTTGTTAAAAAATAAAAGCCCTAAATATGCTCTAACCAGTTTTTAATGATCTGTTTCCCGTTTTCGGTAAGAATAGATTCCGGATGAAATTGAAGCCCTCGAACATCATATTGTTTGTGATTCAATCCCATTACAATGCCCTCATCATCCAATGAATTAATGACTAATTGTCCATTAATGGAGTTCCTTTCTATTGCCCATGAATGATATCTACCAACCATAAATTCACGAGGAATTCCTTTAAATAAATAATCATTATGTTGTTCTATTTTCACCCTTGTCCCAACTCCATGCAACACATCTTTCATGTTATATAATCTTGCGTCAAAAACCTCCCCTATTCCCTGATGTCCAAGACAAATTCCTAATATACTTTTTGTCGGTCCATATTTCCTGATCAAATCCAGCATTATTCCTGCCTCAGAAGGAATGCCCGGCCCTGGTGATAACAGGATCTTATTATACTGCTCTACATCTTCCAATGCAATCTTGTCATTACGAATTACATCCATATTTTTTCCATAACCCAATTCCCTGATAATATGAACCAGGTTATAGGTAAATGAATCGTAATTATCTAAAACAAGTATCCTCATCTAAATTTTTTAGGTTTCTTTATTTATATCCTATTAAACTCTATATCTATATCTACTATAATGACTGCGGGTAATTGAGCAATTATACCTGGCAGTACGTCCGGTAAAAAGCCTGCCCAGAAGAGCTTGTGTCAGTGGAAAGCCTTTGATAGTACCCGATATTATACCTCCTGATACTGTGATATCTTCTATTTTAAGTGGACCTGATGCCAGGTTCAGAGTTAAAATCGTCAGGTCCGCATTTTCATCCCAGGTCCCTGCCTTCAATTCGTTTGATTCACCAATACAAGTAAAATATAATTCTTTGTTATCTTTGAGTTCAATTGCTGCATTTTCTGCATCATCACAAGGGGCATTTTCTAATAATCCTATCAATATGTCTGTTCCTTTAAATGTGACCAGACTTGGTCCAAAGCCAAAATCAATAGTGAAGGAAACATCAGTCTGTAATTCCGACTTAAAAACGTATGTTCCTGTAAATGTTTCCTTTGGCTTTGGCTCATCGGCCTTATTACAACTTATCATAAATAAAACTGTAATTAATATTATTAGCTTTTTCATAAATATTATTAATTTATTTTGAACGTAAATTATTTTGCTATACAAATATAATTAAAAAAGTCTAAAAGTAAAAACTTCAAGACTTTTCATTTTTGGTACACGATCAGATTCGAACTGACAGGGTCTACTTTCGCAGATTCCGGGGCCACAACCCGGTCGGATTCCAATTACCGGCTACGTATACAGTTGTCGTGGGGGGAATCGAACCCTCATGTAACCAATTACTCTTTCTACACGTTATCAGCGTGAGGAGATACACGACAATTTAATATTTTATTTGTTAAAAAATAACAATTATCTAATATGAAAGTACTGGTGGAGGGATTCGAACCCACGTTTTCAATTTACCGCTACGAATATCCAAGGTATAAGCTTGGCTCGGTACACCAGCAATTTAAGATAGTGATTTACTATTTTTTATTTTACGACCTATTCTCCATCCATTTGGAATTAAATTTCCTTTAAATATTTTTTTGCTTTCTTTTTCATTTGTTATCCAACAAGTTCCATATTGTGAATTACCTATTCCTTTTTGATGGACAGAACTAGCTTTACCAATTTTAAATTTATGATTGTCACTCATTTTATGACCTTCAAATGAACCACTTTTTCTTAATTTATTATTTAATAATCTTGGATCATCTTCTTCAACCATAAAAAAATTATTATTTTTATCTCTACAATGAATTTTGTCCTTAAATATACTAATTAAATTATTTTTATTTATTAAAGGATCATTTTTAAATAATGAATATTTATTTCTTTGAGAATCCTTATATGGAGCTTTACCTTCATTGTGACCTCTATAATTGCCTGTTTTCCATAATTGATCATATTCTTTTTTATTTTTTGCTTTTGTAAATTTTCCTGTTTTTTTATTATATAATGGGGGTCCATATCCATAACAATATTCCCTTGAATTTCCTCCTTTAACTATATTATAACAACTTGGATCTTCTATTAAAGATTCATTTACTATTTTACTCTCATATTTTAAAGCATTTTCATATTTATCAAAATATTTCAGTATTTCATTTGTGAAATTTTTTATACCATATTCATTTATAGCCACTTTAAGCCTTACACCTGATCCAATATATCCATCATTTAAATTATCCGTTTTATGAATACCATAATAAAATTTTCCATTTAATAAATTAATTGTTCTATAAAAATAATTATATTTCTTCTTTATGATTATATTTTTATTTATATATTCATGAAGTTCGAATATATTATTTTTTTTATTCGAAGAGAGAATCGGTCTCGATCCGAAATCAAATTAATGATCGCTATGCTTAGCAGGCATGCCCTATCTCCTGACAAGTTTACTCTCTATTTTTTTAGAAGAGAGTAGAGGTGTCGATCCCCCATCTTTATGATGTACCTACTTTCGAAGTAAGTTGGCAAGCCGCTGCCATACTCTCTAAGAAGAGGGTCAGGGTGTCGATCCCTCGCCAAATTTCTTCGACGCTCCAGTTTTCAAGACTGGCTGACAGGCTGCCGTCGGACCCTCTTTATGTGGAGAGAATAGAACACGATTCTAATTCTTTACGAACCCTTCACTTTCCAAGCGAGGATGGCTCCCTGACCACTTTACTCTCCAAAATTTAAACACAAAAAAGGGAAGATCTTTTGGACCTTCCCTAACTTTAATAATTTATTTCTTTTATTTAAGTCATACAAAGTCCCTCATTCGCTGGATACAAACTAATTATTGAGCTAATATGTATGATTAAATTCTTCATTATCTTTTTAATTTATTATTATATTACAAATATAACCAAAAGTTTTAATTTTATATAATTATATATCAATTATTTTTTAATTTTTTTTTAACTTATTGTATCTTTTACTTTTAAATTTAATAATTTCTACAATATCATGATCTGTTTTAGGATGTCTTATTTCTAAATACATATCCATCATTAGTTCTACCTAATATTTGAGAAGAAATTTCTTTAAATCCTTCAAATTTTCTAGGAATTGGTAAATATTCCACTATATGATCCATCCAATCTTTTTCTGGAAGTTGTTCTATATATTTTAGTTGAGCACCTAATGCACTAATAAGTAAATCACCTTTTTTACATTTTCTTAAATCTACTTTTCCTCTTTCCAATTTCTTTTTTTAATATTCTTTTTCCACATATTTTATTAGCTTTTTCATGTTGTTATCAACTAATCCATTGAATAAACCAATACAAGATTTTAAGAATTCAACTCGTCCTTTTTTATATTCTTTATCTGAATATTTACAAAATTCATCTCTTATTTGTTTCTCAACTTTTAAGTGACATTCATAAGTTTTATGAAAGCCAGCATTATCAGCATCCCAAAACAATCTTTCTAAATAATCAGTGGCAGGTGGTCTCTTTCTATATTTTGTAACCATTATAAGGCTTTTAACCTTATTTATCATTATTTCTGATAAAATATAATTTCCATCATTAAAATTTTGATTTTTACGGATTAAATATTTTAAAAATAAATCAACTGATTTTTCTTCATTTTCTTTATCACCGGGCATACAATAAGCATCATGCCAAAATGCTGCCAAAACCAGAACTTCTTGTTCATATGGATGAACATTTGTTTTTTCAAGTGTTTTAAATATATTTTTTAAATGAGAGATATCATGATAAACACGATGTGCTTCATTCCAACACTCTCTAAGTTTAAATATACCTCGTATACTTATATACTTAATTAAAATATTTTTATATTTAAAAAATGGATCCATTATAATTGTTTTTAATTTTTGGGTTTAGCCAACAAACATTTGGTCCATACACTTTTGACACATTCCAGAGATTTCATATTCTTTTTTAGAAATTTTGTCTCTGAATTTTTTTATATTTATCTCTGTTCCACAAAGAGGACATTTACCACTTTCCACATTTTTCATAGCTTGTGGAAACATAGCTGTCATTATTTCTTTATTCATTATTGGTAATTTTTAGTTTGTATTATTCCAAATTTATGAAAATATCTTAATGGTCTCCATTTATGATTATTAACATAAAAACCCCATTTATGATAGGGTCTACTACATAATAAAATGGTCCATGCACCTTCTTTTGGAATATCTAGATAATGTTTTTCTTCAGCATTCATGAATCTTGGAATCCAAGCTTTTGCTTCAAAAGTTCCAGAGGGTGTTACATTTTTATATTTTCCTTTAATTATAATTGAAATTAAATCACATGAATGATCATGAAAATATCTTCTATCATCTGATTTTATCCAATGGTGTAATCTAATAGAATATCCAAATAAAATTAATGTCCATCTATAAAGGTACGGACACTCAGGATATCCTAATTTTTCTTTCCATCTTAATTGAAATAATTTAAATTTATTAAAATGCTTCATTTGTCAAGGGAGTGGGATTTGAACCAAACACGACCTCTCGCTTGTTTAGGCAAGTGCTCTAGGCCAGACTGAGCTATCCCTCGTTGTTTACAAATATATACAAAAAATATTTAATAAAAAAGGAAATACATTTATTTTCTTAAATATATAAATAAAAATATGAATTATGCCAAAAGCAGGTAATGTTAAAACTTTTACTAAAAAGATTTTGGTGTGCTCAGATTAGAACAAATGATGTTTCATGATTGAACCAATAGAAATAACTTCTATAATATAAAAAATTCTACCACCTTATAATTTCGATATTTTATTACACTTTATAATTCTATTATTTCCCAATCACTTTTTGGAACGTGATGGTTTTTATCATAAAACAACCACGTTCTTTCAAATCCTTCATATAGTTTTATATTAAAATGATTAATAAGTATATGTGATTTCTTATTAAGTTTAACTTTTCTTGAATAATTATTTATAACTATACGAGTTGATTCACATATATGTCTTAATGATGGTTTTTTACTATAAATTTTTCCAATTAAAGATAAATTTCCATATCCTTTACTTGGGGTGTAAAATAGACCAGTTGGTTTATGTAAAATTTTATAAACTATCATTGGGTTATGAAATTTTCAAGTTACCCCACCACTATTTTACTTTTTACTTGTGTCAATTTTTGGTTTAACATTTCCTTTGCTTCTTCAAGACTATCATACCATCCAGTTATATAAGCATTTATATTATCAGGGTTATACCAAAAACCAAAAATAGACTTCAACTGTATTACATAGCTTTTATGCTTTCCAAAATCGTACTCTTTTATTCTATATTTTTTCATTGCTTCTCGTTTTCATAGAAATCTTTTTAATTCAGTATCGCGAGAGGGATTCGAACCCTCGACCTAAAGCTTATGAAACTTCCGAGCTACCAGACTGCCCCACCGCGATAAATAATAGAAAATTTTCAAATTCTTTTTTAACAAATTCTGGATTATATTTTCCCATATCTTTAATAATATAAGATAAATTGAGTCTGATCCGGTAACCCAAGACCAATCACCATTTTAAATATAAATTCGCTCTTCCCGTTTGGACCAAACTTCCAAATTAATTTTTTCAAATCCTTCAGCTGTTGGAAATTTTTCTATTACTTTTAATGCTTCTTTTTTTGTTTTAAATTGTTTTGCTTTGTTTACATCACCTGAAAAACTAAATTTTTTATTCAAAAATGTAATTGTTCCATCAGAATAATCATCTACCGGTTCATTCAATTTTTCAATTAAAAAAACTACTTTTTCTCTTGTTGTTTTTTCTCTTATCATATACCCCAACAAGTTATTTCAGTAGTTGGTTCTACTGCTCTTTTACAACTTGTGCATCCATCTTTCTCTACTCTAAGTGCATAATATAATCCACAACTGTTTTCTGCAAGATAAAACATATGATATTTAGCCTTTCCATTTCTAATAGTAAAATGACTAAAATTTTCAAATTTATCAGTTACATCATCCAAATCTCCTGGTGTACATTTGATTTGCTTCATTCCATGTTTAGCTAAAAATTCAAAATACTCATCAACAGTAGGACCTTGTAGATCCATCTTATCAATTTTTTCCCAAATTCTTTTAGCTTCTTCGGGTTCCTCCTTTAGAAACCTTTTTAGCTCTTTTATCATTTTACTCATCGTCATTAATTTTAAATATTTTTTTTGGATGATAAAATTTTTTGTTTGAGGATTTCCTAGCTGCCTCAAAAATACGTTTTAATCCTTTATAATATTTTCCCATAGTTTTGATTAGTAATTGTGCTAAGCTCTATAATATCTGACATATGATCCTATATCAAAAATTAATGTTTGAATTTTTCTTTTATTAGTCGTTCTAACACTAACTCTGCTATTATGTAAATAAGCTTCTTTTAATCCTTTTAACATATCTATTTGAACCTGTGGTTTTATCCTTGTGCGAATTGTCGGGATCGAACCGACGAACCTTCTGATTGGCAACCAGACGCTCTCCCAACTGAGCTAAACTCGCATTTGATGCTTGGTGGTTAACCTAATACCGATGGCATCATTTTAGCACCGGACAGTGGACTCTTACGCGTATCACCACTAGCTTGATATCGGGATTTATTGTCGTGTTAATCCAATACGTTTAGTTTTTATAGAAAAACTAAAATAAAACTATGGATTACCAATCCACTGTACCCCCGGCAAGATTCGAACTCGCACTCTCCGGAGCCGAAATCCGGGATTTTTCCAATTAAACTACAGGGGCATAACGTATATTAAAAATTTGTTATCGTACCCCTGTTAGGAATCGAACCTAAATCTTAACTTCCGCAAAGTCATATTCTATCCGTTGAACTACAGGGGCATAGAGACCCGCGCGGGATTCGAACCCACATTTACAGCTCCACTTACACTTATCCGATTAGAAGTCGGATGTGGCTACCGGGCCTTTCTACTATAACAATTTATAGAATTTAATCATATTTCTTTCCATCCATCTATTTTATTAATTTCAATTATATCTTTTTCAACCCGATCTAACGCAAATGCACTTTCATAATTAGTTCCTCCTCTTCCCTTTTTATAAAGATAAGCCCATCCATCTTCAATTTCCAGTCTTCCTCTTCTTGTTCCACGTCCCATCAAAGCTCTAAATATAATCTCTACAAATTCTCCTTCATAAGGTAGAGTTTTTTCAAAACCAATCCAAATAAGTTTAATCATTTAAATGATTTTTCTATTTTAAAATTTGGATAAAAAAATGGAAATCTATTTTCATTATTCAGATGTTTTATTATAAATTTTCCCACACTTATTACATGTAATTCCAAAATGATAAACTAAACATCCTGGTTTATTATCAGGACATGGTATTTGACCCTTAGTTAATGTTTTTGTCTTACAATTCGGACATTCCTCATCTAAGTATTCTATTTTATTTTTTGGATATTTTACTTCTACCAACATAAATTTATTAATTAAATGTTTTACTTATTTGTTATCTCTATTTTTACCTAATGATAACCACTACAATATAAGCACTTATAGTTACTAAAATATTTACCGTGTTTTTCTGTCATTTTCTTAGCAACCTTAGTTGCAGTTTCTTTAGTATTGTACATCACTTTAGGCGTACCATTAAAATTTATATGACTTCTTTTATAAAAAGCTCCCCAGGCATTTCTATTAATAACGAAGTTTCTTAGAAATCTTGTCCAGGGCAGCTGATCTTTTATCCATGGAATTAAGTTTTTTATAATTATCAAATTCTTCATCACTCATTTGATATATAATTATTACTACTCTTTCAAATCCTTCCCAACAATTATTTATCTCTATTTTTTTATCGATCATAACGAAATCCTTTTACTCCTTTTATTACTGTGTCCTCAAATTTAAGAGATTTAAGAGTTTTAGTAAAATGAATAAAGGTTAAGTGTTCAAATCCTTCCCAATAGTCAGACCAATATCCCCCATCAAATTTATCCGATTTTTTAATTTTTTTCTTTTTCATGGTCCTAAAACAAAAACATTTTGGAGGATATAATTATCAATTTGTCTTTTAATTAGACTTTTAATTAATCTAATACTATTTTCCGATAGTCTTTTAAGTGCTTGATCAAATGGAGAAATTTCTTCAAACCCTTCAAATTTTCTAGGAAGATTTTGATAATAATTATTTTTACTCCTTTGTTTTCTATTCATAAATTTAATATTGGGGGCGATGTTAGATAACGGACAATTGATGTAGCTGATGAGGGATTCGAACCCACGACATCCTGCTTGTAAAACAGGCGCTCTGAACCAACTGAGCTAATCAGCTATTTTATTTTTAGAGAAGAAAATACATCCAAATGCTTTATGAGTTATTAATTCTGAGTCAAATGGTCTTAAAGTTCCATCTGTACTAAGTTTCTCATGTTGAACATTTCCCCATGGATTATGAGCCATCAGTTTATATTTTTCGGCTCCATCCCATTTTTTCTCTTTTTCATCATCAAAATCAAAGGTTTGATTTTGATCACAAAAACCATAAGTTGGATCATAATTTAATTCTCTTTGACTATGCTTCCAATGTTCACATTCTTTACATTCTTTGCACATATACTATTTTACTAAACTCGTATAATTTGTTTAACTTTAATTTTTCTATTTTTTACATTAACTATTTTAGTTTCAATTTGTACATTTAATACAAACATCTTCTCAAAACCATTCCATATATAATGTGGTGGTAAATTGTCAATGTTTTTTATTTTCACTTATTTTTAATTCAGAAGGATAAAATTCACATATAAATCTTTGATATTTAGGTCTTACATCTATATAAGAACCATCTACATGTGTTACTTTTCCTAATAATGGTCTTGATTTATTTTTGAGTTTAAATGGAATATTTCCTATAATCTCAACCGTATCACCTTTTTTAATTCTTGTCACAAGTTCTTTTATTAGCTTCCTTTTTCTTGTCAATGTGAATAATTGGCTTAGGCCAGAACGCTCTCTCATGATTCTTTATAAGATCTTCTTTTCTAATTAATATTTTAATTGACTTTTTCATTTTAATAAGCTTTCCCTAATCCATGGTTTTTGAAATGGATGAATTGGTCCCTTGTTTGACAATATCATTTTATTACCCTTTTTACTTGGATAACAAACTGATGTTGGGTGAAATGCTATACATCCGCTTGCAAAAATAATTAATACTATTCCAAATATTACTACTAACTTTTTCATCTGTATTTTTTAATTATTAATTATAAATTTTTTTAGTCTTGTAAATATAACCATTTTTTCATTAAATAAAATCAAAAATATAATAAATAATAGAAACTTTATGTTTATCATTTGATAATTCTAAAATTTTATTTTCATTTTCTTCATAAAATTTAAAAAATATAACAGCAAATGTTTTTAACTGAATTAAATAACCTTTATTTTTATTTCTCCAGAATATTAAATAAACATCTCTTGGAAGATTTTCTGTAAAATTATTTAATTCTATAAAATTTTTATAAATTAAAATTCTACCAGATCCATCATTCCAAAAAGAATCAGTCCAAGTAAAACCAATCAATTCATCAACTTTGTATTTTGAAATACTATAATCTTGCAAAACATTTCCTAATGTATCTGGAATATTTTGTCCAAATACATAAAAAGAAGATAATAATAACACAATCACTAAAAATCCCTTTCTCATATCTCTTTATTTTATATATGAGAAAAGATACTTTCAATAAAAATCTAAAAAATAAGCGATAATAATTTTAAGTCTTCCATCACTTAATTCTAAAGCCATAATATTTTTATCTATTCTATAAATCCAAAATTCAACAAAAGCTTTAGTCTCTAATTGGATTAAAATACCCTTTGATTCATTTTTATCTAAATAAGTTATAAAATAAATATCTCTTTTATCTCCTAAAAATCCATTTAATTCTATAAATTCTTTATACATTATTATTTTTCCCTCTGTCTGTTTCCAAGAAGAATTAGACCACCAAATACTATCTTCATATACTTCAGTTTTATATTTAATAATATTATATTCAACTCTTTCAATTTGAGAAAACAAAGGAAAAGATAATAAAATAAATGCGAATATTAAAAACTTTTTCATAACGTTTATATTATATATGAGAAATAATGTGGTGTTAATAAGTTCCAATAAATTGTAACCCGCCTTTGTCTGTTTTTTCTGCAATACATTTATCGCATATAGCTAATACATACATATTACCATCTACATTGCTGCCATAACCAGCAGCAACTTTTTCGATAATTCCATTATGCCACATTCCTTCCCAATCTTTAACTCCAGGAATATCTTCTAACTGAGTTATTTCATCGCCACAACAAATACAATTATACTTTTTCATGATTTTAAATTATTCCAAAATTCAGTCCATTTAATATTATCTTGAATACAAATATATTCTTTAAAATCACCGCAGATTTTCGTGCCTATTCTATATTCAACCATTTCCCACGTATCAAATTTTTCAATTATTTTTTTCAATTTATTTTCGTAAACAAAAATGCGCGCCCGGTAGGATTCGAACCCACGACCCTTTGCTTTGGAGACAACCATTCTGACCAAACTGAACTACGGACGCATATTTACTGAGAAAAATTGAAAGACAGAACAGGCGGTTTCGACACCGCGACTTTTGTTTAAATGCTGGATCTCCCAGCTCGAAGTAAGTCTTATCGTTACTACAGTAAAATTCTTTAATATTTTATATTGTGATTTTCACAAAATTCTTTATCTATTTCCCATTTATATTTTTTCCAGTTAAATTTATATTTACCATAAATTCTTCCTGGATAGGATACAGGCGCATTATTTTGAAAAACACCTTTCAACATTTTTTTTTCCATGTGGAAGTGGACAAATTCGAATTGCCTGGGAAATCAAATCCCTATCTGGTATTACCTGCCTTACCAAAGTGAATGACATCGAAGTCAACAGATTCTACTCCCTAATTTAAAAAGATGATAAAATATATTATTCCGGGCATATTCTCTTACTTAATCTATAACTCCTACATATAAGTTATCTTCAACCAAACTATCAATCATCTTTTTATAACATTAATTTTTTGCGACCTAATCCCCATCCAGTTGGAATTAAATCTCCTTTTTTTATTTTTTTACTTTCTATTTTATTTGTTATCCAACAAGTTCCAAACTGTGAATTTTTATTGCCTTCATGCTTTCCTTTTGCAGAATTACTTATTTTTTCTTTGGATCTTTCTGTATGAACTTTATTTTTAAATGAAAATTTTGCTAGTATTTTTTGTTTTAATACTGAATCTATATTTTCCCAGTAGTTTTTTGATTGTTTAGAAATTCTATCTATATGTTTTTTTCTGTCTTTACTCCACATTAAATAATTTGTGGCTTTATTGCCTGCCAAAGCAAATTTATAAGCATGTTCAGGGCTTGATAATCCTCCTCCACCTTCTCCTCCAGGTTTTAAATTCATACATAATGAATCCCCTATTAATTCGTCATTAACTATCTCTATTTCTTTCCGTATCATTTCATCCCTTGATTCTAATAAATAAAGAATCTTTTTATGAAAATTTTCTTTTCCATGATACTTAACAGATCTCATTAATACCTTACCTGAGCCTAGATACTCATCATCCAAATCATTTGTTTGATGCATACCAATATAAAATTTATTATTCTTAATATTGGTAGTTTTGTAAATAGTATAATATTTTTTAGACATTTTATAAAATTATTTAGTTTATACTTTATATATCTAATAATTTTATAAAAAAATGTCTAGGTGTGGCGATAGCAGGACTCGAACCTGCGACCCTGGGCTGTCCCCCGCTCTACCAACTGAGCTATATCGCGAACGCCAAAATTATATTCGAACTTTCATAATGACGTCATGTTATCGATAACATCGTGGATCGTAGCGGCCTCGAACCGCTGTCTGAAGATTGCAAATCTCCTATTCTTGCCAGCTGAACTAACAACCCATATTGGGAATTTTTTATCAGAACCACGCAAATGAATATTTTATATCTAATATCGTTATTCATCCCCCAATGGTATTCCCTTCTGAGTCAAGAGTAATATTTTATCTGAGAAAGTTTACGGCGAGTATTTATCTACGCGTTCTATCATTAAACTATCCCCGTATTTTAAACTGGAACGGGGACCGGGAGTTAAACCACGGATTTCGACATTGCATTGTACGAAGTAACTCATTGTATTACTACAGATAATTTTGTAGCGGGAGAGGGATTTCAACCCTCGACCTCTAGGTTATGAGCCTAGTGAGCTAGCGAACTGCTCCATCCCGCGATATAATTTGTGGAGGGTAAGGGATTCGAACCCTTGACCCCCTGGTTGCTATCCAGGCGCTCTGGCCAACTGAGCTAACCTCCCATCTAAACTGAGAAAAAGCGAAAGAGAAATTTATTCCCCTCTTACAGAGGAGAGATACTATCCATAACGGATGGTATAGGAATCGAACCTATGTTAACCCAACGAAGTAACTCTTTCATTACTACAGTTTATATTTTTAAAAACCTAACTGGACTACCGATAACCATGTTATTTCAAAGCTTTTCTGCATGGTTTTGTTTCTTTAGTTGAGAAAATTCAAGTGAGAATATTGTTAATTTCCCATGTAATTATCTGGCGGGAAATGAAGTATCTCATTATGTTACTACAACTTTACTTAGTTACATTTCAAGGAAATTAGGGAATCAGATTTCTCTACCCTAAAATTTGGAAGAGGCTTTACCAAGCATTAGCAGTGCCAACGGGATTCGGACCCGCAAATCTCACTCCGTGACAGGGAGGAACATACGCCAATATGCTGTGACACTATTTAAATTTATTTCATTAAAGGACTAAATTTAGTCCATATGTGAAAATATTTTCCACTAGTACCGCCAGTAGGATTCGAACCCACGTAATCCCGGGTAAGAACCGGGAGCATCTCCCCTCTGCCACGACGGCTTATAATTTTTGCGGGCCCAAAGGGACTCGAACCCCCATCATCCTGGTTAACAGCCAGTAGTTTTAGCCTATTTAGTACTACAGACCCAATTAAAAAAGGTGTCCCTCCCAATGTAGGGTCTCACCCCCTCAAACCTTTCCTAAGAACGTATGCGGGTACACACCTTACAAAGTTCCAGTTCCCATCGGCACCCTTTTGCGCCCAGAGAGGGCTTCGAACCCCCGACCCCTTCGTTAACAGCGAATCGCTCTGACCAACTGAGCTATCCAGGCAAAATTAAAATAATGATGTTGTTGCAGAATCTTTCGGCTACTTTCTTGGCAAGCCCTCCATCATGAGTTCCGTTAATTGATTCTTCTTTTTATAACCCTAGACGGAACAAGCAGGGTATCATTATTTGTGCGGATTAACGGGCTCGAACCGTTCGCCTCCAGATTGGAAATCTGGCGCTCTACCAAATGAGCTAAACCCGCATGCCTTAGGTCTTTCACCGAGTCAATCGTTTTTGTTTAAACCATTACAGTAAAAACATCTTAAAAACGGTTTTCAAAATTAGTACGCCCTCTGGGATTCGAACCCAGGACCCTTCGGTTAAAAGCCGAGTACTCTGACCGGACTGAGCTAAGAACGCATCTTATTAAAAAATTTACAACATGTCAAAGAACTTTTATCTTTTAGTTTATTTTTATTCTAATAAAGTTACTAATAGTATCTTTAGAAGAAAAAATATAAACTTAGTAGCGAAGGGAGGAGTCGAACCTCCATTCCCGGGGTTATGAGCCCTGGATCCTGCCATTAGACGACCGCGCGATATTTCTTTAGCCTAAATCAGGCTTAATTTTGTCAAATAATTCCTCAGCCTTTTGCCGAGAATAATTTTGGATTCTCATTATATTTTTAATCCAACTTTCCTTAGCGAGTGTTAATCGCCTTTGCTCCAATTTATCCATTTCTATTTTTCTTATAAAGCAAAAAAACCGGAATTTTAGGTTCCGGTTTGAATATTCTTAATGATTTTTATGTCATTCTATTCTCGCCGAAACGCATTTTATTATCTCTACCATCACTCCAATTCCCTACCATAGCTGTCGCATTGACTGCTATGATTGAATCTATGATGTCGATATTTCGTTTTTTGAACATTTTCTGCGTCTTTAAAATTATTTTATTCTTTTTATATATCTAGCTTTAGATAGCTATTTTTTCACGTTATTGTAAAATATTATTCGAGAATATTTTTAAAGAGTGTTATCAACAGAAATGAAGTAACTCTTTAAATTACTACGAAAATATTTTTGTTTCGATTATTATATTACAAATATAACCAAAGGTTTTAAATAAAAAAATATTTTATCATTTTTTTTTATTTTTTTTATTCTACTGATAAATATGGCATCCCGCCAGGAAACACAGACCACATTTTTTTAGGCATTAAGAAAGTAATTTTATTAATTGAATTACCTAACACAACTAATTGATCCATATTTTCATGTTCTCCCCACTGATATCCGTTTTTATCTTCACACATATTTAAGAATGACATTCCACCACCTTTTGATTTTTTAAAAGAGTCTGGTAATTCATTTAACATGGAGATTATATTTTCTTTATTTTTTTCTAATCTTTCTGGATGAAATCCAGCTTTAAGATTAACGCCTTCTCCAATTATATAATTATCTTTATTTTCTTCATCTTTAAAAAGACAATCTTTAAAGATTTTACGGACATTATCAGATGTTAATTTCATATTTTTCTTTATAAATTAAAAGTGACACTTATTTTCTTGCTTTACAAAATTTACAATTTCCTTTATGTGTTAAGAAATCAGAACGATATCCCTCTATGTGACCAATATATTCACAAGAATCAATAATGTATAATTTTATTTCTCTTCTTACATGAGAATCTATTGTTTCAATGACTCCTTCTGCATTTATCATACTTTCTGGATATTTTTGCCTACATCCATAAGTAATAAATCCTACGATCAATATAATCATTAAGTATTTCATATGTAATTTATTAATTTATGATTCATCAAAATATTTAAGTCTATACAAACAAATTGGGTTAAAAACAAACATAAATAAAAAATGAAATGTAATTGTAAATATTAAAAGATAAACAATAATTGGATAACCATTTTTAATATTCATTATAATTATAATTATCATATAAATGTAATAAAAAATATTATAAAAAATCATTTTCTTATTATATTGATTCTTTAAAATAGATTTATAACATTCAAATTTAGATTTTGACTTAAATATATTACTTTTAAGTTTCATCTATTATAGTTAAAATTCTTTGTGAAGTTACCAATTCACATTTAGCTGTGATTTCTTCAATTCTTTTTTTAGGAATATCATAATGAGATTTTCCATTAGAATTGTGATACCAACATCTTTTAATATTTAGATCTTTAGCCATTTTATGCAAGTTTTCCTTTGAATAAGGAATACACACCAAATGTCTCAATTGATCACAATAATATTTAAGTGCTATCATCCCGGGTCTACATCATTAAACCACATAATTATTCCACCAATACAAAATAAACAACCCATCACAATAAAACACACCGATAAAATTTCCCAAACAAATGCATAAAATATTTGAGCTAATATAAATGTTATTATTGCAATAACAAATACTATAGTAATACATTTTCTAAATTTTCTTTAAATTCTTTTAAATTATTCATAGTTTTAATTTTTAATATATTTCGTAATCATCATTAAATGTTGCAAAGGCACCTATTATAGGTAAAACACCAATTCCAAACAAAAACCATCCTAGAGTAAGAATTGATAAAGAAATACAAATTCCTCCAAATAACCATAATAGTAAGCTTATAAAGAAAAATATTGTAGATTTTTTTGTTAAAATGTCAATTAAATTTTCTTTTAATTCTTGCATTTTTTCTTTCATTTCGTCGTCCATTTTTATTTATTGATTCTAATGATTTTTGAAGATCCATATCATTTGAATATGAAACAATATTATGTTTTTCTTTAAGCCATTCTTATAAACGTGTTCTGGTTGGTGCACTAACATTTCCCCCTCTGCCAAACATATTATCTTGAGAAGACATAAATAAACTTTCAGTCAAGATATCTTGCCAATCCCAATACCAATGGCATTCTCCAGTAAAACCTTTTTTATAAGCCAATCGAGCTGTTTTGAGTGATATTAACTCATTTTTATTAATCATTATCCAAATACTATTTCACCAAGTACTGCTAATTGTAGAAATATATCTCCAGTATAAGCATCACCATTTTCATTAACCATGCAACTAAAATGGTCTGAATAATCTTCTGCCATGATTTTTATACCTTTTTCTATTCCTTCAAGATTTAAATTTCCTAAAAGATCTTCGCTGGTATTATTGGAAATATCATTCACTGGAATTGATTGTCCATCTTTTATTGCTACCATTAATCTATCAACTAAGGGTTCTCCTTTTGTGGATTCATCAAGCATTGACAAATCCGGGAAATTATACCAATAATTAGATCCTCCTTCAATTGCATTACAAAGTTGATCGCTTATTTGCTCATCGGTTATATTTACTTTTTGTGAAATTTCAATCATGATTTTTAATATTTAAAGTATTCTCCAGTTGGAGATATTATTCCAGAATCTCTTGATCTCATTAATATAACTAATTCTATTGTTTGATTTTTAGGAAAGTCTACTATTTTCAATAATATTTTATTCATTTGAGTTTCTTCAAATGTATTTTTTAAATCAGCTAAACCCTCTTCTTCTGTATAAGTCTCATAAAGATTAATTAAATGAGTATTTTTACCTACAGAAAAGTTATAATAATATTGAATATACATTAGTTGAATATGTTATCTCCATGTTCATCTGGAATTAATAACCAAGCAGCTACATAAATCAATCCTAAATTACCACCCCAGGGTATGAAGAATATAATAAGTGCAATTATTCTCAATATGTTAACATCAATTCCAAAGTATTGGCCGATGCCATTTAAAACTCCACCAACCCATTTTCCTTTGTTGATGCGTTGTAATTTATTTTTCATAATACAAATATAATAATTTAATGTTTAAAATAAAAAATTTATTCACTTTTAATCCAAGCATTTTTAACTTTTGGATTTTTTTTACATTTTGCTATGTATTGCCAAGGATTTTTAATGTCTGAATATTCTTTAAGATCTCCATTCATCATTTTAACCATAACAGTACTGGATTTGATTGTTTTATTTAAATCAAGAAAATCCTTTTTATCTAAGAAACGTTTTTTATCAAAGAATCCCATATTCCTATTTTTTGTTTTAACTTATCAAGTACTTTTGGACATTGACTAGATAGTTTATCATGAAAATGCATAACAAAAACTTCTTCAGCATAAGCATCTTCAAACCAATGTTTTGATATAATTAGATTTTCATAAATTGTTTGCTCTGTATTATAATTTAATTTATCTATATCATCTTTAAATAATAAAGGGATTGGATAAAATGTAGCAATTAATCTCTGTTCAAAACCAGTTGTAATATTTGTTATATCACCAATCAAATATTCGTTATAATAAACATAACTAGTACATGAATCTTCTTTGGCTAAGCGAAACCCAAGATTTGGTTTAATAAGCTTAATATTTGAATTTATTTTTTTACTATTTAAATAAAATAAAGCTTGAGATATTTCGAAATTATAACGACTATCCTCATACCCTTCTTTTTGTATATTAACTAGTATAGAATGATCATAATATTTTTCCCAATTGCGAGGTTTAAATATCTTAAGAAAATTATATTTCTTATCATCTACTGATATCCATTGAAATGATATTATTTTCCCAACATCATCTTTAATAGAAATTGTAGAGCCATATGTATATCCTAAGAGTTGTAAATATTTAAGAGAGTATTTTCTTAATTCATTTAAGTTCATTAGCCTCCAAATTGATTATCATCATTTTGATCATAATCATATTTATCATTATCATCTTCATAAATATTTTCTGGGAGGTGGCTCATCCCATTTTCTTGTCTCCATTTACCAATGTCAAAATCGGCTCTTGAACAAAGATCTTTAAACTCTTTTTCAGACACTTTAGGGTCACAATAAACAGCAACTAGACCATTTGACATTATTTCTTTAATAAGTTCTACTTGTCGTAAACTAAATACTGTATCATTCATGATCCTAATGTTTTCTTTTGTTTATAATATTTTTTTAATTCTTCATGTGTTCTTACATGCTTTGGAGCAGGCATTTCAAAAAGATCTTCTCTTTCTTCATATGGAACATCTTCATACTTTACTTTCTCCATTGTTTTAGGATTTATAAGCATCGAATAATAATTTTCTCCATCCATAAAGAAATGATCAAAGGATGATGAATAATTACAACCTTTATCTTCTGGCATCCATTTCAAAAAATCAATATAATCTACAGCAAAACAACCAGAATCAAATTCTGCAACTATTTTTCTATGATCAGATATTTCAATACTTTTATAAGTACTTTGATCTCCTTCTTCATAATTTACATTTAAAAAATAACTCATAATTTGTTTGTTTTTGTTAATACAAATATAACTATAATCTTTGACAGTAAAAACTTTTTGTTAAGTTAAAGTTAGTGATTAATTCTTATCATACTTGATGATGTACATCCATTACATCTACATGGTGGCGGATCCCCATCATTTTCTCCTCTCCATCTCCATCTATCTTCAGCACCCATAAGTGTTATGGTTCCAAAACCGTTTGGATCTTCCATAATGCTTTGCTCCATTAATATTTCATTTCTATTAACATATCTTTCAAAACTTTGTAATATATTTTTATAAACAATTTCAAATCCCTCTGCTTGTGATATAAATCCATCTCGAAAAGTTTCATGACAAAACCAATTTAAATGCCATGTTTCAAAATGTTTAAATTTTATACTAGAGGTATAGTCATCAATATTTTTATATTTTGGATTATTTTTTATTTGATCATCTACAAGTTCTAAAATTTCTTCCAATTCTTTTTCTGTTGGATATGTTTTAAATATTTTAGAATTGCCTGTTGAATTCCATATTCTACCTTCTGGAAGTCCTTTGCTCCAATTCTTATTGTGATCTTTACTTTCATCATCTTGAGACCACCTGCAGGCGAAGCTAAAAATTGGGTAAGCAGGATCTCCTTCAATTTCTTTCATATGTGTAAATATAACTAAAAAAATCAAACAAAAAAAGGCTAGATAAAAATTAATTACCTAGCCTAAATTATTTACCGAGAATAATAAGTAGTGTGTTTTTTCTTCAAGTTAATTTTCTTCCAAGTACCCATCCTAAATTAAGATATGTATCTAATTCTGTTTTATCTATACATAATCTTTTAGATCTATCATAGTTAATAATCCATTTTTTATTATATTGAGAATTTAATTTTCCTGTTTGACGTTGATGTCCCTTATTAGATTTACTTATTTTTTCTTTAGTTTTTTCAGATAATTTTTTTCTTGATTCAATTCTTTTTCCTTTCATTGAGGCTGAAATTTTTTTCCTTGTAATATTACTTAATTTTCTTCCCTTATTACATCCTTTATTTAAAACGCAAATATCTCCATTAATGTATCTTTTATCATTTAATTTAACTTTAAATTTTTGTCCAGATGAATCTTTAGTTATAACATATCCTTTTAGTATATGAATTAAACTTCCATTAATGTATCTTTTATCTTTTATAGAAATGAAAAATTTTTCTCCGGTTATAGGATCTAAAGTATTTACCATACCAGAAGTATCTCCTCCCCTATTTCTCCCCAGAGAAATATTATAACAACTAGGATCAATTAAAATATCTTTTATAATAAATTTTTCTTCATAATTAAATGCATCTATTCTAGAATCAAAAAATATTAAAATTTTCTTTTTAAAATTTTTCTTACCATATTTTTTTATAGAAGATTTTATATTTAAACCAGATCCTAAATAACCATCGTTTAATTTATTTGTAGAATGAATACCATAATAGAATTTCCCATTTATTAAATTTTGAATTTTATAAAAATAACTAAATTTATATTGCATGTTTATTCTATATATACAAAAAACCGTAGTATAAATTAACATACTACGGTTTATGTTTTAATCTGAGAATTATTAGAATGCGCGTTTGTTGAGTTTTCTCTCTAGTGAGCAATTTATAAAGATAGCTCGAACTTCCTAACTACAAGCTTATTTGTTTCACTTGCCAGTCAACGTTAGGGTCTGCCTTTTTGAACCGAAGTTCTCATGCCTTTAACGTTTCATCTATCATATATTACGTACGCCAATTAACTCATTGGCAGAGTGTCCCTTACGGGCAGTTTACGATGAATCGCAGATCTTAACTACAGATTTAAAATTTTCAATAAATTAAAGAACGTTTTCTTTTAGTATTTTATATATGTAAATGCAAAAAGTTTTAAAAATAACCTATCGCACTTAAAATAATTATTTGATACGACACGGGATTTTTTTTCCTGATAAGTCTTCATACAATCCCATCATAATTCTCATTAACATTTCAAGATAATCTAATCTTTTTTTATTCCCAGGTCTCCAACCGTATTCTTCATCATCATGGGCATCATATGTAGCTTTTTCCTTTTCAACCATTAAATCTTTGTAATCATTAAAAGATTCAGTGAGTTTCATATGATTTTTTGTATTTATTTTAATATATGATACAACAGATTCAACTTTCTTTTTAAAATCATCAACCTCACGTTTTTCCTCCATGATCATTTGTATTTGAGGTTGAAGGTCATCTAATTTTTTCAGAATAAGTTTAGTATCAATTGGAGAAAATGAATTAGTATATTCTAAAACTTGATCTGCAATTTCTTCGCTAGATACAGATTTATGGTTTCTATACTTTTCAATTATAGCTACAATAAGATGTTTCATATTAATCTTTCTAATTTATAACCTTCCATAAATGCTTTATGATTTAAATGATGTTCCATATTTTTAATTAAATCTTTTGCCTGTTCAAATGCATCTTCACCAACAATAGGTCCACTATTTAACACATAATGTGTTG